>Ga0068861_100000009_pt1 | contig 84609 bp, 69 predicted proteins | sample KBSSwiS42_FD_66593 | JGI IMG/M metagenome (GOLD analysis project Ga0068861, IMG submission 66593) | Switchgrass rhizosphere microbial communities from Kellogg Biological Station, Michigan, USA - KBS Switchgrass S4-2 | ecosystem: Host-associated > Plants > Roots > Rhizosphere > Soil ...
GCGCAGACAGCTCGTGCTGTGGCGAAAAGGCCCTGCTCTAGGGTCATTTCGGCGAATTTATCCCTGTTATTGCGGTAAAAGCGGCGTCGGTTACGCGCCGGCGACATGCTCGCGCACCAGCGCGGCCATCGCTAGCGACGCATCGTCTCCCTTGCCGCTCAGCCCCGCCATGACGCCGAGCTTGTCGGCTTCGGGGCGGTTCTGGCTGGTCTTCCACTTGCCCTGGATCCGTTCGATCGGAATCTCGACGCCGACGATCGCCGCCAGCATCTTTTCGGTGAATTCGGCGGGCGCGTCGTCGATCGTCCACGGCAGTGCCTGAGACGCTTCCTGCGCGTCGGTCAGCTGCCTCAGCAGTCCGCGCAGCCAGTCGCGATCCTCGATGAAGGTCGGGCGCCCATGCGCGGCGACGACGACATAGTTCCAGGTGGGTACGGCTTTGCCATGCTCGTGCTTGGTAGGATACCAGTTCGGCGTGACATAGGCCTGGGGACCGCGGAATATCGCCACGTGCGGCAGCGCGCTCGCCGTTTTCCAGATCGGATTGGCACGCGCGACATGCCCGACCAGCGTTCCGAACGCGCCGCGCGTGGGATCGAGATGGAACGGGATGTGGTTGACGACGAGCTCGCCTTCGTCGGCGGTAACCCAGGTCGCGAGCGGATGCGCGCGGATCAGCGCGTGCAGCACTTCGAGCCGCGTTTCCTCGTGGATCTTGGGCAGATACATGGCATGGCCCTCGGCCGCGTCAGGCGGCGGCGCGCCTTGCCACGACTTCGAGATAGCAGTCCAGCACGGCCTGGTTGATCCGGCCCCACTCATAGTCCTGCGCGAGCGCGTGCCCGGCGGCGCCGGCGGAGAGCCGCCACGTGTCGTCCTGGCATAGCCGTTGGATGGCATCGGCATAGCCGGCGATGTTCCCCGGCTCGACGAGCACGCCGCTCACATTTTCCTCGACGAGTCCGATCGGGCCGACCGAGCGCGCGGCGACCACCGGTACGCCCGAGGCCATCGCCTCGAGCGTCACATTGCCGAAGCTCTCGGTGATCGATGGGTTGAAGAACACGTCCATCGATGCGACCGCCCGCCACAGGTCCTCGCCGAACTGGAAGCCGGAGAACACTGCCTCCGGCACGCGCTCGGCAAACCATTGCCGCGCCGGGCCCTCGCCGATCACGAGCACGCGATGCCTGACGCCGCGCTCCTTGAGCGTCCGCACGACGTCGGCAAACACGTCGAGACCCTTTTCGAGCACCAGTCGGCCGAGGAACGCGACCGCGACTTCGTCGTCGCCGATGCCCAGCGAACGCCGCCATTCTAGGCTGCGACGGCCGGGGTTGAACTGGTCATGATACACGCCGCGCGACCAGATGCGCACCGGCGTCGTGACGCCCCAGCTCCGCACCAGCTCCACCATGCCCTGGCCGGGCGGCATCACGGCGTCGACCCGGTTGTAGAGCCGGCGCATGGTCGCGATCAACAACGGCACCAGGAAGTCGACGTGGTAATATTGCAGATAGGTCTCGAACCGCGTGTGCACCGACGCGACGCTCGCGATGCCTTTGCGCCGCGCCCAGGTGACGGCGCGGTGGCCGAGCACTTCGGGCGCCGAGATGTGCACCATGTTCGGTGCGAACGCTTCGAGATCGGCGCGAACCACCGGCCCCATCCGCCAGGGAAATTTATATTCGTCCCGTCCCGCCGGCACCGGCAGCGCGGGGACGCTGACCAGGTCGCCGACCGGCGGGAACGCGGGCGTGTCGGTGGTCGGCGAATAGACGCGCACGCGCACGTCGCGGTCGAGCAGGTGCTGGACGAGCAGGTTCAACGCTTGGTTGGCGCCGTCGCGGACATAGTTATAGTTGCCGCTGAAGAGTGCGACGCGGAGGTCTTTGGCTTCCATTGGGCGCCGGGCATAGCGGGGCGGGGAGCGATTGGCTACGGGCGGCCCGACTGGTCTGAGTAGGAGTAGCGTGATGTCCGACTTGTCCGCCTTCCCGATCGCCGCGCGCTGGCCGGCGCAGCATCCCGACCGGCTGCAGCTTTATTCGGTGCCGACGCCGAACGGTGTCAAGGTTTCGGTCATGCTCGAGGAAATCGGGCTGCCGTATGAGCCGCACTATATCGACATCATGGCGAACGCGACGCAACTGCCCGAGTATCGTGCGCTCAATCCGAACGCGAAAATTCCGGCGATCCTCGATCCCGACGGACCGGGCGGCGCGCCGTTCGGGCTGTTCGAATCGGGCGCGATCCTGATCTATCTCGCCGACAAGACCGGCCAGCTGCTCGCGCGCGACGGTGCCGCGCGCTACCGGACGATCCAATGGGTGATGTTCCAGATGGGCAACGTCGGCCCGATGTTCGGGCAAGTCGGTTTCTTCCACAAATTCGCGGGCAAGGCGTTTGAGGACAAGCGCCCGCTCGAACGCTACGTCAACGAGTCCAAGCGCTTGCTCGGTGTGCTCGACATTGCGCTCGAGGGCCGCGACTGGCTGGTCGACGACTATACGATCGCCGATGTCGCGACGCTGGGGTGGGTGCGCAATCTGATCGGCTTTTACGAGGCGCGCGACCTGGTGGGGTTTGACGACTTTGCCAATGTGGCCGCCTGGCTCGATCGCGGGCTGGAAAGGCCAGCGGTGCAGCGCGGCCTGACGATCCCGGCGCGGCCGGGGTGAGGATGCCCTCTAAACCGTCGGTCACCCCGGACTGGTTCCGGGGTCTAACCATCCACACCGGAATCCATAGGACCTCTTTGGATTCCGATGCCTCACGTTGGACCCCGGAACAAGTCCGGGGTGACGGTTAGGGTTTGGGGCGATGGTTCGGTTCCGTGAGGGGCGGAAGTCCTAAAGACGGTCCGAGATCATTCCACTCCGGATTGCCGCGCTCGATCAGGTTGCATTTCCAGTCGCGCGGCCACTTCTTCAACGTCTTCTCGCGCCGGATCGCTCCTCTCATGCTCTCACCAGTTTCAAAATAAACCAGCCGCAAAACGCCGTGTCGCTTCGTGAAACCTTCGAAGGCCCCGGCCCGATGTTGCATCAACCGGCCGACTAGGTTGGACGTCACGCCGACATACAGTGTGCCGTGGTATGCACTCGCCAGAATGTAGACGCAGGGCGTGAGCTCTCGCATGATGACCTACAATGGTTGTTCCCTTATTGTTCCAGCTAACATAGAATTGACTCCATAGCCAAACCCCGCAAGCGCTAGGACCTTCATGCTCACAGGAACCTGCCATTGCGAGGCCGCCCATTGGACGCTCGAGGGCGATCCGGGCTCGATCACGGCCTGCAACTGCACGCTGTGTCGGCGGTACGGCGCGCTTTGGGCCTATGACTATGTCGACGAGCGTATCCGCGTCGTCGGTCCGACCCACGCCTATGCGCGGATGGGCAAGGAGGATCCGGCGCTAGAAATCCTGTTCTGTCCAACCTGCGCGTGTGTCCTGGCCTGGCGTGGGCTCCGCCTGGAAAGCGACGGGCGTCGGCGCATCGCCGTGAACGTGCGTCTGGCTCCGCCTGAGGCGATTGCCGATCTCCCGATCGATCATTTCGATGGGCTCGACACGTTCGATGACCTGCCGAGCGACGGGCGGTGCGTGCGCGACCTTTGGTTCTAAGCCATAGTTTTCGAGCAGCCACTCTCGAAAACTCGTTCCCTTATTGTTCTGGATCGCATACAGCGACCCCATGGCTAAACTCCAGAAGCGCTATGTTTGCCAGGCGTGCGGATCGGTCTCGTCTAAATGGGCGGGGCAATGCGCCGATTGCGGCGACTGGAACACGCTGGTCGAAGATGCCGGCGCCGTGGTGACGGTGTTCCAGGCGCGGCACAATCTCCAGTCGGGCGGGCGCGCGATCCAGCTGTCTGGGCTCGACGCCGATGTGCCGCTGCCCGAGCGGATGGCGAGCGGGATCGCCGAACTCGACCGCGCGCTCGGCGGCGGGTTCGTCGAGGCATCGGCGACATTGATGGGCGGCGACCCTGGGATCGGCAAGTCGACCTTGCTGCTGCAGGCGGCGGCGGTGATGGCGCGGCGCGGGCTCGGCGTCGCCTATGTCTCGGGCGAGGAAGCCGCCGACCAGGTGCGGCTGCGCGCGCGGCGGCTGGGGCTGGGCGATGCGCCCGTGCAGCTCGCGTCGGCGACGTCGGTACGCGATATCCTGACCACCTTGGGCGAGGGCAAGGCGCCGGCGCTGCTGGTCATCGATTCGATCCAGACGATGCATTCGGACCTGATCGAAGGTGCGCCGGGTACCGTAAGCCAGGTCCGGGCGAGCGCGCAGGAACTGATCCGCTTCGCCAAGGAACGCGGCACCGCGCTGGTGCTGGTGGGGCATGTCACCAAGGACGGCACCATCGCCGGGCCGCGCGTGCTCGAGCATATGGTCGATACCGTGCTGAGCTTCGAAGGCGAGCGCAGCCACCAGTATCGCATCCTGCGCGCGGTCAAGAACCGGTTCGGCGGCACCGACGAGATCGGGGTGTTCGCGATGGAAGCCGAGGGGCTGAGCCAGGTCGCCAATCCGTCGTCGCTGTTCCTCACCGCGCGCGACGAAGGCGTGACCGGGACGGTCGTGTTCCCGGCGCTCGAAGGCACGCGGCCGGTGCTGGTCGAGATCCAGGCGCTGGTGGTGCGGCTGGCGAGCGGCGCGACGCCGCGGCGCGCAGTGGTCGGCTGGGATTCCGGACGGCTGGCGATGATCCTGGCAGTGCTCGAAGCGCGCTGCGGGCTCAACTTCTCGACATGCGAAGTCTATCTGAACGTCGCCGGCGGCTATCGTGTCGCCGATCCCGCGGCCGATCTCGCCGTCGCCGCGGCGCTGGTTTCGGCGCTGTCCGAGCGGCCGGTGCCCGCCGATGCCGTGGTGTTCGGCGAAGTGGCGCTGTCGGGCGAAGTCCGGCCCGTCGCCCATGGTGCTCTGCGGCTCAAGGAGTCGGGCAAGCTCGGCTTCGCGCGCGCGCTGGTGCCGTCGGCGCAGACCGAGAAAGCGGGGCTGACGCTCGCCGGTTTCCGCGGGCTCGGCCAGCTGGTGGACCATCTGCTGGGGCGTTAGGCCCCTTGGCGGGTCCGTATTACTCAACTACGACACCGCTCAACAAGGAGCGCATAATGGGCTTGTCCGCCATCGACATATTCGTGCTGATCGCCATTGGCGGCGCAGCGATCTTCGGCTTCATCCGCGGGTTCGTCACCGAGGTGCTGTCGCTGTTCGCCTGGATGCTGATCGTGGTCGCGCTCAAGCTGTTCCACTATCCACTGACGCAGGCACTCGCGCCGACCATCGGCGCGGGATCGGGCTCCGCCGTGCTCGCCTTTGCGCTGATCGCCGGGCTCACCTATTTCGGCGGACGCCTGGTGGCGCGCTCGATCGGCGGGCGCGTGCGCGAGTCCGGGCTCGGCCCGATCGATCGCGCGCTGGGCTTCGGTTTCGGCGGACTCAAAGGGCTGATCCTGTGCAGCCTCGTGTTCCTGCTGCTGATGCTCGTGATCGACACGGTAAGCGGTGGACCGTCGCGCCGGCCCGACTGGATCAGGCATTCGCGGACCTATCCGTTGCTCAACACGACCAGCGCGAGCGTCGCCGAATTCGTCGATAAACGCCGCAAGGGCGAGCCGGTGTTCGGCAGCGCGAACGAAAGTGCGCCGGTTGAGAATGGCGCGGAGTGATGGTTGTTGCGGTGGCGCTTTCACCCTAAGTCCAACCGCGTGAACGTCCCGCTCTACAATAAGGAAATCCTGCGGCTTGCCGCATCGATCCCCTATCAGGAACGGCTTGCCGCGCCGATGGCGAGCGTCGAGAAACGCTCGCCGACCTGCGGCAGCCGCGTGACCGTCGACGTCGACGTGGATGCCGAAGGGCGCGTGGCGGCAATCGGGATGCTGGTGCGCGCGTGCGCGCTCGGCCAGGCGTCGTCGGCGTTGATGGGCGCGCACGCCGTCGGCCGCACGCCCGAGGAACTAGCGATCGCACGCGACCAGCTCACTGCCTGGCTAGCCGGTGAGCGCGATGACGTGCCCGACTGGCCGGGCTTCGAGCTATTCACGCCTGCGCTCGCGCACCGCGGCCGCCATCCGTCGATCCGGCTCGCGTTCGAAGCGGTCGCCGAAGCCGCCGCCGCGGCACGCGGCTGATGGAGGAAGGCGGCATCGCGATGTTGCGCGACGGCGTGCCGTTGCTCGGCTTTGCGCTCGTGTTCGTGCTGCTGTTCCGCAAGCTCGGGCTGGGCGCCACACTCGGCTTTCTCGTCGCGGGCGCAGTGGTCGGGCCGCAACTGCTCGGGCTGGTGCATGACGGCGAAGGCAAGCTCAGCGTTGCCGAATTCGGCATCGCGCTGCTGCTGTTCCTGGTCGGGCTCGAGCTGAGCCCGACACGGCTGTGGGCGATGAAGCGCGACATCTTCGGCCTCGGTTTGCTGCAGGTGGTGAGTTGCGGACTCGTGCTGTCGGGCGTGGTGTGGCTGTTCACGCGCTCGGCCGTACCGCCGACCTCGATCGAAGCAGTACTTGCGCTCGGATTGCCGCTCGCGCTGTCGTCGACGGCGCAGGTGCTGCCGATGCTGCAATCGGCCGGGCGCTTGCGCACCCCGCTCGGCGAGCGCGCCTTCGCCATCCTGTTGTTCCAGGATCTGTCGATCGTGCCGCTCATCACGATCGTTGCGGCGATGTCGCGCCGTCCGTTGCCGGCCGACCATCCGACCGGATGGCTGCTCGCGGGGCTCACCGTCGCCGCGGTGGTCGCACTGGTGATCGTCGGCCGCTTCGGACTGCGTCCGCTGTTCCGGTTGATCGGCAATCTGGGCGAGCGCGAGATGTTCATCTTCGCCGGGCTGTTCACTGTGATCGCGAGCGCCGCGGTGATGGACCGAATCGGAGCTTCGCCCGCGCTCGGCGCGTTCGTCGCCGGAGTGATGCTCGCGGATTCGCCCTACCGCCACGAGCTCGAGGCCGATGTCGAGCCGTTCCGCTCGATCCTGCTCGGATTGTTTTTCCTAGCGGTCGGTATGACGCTCGACCTGCATGCGATCGCCGAGCGACCGTTGTTCGTGGCGGGAGTCGCGCTGTCGCTGATCGCGGTCAAGACCGTGATGATCGGCGCGATGGCGCTGCTGTTCGGGATGCGCTGGCGCCAGGCGCTCGCGCTCGGACTGCTGCTCAGCCAGGGCGGCGAGTTCGGCTTCGTGCTGTTCGCACAGGCGCGCGATGCCGACCTGGTGCTGCCCGAGGCGGCGAGCATTTTCGGTGCGGTGGTGACGCTGTCGATGGCGACGACGCCGTTTCTGATGATGCTCACGCGGAAGATGCGCGCCGAGCCGCCACGCGACGATGCGCATCTTGCGCGACCGCGCCACGACGGCGCCGATGCGATCGTGGTCGGCTATGGTCGCTTCGGCCAGACCGTTGCGCAGATGCTGATCGGCCAGGGCATTTCGGTGTCGCTGGTCGACACCGACGTCGAGATGATCGAGACCGCGGGCACCTTCGGAATGAAGGTCTATTACGGCGACGGCACGCGGCTCGATCTCTTGCGCCAGGCAGGCGCGGCCGAAGCCGAGCTGATCCTGTTCTGCCAGGACGGCGATTCGATGGACACGACTGCACTCGAAGCGGTGCACCACGCCTTTCCCAAGGCAACGATCTTCGTGCGCGCCTATGACCGGCGCAGCGTGATGAAGATGCGCGGTGCGCCGATCGCGGCGGCGGTGCGCGAGATGCTCGAAAGCGCGATCAAGATGGCACGGCTGGCGATGGAAGCGGTCGGAGTCGACGAAGCCGAGATCGACAAGACCGAAGCGGAATATCGCCAACGCGACGGCGAGCGGCTCCAGGCACAGAAAGAGACCGGTGATCTCTACGCCGAGAGCGAGCGCATGTTCACGCACGATTCGGTCGAGGCGCAAGCCGCGGCCGACGAGGAACGAGGATGAAGAATCGGCGATTCCATGAACGCGTCGGCTTTGCGCTCGCCGGCTGGCGCGCGGGCTGGAACCGCGAAGCGAGCTTTCGGGCGCAGACGTGCATCGCTAGTTTCGCGTTCGTTGCGCTGTTGGTGCTGCGGCCGGCGCCGATCTGGTGGGCGCTGGTCGCAGTCACTGTCGCCCTGGTGCTTGCGCTCGAGCTGCTCAACTCGGCGGTCGAAACCGTGATCGACTTGCTGCATCCCGGCATCCATGCCGAGATCAAGGCCGCCAAGGACATGCTCGCGGGCGCAGTGCTGCTGATCAGCACCGCGGCGGTGGCGGTCGGGGCTGCGCTGGTGGTCGAGCGGCTGCCGCACCTGTGGGCGGAGTGGGGGCTATGAAGACGATCACCGTGCTCGCCGCACTGTCGAGCGCCCTCGCGGTGATCGCCGGCGCGTTCGGCGCGCATGGCGCGAGCGGGCAGGCGGCCGAGTGGCTCAAGACCGGCGGGCAATATCAGCTGGTGCATGCCGTCGCCGCGCTCGTCGCGCTGCGCATGGGGGAACGCATCTCGCCATGGCTGTTCGTGGGCGGCGCTGCGATCTTCGCCGGCACGCTCTATCTGATGGCGCTCGGGCTGCCGCATTGGCTGGGCGCAGTGACGCCGATCGGGGGCGCGGGGATGATCGCCGGCTGGCTGTGCATGGCGTGGAGCGCGGCGCGCCGGCCTGCAGGCTGAGCGTCGCGACTGCCACTGCAAAATCGATCGCGGGCTGGACCGCTTTTCCGAAGTCCTGCGCATGAACGCACGCGCAACGCGCCTGACCGCTGGGAACCGGCAGGGCCCGTTCGTCGAACATTCGTCGCACGCGTGGCCCGCATTCTCCGGGTTTCGCGCATATCGAATGTGCACCTTGATCGGCGTGAATACGTCGCGCGGGGCGCCAGTGCCGCGTACCTTGTTCGTGCCAGTTGCCGATCATCGTCATTGCCGTGTCCGGCGCGCCGAATGCGCTCCCCCTTGCCTGGTGGCCGGGCGCCCAGGATGATGATGTCGGATCGATTGGCACGGCGCTTCGAAGCGTCCCGCCGCCATCGCAAGCGGCGCACGCGAGCCGCTCATCCCGGGGGCGGTCGCCGGGCCTGCACATCGTGCAGGTCCGGCGAATTCGCTCCTGCCGCGCCACCGGGGCACAACCACGCGCTCGAGTGAAGATCGCGCAATCTCAAAAAAATTAGAAACTGCGCCGATGCGCCAGGTGGAGCGGCACATAGCCTCGCCGGCAAATTCGCGTTTTGAAAGCCGCGATCGTCTCCGCATCGTCGAGCTCAGCTGCCAAGCTCGAACCGCAACCCAAGCCATTGGATCAGGCGGCAATCCGCCGACCGCCACGTCGCGCACAAGCCGCGAGTGGGTTTGCACGCGCTGGCGTCGCGGGCCAGTGACGATCCTCAACAAAACGGCGGAACTGAAAGGTATTGTTGTTGTCCTATATAGGGCTTGACAAGCTCGTATTTGTCCATGACAACAGCATGACAGTCAGCAGCGTAAAGGCCATCGGCCTGGCCTGAGCCGCAAGATCCGGCCGCAAACAACAATCGCAAAAAGGGGTTAGCATGATGTTTGGTACGCGACTGAACCGGCGAGCGTCTCTCCACACGAGTCGAGTGATATGGTTGGCGGCGGGGTCCTTCGCGGCCATCGCAACGGCATCGACCGCCGCTGCCCAAACCGCGCCTCCGGCGGCGGTGGCGCAGGATGATCCGCAGGAAATCACGGTAGTTGGTTTCCGTGCCAGCTTGAAATCCGCGCAGGATGCCAAGCGGAACGATATCCGCATCACCGACGGTGTTTCGGCGGAGGACATCGGCAAGTTCCCGGCGCAGAACATCACCGAGGCGATTCAGCGCATTTCGGGCGTGCAGATGTCGAACATCAACGGTCGCGGCTCGACGATCAGCATCCGCGGCCTCGGTAACCAATATGCGCGAACCACTATCAACGGCCAGACCTTCGCCAGCGCGGATTTCAAGGACGGGTTCCGCTACGACATCATTCAGACCGATCTGGCGAGCGCCATTCAGGTGATCAAGTCGCCCACCGCCGACATGGATGCGGGTGGTCTTTCGGGCACGGTCAATATCGATACGGTAAAGCCGCTGAGCTATAAGGGGCCGTCGTTCATCTTCGGCGTCAAAGGCTATGGGTCCGACTATCGCAAGAGCTTCACGCCCAAGGTCAGCGGAGCCTATATCGGCCACTTCGCGGACAACAGCTTCGGTGTGATGGCCAACGTCAGCTATCAGAAGCTGAAGGATCGCGGCGACTATCTATTCATCAAGAATTGGTACGACCCTGGTGTCGTTGTCCCCAATGCAGCGACTCCGGGCAACCTCCGCTTCCGCCGTATCGACCGGGATACCGAGCAGTTGATGGCGACCGGGGCCATTCAGTGGAAGCCGGCGGACAGGCTGGAGCTGTTGCTGCAGGGCACCTATTCGAAGGATCACACGACCTATGACACGCGGCAGGAGGTTTTCGGCCGCTGGAGTTCGTCGGCGATAACGGTCAATTCGGTGGCCAATGGTGTCGCCAACGACATCACGATCAGCAATTTCAACGCCGACAACAACGACCAGCCCGAGCTGCGCAATCTGAAGACCCAGGCCTATACGGCAACCATCAACTGGGAGCCGGCCGATAGCTGGAAAGTGCATGGCGTAGCGCATTATACGCAGGGCGACGCCAGCCTCTACGAATGGGCGACCATCGACGAAGTGCATTTCGCCGGCGGCGGCAGGCTCGACACCTCGGATCCAAACAACGTCAAATGGACGACCGCCAGCCTTACCGACGGCTCAATGTACAACATGAGCAATCGCACTTGGTACGCCTATGTTGACGGCGCGACGCACATCCAGTCGAGCAAGGATCGCGCGGCCCAGCTCGATATCACCAAGGACTTGAACTGGAGCGGCGTGAGCGCGCTCGTGTTCGGTACCAAGTTCCATCACGAAAGCTTCGAGACGGACGCCTTCCGTCACGATCGTGATGCCGATGTGGCCGATCCGATCACCTACCCCGAATTCGCATGGATCCCGAGCCTCTCGTCGACCGGCGTCCTGGTCGACAATTTTCTCGGCGGGGCAATGTCGATCCCGCACGCGTTCCTGTCGGTCAATGCTCCGCTGTGGCAATCCATCCTGGCGAGCCACGGTATCACCGTGCCGGACACGGCCGACCCGCCGAGCACCTATCGCGTCGATCGCTATGTCGCGACCGGATATGCGATGGCGAACATCGACACGATGCTGTTCGGCATGCAGCTGCGTGGCAACCTCGGCGTCCGTTATGAGCACACCCACCAGAATGTGACGTCGAGCCTTATTACCTCGACCAACGGCACCACGCTCAACGGCCAGCAGCACGTTGTGCAGGACTATGGCAACGTTCTGCCCAGCGCCAGCTTCGCGCTCAACCTGACGCCCAAATTGGTGATGCGCCTGGCGGCCGCCAAGGTGCTGGTGCGGCCGCTGCTCAATAGCCAGACCCAGATGGCGGACACTATCACCAAGACCACGACCAGTCTGCGCCCGAGCGTGTCGGTAGCAGAAGGCGAATCACGCCTGAAGCCGCTGACGGCCAACCAGGTCGATCTGAGCCTCGAATATTATTACGGCCACGGCAACATGATTAGCGTGGCGGGCTTCTACAAAGCGGTAAAGAACGGGACGTTCACGCAATTCTACTGCCCCGGATCGTTCCAGGGTGTGACGCTCAACGGCGTGACGTCGAACTGCGAGTCGGCGGACCTCACGACGGATTACAGCTTCAGCCGGGTGCTCAACGACAGCAGCGTCATTCACATCAAAGGTGTCGAAGTTTCGGCTTCGCAGAATTTCGATGCGATCCTGCCGATCCGCGGCTTCGGTGCTACCGGCAACGTAACCGTGGTCGATACGGACTCAAAGGCACTCGGTACCGGCTTCAATCTGCGCGATCTGTCCAAGTTGACCTGGAACCTAACGCCCTATTGGGAAAATAAGACCTTCAGCGTGCGCTTTTCGGTAAATCACCGCAGCGCCTATAAGCAGGATGCATCGACGAGCTTCTTTGTGAATGGCGGCCTGATCCACACGGTGCGCGCGCGCACGCAAATGGATCTTGCGCTCGGCTTCACACCGGCGTCTTTTCTCAGCTTCACGGCCGGCGTGATCAATCTGAACGACACGCACGAAGACGCGTACCAGACGAACGAGAAGACGTTCCAAATGGCGAGCCGTACCGGTCGGACCTATTACATCTCGGCCACCACGAGATTCTGATCCCTCCGCTGGGGTGGACTCGCTTGACGGCGGGTCCACCCCCCATTTGTTTTCCACTTGGGATTTTTCCCCACCGCGGCGGAGGACGCACCGCCTTTTCCACGCCATACGGAGAACTGGACTGGCAACGGGAGGCAAGGATCGGCATATCGCTCCAAGTCCCTGTCTTCCTTCGGCTGAATCGCGTCGAACCGGGAGCGAGGGTCCAATATTGGAAATGCTGATACAGGTTCTCGCGAAATCCAGCCTGCTTCCCCCTGAAAGCACTGCGCTTTAAGGTGTCAGGCAGAAACCTTAAGGTGGGGACAAAATGAAGGGCGAGGGAAATGCTACATGAACCTCACTGCTAGGCTCGTCCCGCTCAAGAAGGATGACCCGACACCGCTTTATCTGCAGCTCCAGCAGGGACTGCGCCAGGCGATAGAAAAGCATCTGATCGCGCCGGACAACGCTATTCCGACCGAGCGCGATCTCGCCAACGATCTCGGAATTTCGCGCATCACCGTCCGCAAGGCGATCGACGGTCTGGTCGAAGAGGGGATGCTTGCCCGCCGGCAGGGCGCCGGAACCTTCGTCGTCGGCGGACGTGTCGAAAAGAGCTTCTCGAGGATCAGTTCCTTTTCGGAGGACATGATTGCGCGTGGGCGGACCCCGCGCAGCGTTTGGGTCAGTCGGACCGAGGGCATTGTCACGCCGGAAGAGGCACTGCTGCTCGGCCTGTCTCCCTCCACCCAAGTCTATCGGTTTCAGCGCGTGCGCTATGCGGATGAACAGTCGATGGCGCTGGAATTCGCGACCATTCCAGCATTCTGCCTGCCATCGATCGACGTGGTTACCAGTTCTTTGTACGAAGCGCTCGCTGCGTCGGGTCACCGGCCGGTCCGCGCGTTGCAACGTGTGCGCGCAGTTGGATTTTCGCCGGAGCATGCCAAGGCGCTGGAGATCGAGCCGGGCAGCCCTGGCCTTTTCATCGAACGTCGCGGCTTCATCGCCGATGGGCGGACTGTGGAATATACCCAGAGCTTCTATCGCGGGGATGCCTACGATCTCGTCGCCGAACTCAGCACCTAGAAGCTGCCTGGAAAATCGCACTCGCGTCGCGATACCGTCCTGCCGCCTTGAAATACGGTCTTCCGCGCGCTTCTCAACGCGCTCCCGTATCGTCCGGGCGGGATTGGCATTACCACATATAATCTTTGCAATACCTATTGCAGTCCTCCGCGTCCCCGCCTAAGCTGGAAATGCTGGCGAGTGACAGGCTTAACGGGGGCTGGGTGACAGAAACCACAAACATTGCCGCGACGGTGGGTGCCGAAGGGACGCTCATGTTTGCCGAGGCGGCAGAGGCCGGAGCGGCGGTCGAGCGATTTCTCGACCGTAACGGTCCGGCATTGACCACGCTGGCCGCTCGGCTGCGAGCGACACCGCCTTCGTTCATCGTGACCTGTGCCCGGGGGTCGTCGGACAATGCCGCGACCTATGGCAAATATCTGTTCGAAACGCTGCTCGGAATCACGACGTCGTCTGCCGCGCCTTCGGTTTCTTCAGTCTATTCCACTTCTCCGGTGCCGTCATCGAACGCCTTGTGCATCGCGATCTCGCAATCCGGGCGCAGTCCCGATCTGCTGGCGAGCGTAGCTGCGCAAAGGGCCGGCGGCGCCTATGTCGTGGCGCTGGTCAATGACGAAGCTTCGCCTCTCGCGGAGACGGCGGATCTTGTCCTGAGCCTTTCCGCCGGGGCCGAGCGTTCCGTCGCGGCGACCAAGTCATATATCGTGTCGCTGGCCGGGCTGGCCGCCATCGTGGCCGCCTGGACGCAGGACGCTGCGCTGGTGGCGGCGGTGCATGCCTTGCCCGCCCACCTGCCGCGCGCATTCGCGCTCGACTGGGATGCAGCGATCGCTTCGCTGCGCGACGCGCGCAACCTGTTCGTGATCGGCCGGGGATACACGCTTGGCGTCGCCCAGGAGGCTGCGCTCAAGCTCAAGGAGACCTGCGCGCTGCACGCCGAATGCTTCAGCGCGGCCGAGGTCAAACACGGACCGATGGCGCTGGTCCAGGACGGGTTTCCGATCCTGGGGTTTGCCGGCAGCGATGCAGCGGGTGAAGATGTCCGGGCTACCGGTGCCTTGTTCCTGTCACGCGGCGCGTTGGTCCATGTCGCGAACGGTGAGGGGCCCGGGGCCTTGCCGGCCTGTACCGGACATCCCGCGATCGAGCCGATCCTGCAGATACAAAGCTTTTATCGTATGGCGAATAGACTGGCGATATTGCGTGGGCTGGATCCCGATTCACCGCCCTACCTGAAGAAGGTGACGAGCACGCGATGATTCTGTCCGTCACCAATGGCCGAATCGTCACTGCCGCCGGCGCTGTCCTGCCAGGAGCCGAAATCGCCGTCGAGGACGGGTTCGTCGCGGCGCTACAGCCGACGGGTAGCCTTGGCGCGTGCGATGCCGCGCTCGACCTCGAGGACGGATGGCTTCTGCCCGGACTGATCGATACGCAGGTCAATGGCGGCGGCGGCGTGCTGTTCAACGATGCGATCAGCGTCGAGGGCGTTCGCGCGATCGGCGCTGCCCATGCGCCGCTCGGCACCACGGCCTTTCTGCCGACGCTGATCAGCGCCAGTCCCGAACGCATCCATGCGGCGGTGTTAGTGGTCGAAGAAGCGATCGCGGCCGGTGTCCCCGGCGTCGTCGGGCTGCACGTCGAAGGCCCATTCATCAACTTCGAACGCAAGGGCATTCACGACGCGAATTCGATCAGGAAGATCGATGCGGAAATCGTCGCGCTCCTCGCTCGCCCACGCCGCGGCCGAGTGTTGCTGACGATCGCTCCGGAATGCTGCGATGTGGAAACGATCGAGCAGCTGACGAAAGCAGGCGTGATCGTCAGTCTCGGCCACAGCAACGCGACCTATGATCAGGCGCGAGAGGCGATCGACGCCGGCGCGACCGCCGTGACCCATTTGTTCAACGCGATGTCCCCGCTCGAGCACCGTGCGCCGGGTCTGGTCGGGGCGGCGCTGGATGATTCGCGATGCATATGTGGCCTGATCGTCGATGGCGTTCATATCCATGAGGCCGTGCTGCGGATCGCGATCGCTGCCAAGGGGAGCGACGGCATCATGCTGGTGACCGATGCGATGCCGAGCGTTGGCACGGACGCCGATAGTTTCATGCTCCAGGGCAAAAGGATTGAGGTCCGCGAAGGCGTCTGTCGCTACAGCGACGGCACGCTGGCGGGATCGGATCTCGACATGGCGGCGTCGGTCCGCAACCTGGTCGCGATGACCGGCGTATCCGTGCCCGAGGCGGCAAAGATGGCGAGCAGTGTCCCGGCACGATTGCTCGGTCTGGAAGCGACGCATGGCGCGATTTCGGTCGGGATGCGCGCGGATTGGGTGCATCTCGATACCGATCTCCATCCACGTGGCACGTGGATCGGAGGGGAGCGGCTGTCCGCACCGGCGGCTGCGCGCGGATGACCCCAGGGGTGGTGAGCCTCACGCTTCATTCGCCGCTCGACGGTGTCGTAATCCCGCTCGACAAGGTTCCCGATTCCGTTTTCGCCGAGCGCATGATGGGAGACGGGCTGGCGATCCATCCGCTCTCCGATACGCTTCTGGCACCGTGCGATGGCGTGGTGACCGCGCTGCATGCGGCTGGCCATGCCGTCACGCTGCGCTGCGACGCCGGCGTGGACATTCTGCTGCACATCGGAATCGAAACGGTTGCGCTGAACGGCGAGGGCTTCGCCGCGCAGGTGCGGGAAGGCGAACGAGTGACGGTGGGTACGCCGCTGATCGCTTTCGACCTCGACCGAGTGGCGCTCGCCGCCCACAGTCTCGCCACACCGATCCTGGTGGTGGACGGTTCGTCCCCCTCGATTGCGATGCGCGCGGAGGGACGCGTGCGCGCCGGCGAGCCCCTCATGACGGTCGAGGTGGGAGGTCCGGCGGCGCCATCGGACCAGAACGATTCCCACAATGCGCCGTACAGCCGAACCGTGGCCATCACGATGCGGCATGGCATCCATGCGCGTCCGGCAGCGCGGATCGGCGCTGCGCTGAAGCCCTTCTCCGCCCGCGTGACGCTCCACAACGGCGCACGTGCTGCCGATGCCAGAAGCAGTGTCGCGCTGCTCGCGCTCGGGACGCGCCTGGGGGATGTGGTCCGCGTCGATGCGGAGGGACCAGACGCGCAAGCCGCGGTGGACGCACTGTGCGAGCTGATCAACAGCGGCATGGGAGAGGCGGAGCCGGCCGGCTGCGCGCCGGACGCTGCGCCGCCGCGCGAAGAGCTCCTTCCACCCGACACACGCACGAGAGCCGGCGCGTTGCGCGGTGTGCGCGCCTCTCCCGGAATTGCCTTGGGTATCGCGTATCGCCTCGAGCTCGATGATCGCCCGATTCACGAGAAGGGCGATTCGATAGCCGAGGAGCGCCTGCTTCTCTCGGACGCGCTGTCGAAAGTGCGCGACCATATTGCAGCTTTGGCGAGCGAAGGGTCGGATACGCAGCGCGCGATCATGGTCGCGCATTTGGGCATCCTAGAGGATCCCGTGCTTCTGGATGAAGCAGAGAGCCTGATCGAAGCGGGGTTCAGCGCCGGCTATGCCTGGCACCGGACACTGATGGGCCAGGCCGCGGTGCTGGCGGCAGTGGACGACGCCAGGACTCGTGAGCGTGCGGCGGATCTGGTGGATCTAGACCGACAAGTGCGTCGGACGATGGACGGCGAACCGAGAGGTGATCGCGCGCTGCCCGACAATGCCATCGTGATCGCCGACGATCTGCTGCCATCGCAAGTGATCGAACTCCCGCTCGCGAAAGTGGCCGGCTTCTGCACGGAGCGGGGTGGGCCAACCTCGCACGTCGCCATTTTGGCGGCGGGCATGGGTCTCCCCTCGCTAGTCGCGATGGGGCCCGCCCCGCTCGATATTGCGAACGGTACGCCGCTGATCCTCGACGCGGATTCCGGCTGGCTCGAGGTCGATCCGCTGCAATCGCGCGTGGAACAGGTAAGCGATGCAATCGCCGCGCGGCATCGCCAACGCGCTGCAGCACTACGCGATGCGGAGATGCCCTGCCTTACTGCCGACGGCCGACGTATCGAGATATTCGCCAATCTCGGGTCGGTGGCCGACGCCGAGCAAGCGGCGCGACAGGGCGCCGAGGGCGCCGGGCTGGTCCGGACCGAATTCCTGTTCCTCGATCGACAAAGCGCGCCAGACGAAGAGGAGCAGCGCGCCGTCTATCAGGCGATAGCGAACGCGCTCCGGGGCCGCCCGATTATCGCGCGCCTGCTCGATATCGGCGGCGACAAGCCGGTTCCCTATTTCGCGACGGCGCGGGAAGATAATCCGATGCTGGGGCTGCGCGGCATCCGGCTTGGCTTGCGCCATCCGCAGCTGCTCGAATGCCAACTCCGGGCGATGGCAGCCGTGCAGCCCGCTGGTCAGTTGCGAATCATGATTCCGATGGTCTCGATGCTGGACGAGATCCGGCAGGTGCGCGCGCTGCTCGAGCGAGCTGTCGATGCAGCCGGGATGAAGGAAGCGCCGCAACTCGGTATCATGGTCGAGACGCCGGCCGCTGCCGCGACTGCCGGCATTCTTGCCGCGGAAGCGGATTTCCTGTCGATCGGCACCAACGATCTCACCCAATATGTGTTGGCAATCGATCGCGGCAATGCCGGTCTTGCGGACAGAGTCGATCCTTTGCACCCCGCGGTGCTCCGCATAATCCGGCTGACCTGCGAAGGCGCGGCGGAGCATGGCCGCCCCGTCGGAATTTGCGGCGGCGTAGCCGGCGATCCGGACGCAGTGGCGCTGTTGATCGGGCTCGGCGCGACCGAGCTGTCGATGGTGCCGACGATGATTCCGGAGGCGAAGGCGCGTGTTCGTGGGCTGAACCAGGCGGCAGCGCGAGACCTCGCCGAAGCGGCACTGCGTTGTTCCGATGCCGGCGAGGTGCGCGCGCTGGCGCGTGCATTCACGGGGGGCGTGCGGCCATGAAATCGCTGATCGAGACGTTGCAACCGCTCGGTCGGGCGCTGATGTTGCCGATCGCGGTTTTGCCATTGGCGGCGCTCCTGCTGCGGCTCGGCCAGCCCGACCTGCTCAACATCGGCCTGCTCGGTGCTGCGGGTAACGCGATCTTCGGCCATCTGGGCCTGTTGTTCGCAATCGGTGTCGCAGCCGGTTTTGCGCGCGACGCGAACGGAGCGGCCTGCCTGGCGGGCGTAACCTGCTTTCTGGTGGCGGGGCAGGGGGCCGAAAGCTTCCTGACCGTGCCGCCCGATATGCTCAAAGGCCTGCCGGACAGCGCGCTGGCAATGGCCTCGCAAGCCTATCGCGATCAGGCGCTCGCCAAGCTGGACGTGCCGCTCGGCATCGTCTCGGGCTTGCTGGGGGGTAAGCTCTACAATCGATTTTCGACCTTCAAGGTGCCGGAATATCTCGCCTTTTTTGGCGGCCGTCGACTGGTTCCGATCATCAGCGGCCTGGTCGGCCTGGCACTCGCGGCGGTCGCCGGACTGGGCTTCGCCCCGATAACTGGCGCGATCGACGCGCTCAGTTTCGGCCTCAGCCGTTCGGGCGAGATGGGGCTCTTCGCTTATGGCGTGCTCAACCGGTTGCTGCTGATTACCGGGCTCCATCACATCGTCAACAACGTCGTCTGGTTCCTGTTGGGCGATTATCATGGCGTGACCGGCGACCTGCGCCGCTTCTTCGCTGGCGATCCCAACGCCGGCCAATTCATGACCGGCTTCTTTCCGGTGATGATGTTCGGCCTGCCCGCGGCGTGCCTGGCAATCTATCACGAGGCGCGACCGGAGCAGCGACAGGCGGTGGCCGGCATGCTCCTCAGCCTTGCGCTGACGTCGTGTCTCACCGGCGTCACCGAACCGATCGAGTTCACCTTCATCTTCCTCGCGCCAGCCCTTTACGCGATCCATGCGCTGCTGACCGGCGCAGCGATGGCGCTATGCGATGCGCTGGGCATGCGCCTGGGCTTCGGCTTTTCAGCTGGCCTGTTCGACTATGTGTTGAACTTCGGCAAAGCGACACACCCGCTGCTGCTGCTGGCGATCGGACCGGCCTATGCGCTGCTCTATTACGGGCTGTTTCGCTTCTTCATCCGGCGGTTCAACCTGCCGACACCGGGGCGCGCCGCCGCCGACACCGCCGCGCCGTCGAATGTCGCGGCGAGTGACGAGCAGGGTCGTGGCGCTGCGTTCATCGCCGCGTTGGGCGGCGCGGGCAATCTCGCGTCCGTTGCCGCTTGCACTACGCGCTTGCGCCTCAACATTGTCGACCAGGCGCTGATCAATGAAGCCCGTCTGAAAGCCCTTGGCGCACGCGGCATCGTAAGGCCGTCGGCGCGTAGCGTTCAGGTCGTGCTGGGGCCGATCGCCGACGCGGTCGCGGACGAGATGCAGGCCGAGCTGGCCACGGCCGGTCGCACCTCGCAGGCGCTCGAGCCGCAGGCTTTGCAGGATGAGCAGGCCGAAAGCGGCGACCTGTCGTTGCCGGCCATTTTGGTCGATGCGCTCGGCGGTCCGGCGAATATCGTCACGTCGCGGCGGCTGGTGGGGCGATGGCGCGTAGAGGTGGCTTCGGAGCACGCGATAGCCGGCCCCGACCTCGACAAGGCCTGCCACGGGTGGGTGATGCTGTCGGGCAATGTCGCGCACATCGTATCGGCTTGAGATGGCGCTGCGCCTGTTTATCGCCCGTCCCTTCGTCGGCGCCAAGCTCGCGATTGTCTTGGCAGTCCTGTGTTCGTCGCCGCTGTCCGCGAAGTCGGTCGAGCCCGGCGTCGAAGCCGCGGCGCAGGTGCTGGGGCATTTCGGCATAGCGCGCAAACAGCTCGACCTGCACATCGCCACCGCGGCCACGCCCTTCTATCAGGTGCAGGTACACGGCGGACGCCTCCGCGTTGAAGGCTCTTCGCCGGTCGCGATCGTGCGCGGCGCTTATGCCTATTTGAACCGGCTGGGTCTGCTCGCCGTCAGCTGGGAGGGCAATCGAGCCGTCCCGATCCCGCCATTGGCCGAGTATCGCGGACCGCGCGTCGAGAGTCCGTTTCTCAGCCGCGCCTATCTCAATACCTGCACCTATGGTTACACAACGCCCTGGTGGAATTGGCGACGGTGGGAGCGCGAGCTCGACTGGATGGCGGCGCACGGCATCGACATGCCGCTGGCGCTGGAAGGGCAGGAATATGTCTGGCGCGCGCTGTGGCGCGAACAAGGTCTGGACGACGCGACGATCGGGCGCAGCCTTTCCGCTGCCCCGTTCCTGCCCTGGCAGCGGATGGGCAATATCGAAGGGTATCGTGCGCCGCTCCAGGCGGGATGGATCGAGAAGAAGCACGCGCTCCAATTGCGCATACTCGCCGGCATGCGCGCGCTCGGCATGACGCCCGTGCTTCCCGCCTTCGCAGGCTATGTTCCCAAGGCTTTTGCGGATCGCCATCCCGAGGCCAAGATCTATCGCATGCGTGCCTGGGAAGGGTTCCACGAGACCTATTGGCTCGATCCTTCCGACCCGCTGTTCGCGAAGCTCGCCACCCGTTTCCTTCAACTCTACCGCGCGACTTACGGCCCCGGTGACCATTATCTTGCCGACGCCTTCAACGAGATGGTGCCGCCGATTGCCGAGGACGGCAGCGACGCGAACAGCAGCAGCTATGGCGACAGCACCGCCAACCGCGCTGCGGCGCGCGCCGCCGCGTTGCCGGCGGACGTACGCGATCGAAGGCTCGCCGCTTATGGCGAACGATTGTACCGCTCGATAACCGCGGCCGCGCCCGACGCCACCTGGGTGATGCAGGGATGGCTGTTCGGCGCGGACAAAAACTTCTGGACCCCCGATGCGATCGCCGCCTTCCTGAGCCGCGTGCCCGACAGCGGCATGCTGATCCTGGACATCGGCAACGACCGATATCCCGGCGTATGGCGCGACACGAAAGCCTTCGACGGCAAGCCCTGGATCTATGGCTATGTCCATAATTATGGCGGCAGCAATCCCGTCTATGGCGACCTTCCATTCTATCGCGACGATATCGGCGCTATCGTCGCGAATCCGGCCCACGGACGTCTGAACGGCTTCGGCCTCTTCCCCGAAGGCCTGCACAGCAACTCGGTTGTCTATGAGCAAGCCTATGACCTCGCCTGGAATAACGGCGAGGCGTCGCTGACCGATTGGCTCGCGCGCTACACTCGCGCGCGCTACGGCAAGACCGCGCCGCAGACCGTCGCCGCGTGGCAGGACATCGTCGCGGGGACTTATCGGACCCGCTATTGGACCCCGCGCTGGTGGAAGGATCGCGCGGGCGCGTATCTCTTCTTCAAGCGGCCGACGCTGGACGGCGACAGCTATCCAGACGCTCCCGGCGATCCGGCGCAATTGCGACGCGGGATCGAAGGGCTTCTCCAGCAAGCGGGCGCGTTGCACGCCGCCGGCCTGTTCAGCTTCGATCTGGTCGACTTCACGCGCCATTACGCCAGCCTCAGTCTCGACGCGGCGCTCCGACAGGCGATTGCGGACTATAAGGCAGGTCGTGTGGCAGCGGGCGACCGATCGGTCGCGCGTGTCCGCGCTCTGGCACTGGCGATCGACCATGTGATCGGCGCGCAGCCCGAAAGCCTGTCGCATTGGATCGCCGACGCGCGCGCCTATGCCGACACGCCGCAGGAGGCGAGCGCCTATACTGCCGATGCCAAGGCGCAAGTCACCATCTGGGGCGGCGACGGCAATCTGACCGATTATGCGTCCAAGGCCTGGCAGGGCATGTACGCGGACTATTATCTTCCCCGCTGGACGCTATTCCTGAATGCGCTGCGGGCGGCCGCCGTCACCGGCAAGCCGTTCGACGAAGCGGCGACGCGCCAAGCGATACTCGGCTGGGAAAAGCATTGGGTCGCCGATGGCGCCGTGTATCGGCAGGTGCGGCCCAAAGACCCGATCGGTGAAGCACGAGTGCTTATGCGCATCGCGGACGCGCGATGAGCGCGACCGACCTCGCACCCGCGTCGCAGCGTTTCGTGTCGCTCGACATTTTTCGTGGGCTGACGATTTTTTTCATGATCGTCGTCAACACCGCCGGGCCGGGCGCGCCCGCCTTCCGGCAGCTGGCGCACGCGCCGTGGATCGGGTTCACCGCAGCGGACCTGGTTTTTCCGAGCTTTCTGTTCGCGGTCGGCACGGCAATGAGCTTTTCGTTTCGCCGCACGACTACGAACCGCGCGTTCCTCGTGCGGGTCCTGCGGCGTGCGGCGCTGATCTTCGTGCTGGGATATCTGATGTACTGGTTTCCCTTCGTCACGCATCAGCCGGATGGGAGCTGGGCGGCAAAGCCGTTTTCCCAGACGCGGATTCCGGGCGTTCTGCAGCGGATCGCGCTCTGCTATCTGTTAGGCGCGTTCGCCGTCCGTTGGCTCAAGGACTGGCGCGCCATCCTGTCGCTGTCGGTGCTGCTGCTGCTCGGCTATTGGGCGATTTTGCTGGCCTTCAGTGCGCCAGGCGAGGCCTATTCCAAATTCGGCAATGCGGGCACGTTGCTCGATCTGCGACTGATCGGCCCCGATCATCTGTACAAGAAAGACCATGGTTTCGACCCGGAAGGCCTGCTCGGAACCTTGCCCGCTGTCGTGAACCTGCTGGCCGGTTATCTTGTCGGACGCGCGGTGCAGGCATCCGCGGACAAGGCGGCGCTCGTCCGCCGGCTCATTCCAATCGGTTGCCTGCTCGCACTGGCTGGTCTGGCCTGGTCGCCCTTCTTTCCGATCGCGAAGAAACTGTGGACCGGCTCCTATGTCCTGCTGACGGTGGGCATCGACGTGGTGCTGCTCGGCCTGCTGATGGAAGCGAGCGACGTGCACGGGTTTCGCATGGGACGAGGCTTCTGGCTGGTGCTGGGGCGAAATCCGCTCGCCATCTATCTCTTCTCGGAATTGTTCGTGACCGCACTGAACCTTTTTCCGGTCGGCGGGCACGACAGTCTCTATGCCTGGGTGGGAATCGAACTGTTCCAGCGGATCGTCCCTGGTGCGGTCGGATCGCTGCTGTGCGCGATCGCCTATGCGCTCGTCTGCTGGGGCGTGGGCTGGCTGCTCGATCGCAAGGGCATCATCATCAAAGTCTGACAACCGAACCGGAGAAGAGCTGTCGATGACGCGCTGGGATCTGATCGATCGACGTGCCTTGCTGGCGGGTGTAGCCTTTACTGCCCTGACGCCACGCCAGACAATCGCCGCTGGAATGGCGAAATCGTCTGCGCTTCCCGGCGACATTCCGCCCCCGCTGGGCGGCGCCTGGCATCCGTTCCCGGTCAGCGACCCGAGCCTGCGATCGCTGGACGATGGATGGCTGTTCCATCTGGGCGACATTGTCCCTGCGCCAGTGATCGGGCACGAGGAATCCTATCAGAATGCCAAAGCCGGCGTGGCGCAGGGCGCCGCCGCCGTCAACTATGACGACAGCGACTGGCGCATGCTCGATCTTCCGCACGATTGGGCGATCGAGCACCCGGTCGATCCGACTGCCAACGTTGCGCAGGGTTATCGCCGCCGCGGCATCGGCTGGTATCGGCGTCCGCTCCAACTCGATCCCGCCTGGCGCGGCCGCTATCTCGAATTGCAATTCGGCGGCATAGCAACGCGCGCCACCTTGTGGTTCAACGGAATCGAAGTGGCGCACAGCTTCAGCGGCTATGGCGCGATCAACGTCGACATCACGCCCTATGCCCGGTTCGGCGAGGAATTGAACACGATCGCCATCCGAGTCGACGCCGACGCGATGGAAGGCTGGTGGTACGAAGGCGCAGGGATATACCGCCACGTCTGGCTCGCGGTGCGCGACGCCGTGAGCATCGTGACGGACGGAGTCCATGCCAATCCGGTGCGATCGGACGCCGGCAACTGGTCGGTTCCCGTCACTGTGGAGATCGCCAATATTGCGCCTGAGGCTGCGACGGTCATGGTCGAAGCCAGGCTGTTCGACGCGGACGACAAGCTGGTGACCGCCGGCAAGACCTCTGCCGCCGCGGTTCCGCTGCAAACCGCCACTGCCGCGCTGACCCTAGCGGTTTCGGAGCCACGGCTGTGGTCGCCGGACATGCCGACGCTCTATCGTGTCGTCACGCGCGTCCTCCGCGACGGGGTGGTGACGGATTCGCGCGAGACGCGGATCGGCTTTCGCGCCTTCCATTTCGATGCGGAAAATGGATTCGTACTGAACGGCCGGCCGACCAAGATCAAAGGGGTCTGCATCCATCAGGACCATGCGGGAGTTGGCGTCGCGGTCCCCGACGCGTTGATCGACTGGCGAGTGCGCCGCCTCAAGGCGCTGGGTTGCAATGCGCTGCGCAGCTCGCATCATGCACCGACTCCCGAACTGCTCGACGCCTGCGACCGGCACGGCCTGTTGGTCATGGACGAGAATCGCAATTTCAACCCCAGCCACGAATATCTCGAGCAACTCGAGTGGCTGGTGCGGCGGGACCGCAATCGACCCAGCGTGTTCATGTGGTCGGTGTTCAACGAAGAGCCGATGCAGGGGACTGAACAGGGCTATGAAATGGTCCGGCGCATGGCTGCAGCGGTCAAGCGGCTGGACAGCTCGCGGCCGGTGACGGCGGCGATGAACGACGGCATGTTCTCGCCGCTCAACGTATCGAAGGCAGTCGATGTCGTCGGCTTCAACTACCAGACACATCGCTATGACCGCTTCCATGCGCTGCATCCCGACAAGCCGCTGACGAGTTCGGAAGATACCAGCGCCTTTTCCACGCGCGGGGCGTGGAAGACGGATCTCAGCCGCAATGTCTTCGGCTCCTATGACAAGGACGCCGCCGATTGGGGCGCCACGCACCGCGACGGCTGGCGCGCGATCGCAACCCGCCCATATATCGCCGGCAGTTTCGTATGGACGGGCTTCGACTATCATGGCGAGCCCACGCCGCTGGAATGGCCGTCCACGAGCAGCTTCTTCGGCATCATGGATATCTGCGGCTTTCCGAAGATGGCCTATTATCTGCATCGCGCGCAGTGGATCGACGATGTTCCGCTGCTCGAACTGGCGCCGCATTGGAACTGGCCCGACCGGGTGGGCGAGCCAATCACCGTGATGGCGCTCACCAATGTCGAAAGCGTGTCGCTCAGCCTGAACGGGCGCGATCTGGGCACGCGCAAAGTCGATCGCCTGGCGATGCCCGAATGGCAGGTTGCCTATGCGCCCGGGCGGCTGGAGGCGGTCGGGTATCGCGCCGATCGCGAAGTCGTCCGCGCGGCGGTGGAAACCAGCGGCCCCGGCGTAGCGCTCCGTCTCACCGCCGATCGCATCGTCATGATGGGCGATGCCAAGGATGTGCAGCCCGTGACGGTCGATGTGGTGGATGCCAAAGGTCGGCATGTTCCGGTCGCGGTCGATCAGGTCCGCTTTGCGATCGACGGCGGGGCGATCGTCGGGCTGGGCAATGGCGATCCGAACGATCACGATCCGGAACAGGGTGAAGCGCGGAAACTGTTTGCCGGGCTCGCGCAGGTCATTGTCCGCGCCGGCGAAGGGCGGGGGCCGATGCGTCTCACTGCTTCGGCGCCGGGATTGCGCCCGGCAAGCATTACGATCGATCGTGTCGCGGTGGCTCCGCGTCTCGCGGTCGCCCGAACGCGACCGGTGGCGCTGCTGTCGGACTGGCGTCGTACGGCGTTTGCGGCGACGCGCCCGGATCCCGATCAGAAATTCGCGTCCAACGACATGAACAGCCTGGATCATGGTCGACCTGGTCGGCTCGAGGGACCGGCGAAGGATGCGCCATGGTCGATGTACCGCACCGTTTTCACGCCGCGCCGCCGAATCGGTATCAACGGCGGCGTGGTGGTCTTCGCCGAAGTGGTCGGAACCGCCGAGGTCTGGATGGACGGCAAGCTGCTGGCTCGGAAGGACACGCCCTCCCCGGCGCCCGTGATGGCGCCGTTCGGTCCTGGAGCGGGACCACGCAGCTTGTCGCTCGTGGTCAAGGCGGAACCGGATGCGCCGTCGGGCATGGGCCGCACCGTGTCGGTCCAGGAAAGGCAAGGCGCCGATTGAAATTGAAGTGTGATCTGTGCCGGAAGCAAGTGCAGCTCGCCGGCTGATATTTGGTAACGGCTAGTTAAGAATCGAGTAGATCGGCGACGCTTGACCACGTTCGGATGATCCGGAACGCCAGCAGAGACGAGCGGATTTTCGAAAAACGCGTTCCTAGGCCGCAGCATTGGTTAATGAATTACATCGAACGACCAGTTCGATGTCTACCGCAGTGCCAGCTGGCTGCGATCTGCGGCAGGAATTACATTTTGCGACGATTTCGCACCTGCAGCGACAAATTCCCGTTACAGCTTCCCGCCAAAAGCATCTTCATCGAGCGCCGATCGGTCGCGCCTCGTCTCGAACCTTTCCGATGGAGATTGAACATGTTCCGCAAGATTTTCGCCCTCGCTGCCTTCGCCACCATCATTGCCACTCCGGCGCTGGCAGCCGAAGCGCCGGTGCGTTCTTTTGTGCGTGACGGCGTGCGCTACAGCTACAAGGCGATCGAGAAGAACGGGGTGACCGTACTCCAGGGCACCGCCGACAACCGCAATTTCCGTTTAGAGATTCGCGGCGACAAGGTGACCGGCACCGCCAACGGCGAGCCAGTTGCGTTCACCGTCCCTGACATGGGCACGATCAACGCGGACAACGCCGCTTCTTGATTGCTGATCGCGGGCGCTCTCGCGCCCGCGACGGACACGCCAGCCCGTAACCGGCTCTCCCCTCGGCTGGTTCCGGGTTTTTTCTTCGGTGGAGTACGCTCCGCACCGATAGCGCCGGGGTCAGCCGATGGTGTCGAGAAACGCCGCCACGCTTTCGAGATCCACCGTCTTGTCGAGAAAGGTCTCGCCGATCCCGCGCGCAAGCAGGAAGGGCAGGGTGCCTGCGTCCATCTTCTTGTCATGGAGCATATGCTCGACCAGTTCGGCACCGCTCGCATCGACGCCCGCCATCGCCAGGCTATAGGGCAAGCCGACTGCTTTCAGATGCGCGACGACGCGTTCGGCGTCCTGGCTCGAGCATATCCCTTGTGCTGCCGAGAAGCGGAACGCGAGCGCCATTCCCGCGGCGACGCCTTCACCATGGAGCAGCAGGTCGGAGAAACCGGTCTCGGCTTCGAGCGCATGGCCGAAGGTGTGGCCGAGGTTGAGCAGTGCGCGGCGGCCGGTGGTTTCGCGCTCATCCTCGGCAACGATCCGCGCCTTGGCGGCGACCGAATGCGCGATGGCATATTCGCGCGCCGCCGGATTGCCGTCGAGCAGCTTCTCGGCGTTCGCCTCGCACCATTCGAAAAAGGCGAAATCGTCGATCAGCCCGTATTTGACGACTTCCGCATAGCCTGCGCGCAGTTCGCGCGGCGGCAGCGTGTCGAGCACGTCGGGATCGATCAGCACCAGCGCGGGCTGGTGGAACGCGCCGACGAGATTCTTGCCGGCGCGCGCGTTGATCGCGGTCTTGCCGCCCACCGACGAATCGACCTGCGCGAGCAAGGTGGTGGGCACCTGGATGAAGCCGCACCCACGCTTGACCATCGACGTCGCGAAGCCGACGAGATCGCCGATCACGCCACCGCCGACCGCAATGACGTGATCGCCCCGCTCGACGCCGCGGTCGAGCATCCATTCGACCAGTGATTCGAGCTGCTCCCAGCTCTTGGTGCTTTCCCCTGCGGGTAACACGCGCATGTGCGTGTCGATCCCGGCACCGCCGAGGCCGTGCTGCAGCGCCATGGCATAGGGACTGGCGTTGACGTCGGTGACGATCGCCATCGGCCGCTTGCGCGCATAGCGGGCGAGAATGTCGCCGGCCTGCGCGAGCAGTCCCGATTCGATGCGCACGTCATAGCTGCGTTCGCCGAGCGCAACGGAGATAAGAGTCACTGGCCTAGCGCCTTCAGAATCGCATTGACGGTGGCGTCATGGGGAGCCGCGACGCTTTTCACACGGATGGGCGCCTGCGCGTAGAAGGGATTGCGGATCGCGGCGAGCTCGGCGAGGGTGGTTCGCGGGTCCTTGCCGCGCAGCAGCGGGCGGTGGTCGCGACGGCGCACGCGATCGGCGAGTACGTCGGGTTCGGCGTCGAGCCAGACGGCGATTGCCTTTTCCAGCACCAGCCCGCGCGTGCCGTCGTTGAGGAACGCGCCGCCGCCGGTGGCGATCACCTTGGGCGTACCGTCGATCAGCCGAGCGATCACGCGGCGCTCGCCGTCGCGGAAATAGGGCTCGCCGAAGCGGTCGAAGATGTCGGCGATCGACATCCCCGCGGCTTCCTCGATCTCATGATCGGCATCGACGAACGGCAAGTGGAGCCTTTGCGCGAGGCGACGACCGACGGTGGTCTTGCCCGCGCCCATCAGTCCGACGAGTACGATCGCTTTGCCGGTCCAGGCCTGGGTATTGGGGTGGGTTTGCAGCATGGTCGCGGGGGCTATACAGCGAGGGCGCGTCTCGGGCAAAAGGCGCGGCAACCGGCTTATCTCATTCGGAAACGCGTACCATGTCCCGTTCGATCGTCGTGCTGATCGCAGTCCTTGTCCTCCTTGTCGGTGGCCTTTTCTGGCTCGCCGGCCGCAATGGCGCGAAGCCGGTGACGCATGTGGAAAAGGTGGTTCCGATTGAAAATCTCGCCCACTAGCGTCGGCGCGGGCGGAGTCGCGCTGCTGCTCGCCGGCGCGGCGCTGTTCCCCGCGCTGGGCCAGGAACACCCGGAATCGCTGCTCCCGCCCGGATTCGATTCGCCGGCGCCCAGCCCGACGCCGCGGCCGAGCCAGACCGGGCCGGCGCAGCTGCTCCCGCCGACCGGCTCCAACCCGCCGGCCAGTGTAGCGGGCGCTCCAGCTGTAGCACCCCTCCCATCCTCGGACGAGGCGCTGGGCAACGAGACGGCAGCCGAACTGCCGCCTGTCGACCTTTCCAAATATGAGTTGCCCGATTCGGCGAAGCGGTCGCTCGCGGCGGTCGGCCCATCGTCGCCGGCATCGGGCGGGCTGGCGCAAAATGCGCTGGGCCATGCCGACGGACGCTATCTCGAGACGCTGATGCGCCGGCTCGACGCGCCGATCGCGTCGCGGTGGATGTCGATCGCTCTGCGGCGCATGCTGCTGTCGAAGCTCGACACGCCAGCCCAGGTCAACGGAGCGGACTTCGCCGCCGAGCGCGCCTGGCTGCTGCTGCGCATGGGCGAGTCGGTCGCTGCGCGCTACCTCGTGCAGAGCGTCGACATCGACAATTACACCCCGAAGATGTTCCAGGTTGCGATGCAGGCGTCACTCGCAACTGCCGATCCGGCGGGATTATGCCCCTTGGTCGAGCGGGGTTCGGCGCTCGATCCGGCGCGGGGATGGACTCTCGCCCAGGCGATGTGCGCCGGCTTGGCGGGCGATCCCAACGCCGCCGGACAGCAGATCGATGCGGCACGGCACCAGGGCGTGGCCGGTGGCGTCGACTTGCTGCTTGCCGAGAAGATCGCCGGCATGGGCGCCGAAGGCCGTCGTGCGGTGACGATCGAATGGGCCGGTGTCGATCGGCTCACGACCTGGCGGTTCGGATTGGCCAGTGCATCGGGCGCTGACATCCCCGAGCCGCTGTATGGCACGCTGCGGCCGCAGGTCCGCTACTGGCGCGCTCTGCTCCCGGGGCCCGATCCGGTGACCCGCGCTTCGGCCGCCGAGCTTGCCGCGGCGCAGGGCGTGTTCTCGAGCAGTGCGCTGGTCGATCTCTACGGTGAGATTGCGGACACGGGCGACAACAGCGCCGAGGCGGGCACCGCGCGCGATTTGCGGTCGGCGTTCGCCGACAGCGACGCCCAGGACCGGCTGACCGCGATGCGAGGGCTGTGGAATGGCGCGAACGGTGCGCGTGCGCGCTACGGCCGGTTGATCCTGACGGCGCGCGCCGCGACCGGCATTCCGGCGGAGGCGGCCTATTCGAGCGATGCGGACGCGCTGGTCGCGTCGATGCTCAGCGCCGGCCTGGAGCAGCCGGCCGAGCGCTGGAGTGCCGTCGCGCCGCGCGGGAGCGATGCCTGGGCAATGCTCGCGCTGGCAAGTCGTTCACCGACTCTGGTGCGGTACGGCGACGCCGACTCCTATCGCGGCCGAGCCGACGCGCACAAGGCGCAGATGCTCATCGCGGGCTTGGCCGGGCTCGGCCGGCTATCGCTCGATGACGCGCGCGGGCTCGCGCGCGCTGCACGCTTCGATCTCGACACGCAGAATCCCTGGACCTGGGCGATCGATGCGGCGGCACAGCGGCATGAGACGGGATCGGTGGTGCTCCTCGCCGCAGTCGGTATGCAGACCCCGGTGTGGCAAGGTGTGCCGCCCGAAATGCTCTACCATATCTGTCGCGACCTGCGTGCGGTCGGCCTCGACGGCTATGCGCGGATGATCGCCGCCGAAGCGATCGCGCGGCTTTGATCGATTCCGGCACTGGCAACGACCGCGCGCTGATCGAGCGCTTCCTGGAGATGATGCGCGCCGAAGCGGGCGCCGCGGCAAATACGATCACGGCCTATGGCACCGATTTGCGGCTCGCTTCCGAGTTTCTGAACGGCCATTTGGGCGACGCCGAAACGGACGCACTCGAACGGCTCGGCGCCGAATGGCAGGCGCTATCGCGTGCGACCGTAGCGCGCAAATCGGCGGCGCTGCGGCGCTTTTTCGCTTTCCTCGCCGACGAGAAGCTGCGCGGCGACGACCCGGGCGCCGCGCTGCCGCGTCCGGCGGCGGGACGGCCATTGCCCAAGGTGTTGAGCACCGCCGACGTCGACCGGCTGTTCGAAGCGATCGACGCGCGGATCGCGCGCGTACCGCCCGATCCACGCGACCTGCGGCTCGCCGCGCTGGTCGAACTGCTCTACGGCTCCGGGCTGCGTGCGACCGAACTCGTGTCGCTGCCGCGCAACGCGATTGCGCCCGATCGGCCCTATCTGATCTTGAAAGGAAAGGGCGGTCGCGAACGGCTGGTGCCCATTTCGGATCGGGCGCGCGCAGCGGTAGCCTTATGGCGCGCCCATGTCGCGACCGATCGGCCGTGGCTGTTTCCGTCGGGCAAAGCGCATCTGTCGCGAGTGCGGCTTTACCAACTGCTTCACGGGCTCGCCGCCGAAGCGGGGATCCCGCCCGACCGCGTGAGTCCGCACGTGCTGCGCCATGCCTTTGCGACGCATCTGCTCGAGGGCGGCGCCGATCTGCGCGCGCTCCAGGCGATGCTCGGCCACGCCGACATCGCCACCACCGAGATCTACACCCATGTCGACAGCCGCCGGCTGGTCGAACTCGTCAACCAAAGACATCCCCTCACTGACGCGCTCGTTGACGCAAGCGCGAAGCGCGCGTAACCGCCGCCGCCTGATGGCAAGCTTCCTCGATTTCGAGAAACCGATCGCCGAGCTGCAGAGCCGGATCGACGAGCTGCGCGAGACGGCCGAGGGCGGCGCCGTGGATATCGAGGCGGAGATCGGTCGCCTCCAGGTGAAGTCGGACCGCTTCCTCAAGGAGGCCTATGCCAAGCTCACGCCGTGGCAGAAGACTCAGGTGGCACGGCACCCCGAACGCCCGCATTTCAAACATTATGTCGCCGGGCTGATCGACGATTTCATGCCGCTCGGCGGCGACCGGGCATTCGCCGACGACCAGGCGATCCTGGGCGGGCTCGGCCGCTTCCGCGGGCGCCGCGTGATGGTGATCGGGCATGAAAAGGGCGACGACACTGCGACGCGCCTCCGGCACAATTTCGGCATGGGGATGCCCGAAGGGTATCGCAAGGCGATTCGCCTGATGCAGCTCGCCGACCGATTCGGACTGCCGGTGATCACCCTGGTTGACACTTCGGGTGCATTCCCCGGCGTCCAGGCCGAGGAGCGCGGCCAGGCCGAGGCGATCGCGCGTTCGACCGCGGCGTGCCTGTCGCTCGGTGTGCCGCTGGTCGCGTCGATCCTCGGCGAGGGCGGATCGGGCGGCGCCGTCGCGCTGGCGAGCGGCAATAAGGTGCTGATGATGGAGCACGCAGTCTATTCGGTGATATCGCCCGAAGGCTGCGCGTCGATCCTTTGGCGCACCGGCGACAAAGCGCCCGAGGCTGCGGATGCGATGAAGATCACCGCGCAGAGCCTCAAGGAATTGGGTGTGATCGATGCGATCGTGCCCGAGCCGCTAGGCGGCGCGCATCGCGACCCGGCCGCCGCGATATCGGCCCTGGGCGACGCAATCGAAGCGGCGCTGCGCGATCTCGAAGGTCGGACCGCGGAGAGCCTGCGCCAATCGCGTCGCGCCAAATTCCTGGCGATGGGACGCTTCTAACCGCCCCACCGCCGCATTAATTGCCGATAATCAATATGTCGATCAATCGGCCAGTTCGCGCGTCAGCTCGCCTTCATGTTCGAAGTCACGTTGCTGAACGTCACATTGAGCTGGTTGCCGAGGCTCGTCATCGCGGCGATCGCCGCAACTGCGATCAGCGCGGCAATCAAACCATATTCGATCGCAGTGGCGCCGCGACGGTCGCGAAATAAATTGCGAAACATTGGATACCTCCGTGCGCTACACCGTGTCGCGCTGGGCGCCTTTTACGCCGGAAGGTTCTGTCAAAAACTTACCTATATTGCTTAATTATTGCTAATGTTTCGTTGTCGTTTTCTTCTTCCGCCAACGAAAAAAGGGCGGCGAAACTGGTTCGCCGCCCCCTTCTCAGCCTGTGCTGAAAGCGTCTTACGACGCCTTCATGTTCGACGTGACGTTGCTGAAGGTCTTGTTGAGCTGGTTGCCCAGGCCCTGCATCGCGGCGATCGCAGCGACGGCGATCAGAGCGGCGATCAGGCCGTATTCGATCGCGGTGGCACCCTTGCTGTTCTTCAGAAATGCGCGAATCTTCTTCATACCGGTCTCCAGTTCTCAATTGGCTTCAGTTCACCCGGCCACACGCGAGACGAGTCCCGGCACGGCAAGGAGAACGATAGGGAGGCGGGGTTGAGAAAGACTTAAATCGATGGGTTACCGCGGCATTGTGGTTTGTGCGTAGGCTCAGATGACGTTCGCGACGCTATCGCTCACGTTGTTCCACAATCCGCTGGTCGCGTTGCCGAGCGCCACCACGCCGTACACCAGTGCGAGGAAGACGAGTGCCAGGATCAAGCCATATTCGATCGCAGTCGCGGCGCGGCGATCGGACAGGAGCGCTCGGATGATACGCAGGGCTCGCAACAGGCATTCCTCTCCGGCAAACGAGGCTCGAGAGTCTTTTAAGGAAGCGGGCGTTAACAAGTGACCAATGATGCGCAGTCGCAACGATTTCTGTTCGTCGTCGCCGTGGCGCTGATCGATTCGCAAGGGCAGATACTCGTGCAGCAGCGACCCCCGGGCAAGCCGATGGCGGGCCTGTGGGAGTTTGCCGGCGGCAAAGTCGAACCCGGCGAGACTCCCCGCGCCGCGCTCGTGCGCGAGCTCACAGAGGAACTCGGCATCACTGTCTCGCCGGACGCGCTCGTGCCGGCGACCTTCGCGAGCGAGCTACTGGGCGAGCGGCAACTGTTGCTGCTGCTGTTCGTCGCGCGCGAATGGAGCGGTCAGCCGACCGCACATCACGCAAGCGCGCTGCGCTGGGTGACCCCGGGTGAGTTGCGCCGGCTGCCGATGCCGCCGGCGGATCTTCCGATGATCGATGCGCTCGAGCGACTAGTTGTGGTCTAGCGGACGGGCGGCAGCCAGCCGCGCACGGCCGTCGCTGCGGCAATAGACGATGCTCACCGCGCGCCGGGTGCGTGGACCGTCGTACGAATCCTCTGATTCCGCGAGGATGCCGGGCATCGACAGCGCAGCGCGCAGCAAGAGCGACAGTTCGCCCGAGGCCAGCATCCGCAGTCCGCCGCGCGACGCCAGAATTCCGGCAGCAACGATCGCCGTACCCGCGGCAATCCGCGCAATAGAGGCAAGGGTTTCAAGCGGCAACGCCACGCGCACGATCCTTCGACTGGACTCAACCGAGTCGAGGCTTCGCAGACGTAACTTTCCAAAGGGTAAAGCCAGACTTAACTATTTCTGCGGGGGTGGTGTAATTCGGCCGCCAATGAAACGGTCGCGCTGCCGCGCTTCGCGGGCTGCGGCTGCGATGGGTCGGGCGCCCATCCGGTAAGATAGACGATCTCGAAACGCTCGGCGATGCGGCCGTCCGCATCGGCGCGTTCGGCGAAGGCGGCGGCGGCGCGGAACAGCGCCGCCCGGCTGAGCGGGGGCGTGCCGGGCAGCAGATTCCCCGCTGCCATGCCGCGCAAGTCGTGCAGGAGCCCGAACAAGTCGCGGTAGCGCACAGTGAGGGTTTCGGTGTCGGCGACCGGCAAGGCGAATCCGGCGCGACCGAGCAGGTCGCCCGCCGCGCGCACGTCGATCTGCGGATGTAGCCGAGCGGCCGGGTGGTCGCTCTCCGCCTCGCGCAACGCGCCGCGCAAGGTCGCAAGGCTGCCCGCGCCGACGAACGCACCGAGGAACAGCCCATCAGGCCGCAGCACGCGCCGCGTCAGCGCGAGTGCGCCGGGCACGTCGTTCACGCTGTCGAGCACGCCCGCCGAGACTACGAGATCAAAGCTCGCGTCGGCGAACGGCAAGCGGTCCTCGTCGGCCTGAACGCCGCCTGCGCTGCGCGCAAAGGCAAAGCCGGAGTCGACGCGCGCGATCCGCGCGCCGGACCTGGTGAAGCGTCCGTCGTAACAGCCGAGGTCGAGCACGTCGCCGAAGCTTCGCCGCACCGCGTCGAGCCGTTCCGCGATTCCATCGAGCATATGCGCGCGCACGAAGTCGTGCGCGGCATAGTCGCCGGCAGCGCGGTCGCGGCGGCGGCGGCGGGGCGCGCGCGCAAAGATCTCGGCATCGGTCACGCGCGGCTTGTGCAGCGCAGGCGGCGCGGCGACAAGGCCATGTGCGGCGGATCGAATCCCTGATGCATTGGAGCGCGCAATTGGCGCCGCGGCTGGCCCGGTTCGCATTGCCGCCGCGCTGTCCGGGCTGCGGAGCGGTGGCCGACGCCGATCATCGCTTCTGCGCCACCTGCTGGAACCAGCTCGTCTTCCTTGGCCCGCCGTGGTGCGCGACGTGCCACGCGCCGTTCGATATCGACCGCGGGCCGCACGCGCAGTGCGGCGCGTGTCTCGCGCAGCCACCAGCCCATGACGGCGTGCGCGCGGCGGTCGCCTATGGGAAGATCGCCAGCGGAGTCGCGCTCAAGCTCAAATATGGGGGCCGCATTGCGATCAGCGAAACAATGGCGCGTGCGATGGCGCGGCTAGTGCCGAGCGACGCCCAGCTGCTCGTGCCGGTGCCGCTGCACCGCTGGCGGCTGTGGCGTCGAGGCTTCAACCAAGCCGCGTTGATTGCCCGCGCGCTCGCCCGTCAATCGGGCGTGCCTGCCGATCCGCTGCTGCTGCGGCGCGTCAAGGCTACGCCATCGCTGCGCGGACTCGGCGCCCGCGCACGGACGCAGGCTGTCGCGCGGGCGTTTGCCGTCGACTCGAGCCGCAAGGCTGTGCTGCACGGCAAGACGGTCGTGCTGGTCGATGACGTCTATACCAGCGGCGCGACTGCCGGCGCGTGCGTCCGCGTGCTCAAGCGCGCCGGTGCCGCCAAGGTGATCCTTCTCTGCTGGGCGCGCGTTCTCTCCGACGAGGACCTGGATTGACAAGCGACGCCCCGCACCACAGTTCGGAGGACGAGATGGCGAAAGTCGAAATCTACACCAAGGCCTTCTGCGGCTATTGTTACCGCGCCAAGGCGCTGCTCGCTGAAAAGGGCGTGGCGTTCGAGGAAGTCGACATCACCATGGGTGGTCCGCGGCGCGCCGAAATGATCGAGCGCGCGCAGGGCGGAACGACGGTCCCGCAGATCTTCATCGACGGGAAGCATGTGGGCGGTTCGGACGACCTGGCCGCGCTCGAGCGGCGTGGAGCCCTGGACGCGCTGCTCACCGCATGAGGGCCGCGATCCTCCAGATGACCAGCGGCGTCGAGCCGGCCGAGAATGCCGCAACGCTGACCGCCGCAGTGGCTGAGGCCAAGGCGGGTGGCGCTGCGATGTTGTTCACGCCCGAAATGTCGGGCCTGCTCGATCGCGATCGTGCGCGCGCCGCGCCGAAGCTGCGTGCGCAGGAGAGCGACGCCGTGCTCGCGGCGGTACGCGATGCGGCGGCCAAGCATGGCATTTGGGTGCACCTCGGCAGTCTTGCTCTGCTGCGCGACGATGGCCGGCTCGCCAATCGCGGCTTCGTGATCGACGGCGACGGCGCAATTCGCGCGCATTACGACAAGATGCATCTGTTCGACGTCGACTTGCCGACCGGCGAAAGCTGGCGCGAATCCGCGACCTATGCCGGAGGCGAGCGCGCAGTGACGGTCGCGACGCCGCTCGGCCAGCTCGGACTGGCGATCTGCTACGACCTGCGTTTCCCCGACCTGTTCCGTGCGCTCAGCGACGCCGGCGCGACCTTGCTCGCGGTCCCTGCCGCGTTCACGCGGCCGACGGGGCAGGCGCATTGGCACATATTGTTGCGCGCGCGCGCGATCGAAGCGGCGGCCTTCGTCATCGCCGCGGCGCAGACCGGCGAACATCAGGATGGCCGCGCGACCTATGGGCATAGTGTCGCAGTCGATCCGTGGGGCGAAGTGCTGCTCGATATGGGCGAGGCGGCGGGCGTCGGCTTTGCCGAGATCGACTCGGCGCGAATCGAAGCGGCGCGCAGTCGCGTGCCGGTGCTCAAACACCGCCGTGCGATTCCGGAGGTCGAGACGCTGTGATCGTATTCGACCTGAAATGCGGTCTCGGTCATGTGTTCGAAGCCTGGTTCGGATCCAGCCAGGCCTATGAAAATCAGCGCGCGAGTAATCTGATCGCCTGTCCCATGTGTGGCGACACGGCGATCGGCAAGGCAGTGATGGCGCCCAATGTCGCCGCCAAGAGTAACCGCGGGCAATCGGTCCAGGTCGCTTCGCCGCAACGCGACGAGGGGCCGCCGCCGGAGGCAGTCAAGGCCGCGCTCGCTGCCATGGCGGCGGCGCAGGCCAAAGTCCTCGAGCGTTCGGAATATGTCGGCATGGCATTCGCCGATCGCGCGCGCGCCATGCACTTGGGGGACGAACCCATTGCGACGATCCATGGCCAGGCGACGGCCGAACAGGCCAAAGCGCTGGTCGAAGAGGGCGTGCCGGTGGCGCCGCTACCGTTTCCAGTGGTGCCGCCCGAGGCGCGCAACTGACTCCGTCGACAAATAGCTACAGCTGACTCCAGCCAAACTCTCCAACTCGTCCCGTCTGCCTGGCCGGGACGAGGCGTCGATCAAGGCCCCTGCTTCGGAGGGCGCCAAGCCGGTCACCCGCGAGGCGCGGTGCAATCACACCGATTGCTCTTTTTGCACGCGCTAAATCGAATATTTTCAGATCGTTACTGGGCTGAACTCTCTGCGGGCCTCAGTCCAAAGGCGCGTACACAATTGCCGAAATCAGTCGCCGAAAAGTTTCGCTCAGCTTTCCCGCGTGTCTCAAAGAGAGACGCAGGATTTGGCGATCATAAGTAGCTAACGGGGCTGCATCGTTTACAACTTCTTAGTTGGGAAATCATAGGTGGTTGGGTCAAACTATTTTATTTGCTTCGGTATTTTGCGAAGTATATTTCGAACGGACATTCATCCGTATCAGATACAATTTTAGAACTGGCCGTCACCTGCCACGGCTGGGTCGCAAATTTCCTCTCTTGAAGGCAAATTCTCCACTTGCACTTCTCGTTCATGAGGGCTTGAATAGGACATAGTTGATCAACAGTCGCGCCTCAAACGAGCACGATCAAAGGGAATATTTGTCTGACAATTCGAAACTCCGGTATGGAATATATTTGAGGCGGTTATTAGGTAGATTTACGTAGATTGGTTAGTCTATTTGTGAGTTACGCAGAATAAATTAATCAAAATAATTAAGGTTTGCCGATTACTGAAGAGACAGAGAGTAAGTTCGCCAAGAGGAAAAGCGCGTGTCCATGCGGTTACTCATTACTGGCCAAGAAGGTTTAGTCGGATCGGCGCTGTGTGACCTGTGCCGAGCTACGCCGGTTCACGTATCGGGAGTCGATATCCGGGCTCCCGATGCCAAGGACATCCGTCGGACCCGCGACTTGAAAGACATGCTCGCCTATGTCGATGGCGTGGTCCATCTCGCGGCGATTTCACGCGTGGCGTGGGGCGAAGCGGATCCCGCGCTCTGCGAAGCAGTGAATGTCGAAGGGACCGCGGCCATCCTCGACGCGCTTCGCACCTACAATCCCAAGGCATGGCTGTTGTTTGCCAGCTCGCGCGAAGTCTATGGCAATCCGCGCAGCGCACAGGTGGTCGAAAGCGATCCGCTGGATCCGGTCAATACCTATGGGAAGTCGAAACTCGAAGGCGAGCGCCTCGTTCAGCAGGCGCAAGCCATGGGGCTCAGGGCGGCGATCGTGCGACTGTCCAACGTCTATGGCGGCAGAGCGGATCACCCGGACCGCGCGGTCCCCGCTCTGATGCAACGCGCGCTGAACGGTGACGCGATCGAGATCACCGGCGGCGATCACTATTTCGACTTCGTGCATGTCGACGACGTAGCCCGTGCACTATTGGACGTCTGCCAACTGCTGCACGACGGATCCGAGGACATCCCGCCGGTGCATCTGACCACCGGTATCGCGACCTCGCTTGCGGAACTGGCGCAGCTCGCTGTGACGGTAGCCGGATCCACGTCGACGGTTCGCGAGGTGGCGGCACGCGCATTCGACGTGCAGGGCTTTTGCGGCGACCCTCGCCGCGCTGCCCAGACGCTGGGTTGGAACCCGCGCATTTCGCTGCGCGAGGGAATCGAAATGGTCGCCAACGATTTGCGGCGTAATGGTCCGCTTGCGTCGGCCGGCCCGTTTGAGCATCTGCGGTAGCTGTCCCGAGTCCATATGCGTGCCCAAGTTCCCAAAGTTTCGGTCGTGATTCCGACATACAACTCCAGTTGGGTAATCGGCCGGACGCTATTGTCTGTCACACGCCAAACGCTGAGCGATATCGAAATCATCGTCGTGGATGACGGGTCGACCGACGATCTGATGGCCGTCGTCGCGCCGTTCGTTGAGACGGATGACCGGATCAGAGTGATCCATCAGGAAAACCGCGGTCTCGCCGGTGCTCGCAATCGCGGAATCGCCGAAGCGCGCGCTGCGCTGATCGCGCCGATCGACGCCGACGACCTGTGGCATCCCGAGTTCCTCGAAGCCTGTGTCGACGCGTTGGCGCGTGATTCAACGGCGCCCTTTGCGTTCGCCTATTCGTTTCGCATGGATCAGGACGATCTGCTGTTTCCCTATATCGTTCCGCGCACGCCACCGCGTCATGATTTCGTCGGCCTGCTGAGCGTGAACGCGGTCAGCTGTGGCAGCGCGGCGGTCTTCCATGCGGACGCGCTCGTGCAAGCGGGGGCGTTCGACGAGGAAATGGGGAAAGCCGGGCTTCACGGGGCGGAGGACTGGAAGCTCATTCTCCAATTGTCCAAGCGGGCGAGCGCGGTGCTCGTTCCGCGCCACCTAGTGGGCTATCGGTTCATTGCGACAAGCATGTCGCAGAAGAACCCGATCCGCCAGTTGCGCGCGATTCACGACGTCATTCGTTATATCTCCACGCGATATCCCGATGTGCCAAAGCGGACCTTGCGTGATGGCACTACGATGATGACGGCGTGGCTATTGCCCGCTTTTGCAAGAAACGGTCATTTCGTCATTTTCTTCAAATACGCGTTCAAGGCGTATGTTCTCAATCCTTTGTGGTTTCTCAATCCCTTGTTGCGCCGCGCCCATCTCCAGCGGCTTCAGATCTCGTTTCAGAGTCTGCTGGATATGATCGGACTGAAGAAGCAGCAGCTGACCCATCTGCGCGAAGCGGAGATGGAAGGCCGTCGTCCTTTTTCGTTCCTCCCGTGACGCGGGCGCTGACGCTGCCCGACGGAAACCCGAGTAGCGTTGCGGTCGGCCGGTCAATCGTGCTGCGGCTCGCGGACGGTTGCCTTCAGATCGCTCGGCAGATAGGCCCATGGCGTCGTCAGGCGTTCGCCTGGCATTTCCAGCGCAGTTCGAGGTGGCCTTGAGCGAACTCGTCACCGTCGTGATACCGGCTTACAACGCCAGATCGACGATCGACGAGACACTTCGCAGCGTTCGCGCGCAGAGCTGGACCAATCTGGACATCATCGTCGTCGACGACGGTTCGAGGGACGACACTGGCGACATCGCGCGGTGTCACGCGGCGCTCGACTCGCGCATCCGCGTGCATCGCCAGGAGAATGCGGGTGTCGCGATTGCGCGCAACACCGGGGCGCGGCTTGCCCGGAGCGACTTGCTCAGTTTCGTCGATTCCGACGATCTCTGGACGCCAGACAAGACCGAGCGGCAACTCGCGGCGCTGCGTGCGGGCGGGAGCAGCACCGGGCTGGTCTACAGCTGGTATTCGGTAATTGACGGTGACAGCCGTATCACCGCTGAATGGCCAGGGCCGACTCACCAGGGCGATGTCCTGGGCGCCCTGTTTCGTGAGAATTTCATCGGCAACGGCAGTTCGGTGCTGGTCAGGCGGGCGGCGTTCGAAGCTGCAGGGGGCTTCGAGCCGGCGCTGCATTGGGCGGGCGCGCAAGGTTGCGAAGACATATTATTCTATTGCCGGGTCGCCGAACATTTCGATTTTGCCGTCGCGCCAGGATATCTGATCGGCTACCGCGAACTCGCCAACAACATGTCGAGCAACCTGCCGCGGATGCTGCGGTCGTGGTTGCTTGTGGTCGACGAGATGCGCGCGCGCCATCCCGACAAGCTCGACGCTTTGTCCGCAGGACTCGATCACTTTGCGCGATGGCTGGTTCGTAAGGCCATATTGACCGACCAGCCAAATCAGCTGCCAAAACTCGTGCTGCGCTCGGCCTCCCGCTCGCCCAAGCTGGCGCTCGACCTGCTACGCCGCGAAATTCCGCGGACCTGGTCCGATCATCGCAGGGATGCAAAGCGGGCCAAGGCCGCGACAGCAGCTCCCTGCAGGCGTTTTGTGATCGGCGATCCTGGCTGACCGAGCTGCCAGGCAGCGCACGATGAGCGGGTCGATCAACAGGTCGCTGCGCTCAAAGGATCGATCGGACCGGATCCGGCGGCACCGGTGCGGCGCAATCGGCAATGCCCGTTCTTGCGCAGATCGCCGCGCGAAGCTGTGCGACGCGAAGGCTGACCGGAGATTCGCGCGCCAGTTCCTTCATCACGCTGGCAGCTTCGGGTTTGCGGTTCCGGGCGATGAGTACATCGGCAAGGCGCGCAGCGATGCGCACATTGCGGGGACTCGCCTCACGAGCGCTGCGCAGCGCGCCGATCAGGAGCTCGGATTCGAAGCGCCGTTCGAGCACATCGGCCAATGCGAGTTGGGCCGAAACGTTGCCGGGATCATTCCCGGCCGCCCGGCGGGCATCCGCGAGCGCGACATCGCTGTCGCCTGTCGCGAGGGCAATTTTGCTGCGGGCGATCAACGCATCGGCCTGGTCGGGATTGGCGGAAAGGATCTGGTCGAGCATCTGCGAAGCTTGCGGCCGGTCACCACTCATGGCGAGCGCTTGTGCGAACTCGGCGCTGGCGACGAGGCCGGCGTCGTCCGACGGGGCCTGCTTCACGTCCTTCGCCAGCAGTGTGCGCGTGAGATCCGGACGACCGATCGCATTGGCATAGGCGGCATAGGCGGTACGCATCAGACGCGATGCGCGCTGGCCGTCGGCAATCAGCTTGTCGAGCGGCATCGCTTCTTTGCCTTGGGTTAGCCAGAGTTCGACGATCGCTTGCCGCACCCGGGGATCGTTCGGCCGTTTCGCCATCAGGCCGGCCAGCCGTTCCAGGGCATTGTTGGCATTGCCGTCCTCGTAATAGAGCCGCGCGGCTTCGAGTTGCGCCTCGAGATTGTCGGGCTCGAAATAGGACCGCTTGATGACGACATCTTCGTATTTTGGCCGATCGCGCTGGAAGGCGTAGAGGCGAATCAACGCCTCGAGCAGGTCTCCCGTACCCGGCGCATAGTTCAGGGTCTTGACCGCATTCTCGAGCAGCGGGCCGGCCTCGGCCTGACGATTCTGGCGTACGAGGACCTGCGCCTTGAGCACCAACCCCGCCGCGTTCTGCGGGGACTTTGACAAAAGACGATCGGCAAAGCCGTCCGCCACCGCGACATCGCCGCGTCGGACTGCAGCGAAACCCTTTGCGAGCAATGCCGATTGGCTGTTCGGCCGGAGCTTCAACAGTTGATCGGCATAGCCGTCGACTTCGTCCATGGGCGCAAGCCTCGCGCCGACGGAGCACAGGACTTCGAGTGCCTCGAGATTGCCGCGATCGAGCAGCTGCGCCGTCTGGTACGCCTGATAGGCTGCCCAGTCCTCGTAATCTGCTTTCGCAATGCGCCCGGAAAGCAACCAATAGGCGCTCACGTCATCGCGTGCCGCGATCGCCGCGCGGATATGCCGCTTGGCGGAGGGAAGATTGCCTCGGTGGAACTCGGCCTCGGCCTGTTTCGCTTCGGCCGCCGGATCGACTGAACCGACTCCTGAACAAGCGGAGATGAGTGCCAAAGCGGCGACCAACGGCATCGCGAGTTTCAACGGCGGCTTCGTCATCGATTGCTCGCTTGCCCATTGGTAAGGAAGGTTCGTGGGATGGATATGCGACCGGCTGACGCCTGCCTACCCTTAACCCGCGACGGACTGTGCCGAAATCGTCGCCGGTACGTACCCGGATCGATCCCCGGCGATACTGTCCCGCGATGATGCTTTCAGACAAGTTGCCATCGTTCCGGCCAACCATCATGAAGGAACGGGTTTCGAGTTCTCAATGACAACACTCGGTGGAGCAGATTATCCCCTTGCGCCCTTCTGCTGAAATCCCCGCGCCATGAGTGCCGTTCGCCACGGAGACGCCGATCCGACATGGATCGTGATACCGGCGCGCAATGCCTCGGAAACGCTGGCGAAGACGCTCGATTCGCTTGTCGAACAAAGCTGGACTTCGTGGCGCGCAATCATCATCGACGACGGTTCGACCGATACCACGCGGACAATAGCCAAAGCCTATGCCGACCGCGACAACCGGATCGTCGTGGTGGATGGTCCGGCGCGCGGTGCGAGCGCGGCACGTAACCTTGGCTTGTCGCATGTCGACGGCACCTGGATGATGTTTCTGGATGCGGACGATTGGCTCGATCCGTCGATGCTGGAACGCATGATGGGAGCGCTGGTCGAAGCGCCCGAGGCGGATGCCGTGCACTGCGGTTGGATCTACACCAATTGGGAGGGTGACCCGATTGGCCGGGCCCGTTGCGAGGAGTCCGCTCCGGACCTTTTCGCTCTTTTTGCCCGCTACTGCGCGTTTCATATCCACGCGTGCGTGGTCCGCCACAGCCTCGTGATGCAGGCGGGTGCATTCGATGAGACCCTGACCACGTCGGAAGACTTCGACCTTTGGCAGCGGGTTGCACGCCTGGGTGCAAAATTCGTCGCGCTGGATGCGCATCTCGTCACCTATCGACTGCGCAGCAAGTTGAGCTGGTTCGACGGCCCGAAGTTCCTAAACGACGCGCTCGTCGTCGTGGCGCGCGGGCACGAGGGCGACGCGCGATTGAATGCGAGAGACGTCCCGGATCGAAACCGTATGGGCCGGGACAGAGCCGGGTTGGCGGACGCCCGCGCGCACATGGTGATCTGGGCGGCAGCAGTGGAATTGGCCCACGGCCAGGACGGAACGGCGCTGCTCGACGTTCTGGATCCCGGCAGTGTGCCTCTCATCGACAGCAACGATGTCGCCGACGTGCTGCTTCGCGGTGTTCCGTTGGCGCGCTGTTTGCCGATAGCGGCATGGGAGACGCTTTGGCCTGAAGTCGCCGATGGGATGTTTGCCTTCCTCGCCGCGTTGGAGGCGCGCACCGGCGCGGCGGGGCTGGCCATGCGGGTCCGGACGGCGATCGAGGCACGAATCGTCCGATTGCTGGCGGGTCGGCTCGGCGATGACAAGCGAATGATGACCTTTGGCGCGACTGCGGCAATCGGCGTCGAAGTAACGAAGCCGTTGACGGACATCGCAACCGGGGCCGCAGATCGACTGATCGCTTATGTCTTTCATGAAGGCGCGTTGCTCGGAACGCTCGCGCTTCCCGCGTTCGAGGGACGCGTACATGCGCTGGTAATCAGGGATGCGATCGCCGCGACGCATGCCTGGCCGCTGCTCGAGGCGTTGTTCGCGCGGCAGATATATCCGCAGCTTTCAACAATCGAAGAAGCAGAGGGGTGGGCGATATTTCGCGGGGCGGTCCGGCTGGGAAGCGGATATTCGGCGAACCCGATCGAGGATGGCAGTTTGCACGACCGCGTCGGTTGGGCGGTGTTCGCACAAGAATTGACCGGTCTACCCGATTGGAGTCTCGAAGCGCTCTACGGCCAGGCTGCGGATTCACCGGAGCTGCTCGTTTGCAGCGGCGCAATCGCACAACCGCTTCCGGTCGATATCGAAGGACCGATTGCATCGAGGGCCGAAGTCGAGGACGAAGAAGTCGACGTCGAGATGCGGATCGGCGGCGTGCCGTTGTTCCTGACCCGGTTGTCGGTCGGTGGCCGGGAGTTGAGCGGGGGGTTGTTGCGGGCAACTGCGCTGGATCGCGGCAAGATGGAATTGGCCAAGGCCGCGGTACGCGAGGCAATCGTCGGTTACGAGGGCGACCCGTCGCTTGCGCTGGCGGAACGGTTGCGCGCCCTCAGGCGCGAGCGAGCGAGTGCACCCGTCTCACGCGCGCAAGGAACCCTGCTGATCGGTTCGTTGCGCACGAACGATGCGGCGGACGACGATCGCCGCGCCGCGCTTCCGGCATGCCTGGCGGAGCGGATTCGGGAGGGCGTCGTACCGGGCACGCCGTTGGTACAGACCGGCGAGACGGCGCGTACCGTGCTGTATTTGCCTGAGCTGATGACCAGAGGGACGCGAATCGACGCGGCGCCGGGTCCAGCTCCGGCGCGTGCAGGCTATGTATACGGCCGGCATCATTTCGAGGCGCTGTTCGCAAAGGGTGCCGATCCCTGGAGCTATTGCTCGCCCTATGAGCAGACGAAATACGAGCAGACGTTGAGCATGCTTCCCCCGTTGGCGGGCAAGCGCGTGCTGGAAGTCGGCTGCGCCGAAGGCCATTTCACTCAACAGCTGGCGCCACGCGTGGGCACACTAGTAGTCGCGGATATCTCGGAGGTCGCGCTCGCCCGAACCGCCGAGCGCTGCGCGGGGATGACCAACATCCACTATCAACAGTTGGACCTTGCGTCGGACGAGATAGCCGGCGGGTTCGACGTCATCGTGTGCAGCGAACTACTCTACTTCATGGAAAGCCTCGATGGCCTGCGCCACGTCGCCCGGAAGCTGGCGGGCGCGATCGCGAGTGGCGGATATCTGATCACTGCGCACGCTAACCTCTGCGTCGATGATCCTGATGCGCCAGGGTTCGATTGGCAGATGCCCTATGGCGCAAAGAAGATCGGCGAGACATTCGCGGCGGTGGAAGAGCTGATCTTCAAGAAGGAATTGCGAACGACGCTGTACCGGATTCAACAGTTTCGCAAGAAAAGTGCGTTGGACCGCCTTTTGCGCCGACGTGGTGCACCGGCGCCGCGGGAAGTCATCGAGGCCCAGTTTGCGATGCCGAAGCCGGACGTGGCCGAGCATTTTCGCTGGGAAGGAGGAGGAGATGCGATCCGGGTCGTCGACATTCCCGTGGTCACTTATCGACTACCGATCCTGATGTATCACGCGGTAAGCGAGCATGGTCCAGAAGCGCTGGCGCGTTGGCGCGTCTCGCCGTCGCAATTCGACGCGCAGATGCGGTATCTGCGCGGCGCCGGCTTCGAGACCGCAACCCTCGAGGAGTGGCGCCAGGCGCGCGCGGCCGGGAGCCACCTCCCAGGACGTCGCGTGCATATTACGTTCGACGATGGCTATGCCGAGTTCGAAGAGCAGGTGCTGCCGATCCTGCGCCGCTATGGTTTCACCGCCAGCCTGTTCGTGCCGACCGATAAGGTAGGCAAGTCCGCCGATTGGGACAGCTGGAGCGGGCAGGCGCTACCGCTGATCGACTGGGACGGACTGCGCCGCCTGCGCGACGCCGGAATAACGATCGGCTCGCACGGCGTGACGCATCGGCATTTGACTGGCTTGTCCCCCGCCGAAATTGCGGAGGAGTTATGGGATTCCAAGGCGCGGCTCTCGCGCGAACTGGGCGCCACGATCGACGCGATCGCCTATTCGTCGGGCGGCTATGACGAGATCGTGGAGCATCTTGCGGCTGCGTGCGGGTATCGACACGGTCTGACGACGAATTGCGCCGCGAGTACGCGCTTCGAGCGCGATCTCGCGCTGTCGCGCGTCGAGGTCGAAGGCCAGCAACCGCTCGAAGCGTTCATCCGCAATTTGCCAGAATGGTGATCCAGCAGGCCGGCCGTCCTCGGGTAATCCACCTATAGCCGCGAGCCGAAAGAGATTTTAGCGGTTTCGGATCAAATTCAAACGCCCGGGCCAATTCGATCGGCATATTTCGATTGTAATTCATTTTCGGTCGTGACCTTCTATGCAAGTTGGCCATGTAGGGAGAGGCGGGCTGACCTGACTTTCGAGAGTGAACCTTCGTTCTACTGTTCCCGACAGGGCGCAGTGGACCTTGGGCGGGTGGGGAAACAGGTTGCGCGTACGTCAGGCCATTCACCTCCGCGATCTGCTGAGCGAGCTGATCGCGCGCGATTTCAAGCTCCGGTATCACCGTTCCTATCTCGGGGTCGGCTGGTCGCTGTTGCGCCCGCTGAGCCAGCTCCTGGTCTTTCTTTTCCTGTTTGGAAGCGTGCTACCGCTCGGCATCCCGCATTACACGACGTTCCTCTTGTCCGGCGTGCTGGTCTGGGCGTGGTTCGGCAGCGCGGTGAGCGGTGCATCGGTTTCGGTTACCGGCAATCCCGAACTGGTGCGCCGACCCGGATTTCCGGTCCAGATCCTGCCTGTGTTGATCGTGGTCGGCGAGGGTATTCATTTTGTGGTCGCGCTGCCGCTGCTCATCCTCGTCGCGTGGATCGATCTCGGCACGATCAGCCTCGCGATAGTGGCGCTGCCGTTGGTGATGCTCATCCAGGCGGTATTCACGCTCAGCCTGTCGTACGTCCTCGCGGCGACGCATGTGCGCTTTCGCGATACGCAGGATGCCGCGAACATCGCGATGATGCTCGCCTTTTATCTGACCCCGGTGTTTTATAATCCGAGGCTGGTTGCCGAACGGTTCGGCGGGGTCCTGTGGTTCAATCCGATGTCCCACGTGTTGCAAGCCTATCGCACGATATTGATCGATGGTGTCTTTCCCGATTTTGTCGCGCTCGGCGTGGTCCTCCTGGTCTCCATGGTCGTAATGGTGTTCGGAATCTGGGTTTTCGAGCGCCAGAGCGCTGGCTTTGTCGAGGAGCTATAGTGCAGGCTTCCATCCTCAAGGCACGCGCGCGCGGATCGATCAGTGTTATTGGGCTGGGCAAGCGGTTCCGTATCGTCAGCCCCGACCGCCAGCGAACGCTCAAGGCCGCCGTCGTGGCGCGATCGCATCGGCAATCCGACCGGTATTTTTGGGGCCTGCGCGACGTCAGTTTTCGCGTCGGAAAGGGCCGCACCGTCGGTGTGGTGGGGCGCAACGGCGCGGGCAAGTCGACGTTGCTCCGCCTGATCGGTGGCGTCGGACGGCCGGACGAAGGCACGATCGAAGTGCATGGTCGCATTGGCGCGCTGCTCGAAATCAGCGCCGGCCTCACGGATGATCTCTCCGGGCGGGAAAATGTGTTCCTGCTCGGCGTGATCGCCGGGATGACACGCCGCGAAGTCGAGGAACGTTTCGAGGTGATACTCGGTTTCTCGGAGCTCGAAGAGTTCATCGACCGCCCCGTCCGAACCTACAGCACCGGCATGAAGATGCGCCTCGCATTCGCCGTCGCCGTGCACATCGATCCTGACATCTTGCTGGTCGATGAAGTCCTTGCGGTCGGCGACATGACGTTTCAGGCCAAGTGCTTCAATCGCATTCGCGAAATCCAGCGGCAGGGGTGCACGATCTTCCTCGTCTCGCACGATATCGACCAGATTCGTGAGTGGTGCGATGAGGTTCTGTTTCTCAAGGATGGCCGTGTCGTAGCCTATGGCGCGACGGAGAAAACGCTCGCGTTGTACGCATCAGCCATGGAAAGTCTGAACGCTCCCACCGAAATTGTCCTCCCTCGGGCGGAGGGCGCGAAGCCCGTGCTCGAGCAGGATCGCAATCGCTTCGGGTCACGGGAAGTTGAGATCACGTCGGTATCGCTGCTCGGCTCGGATGAGTTCGCGCGAGAACATTTCGCTGCCGGCGAGGCTTTGACCATACGCATCGGCTATGTGGCACGCGCGCAAGCCACTGTCGTGCGTCTGCAAGTCGCGATCTACACGCCCGATGGTACGCTCTGCCTGGAAGTGGATACCCAGGCGGCGGGGATTCCGATCGAGGCATTGCCAACGCGGCAAACGATCGATGTACGCTTCGATCGTCTCGATCTTGCTGGCGGGTCGTATTTCGCCTCGATCGGCATCTATTCCGAGGATTGGCGGATCGTCCATGACTATCATGCCGACGCCTATCCGTTCACCATTACCAGCCTATTCTGGGGGAGAGGTTATCTCTTGCCGCCAATGCAGTGGCTCAAACGGGAGGTGTCCTGATGTCCGATACCCCCGTTCCACCGGGTCCGGCCAAGTCCTCCGGCCTCGCCGTGCTCGATCTCGACGTGCTCGATCTGCCGCCGGCGATCGACACGGGTACGCACGCCGGCGCAGTCGTGCTGCTCCGAATTGCGGGACGCCCGTGCGGACAGGCGGTGCTTTCGTTTCGGAACTGGGATGAGCAGCTTCCCCTATTCGAGCGGCTGACGGAAGCGGCGGACTCGGCATTCTGGGAGGCATGGGTCGCCTATCGGCTCGGACTGCGACCCGAGCCGGAGACGCCGACACTGCCACCGATCGACGTGGTGATCTGCACGCGCGACCGCCCCGACGACCTCGCGAAATGCCTGTCGGACCTGATGACCATGCCCGACGACGGGCAGCGTTACACGGTGATTGACAATGCTTCGCGTACCGATGACACGCGACAGGTCGTCGAGCGATTTCCCGGCGTGCGCTACGTGCGCGAAGACCGGCCGGGCCTGGACATCGCGCGCAATCGTGCAATTGCGGAGACCACGCGCGAGATCATTGCCTTCATCGACGACGATGCGGCGCCCGACCGGCTGTGGCTACGCAATCTTGGCCGCAATTTCGAGGATCCGCTGGTGATGGCCGCGGGCGGCCTGACCATGGCGATGGAGCTCGAGTCGGAGGCGCAGATCGCGTTCCAGCGCGTCGGCGGTTTCGGTCGCGGGTTCAAGCGCATGGTCTACGACGCTGCGAATTGCGACCCGTTCCACGGCTGGTACGCCGGCGCCGGTGTGAACATGGCGCTGCGCCGGCGCGCGTTCGCCGAAGTCGGGCTGTTTGACGAGGCGCTGGACGCCGGCACTCAGTCGCTCGCCGGCGGCGACAGTGACATGTTCCGGCGGATCCTGAATGCCGGCTGGCAGATCGTCTATGACCCCGAGGCGCTCAACTGGCATCGCCACCGGCGGAGCATGGAAGAGCTGAAGCGACAGATCTATGGCTATGAAGTCGCTGCTTTTGCGATCCTCACCAAGTCGCTGTTTTACGAGCGCGAATGGGCAGGGGTCGGCTTCCTCGCCTGGTGGCTCAGACAACGGCTGAGCCAGCTTCGCGATTCGATCGGCCAGAAGAGCGACTTGCCGTTCAACGTCGCCGTGACGCAGATCCGTGGGGCGCTGGCAGGACCGGGGCGCTATCGCGCTGCACTCAGAAAGGCGCGCCATGCCGGATCTTGAAGTGCCGCTGGTCAGCATCGTCATCCCGACGCACAACCGCCGCGCACGGCTGTTGTCCACGCTCGAAGCGTTGCGCCGGCAGACCTTCGCGGTCAGCCGCATGGAATGCGTGATCGTCGCCGACGGCTGCCGCGACGATACCGTCGCCGCAGTCGCAGCGTTCGCGTCGGAGTTTCCGATCCGCCTGGTCGAGCTTCCTGGCCAGGGACCCGCCTGCGCCCGTAATGCCGGCGTATCCGTGGCCCAGGCCCCGTTGCTCCTGTTTCTCGACGACGATGTGGAACCGGAGCCCGAACTGGTCGCTGCGCACGTCGCTGCACACGAAGCCAGCGTGCCGCGTGCCGTGGTGGGGGCATATCCGCCGTTCCCGCATGCGTCGCCCGACCCGTTTCGTCTCGAGGCTCGAAGCTGGTGGCTCACGCATTTCGACGAGCTGGCGCGAGAGGGGCATCGTGCCACGTTCCGCGACCTGCTCACCGGCAATCTCTCAATGCCCGCGCAGCTATGGCACGACGTGGGCGGACTTGATCCGGAATTCGAACACGCGCGCGAGGATTGGGAGCTGGGCGTGCGCTTGATCTCCCACGGCGCTCCGATCACGTTCCTCAGCGATGCCCGTGGCTGGCATTACGAACACGAGACTTCCCGCTTCGAAACCGGATACGTCCGGGCGCGCGAGGAGGGGCGCTCCGACGTGCGCATGGCGCGCAAGCATCCGGGGATGCGTGGCGAGCTGCCGATCGTTCAGATGTACCCGGCGCAGGGGCCGACGAAACGACTGGCATGGATGGCATTCGACGCGCCCTGGCTCGGATCGCTGTATGGGAAGACCGGATTTCGGCTGTTGCAGCTCTGCAGGCGCCATCGCTTGCGCGGACCTTTCCGCGCGCTGCACGGCGCGGTGCGTCAATATTGGTATCTGGTCGGGGCGGCCAGCGAGCTGCAGAGCCAGCGGAATTGGGCAGATCTGGCGACTCGCGACGATTCTGGGCCGCCCGCCGACCTGACTGTCGACCTCGCGCAGGGCATCGAGCGCGCAGAGCAGCAGATCGCGGCGGCGCGGCCCTCGCAAGTGAAGATCGAATATAGCGGCCGCGCGGTTGCGACCATGCCCTGGCTGCCGGCCGCCGAGCCCTGGGATGCGCGGCACTTGCGGCCGTTCCTCGCACGCGAGGCCTGCACCGAATATTCGCGCGTGCTGCGCATCACGGACGCGGCGGACGGCGAGGAGAAGTACAATATCGCCGCCTATGGCTATATTTCGGCCCGCGGATTCCACATGTCGCTGTTGGAAGCGATGGGCCAATGGTGGCAGGTGCAGCAGCGCTGATAGGCGGCGTCAGCCAACATTGGCGTGCACTGCGCGGCGTCCGCGGACCGCAATACTCGGTCGGCTGGCAAGGACCATCGCCGCGAACGGCAGGATCCAGATCGCGCGCGCCTGATAGCGGTCTGCCACGCCGGAGAAGATGGCGCAGATGGCCGCGTTGAGGATCAGGCTGGCGAGCAGCAGAACCGTCGCCGCGCGCTCGACGCGGTCCGCCCGCCGAAACCGCACGAGCAGCACGAACAGGGCGACCGCGCTCGCCAAGATCGTGGCGATCCAATTGATCGCGACCGCGAGCGGCCGCCTGCTCGCGGTTCCGGTCGCGAAGTCGAGCTTGCCGTCGGTTTCGACGATTCGCCAGTCGAAGCGCACGTCGATGCTCGAGAAGGAAACCAGCTGGCGCATCAGGTTCACCGCGATGCTCGATGCCTGCTGGCCGGGATAGCGCAGCGCCGCTCGCAGCACGATCGCCTGCTCCTCGGCGCGGACACGCTCGAGCTGCGCGGGCGTGGCGCGCTCGTCCAGGCCGGTCGGGCCCCACAGGAACGCGCCGGCGCTGACTGGCAGGTCGGTGCCATAGATTTCGCACACCGCGTAGCGCGGCCGCTTGCATTCCTCTTGCAGATACCAGCGCGCCGGCCCGTCCTCGATCGACCGCGCGAGCGTAAGCGGGAACCGCTTCGCGGCGATGCTCGCCTGGCCATAGCCCACCCAGCTCGCCGCCATCGTCGCAGCAATCGCCAGAACGATGCAGCACAGCAGTGCGCCGCCGAGCAGGAGCGCCGCGCGCAGGCTCGGCCGCGCGACATAGAAATGCATGGCCAGCGCAATCGGCACCATAGCGATGGCGAGCGGGACGTGACTTGCGTGGAACGCGATCGCGGCGATCGCAAGCAAGCCGATCGCCACGCGCGCGGCGAGCGATAGCGCCGCGAACCCGAGCGCCAATATGACGATGCAGAGCACTAGGATCCCGGCGAAGATATCGGGCATCGCATAGCAGCAGAAGATCGCCGCCGGTGTCACAAAGGCAGTAATAGCAGCTGGATAGAGGCTGGGCCCGTCGCGAGCGAGCACGCGCCCGGCAATCAGCATGACGAAGGCGCAGCTGGCCGCTTGCAGCAGAGCGAGCGCCGAGAGGCTCGCGCCGGGCCAGGACAGCAGGTAGGTCAGAACGCTGTAGAAGACCGATCGCGCGCCCTTGGCATCGCCGGCGGGGGCCGCATGGGTGGCGGAGGTTTGACTGCCGGGAGCCGTCGCGGCGCCGGTTTGTGCCTGAGCTGTCCCGACGGCTTGCGGCACCGCGTACGTCGCCATGTGCCCCTTCGACAGCACATAGCCGACGGCGAACTTGCCGCCGCGATAATAGGATAGCGAATCGTTGAAGTAGCCGGGGTGACCGAACAGGACCAAGGGCCAAAGCAGCAATAGTGTGACGATCGCGGTCTGCCACCAAGTGCGGCTGTCCAAACCGATCTGCTGAGCCCCGCCGCGCATGGTACGCCGACCTTCGGCTGCCATGGGGCGGGGGTCAAGCGCGACGGATTCATCGCCATGTCCCGCCCGAGGGGACTTATCGGCGAACGCGTGGAGGCCGATGCGGCGTCAGCCTTGCGCCGCGCGATTGACCCTGTCCGGCACCGCCGGTACCAACCGCGCCGTGCCCCGATAGCTCAGCAGGACAGAGCAACGGTTTCCTAAACCGCAGGTCGGGAGTTCGAGTCTCTCTCGGGGCACCAGCCAAATCAATGATTTTGCCCAGTATGTCAGTGATTTACGCACAACCGCTCAATCGCCTAGTTAGTCCCGGTTCGGCCCGGTTGGCTCCGCTTGGACGGCAATTGTGCTATGATCATTAACCAGCCTGGGGTCGACTGGAGTCGGTTGTGGCAAGGAAATTGGCGCTTACGCCCGCGTCGCTGGAGGCGCTAACCAGCGGATTTCTCGACGACTCGCTCACGCCGGGTTTGAAGCTCGTCGTTTCTGCCGGCGGAAGGAAGCGCTGGAAATATCGTCCTCGTGTGTCAGGAAAATAGGTGATTGAGACGCTGCGCTTCGAATTTTACCCCGTATGCAGCATCGCCGACGCGCGAGAATGGGCGACTGTCCTCAACGCTCAGGTCGAAGCCGGCGTCGATCCGCGCGCGAGGCAATCCGCGCAAGCGCCTCTGGCGGCTCCTTGAAAAAGTGCTCGCAGAAGTTGACGACCCATTGATCCGAGCGCTTCGAACCTAAATCAGCGATGACTGGGTTGATCAGGTGTTTGCGCGCAATGTCGAACACATAGCTCGCCTATTGGCCGAGTTCATGGGGCATCGGCAATTCCCCATGACATGTCGGTGTTGGTCGAAGCTTTTCCGAAATATCTGGGATCGGTGAACAGCGCGATCGGCTTCTTATAGTCCGTTGGATATCCCGTGGGTTTCAGATCGAACCGTGCGATGCCGTGACAGCTCATGCAGTTGGAACTGACCCCGGCCGGAATAGATCTGGTGGTTTCGAGATAGGGGTTGAAGCAGACGTCCATGATCTTGCCGCCGGGCTTGGTGGTCTGGTCGTAGTTCGTGCAAGCCGCGTAATTGTTGAATGGTGCGGGTAGGTTGGCTGGCTGTCCTGCCTTCGTCCCAGGAAACCCAGTGAGTGCGTCAGCGCCAGGCTGCCACCAGAAAGTCTGCCACGTCCAGAGCGGCACCTCTTTGGTGTTGACGTGCATGCCCACCAGCACGGCATAATCGCCGGCCACTGCTCCGAGCCCGAACTTCGCGGCTTCGCCCGGGGTCATCTTGAAGGCGTAAAATAGCGACACTGGGCCGTAGAGGAAAGTCTTGCAGGCCGAGCTTGGGTCGGGCGCCGCGCGCTTGATCTCGTCCGCCGTTGCGGGCCGCAGCGAACCAGACACTGCCGGATCGATTAATACGCAGGTCGTCCAGGTGTCGGGTGTCGGATTTGCCTGATTGGTCGATCCCTTGAGGCCCTGCCAGAGTGGCTGAATCGTGAGGCCTGTCGCTTTCACTGCCATCATGACCGGCTTGAGCTCGAATCCTCGCGTCGGAAACGGGTTGATCGCCCGCTTGCCTATAGCTGTGCCAGCCGGCCATGCCGCGTTCAGCTTCTTAAGCCCTGCGTTGCTTTTGTAGCTGTAGGTGGATCCGGCAGGTCCCGGCCCCGGCTGTCGCGCGGACACGAACGCGGCCGCTTCCGGGTCGAACTTGCTCAAAACTCGGATGCGAGTGTTTGCGACAGCGTCGAACTGTATGCCTTTCGAGCCATGGTGGAACTGCCGCGGCACCTCGAACGAGTGGATTTCGCGCGGAGCGCCTCCTTGAAGGACAACGCCGCCGGGATCACCGTTCACGATACTGGAAATGTTCTGCCACGTTTCCCAGATGCGCAGTTCAGTGCCGCTGGGGCTTTGTCCCGACCCCTGATTGAGACCGGCCCACAGCGCCCAGGCATGGTCTCGCTCGGCTTTGGTGTCGTGTCGCGTGACCCACCCCTGGATCGTGGCCTCCGCGACTGGAAAGTCGGGGCTCGACGGAAAAGGAACCGGCTTGATGGCGGGCGGGGGCGGCGTTTGCCCGCCACGCGACGCGGTTTGTGCCACGATCAGAGTCGCGACGATCGCGCTCACTGCGGCAAGTCCTAGCATCGAATTGCGCATCGTTGCTCCCCCTAGGGCAGGAAACCGCCCTCCATCCAAGATTTGTACAGGGCCTTTCGGTCGGCTGGCCAAGGCTGATCCGGCGGCATGGAATCGGTATCGAGCTGGTCGAAGACAAGGCGAGCATTTGCATGATCGGGATAACCTTGGCCTCCCGAAGGAGCCGTCATCCAGCTCGTATCGATCAACATGACGGCATGACGTCGCATGCAGCTGATGTCGCCTTGGCGAAACAGCGGACGGATATCGGCTCCAAAGTGAATAACAGCCATAATGGGTCTAATCCACAGAGTAGCTACATTCTATATTCCGCCTTTAGAAGAAACGAGTCAACAGTTTCAAAGCTGGGGTTGCTTCATTTTATCGAGAAAAGATCATAATTGGTGGAATTTCCGGGGAAATCTACTTGAGAATATACGAAATATATGCCAAAAAAACCGGCTTTCGCATGATGTTAGGCGACGTCGGGTGCGCTGCGGAGATTTGGAATATGCGGCTGATAGCAGGGCTGACACTTCTCATAATAACGCCATCCCTGGCTGCGGCACAGACTGCTTCATTGTCTTCCGAGCCAGTAATCGTTCTGCAACGGGTGAACAGCCGGTACGACCAGCCCGGCAACATAGAAGCGGCGCTCGACAAAGCCTTGCCGGCCGAGGTCAAGGTCAAGCCCACCGAAGGCATCTCCAACGTCCTATCTCGACTCTATTCCATCGGCGATCACAGCGTGAAATTGGCGGTCAATCCGCTGATCGACTGGATCCGAACGCGTAACAATTTGCCCGACGATCTCTCGCTTGTCGCAGGGCAAAGGCTCACCGTCCCGGACGTCCCCAAACTCGCCCGGACCGAACCTCGCGCAGCGAATTCGAACAACCGAGTCGCCAAGCTCAGCCTCGATCTGCGTCCCTTGCACGATCTATCCGGCCTGCTGCGGCTCGATAGCCAGCGCACGATGGAAGACGCGCTGCGGCGCGGCGCCGCCGTTGTCGTCTCGATCAGGCAGTTGACGTCGGCTCAGGCCGCCGACGCCCTGGCGCAGGATTCCCAGCTAACTCTTGTCAGTGCTCCTCTGACGCTCAAGTTCCTGAGCCAGGCCAATGACGGTGTGGCGACCGTCATGGCGCCTGATATTGCGGCGATTCACACGGCGGCGGCCCGACCAACGCTGCAGCATCCGGTCCTGTTCGTGTTCGACAATACCTGGCCCAGCCTCGCGGAGGAGGAAGCGTCGCGAACCTATATCCTGTCGGCCATCCGAGACCTGCGCGCCAAGCTGCTGATGCCGCCAATCAAACCCTTCTCCACAACTTGCGCGCTTGGAACGAAAGTCACCGTTTGGGGGGCTGCCGGGCAGTCCCATGCAGCAGAGATCGCGCAGGCGCTCGCTCCGTTCCGGACCGCAGCCCCGGCGGCTGCGGTAAGGACGATCTATGTGCCGGCCATTGCCGAAGGCCCGTGCGCTGGAGAGGTGATCGGTCAGATCGCGGAGTTTCACTTGATCGCCGAGCATATGGCCGATGTCCTTGGCAAGGAGCCGGTGCTTCCGGATATCGCCAAGAGCTATCACGCCCTGGCGGCCAAGGTCGTGTCTCGCCTGGATGTCGCCGCAGTCAGCGGGCAGGCGAAGACGGACGTTGAGGCAATCCAGGGTATGTTCGAGTTCGCGCGCCGCCACGGCGAGCTCGTGAACCAACCAGTCTTTATCTCGATGTCCTGGGACTTCCCGCTTGACCGCTATTTTCCGATCATACCTTCCGAATTTGGCGGCCTGCTCGTCGTTGCCGCCGGCAATGAGGGCGTTGACGATCAGGGCAATGTGCTGCCCCCCGTCATCAAGACCAAGGTGCAATTCGCCGCGCGAAGCTTTCACCCCGGCGATATGCTCGCGGTCATGAACGTGGATGGCAGTGGCAAGCTGACCTGCTCGTCGAGCCTTGTCGACCCGGCCGGCGACGCATTCGTGACCAGCTATCCCGGCGATATTGGGCAGTATCGCTGTGGGACGAGCTTTTCCGCGCCCCGCGTCGCGTGGCTTCTCGCGCTCCGCGAATCGACCAGAGCCGCGATTGACGACCTGTCAGATCTCGGCCGGCGCTTGAAGTTGGAGTTCGCCAACGGCCTCAACGGCCCGGGAGGCGAGGCTGGAGTCAACCGTCTGGACGTTGCCAAGCTCCTCGCACAACCGCACTAGCGCATTTTTGAGGGGGCTGGAGTAATGCAGAGCGCTGATCGAGGTGTGAACTCATAGCGCCCCGGGGGCGTGACGTCCGCTTCACAGAGCCGGTTGCTCCGAAGCAGGCTCTAGCCGCGGTCGCGTCGAAGCGACGGGGGCGGGGCGCAAAGTGAAGTCGGAATCGTCGCCGGCTTCATCTCGATCGAGAAGCCCGGCGCAGTCGGCGCCGTATAAGCGGCATTGCGCACGACGCAGGGCGCTACGAAATGCTCGTGGAGGTGATCGACATATTCAGCGACCCGGCCTTCGGTGGTCCCTGAGAAGCAGATAGTCGATCATCGCCAGGTGCTGGACATATTCGCACAGGCCGACGCCGGCAGCGTTAGCTTCACCGTTGAGCGTGGTTTTGGAACTGGCCGGCGTTCGCGTCAATTATGTGGAATGTCACCGTGACTCCACGTAATTCGATTGCGAGTTTGTTGAGCAAAATTCGGTTGGGCTCTCCTTGGCGGGAGTATTTTAGCCGATTTAGTTCTTCCCGTACGCCTTGATCGCTTGCGGGATCGTTCCTGTCACATAGCCGGCGTACATATAGCGCACGCAGCGGGCTTGGATGCCTTGCAGCACGGCGGCATTCGCGGCGCTGGCGACCTTGCCATCTTGGTCAGGCCTGGCAGAAGCCAGAAAGTCGCCCCACCACGGTACCCGTGTCTCGAGCACGGAGGTTGGATATACTCCCGGCCGGGTTGGCGCGGGATTGATCACTGCAGCGACTGCGTCGGCGACGTTAAGCTGGTCGGTGTTGGCGCCGATACCCGACAGCGCGGCGTCGACCAGCCGGCACAAGCCGATATTGCCTTCAATGTTGACGGGCGCATTGCACAGCGCCCGTGGCGCGAAGCTCGGGCCAGCGGCGGCCGGTGGCGGCACCCGTTCAACATAGGTGGTTCGGTGGAACACGCGGAACACTGGGTTGGGTACGTTCATTTCGCGCATTGCCCGCGCCATCGTATCGTTGGACATCCGCCGCCACACCGGATCGACGATATTCGCGAAATCGGTTCCGTTCTTGACCGATGGCGGGAGGTAGAAAGTGGAGAATCGGTACGCCCTGACCTTGCCTGGTGCCTGCTGGGGCGAGAAGGCCTGGGTGGTTTCGTTCCAGCCCTTGAGCATGCTTTCACCCGAAACCGCGACATTGAGGGTGAGGTTCGACGATGCGGACATGGTGTTTCCGACGTCGACCCTCGTCGTGTGGGTGTAGAGAACATCCAGGGACCAAGCGAATCCCGCCTTGACCAAGAATTTTCCTTCACCCTTGACGCCGAGGCCGCCGGCGAGCCGATTGAAACCGGAAAATGTCTTGCTCACTCGAGCGCCATAATTGCGCTGTTCGGAATTGGTCCCGCCATCACTGGTCCAGACGAACTTGTTGACGATGCCCTGGGTGGGGATCAGCGCACCGGGCGGATCGGTCAGTTTTTCCTCGTCGTCACTGGCCTTCGCCGGGAGCTTGGCCGCAACTCCGGGAAGCTCGCTATTCTTGCTTTTGCCGCGACCCTGGGCGTCGAACGAAGCTGCGAAGGCGCGCGCGCGCTGCTGCTGGAACTCGATCCGCTGCTGCGTGGCATATGCTTCGGACGGCTTGAAGTAGCTACCGCGCCGCATGTCGGCATCGAGAAAGTCGGGGTCATTGACAAGACCCACCTTGCCATCGAGCGTACTGGCCTTGGTGTATTTCGCCTTCATGGGAAAGAGGATCAGGTTGCGGTCCGGCGGAATTTCGGGATCGGGCAGGATGATCGTGCCGAGCGACGTACCCGTGGAGCGAAACACCATCGCGTAGAGGTTGGCGGTGAGCGACTCGACGAGCGCGAGTCCCAGGTTCGCGGCGACGTAGCGCCGCCCCACAATGGCATTGAGATAGGGCGCGGTTTCCCAATCGCCGCTGAGCGCCATTGTCAGACCCTCGCGCAGCCCCCAGCTGCCGGCGCTGACCCCCGAGTGCGATTGGCCCGTCTCGGTCGATACCTTGAACTGCGCCATCAGCTTGTTCTCGATCGTCATCATCCATTGGACGAACGGAAAGACGGTTACCGACTTCTTGTCCGCCTGGAGAATGCCCAATGCCCAGGAAACATCGACCTGGTTCGCGACGCTAGACTGGCTGGTAAAGCTGAGTTCACTGCCGCTATCCTGCTGCAGCGTGACGCTACTTGCGTTCGCATATTGAGTCGTGGTGGGCGAGCGATAAAAGGGGCGCGTCAGGTTCTCGCTCGGTACGGGCGGAGCGCCCTCGATATATCCGATCAGCGTCGGATCGGTCTGGACCTGGCCGATAAACTTGAGATCAAGCTCGCCGACCTGCACCGCCGAGGCAAAGCTTTGGCCTGGCTCCATCACGAACTGCCGCTTGAGCACCGCCGCTTGCGCGTCGGTTCCCGGCGATGTCGCATCGACATAGTTGCCCACCGCCATGCGTCCCGGAACCGACATGCTCGCACTGGTAATCCGGCCGCCGTATACGTTTCGCACATACGGGCCTTCGTTTGATATCGGAGCGTCGCTGGCGGAGAGGCGGTTTGCAGCGATCGGCGGCACAGGATCGTTGCCGCCGCCAGTAATGTCGCGACCGTCCGCCGAAAAATCCCAGCACGCGACGAGGGTCCGCTCCGACCCTGCACAGGGCACATATTTCTGCGCCTGAACCGTGTCCGGATCGCGTACGCGGTCGTACAGGGCTATGCGATCGATCTGACCATCGATCCCGGTCACGCCGCCGCTTGGCGATCCGAAGGCCAATTGATCGACCGACCCGGCGTTGAAATTGCCCGTGTAGTGCTTGGTCGCGCCGATGACTGCGCCATTCGAGATGACCTGTATCGTCGAGGTGGCCTCGAGCTGACTCCACATCGCCGACGTGCTGAGTGTGCCATCGGAATCGCCAATGCCGTCGGCCGCGATGGCCCCCTGGCCCTCGATGAAATTCCATTGAGCAACCAGCCCCTTGGGAACGCCGATGCGGGTCAGGCGAGGGTTGCGTTCGGGGAATAGCACCTGAGGCGTGGGTGCGATGTTCCAGAATCGCAGGTCGCCCAGCATTCCGCGATAGAAGAGGATCGACTCGTCGGCGACCGGCAGCCCCGCGGCGGGCGGAAGGAAGCTGCGACCCACCAGAACGGGCCGGTCGGGGTTGTTGACCTGAACGGTAGACATGCCAGGCACGGCGACCGTGCTGGCAACCTGGGGCATGCCGTCGACATAGACCGTCTGCGTATAAGTGGCATCGATCTTCGTGCCGTTCTGATCCTGCTGTGGGGTCGAGGCGAACACGGCAGCGATGTGGTGCGGCTTGCCGTCCGAGATCACCAGCATATTTGCAGTGAATTTCGCGACGGTGACGGTACCATTCGTGTCCGCGATATATGCAACCTCGAATGTGAGCGTACCGCCCCTTTCTACGGTGAGTCGGAACCCGCAATCTTCGGGCGCATCGTCGTGGTCCCATCGTGCCATCAGCGTACCGGGCAGATTGTTGTCGGCGGGTACGACTACCCAGGCGTCGATCGCGAACCGCTGGCCAATATCGAGCGACTGCGGCTCTTCGATTTGCATCCAGTCGTAGATGCCCAGTGAAAAACGGCTAGGTGGGTTCATGTCCAGCGCACCGCCCGCCGCATAGGCGAGAGCGACGTGGTTCCAACTTCCGTTGCGCAACAGCGCCGGCGCCTCGATCGCCGGTCGGCCTCCTATGGTTGCCAGAACCGACAGGAAGAAGCTGTCCTGGGTCATCGTGACTGGCTGCTTGGTCTTGACGAACAGCTTGGCGTCCCACAGCGGACCGCTGGCGATGGCCTCGTTGCGCACGAACTGTCCGCCGCCGGCGACGCTTTCGAGAATGCCCATCGGCCACGACCCGAGCAGGCCAAACTCCCGGCCGGTGAGCGTGATCATCGCGGTGCGCCGGATTTCCGAAAAGGAGCGCGCGAAATTCCACAGCCGCAATTGTGCGACCTGGCCGAACATGCTGGTATTATTGAGCGAGAAGCCCCCGATCGATAGCGCCGGCGGCTTGGTCACGATGATCGGTACGCCCTCGAATCTTTGCATCTTTTCGCCGTCCAAGACGACGTCGATCGACCAGTTGCCGCTCGCCTTGTCCTTGCGCCCAACCAGCGCGAGATGCGACCAGAGCGGATCGCCATCGTCGTCGATCGCCGGTACGCTCGCGGTGGTTGCATAGTCTTTGAGCTGGTTCATGCCGTCGAGGGTCTGGACATGGACGGTACGGTCAGCCGCGAGCCCGCAGGCAAAGCGTGGATTCGAGGGACTGTCGCCGTACTGAAACACCAGGCCCAATGGCGGCACACCGACACCCGCGGGCGGAGCAGGCGCGGCGATCGGTTGGATCCAGCATTCCCACGTGAATTCAAGATCGGGTGCAAAACTCGCGGTGGGGCTGATACCGCTATGGAAATAGCTCGAATCATCGCCGCCGAACCCCGTATAGCTGGCGAAGGTGACGACTTCCTGGCCCTTTACACCAAGGGCATACTCCATCCGCGGTGCGCCGGACTTGAGCACCGCGCTACCATCGCGATAGGCGACGAGCTGCTGCTGGTTGCTGCCAACGGGCTTGAACCAGGCTTCGAGAGTCCACCGCGGCTGCGGCCTGAGGCTTATCGCTTTGGGCAAGGAAGTGCCCCCAGACTGCACCGGGATCACCACCGCATTGCTGCCGTCGAAGCTGCAGACAAGGTTAGGGGGCTGGCGCACCCACAGCGCCGCATGGAGATCTGGGACACCGGCGCCGTGAACACTCCGGTTCGCCGATGGAGTCGCTGTGCCGATTTCGACATTGGCGACGATGCCGGCGCTAGGTGTGTCGTATCCCAGCTCGAAACCGGCCATCCGGGTGGCAGGCAGGCCGGGAACGTCCGCAGCATAGCTGTGCGATTGCAGTCCTGCGGGATAATTGCCCGGAGTAGGCACGAAGAGTGCCAGCGAGACCGCCGGGAGCAGCAGCTCGAACAGGACGGTGCTTTCACTGAGGCTTAGCGGGCCTTGCGGGGAGGCTGTCGGCTGGACCTCGCCCGCAGCCGCAGCCGCCAGGATCTCGAGGTTCAGCGCTTCGAACCCGCTATTGGACGTGAGCGCTGCAACGAAACCGGCAACATCGGCGGGGATGTCGCTAATGGCGACGGACCCGCCCGGCGCGCCGGCGATTTCCAGCGTGACCGTCCCGGCGGCGAGGCCGTGCGCGACCGACAAGGTGAGGCCTGGGGGAACGTCCGCGCTGGCCGCACAGAAGAGCACCGGCGCATTGCTTTGCAGGCCGTCGGTGGCAAGCGACCACAGCATGGTCGCGCTAGGATCGGTCGGGTAGCCATAGGTCGCGCTGCTGGCCACACCTTCGAAGATGTCGCCATAGGCGGCCAGCGTCGTTGGCAAGTTGCCGAAGCCGAGCACGATCGGATGTCCACCGGAGGTCTTGAACGCAAAGTTTAGGACGCAAGCTTCGCCCGCGGTGCTGACCTTCACCGATTGCAGATCGGCGTCCGGCAAGGCCGAAACGAACTGCATTGCGCGGGCGTCACCGGATGCCGATACCACTGGAATTCGCGCCAAGGGCTGCGTGCCGCCATAATCGAAGAAGGTTCGAAGGCCGTGCTTGGCGTCGGGGTCGGCCGGGTCGGATGTTGCCTCCCCGTTCAGTACTGCGGCGAACTGTGTCACATCGGAAGGCACTCCGACCCAGGTCTCTGCGGCCAGCCCCTGTTCCTTAGGGTAGCTGATCGCGATATCCCGCAGATCGGCCTGCGGCGCCATGTTGAATTTGGTCGCCGTGATCGCAACGGTCGCGCCCGACATAAGCGATCCGGCGGAGAGCGCGTTGAAGTGGACATTGCCAGGAGGCTCCTCGCTCCTCTGCGCAAGCGTCCACGGCAAAGTGAGTACCAGCCGGGTGACTCGGGTATCGTACTGCGCGACCATGGCCTCGGGCTGGTGGGGATCGAGACTACTCCAAATGTCGGGGACGAGCGCGGGCGCCGGACCACCATAGTAGAGGTGCAGCAGCCCATCATCGCCCATGAACAGCAACGGCGAGACCAGCGGAGTGATTTGCCCGAGCACCATCCGGGTAACGCGCAAATCAGTGGCGGCTACAATATTCGCAGGGGTTGGAAACGCAGGCGAGCTATTGTCCGGTACGAACGTGCCGTTACTCAATGATCCATCGACAAGCGGCGCAGCCTGGTCTGCGCCAGCCAAGTCGATGATCATGCCGTTTACGTCAATCGCATAGTCGAAGAAGGCCATGGCTCGCGGCAGGCCACTGCCCGAAACCGGCATCGCCAGCGCCATTCGGCCAATCCGCTGGAGTTCCACCGCATTTTCTTCGGTGCCCCCCGAGAAGTCCTGCTCGCCGTAATAGGCGAGCGCCGGTGCCAACCCGGCGAGCGGGGGGAGCAAAGTGCCGCCCGGCTCGAGGATCGGGATGATGGCGTTCAGCGCTCCGGTTTCATCGGAAAAGTCGAGAAAGCCGTCGGCATCGCGCAAGATCCGGTGCAGCCGGAACGCGGTCCCGTCGTTCACGGCAATGAAGAGTGCCTTGAGATCGACATTCGCGGTAGGTACCTCGGCCACGTCGAAGAGGCCGTCGGGACCCGGGTCGATCCCTGGAATTTCCAAAGTGGGCTCGAGGAACGGTTGGCCGGTCGCGTTTTCATAGCTCAACGTATCTTGATCGCTCGCCGGCACGTCGCGGATGCCGCTGTACTGAAATCGGGTTTCCCAGCTGTTCTGAAGCGCGAAGCGGACCAGCGACTTGTCGCGGTCCTCGACCCTAGTTTCGATCAAAGTCAGGCGGTTGAGGAACAGGCTGCGTCGCTTAGAAACGCGGTAGACCATGATCGACTGCCCGTCACTGGAGACACGGAACGGGAAGTCGCCGGCGGCAACGGGCTCGGACGTGGCTGGCAAAGTGATCAAATCCATGCCTGCCAGCCGTAGCTCGGGCGCGGCTCGCTGCTCCTCATAGCGGACATTGCCCGCAACCGTTCCCGTTGTACCGAGGTCGAAATCATAACGGTACCATCCGTTCCACGCCTCGAGATCGGGCGCGTCGACCGCAGCACGCTCGTCGAAGACAACAAAATACAGCTGGTTGCAGTCCGCCTTCGCTTCGCGCGCTAACAGGATCAATCGGTTTGCGTGGCGCAGCATGATCGGGTCGGTAAGCACCACGCCGAATGCATCGCTGCTAGGTCCGTTTAAATTGGTCGCCATGATCGCGATTCCTGTTTCCGTGGGACGGGCATGGGGAGGCTCGCCGAGCCGCACGCGCCCGATCCCGCACACGGTTCGAATGAAAATGTCCGCGAAAGCCCGATGGTGCGCTACTAGGCGGCTGTTCAGGTCGTGATGGTGATCTTGGGATTCAGGTAGGTATACCCATCAAGACTGGGATCGGTGTCCGACACTGTGCTGCTCAGCGCCGTTGTGCTGAAGCCGACTGTAAAGGTGTGTGTGTAGATGGTGTTCAGGAAGAAGCTTATCGTCATCACCGTGGCATTGTCTGCCCAAATATAGTCCACGGATCCCCCCACGCCGAGGCCAGACAGCTTTGTACTATCCGCCTCGAACATCTGGGCGACCGACGCATTGGGATCAATCGTGCTGGCATAGAAAAACATGGTCCCGTGATCGAGGTTTTGATCCTTGAAGGTAAACGGGTGGCCGGTGGAATTGGTGACCCAGGCGGTGACGTAATCGTAAACCCCATAGCGATTCGGCTTGTTGGGATAGGTTGTGGTTGTGGCCAGCGTCATCTGTAGAGCGGGCCGGCCTACTCCCATTGCGTTGGCCAGAAGGCGCGAACCCGCTTTCACGCGCAACTCGGGTGGTAGTGCCTGCAGGTTTTCGGGTAGCCGTTCGGCGCTCAGGTCTAGTTTGCCAGTGACAGGATCGAAGCGATATCCAAGATTGAGGCAATGCCCGATCGCAGAGCCCTCGTTGCCATCGAGGCCGGTGCAGTTGTTGTGCCTGAGGTAGGCTTTAAGTCTATCAAAATTCTCGATTGTCAGGTTCTCGAATTGAATTTCATCCATGTCATTATCCTTCAAATTCGCACCTGCAACCCGATCCGAGGGTTCTAGTTTCATGAACTAGAGAATCACTGACGATTTGAATTAATATTGCACGATATTTCGAAAATGCAACAATCGTTTGATGACGCGACATCCCACCTAAACATGGCGGAAATTGCCTGGTTCTGGACCGATAGGCCGCAATAACGATCATTTTATGCCCGGCGGTGATGGCGGTTCATGAGCTGATCGATAGTTGTAGCGGTCACTATGCGCCACCAAGCGTCCACGGCTCGGCCCGTGCGCCAGCGACGTCGTCTAGGCGTCAAGCCTTATGACCTAATCGAGCGCTGTTCGGGCGCGAGTGGAATGGTCTAGAAGGAGCGTCATGACGTTTCGCTCACCTTTCTGCTCGCTTGTGCGGCGATGCAACAGGTGCACCGCATCCCCTCGCAATCAGCTCCTCACAAACCTCTCCACGCTGGCCTCACGCCGCCCCTCAGCGAGCCGCGTGAACAAGACAGGCTAAGTCAACCCGTCTGAGGCAGGAGTAGCGGGGACAAGGGCCCGTTTGCGAAGGAAGCACTGCACGCGCGAGGTGCAGGAAACGGCAGCTGCCCTCCAAAACATCGACCTGGTAAGCAGCCGCCGCGACAGAGAACACAGACAGTCGGGTCGACCTATTTGGGTGGAAGCGCTGCCTTACGACGAACCATACTGGCTTCTTTCAAGAGAATGCCGAGTGATAGGACCGAACGGTCGCGACGCGTTCAGCGCAGTGGTAATCCGGTGATATGCCGGGCGTAGCTGATCGCAATTCTTGTGATCCAACACGCGCTCGATCGTGTGGGAGGAACACTCGCCGAACTCATCGGGTAGCGTGCTTACCTTGCGAAAAATCCGCGCGTGGTCGTCCAACGCTCGAAAACCCTCGTTGGCGAAGCGAGGCATCAATCATGTTTTACGACGTGGCGTCGAGCATTGTCCGACGAAACGTGAAGGCATAGTGGCCGCCGCGGGCTACTTTGGCCAGCCAGCGCCAACACCACCGAGCGCCGGCGTCGACAGCGGCACGAGAGCTACTTGCAGAGCTTTGAACTTCCCGGAAGGAGATACGAACACTGAAGCGCCGAATTCGAGTCGCGCGCGTGCCGTCCGCGCCGGATTTGGCGGACAGCGAGGCGAAAATTTGCGAGTAAGATCTGAGCAGTAGTCCGTAAATATGGATTTCTCTCGGGGCACCATTTCAGAGAGCCGGTTGCTCCGAAGCAGGTTCGAGCCGCGGCCGCGTCGAAGCGACGGGGGCGGGGCGGAAAGTGAAGTCGGCAATCGTCGCCGGCTTCATCTCGATCGAGAAGCCCGGCGCAGTCGGCGCCATATAGGCCGCATCGCGCACGACGCAGGGCGCTACGAAATGCTCGTGGAGATGATCGACATATTCGGCGACGCGGCCCTCGGTGGTGCCCGAGAAGCAGAGATAGTCGATCATCGCCAGGTGCTGGACATATTCGCACAGGCCGACGCCGCCGGCGTGCGGACAGACCGCGAGCCGCTGCTTGGCCGCCATCAGCAGCACCGCGAGTACTTCGTTGACGCCGCCGAGTCGGCAGGCGTCGATCTGGACGATGTCGATCGCGCTGCGGCTGATGAATTGCTTGAACAGGATGCGATTCTGACACATCTCGCCGCTCGCGACGGCGATCGGCGCGACGCCTTCGCGGATGCGGCGATGGCCTTCGACATCGTCGGGGCTGGTCGGCTCCTCGATGAACCACGGATTGGCGAACGCAAGCGCATTCACGCGCGCGATCGCCTCATCGACGTCCCATATCTGATTGGCGTCGATCATCAGCTTTACGTCCGGACCAATCACTTCGCGCGCGATCGTCACGCGGCGCCGATCGTCTTCGGCATTCGCGCCGACTTTCAGCTTGATGTGCCGGAAACCCTCATCGAGCGCCTCACCACATAGCCGGCGCAGTTTTTCGTCCGAATAGCCGAGCCAGCCCGCCGACGTGGTGTAACAGGGATAGCCCTTGGCCCGCAGCGTAGCGATGCGCTCCGCCTTTCCGATCGCACGCGCCTCGAGCAACTCGATCGCCTCGCTCGGCGTGATAAAATCGGAAATGTAACGGAAGTCGATCAGGCCGACGATCTCGCTCGGGCGCATGTCGGCGATCAGCTGCCACAGCGGCTTGCCTGCCTGCTTGGCGAGTAGATCCCACACGGCGTTGACGATTGCCCCGGTCGCGAGATGAATCACGCCCTTTTCGGGGCCGATCCACCGCAGCTGGCTGTCGCCGGTAACGTGACGCCAGAAGCGCGCTCCATCCGCCCGGATCCAATCGAGGTCCAGCCCGACGACGAGCGGCGCCAGCGTGGCGATGGCAGCGCAACAGAGCTCGTTGCCGCGCCCGATGGTGAAAGTGAGACCGTGTCCCGCGAGTGTCGAATCGTCGGTATCGAGGATGCAATAGGCGGCCGAATAATCGGGATCGGGATTCATTGCGTCGGATCCGTCCAGCTGCAAACCGGTCGGGAAACGCAGGTCGAAAACGCGGACGCCAGTGATCGTCGTCATGCGCGGTCCACTCCGCCGGCACGCGCCGGACGCAAAAACCGTGGCGCCGGGCGCGCATCAATCCGAAAACTCACTGGACCTCCCCATGCACTGCCCACTCATGGAACGCATGCGTTTCGTTCGTGGGTGACAACGGTTTTCATAGGTGGGAATGGTAACACGTGCAAGCAATTTTGTTGGACCGACCCACTATTCACGCGCGCAGGGGATCGTCCCACCGCGCGGATGGGATCGACATTGTCTGGAAGGGGCAGCGAGGCCTCGCTTCAGGTCAAATTCGGCTGTCGCTCTCGACAAGCTGTTCGGAGATGCGCTCGGCCGCCGCGCGCACGTGATTGCCGGCTTCCGCGCGCCCGACTTGCGGGCCAAGCTTTTTCAGGAACGGCACGGTCAGCGCTGCGGCCGCGAACCCGCCGCGCATCACCGGCGCCGAGATATCGGTCACGCCGGCGACAAACCTGCTGGGCGTGAGCTCGACGCGGCGCTTGCGCACTTCGTCCGCATGCGCGCGGAATTCCGCCAGTTCCGTTTCGCTGGGCTGCGGATTGAGCATCTTCTCCCAGCGCCGGCGGATGTCGTCGGGCTGGAAAGCATAGAGGACCATGCCGGATGCCGACTGAAACAGAGGCCGCCGATAGCCGACGCGGACCGAGAAGCCGAGCTGCTCGCTCGATTCCATGCGCGCGACCACTACCATCTCGCCCATCGTATGGAGGGCGAGATGACAGGACTGGCCCAAATCGAGCGACAGCTGGCGCATCACCGGCAAAGCGAGCTCGACCAGGCTGCGCACGCGCGGCTGTTGCATTCCGAGCGAGAACAGCCGGTGCGTCAGCATATAGCCTTCGGCGGACGAGTCCTGCTCGATATAGCCCCGAAACTCGAGCACCTGGACCATCCGGAACAATTCGCCATGCGAACGCCCCAACTCGTTGACGATCGCGGTCAGCGTCATTGGCCCGGTGGTGGTCGACAGCAGTTCAAGGATGTCGAGACCCTTTTCGAGCGCAGGCGCCTTGTAGCGGCGATCGTCGTCGATGTTGGCTTCGTCTGAAAGCACGCCGTGCCCCGTCGATCGTTTCGTATAGGATCGAGGGGATAGGGCCACTGCCGACCCCGCGGCAACAGATTCTTGCTTGGGCCGCTTTCCGCTCTTGGGCGCTTTTGCAACCATATCGGGGTGCATTAGCACTGATAAAAACAGTTTTCAACTATGACGAGAGCAAGCCCACCGCTCTACCGTCGGCGCGCGACCCCAGCGCGTGTGGCAACGCGGCCGAGCGCGCGCTCGATCGCCGCTTCCGCAATGGGAGCCATGCGGGCATAGCCGGCTGCCAATGGGTGCAGACCGTCCCGAGTCAATTCGCGCCGGAGGAGGCCGCGCTCGTCGGCCAGCACGGGATGATAGTCTGCGAACGCGTAGCCGCGTCTGCGACAAAACGTCGCGAGCCAGGCGTTGAGCGCGCGGATCGTCGCAGGATCGCGCTGGTCGAGCATCCCGCGCGCATTGTCGGTATAGTCGTTGACCGGAAGGATGGACTCGAACACGACCCGGATGCCGTGGCGGTCCGCGAGATCGGCCATGGCCTCGAAATTGGCTTCGATCTGCTCGGGGGTCTCCTGCTGGAGAACACCGGCTAGATCGTTGATACCGGCGAGGATCAGCACCGCCTTGGGCCGCAGCGCGATCACGTCCTGGTGAAAGCGCAGCAGCATCTGCGCGGTCACCTGACTGCCGATGCCGCGGTTCACATAAGGCTTGCCGGGGAAGCTCTTCGACAAATCCCACAAATCGGTGATCGAATCGCCCATGAAGACGACGCGCCGCTCGCCGCGGCGTGGAGGCGGCAAAGCGCGGTTCGCGGGCGCGTAGAGATAGCGCTCACCGAAATCCTGCATCAGACTGGGTATCAGCTTCGCGCGAAAAGGCCCCAGCCACGGGCCCCAGTCCTTCTCCGTCGCCATGGTGCGGCGCTCGGGCGAGCTTTGATAATGGTCCTGGGCCAAAGCGGGTGTCATTGCCAGCCAGGCGACGACGCAGGCGATCGCCAAGCGTTTCACGGCGCGAACACGCCCTTGCGCGCCGCGAAGGCGCTGATCAGGCGTGGGCAGTTCGAAACCGGCAGTGCCGCGGAGGCGCGCACTCCGAAGCCATTGCCTCCCTCGTCGAAGGGCTGCAGTTCGGCTGGTCGCTTGGCCGCCAGGCGCGCGGCGTGCAGCGCGAGGCTGTTCTCGACGTGTCGCTTCCGGCATTCGCCTCTCCAATCCTTGCCAGGCAAGTGCCTGGATGGCCGTTCCGCTGTATCTAGCGAAGCACGTGCCGGCGCTACAATGCGTTGCAGCACAGATAAAAACGATTTTCATATTTCACAGTTGTGCGCGATCGGTTATCGAATCGCTTCGAACGCAGCATCGACAGAGAATGCAGGGATCTTGGAGAGAATATGCCGTTGCCGAGCATTACGATCGACACTGCGCATAAGCCCGTGGCGGAATTGGGTGAAACCGCTCTCCGCGACCTCGGCCAACTGACCAAGCCGGACGGATTGCTGATGGCGATGGCAATCATCGGTGGGAAAGTGATCACGGCGCTGACGCGAGCGGTTTCGGATGCCGCGGACATGACTTGGGCAGCGATGCTGGTCCCGCCACTCTGTATCCTGATGATTGCGCTGTCCGGGCGGATGCATCCGCGCGATCGCAGCTCCGGCGCGAGCGCCCGAGCGTGATCGATGCATGTCGATCGCCGGACGCGGCCATGAGCGCGCTCGTTCTCCCGCGTCTCGGCATGGGTACTGCCGCGATCGGTAACCTCTATCGCGCGGTCTCCGATGAAGAAGCTCGCGCGACGGTCGACGCGGCACTCGCCGCCGGCATCGGCTATTTCGACACCGCGCCGCACTATGGCTTCGGACTTGCCGAGCGCCGCTTGGGCGCGGCGCTCGCCGACAGCGATGCCGGTCGCAACGCGATCGTCTCGACCAAAGTCGGCCGGCTGCTGACGCCGACGAACGCCCGCGGCACTCGACATGGTTTCGTCGAGGCGGATCCGTTCGAGCCGGTGTTCGATTATGGCGCGGACGCGATACGCCGTGCGCACGAAGCGAGCCTGGAGCGGCTTCGGCGCGATCGTGTGGAGGTGCTGCTGGCGCATGACCTCGGCGAATTGACTCATGGCGCGGAGCATGACCGCCACTACCGCACGTTCCTCGACAGCGGCTATGCCGCGATGCGCGCGTTGCGCGACGCCGGTGCAGTCGATGCGATCGGAATCGGCGTCAACGAAATCGCGATCTGCCTCGACCTTCTCCCGCGCGTCGATCTCGACGTCATACTGCTCGCCGGGCGCTACACCTTGCTCGATCGGAGCGCCGCGGTCGCGTTGTTCGATGCATGTGCGGAGCGCGGAGTAAGCGTCATCGTCGGCGGGCCCTACAACAGCGGCATCCTGGCCCACGACGATCTTCGCAACGCCATCGCGCTGCATTACGATTATCAGCCGCCGCCCGCGGACGTGCTGGTGCGGGCGTATCGCCTTGCCGCGATCTGCGCGTCGCATGGCGTCCCGCTTCCCGCCGCGGCCCTGCAGTTCCCGCTCCGTCATGCGCAAGTGGCGGCAGTGATTCCCGGTATAGTGGGAACGGCGCAGGTGCGCGAAACGATGGCGCGTGCGGCATTTCCGATTCCCGAGGCGCTCTGGGCTGCGCTCGAGGAAGCCACTCTGTCGAGCGAGGCACCATGAGTCAAAGATTGGCGGGCAAGACCGTTCTGATCACCGCCGCCGGACAGGGTATCGGCCGCGCCTCGGCCGAGCTGTTTGCGAAAGAGGGTGCGACGGTGATCGCCACCGACCGCGATCCCGCGCTTTTCACCGGACTGGAGGGCTGCGATTGCCGCCCGCTCGACGTCACCGACCCACAGGCGATCCTCGGGCTGCGCGATGCGGTCGGCGCAGTCGATGTCCTGTTCAACGTCGCCGGCATGGTGCATGCGGGCTCGATCCTCGACTGTGACGAGCTTGCTTGGCATCGTTCGATCGATCTCAATCTCACGGCGATGTACCGCACGATCCGCGCCTTCCTGCCGGGCATGCTCGACAGGGGCGGCGGGGCTATCGTCAACATATCGTCGATCGCCAGCTCGGTGAAAGGCATCCCGAACCGCTTCGCCTATGGCGCCACCAAGGCGGGCGTGATCGGGTTGACCAAGTCGGTCGCCGCCGATTTCGTGGGCCGGAACATCCGCTGCAACGCGATCTGCCCCGGCACCGTGGATACGCCTTCGCTTCAACAGCGCCTCCGCGATACTGGCGATTATGCGGCCGCCCAGGCGGCGTTCATCGCGCGTCAACCGATGGGCAGGCTCGGCCGCGCCGAGGAGATTGCCGCGCTGGCACTGTATCTCGCGAGCGACGAAGCGGCGTTCACGACGGGTGCCGTGCACGTTATCGATGGCGGTTGGGTCAACTAGCCGCGCGGCATGCCCGGGGGGCGCAACGCCGCTCAGAAGGGCTGTTCGCCCACGTAATTGCCGGCTTCTGCATAGCGGCAGACCAGCACGTCTTCGTTCTTGCCCTGCGCGAGCGCACAGCCGACTTCATGCGTGTCGCGCCACACCAGCTGGGTGTAATGGCCGACATCCTCTATGCGCCCGGTCGCGCTGTTGCTCGGGAACACGCCGGGCTTGAAATAGCGTTTCTCGCGGATCCAGGCGTCGACCATCGCCTCGGGCGAATAATAGCCGCGTGATCCGGCCCAGATATTCTCGCCTTCGGGCTGACCGGGCTTCTCGGGCGCATGTTCGAACGCGCCGGTGGCCGCGAGATGGTCCGCCCACTGCCGCGCCGAAGTCTCGAGCTCCGCGTTCCAGCGCAGCGGCGGCGTGCCGATCGCGCTGCGCTCGCGATTATGCGCGTCGAGCAATCGCGCCTGAACGGCGGGACCAGCGAGTGCCGGGCTGCACTGGAACAATGGTGCCAGCGCCACCACGCACACCAATACAAGTCGAACGCCGGCGAAATACATTGGAGAACCCCCTCCGGACTAGGGAGGAGTTGTGCACTCGTCAGCGCTTCCTTTTGGTTAGTTGAGGTGGTTAATGCGCCGGTAACTGCGATTTTCGCTCTATCGCGCGCTGTGATCCGGCAGGATCGCTACCAGGTCGCGTGGAGAAATCACGTTGAACAGGCGTTCGGCGAATAGCGGCGGTACGCCGATACAGCCATGCGTCGCCGACCCGTAGCGCACCTGGCTGGCATGGATCGCGACGCCGTCGCGCGTGAGCCACAACGCATAGGGCATTTCGGCGTCATATTGGGTCGAGCGATGCTGCTTCGATTTCGACAGCACCGGAAACACCCCGGTCGGCGTCGGCTTGCCGTCCGTCCCGAACAACACCAAAGCCGTTCCGATTTCGTCGCCACCGCGAAACACCGAGATCAGCTGGTGCGCGAGATCGATGCGGACCCAGATCGTCCCGGCGCGGGGAACATCGTCCCATATGAATTCGCCGTAGCGCATCGCCCGATCGACCCGCAGCAGGCTCGCGATCTCGCGGTTGCTCCCGTCCGGCAATGCGATCCGCGGATGCCGGCCGCGCGGAAAGGCTATACGGACTGAGCTGTCCGCGGGAACCATTGCGGTGCCGACACGAGGTTCGCACGTAGCAGGAGCGACGCCCGAGATTGCAACGGCGCACGCCGCCGCGCCGAGCGCCACCCGGATCCCGCGCCTCACGCGCGCTGTGTCACGCCGTTACGCCGCCGAAGCGCGGTCCCCAGCGCGAAGAAACCGATCATCATCGTCATCCATGTCGCCGGCTCCGGGATCAACGGCACGAGCGAAGGTGGCGGCGGGCCAGGTGGCGGCGGTACATCGGGACGTAACGGGAACACTGGCGGGATCACGTCGGTAAAGGAAAAGTTGGCCGGCAAGATCCCGCCCGGGCCGAGCGGCGGCCCCTCAAAGGGCGGGAATTCGCCACGCGGTAGCTCCAGGGTTGGGACGACGTCCGGGATGAAACCGGTATCCGGTGCGCCCGTATCGAGCGCCGGGATTGCCGGCGAACGCATGCGCACCTGTCCAAGCACGCGCTCTTCAGGAACGAATGGCCCGCTGTTGATGCGCGAAGGTCCCCGCATCGCAACTTGCGGCATCCGTCTCGGTTTAGTGGTGTGGAGGTTTCCGGCCGCGCGGCCGTGTGGCGAGCGTAGCGCGAAGAGCGACAACGCGTCCGGCAATTCGGCGGCAGCCGCGATCAGTTTCTCGATTGGCAATCCAAGGTAGCTCGGCACCAGCAATGCCGTGAGCGCAAGCGCCGCCGCGCCTCGGCGGGACCATCTCCTGGTTTCCGTCTTTCGCTTCCAAAGTCTGCGACCCGGCATGTTTGCCATGGAGGTTAAATGCTTGGATGCAGCTTCAGTTGCAAGCGCGGGCCTTCACCATCGGATAAGTACGTAGTTTTTACCAGAAATTTTCATGGGAACCATTTTCGCTCTCGTGCGTATCGCCGCTCCGGTTCGCTGGCATTCGAAAATCAGTTGCTCTTCGCCGGGACGAGCTTCACGGCTTCCACGACCACATTGTCATCGATCCGCCAAAGCTTGAGCGTGTGGCGGCCGGCGGCAAGGATCGGGAACTCGGCGCTGATGTCGTGCGCATTGGCGATGACAGCCGAGATCCAGTCCTTTTGCTCGCGGGAGGCGGCGTCGCCCGGTGTCGGAATCAGGTTCGAGACGAGCGTCTGCACCGGGCCGCCGTCGATTGAAACGCCGATCCGCACGCCGGAGGAGCCATGGATGTCGATCGTCGGAGCAAGGCGAAGCGTCGCACGCACTTTGCCGGCCTTGGCTAGTGTCCAATCATATTCGACGCGCGGTGCGCGGTCCGGTGGCGTAGCTGCTTTGCCCTGCGGCAGCGCGACGATCGCGCCGGCAAGGCCCAGATCCGGCACGCGCTGCCAAGCCAGCCCACTTGCCGGTACCGCACGGTCGAAGCGCGTCGCATCGCGCATGCCCCGCGCTGCCTCTGCGCGAACCGGTACTGCATTGATCGGATAGGCGATGGTGCGAGCGCCGGCGACGCGCGTGACTGCTGGCATCACCTGTTTTGGGGGCTCCTGCCAGTTGTTGTAGCCAATATGGGTTTGCGACATCATGCCGTCCCATTTGCCGGCGTTCAGCGCATGATAGGCTCGAGTCAGCCGCAAGTCTTCGGCGTACCGCGCCTCCACCTGGTCTGCGAAGGAATTGGCGCGCAGGTCGTTCGCTGCGCCGAGCCGTCGGTTCCAGGCCAGCGCGTCGTACATCTGATAGAGGTTCGACAGCGCTCCGACCGGATACCCGACAAGCTGGAACCACGCGTTCTGCTGCGCCGCCGGGATGCGCGTGGCGACAGTCTCGGCGCGGCTTTCGAGGGCGATCCACATCGCGGTGATCTCGCCGAATTCGCCGCCATCCAGCCGTGTGGGTGTCGTCTCGCCCAGCGCGAAGCTGTCGGCGTCGACCAGCTCGGGCTTGCGCCGCGCGGCATAGGCACCGTAGCTGCTGAGCAATTCCGCGATCTGCGAAGCCTGCGCCGGCCCGAAAGTCGCACGCGCCCAGCGCTCCGGGAATCGACGCAAGGCATCGACGGTCATCGCCTCGGGATTCCACGCCATCGTCATCCAGAAGCTCAGCGGGTACTCCATCGGCTTGATATCGCCGACGTTGACGATCCATAGGTTCCGCGCGCCGCTCGCGTACGCCAGGTCCATCTGCTGCCAGACTTTGCCGATCTGGTTGGTGTTGATCCATTTGTAGTTTCGCGGCCCACCGACGTAATCGAAGTGGTAATAGACGCCGTAGCCGCCCCTGCGGGCCAGATTGTCGCGCCGGGGATCTGGCAGGCGACGGATCTGGCCCCAATTGTCATCGGAAAACAGCAGCGTGACGTCGTCCGGCACGCGCATGCCGTGATCATAATAGTCCTGGACTTCCTTGTAGAGCGCCCAGACCTGCGGGGTCTGGTCGGCCGGCTTGCCGGTGACGTCGGCGATGATCTTGCGCTGGTCGGCGACGATGCGTTCGAGCAGTGCGGTCGCGGTGCCTTCGGCCAGCGGCTCGTCGCCGTCGCCGCGCATGCCGACTGTGACCAGATTGTCATAGGCCCGGCCGCCGCCTTTCGACATCATCCGCTCGATCCCGCCGCGCCAGAAGGCGCGCAGATTGTCGGCGTTGACGGTGTAATCCCATTTGCCGCCGGTGACGCTGCCGAGCGGGCCGAGTTCGGCGCCGCGGTGCCACTCGGCCTGCGCGCGGGTCATCGGCTCGTGATGCGAAGTTCCCATCACGACGCCCATGTCGTCGGCGAGCTTGATGTTGGCGGGATCGTCGAGCGCGAAGGCCCGCGGCGCCCACATTGCCGGCCAAAGCATATTGCCCTTCAACCGCAGCAGCAGCTCGAAGACATGGGCATAGGCCCTGGAATTGGCGCCGCCGAACTGCTTCTGCGCCCAGCTGCTGAACGCCGGGGCCTCGTCATTGATGAAGAAACCACGATACTTCACGCGGGGATGATCCTCGCGAGCGCCCGCGGTCAGATAGAGCTGCGCGCGCTTCGTAACGGGCACGTCCGCCCACCAATACCAGGGCGAAACGCCGATCCGCTCGGAAAGGTCATAGGTGCCGAATACCGCACCGCGCCGATCCGCGCCTACGATCACCAGCGCGCGCGGCACGTTGGGCCAGGGACGGTCGACCACGGCCTGGCGATAGCCTTCCCATTGCCCCGCCAGCCCGTCGAGTTTGAGCTTGCCACTGCGCACGAGCCCGTCGATCGTGGCGCTCTGGCCGGCTACGCCGATCACTACGAGCGGGCCGCTCGCCTCCGCCGCATTCGTGAGGCGCAGCGGCACATGACCACTTACCCTCGCCAGGTCTTCTGCGAACGCGCCGGCTACGTGGCGGACGGCCGTATCGGCGGCGGCATCGATGTAGAGCGCAGCCGGTCGACCATGATAGATCAGCGCAAAGTTCGCCTTTCCGCCCGTCGCGCACACCGAGATCGGCGCGTCGCAGGCAAATGCGGGGCAGGCGGACAGCAGCGCGCCCGTTAGCAGCGCCAACCATCTCAACCGCATGCCAGTTCTCCCGCAGAATTCGTACGAGTTATCGCCGGTTTAGTCGCGCGTCCGGCTTGGTCAATCGAGCCGACGGAAAGGGTCGAACAAACGCGGCGCGGGGATAGTCCGGACTGGAATTGCCGGTTATGCGCTCAGCGATGTTCCTTCTTTTCGCTCATCCGGACGCACCTGCGCGCCTCGAAATAGCCGCCGCAGCGCTGCTTGGAGGAAGCGGACGACCGCGCACCTGGTCCGACGAGGCGCGAGGGGTCTGCGCGGCGGCGCTGCCGGTCGATCTGGTGCCGGAGGATAGGTTCGACGCGCAGCCCTATGGTGATGGCCGCCGGCTCTTCGTTGCGCACGCGCGATTGGATAATCGCAGTGAAGTGGAGGCGGCGCTGGGAGTGCAGGAGCTGGCGCGCGAATGGGCGGATTCGGCGTTGCTGGGCGCGGCCTACGATCGTTGGGGGCTCGATTGCCTTTCGCGGATCGTCGGAGATTTCGCATTTGCGGCCTGGCACCACGAAGATGGTCGTATCGAAGCCGCGGTAGACACCTTGGGCGCGCGTCGACTGCACTGGGCGGCGGTCCCCGGCGGCATGCTCCTGTCGACTCAGCTCGGGCCGCTGCTCGCACATCCGGGCGTTGCGCATGGACTGGATCTGCATGCCGTCGTTCGTTTGCTCGACTTCGCCATCGATCGCGCGACTACGCCCTTTGAAGCCATCCGCGCCGTGCCCGGCGGAAATGTCTTGCGCTGGAAGCCCGGCCAGGGGGCTCCGGAGTTGGCGCGTTGGTGGAACCCTTCGTCGGAGCCCGAGATCTGGTACCGCGATCCGCGCGACTATGTCGCCCAAACCCGAGCATTGCTCGACCAGGCCGTCATGGCGCGGCTGCGAAGTAGCGGCCCGTTGTCAGCCACGCTGAGCGGGGGACTCGATTCCGGAAGCGTCACCGCGGCTGCCGCGCGAATGTTGCCGGGCGTTTCGATCGCCGCCTATACTTCCGTACCCGAAGCCGGTCTCGCCCCGTCGGAGCGCCGCAACTGGCTGGCAAGCGACTGGGAGTATGCGGCTTCGGTCGCCGCCGCCTGGCCGTCGCTCGATCATCGACCGATTGCTCCGAACGGGAGGACGGCGATCGAGGTAGTGCGGCAAGTCCATGCGCGCTCGTGTGTGCCGACCAAGTCTTCCACGAACATTCTATGGCTGGACGCCATTGCGGTCGAAATGCGCGGCGAAGGATCGCGCGTGCTGCTGACAGGGCAACGCGGTAATGGAGCGTACAGCTGGCTGGGGGAGTCCACCGTCGCCGAACTTGTCCGGCTGGGGCATCTTCGCGCTGCCTGGCGCCAGCTTCGAAGCGAGGCGACCGCACGTCACGTGAGCCCTTTGCGCATCTTGGGAGGCAATCTGCGTGGGCAACTCGCCATGCTTCGTCGGCTGCCCTTGCGCGAGTCTGTGCCCGACGCGCCGTCGCGGCCGTGGTTGCGTCGGGCGCCGGTGACCCAAGATCGCGGGAACGAGTATGCGCTGCCGGCGCGTTCGCGAGCCTTTTGGGCTGCGTTCGCGACGACCCCCGCGCACAGCTTCGCTCCCGATCCGCTGACTCAGTGGGGCATCGAACATCGCGACGCGACCAGCGATCGGCGATTGCAGGAAACCCTGCTCCGCTACCCTCAGGCGGCGTTCCGCGCAGATGGCCGTCCGCGCGGATTGGCCCGCGCCGTCGCGGAAGGGTTGTTGCCCGACGAGGTGAGGCTGCGCACCACCTCGGGCGCGCAAGTGCCCGAGGCCCCCAGCCTTATCGCGCGACACGCGCACGTCTATCGCGAGGTCATTGGGGAAATGAAGACCTCTCCAGCGTGCAACGAACTGTTCGACCTTTCCGCGGTCGAGGCGCAACTCGACTCCTTTGTCGGAGGCGACCGCGACTATTATCGTGCGTTGGGGTTCGATCGTTTATGCGACGTGGGCGCGTTCCTGGCGGCCTGGGAGGCGCGCGCATGAACGAGGTCCGGGACGGGGTCGTCGCGACGCGCGCGGTCGGCACACTTCCCGACGAATTGGAGAATGCGCAGCGCGTCGGGCCGCATTCGATTGCGCGTCCCGGGGCGTTGCTGCGCGTGGTGGAGGGCGTCGGACGCTTTCTTGCCCGCGACGGACGCCGGATCGACTATGTCGCCGAGCCGGGCGCGGATCCGCGCGCTGTCCAAGCTGTGCTGGAGGGAGCAGTCCTCGGCGCGATATTCCACCAGCGTGGCGACCTGCCATTGCATGCCACGGCGATGGTCTCTCCCGATGGCAGCCGCGCGATCGCCGTGGCGGGTCCGTCGGGTGCCGGCAAGTCAACGACCGGTTTCGCACTGGCTCGTGCTGGTTGGACGCTTTTGAGCGACGATCTGACCTGCGTCACCATTACGAATGGCTTGCCGACCGCCTGGCCGGGACGGTCGCGTCTCCGACTGCTCCCCGACGCGTGTACGCGGTTCGGGCTCGCCACCGATACGCTCGAGCGCGCGCCGAACTGGCCGGACAAGTTCGTCCTCAGCTTGCCGCAGTGGTCGGAGCCTGTACCGCTCGCTGCAGTGATCGTGCTGAACCCCGCCTTCCAAACCGAGCCTGAGGTGGTCGGCGGTGCCGCGGCGGCACGATTGCTCGCGGAGCAGACCTACCGTCTCCATTACGTAGCGGCATTGGGACAGGCAGGACGCCACCTCCAGTTGGTGGCAGCGACGACAGCGCGCGCGCGCATGGTCCAGATCGGCAGAGGGTGCGACGTTTTCGAAACCGCGGCGACGATCGGAAACTTGTTCGCGGCTGCGTAATTCCGTATGATGGCGATCGGTGGTCTAAACAAAATGGGGACAGCAAATGGCTAACGATTGCGACGGCAAGATCAAGCAGGCGACCGCCCAGGCGAAGAAGTCGTGGCAGCCCCCGGTTGCGCATTGCGCAAAGGTCGCCGAGGTTACCCGGAACGGAATCCTCGGCGGGACCGACGGCATTAGCTGCAATTCCTGATGCTCGCCGGCGCCGGCACGCAAGGGTGACGGTCGCGGCAAAGGTGCGGTCGGCTATTCGCGCGGTCAACGCGCGAATGGTCGATATGTCCTATCGTCTGAATCTGCCGTTCGTCGTTGGCGGGCCGGTGTCGCTGATGGTGGAACCGAGTTCTGCTTGCAATCTTCGATGCCCGCTCTGCCCGACGGGGCTTGGCATTACCCGGCGCGAACGGCACACGCTAAGCGCCGCTGAATTCGAGCGAGCGCTCGGGTGGTTCCGCCACACGCTGGCGGTCATCACCTTCTGGAACTACGGAGAACCGCTCCTAAATCGCGAATTGCCGGCGATGGTGGCGCTGGCCGCGCGGCGTGGTATCCGCACGCGAGTGTCCACCAACGGCCACTTCCTGGAACAGGCGACAATCGACGCCTTGCTCGCGGCAGGTCTCAGCCAATTGATCGTCTCGCTCGATACCCCCGATGCAGAACTCTACCCGCGCTATCGCGTTCGGGGAAAGCTGGAGCGGGTCGAGCGCAATTTTCGGCTGGCCGTCGAGCGCAAACACGCGCTCGGGTCCGACGCTCAGGTCGTTGCGCAATATATGCTGATGCAAGGCTCCGAAGACGTAGACGCGATGATCGCGCACGGAGCGGGACTTGGCGCCGATCTGGTCATCGTGAAGACGATCGGCATCGGTTCCGCGGTTCCAGAGCCCGGAAACAGCGCCTGGGCGCTCATGCCCGATAATGAGAGGCATCGTCGTCACGTCTCGCGCGACGATCTGCGCGCGCGTGTCCAATTGGAAGATGCGCGCTGCACCTATGTTTGGCGTAACATGGTGCTGAACTCCGATGGCGGATGCGTGCCTTGTTGCCGCGACCAGAATGCGGAGCATGATCTCGGCCGTGCCGAGGGCGGTCGCACACTTGCAGCAGTCTGGAATGGTCCTGCCTATCGCCGTTTCCGGCGGTTGATCCGCGAGACGCAGCGCGATGCCGTGATGTGCCAGCGCTGCCCGCAATTGGTGCATCGCGACATCGACCCCGGCGCAGTGTTCGTGCGCGCCGAGGCTGGAGCAGGGGAACTGGTCGCGTGACTTTTCCCAGCATTTCAGTGATCGTCGAATGGGACACCGGCGCTGAATGCGGCGGCGGACGCGCGCGGCGCTGCGTCGAGGAGCTGAGCCGCCAATTCTGGGCAGCGCGGGAGCGGTTCGTCGAGCCCCCCGAGTTGATTGTCGTCCATGACTCTGCAGATCCGCCTGCCGAAGCGATCGCCGGCCTGGGTTGGCCCGGCAGGCTCGAAACCATTCCGGCTCCGACCGGAGTAGATTATTATTCCAAGAAGAACCTGGGCTTCGCACACAGTCGTGGTGCCGTCGTCGCGTTTGTCGATTCTGATCTCGCGCCCGAACTCGGCTGGCTCGAGGCGATCGTGGCTCCTTTCGATGACGTGACGAAGAATGTCGTAGTTGGTCGTACGCATTTCGAGCTGACGAGCCATTATGCCCGCGCCATGGCGCTGTTCTGGATCTTCGATACCAGGATCGCTGAAACACTGCTCCGCCCGACCCGGCGCCTCGTCTCGAACAATATCGCATTCCGGCGGCCGCTGTTCGCCGCGATGCCGTTTCCGACCCGCAACATCTATCGTGGCCAATGCAGCGAGCTCGGCGCGGCGCTCGCGCAGCGGCTTATCACCTTGTGGGAGGCGACCGACGCGCGTGCAGCGCATCCGGCACCAGCGGGTCTTGCAGCTTTTGCCGCACGTGCCATCCAGTCGGGCCGCGGCGCATTCCGCTATCGGGCGATCGAGGGATCGGTCGGCTACCGCGACGCATGGGATGAATGGCGTCGCGACCGTGGATCGGTGCGGCGACGCATCGCCGAGCGCTCGGAGCAGATCGGTGCCACGCCATTTGATCGCCTTGCGGCGCATGTCCTGGGTTCGATCTTTTATGGCATCAAATGCGCGGCTTTCATGACGGCGCTGACAGCCGCGACATGGACAAAGCCTGCGCCGCGGCACACGGGGACGAGATGGCAGCAAGAATCGAACGCACAGCCCAGGTAATCGTGGCCGATGTCGATGGCGAGCCACTGCTTCTCCATCTCGACAACTGGACTTATCTTTCTTTCAACTCGATCGGGGCGCGGATCTGGGAGCTGCTGGAAACGCCGCGCAGCGAGGATGACTTGGTAGCGCTCCTCGCCGAGGAGTTCGACGCGGAGAAGAGCGTGATCGCGCGTGACGTGAACGCCTTTCTCGAGGTGTTGCGACGCGATGGATTTGTCGCGTGCACCGAGGACGCCCTCTGAATTGTCTCTAGTGCGGATGGTTCGATGGCCGTCCGCGAATGCCGAGGCGGCCAGCGATTTCCGCCGCGACCGCACGCCCCAGGTCGAGCAGGAGCAAAGGTATCGCGAGCGGCAAGGTCATTGCCTCGAAGTGGCGATCGATCGTCGCGACAAGGCACTCGGGAAGCGCGCGCCAAAGCCGTAGCCATGACCAGCTTCGCAGCATGCGTCGGCGCCACTTAGGCGGGGGGGCGGGCGCGGCGAGTGCGGGGCAGGACTTGACCAGCCGCGCGACATCCGCAGGCGGGGTCCCGGCTGGGCGCTCGGCATACCACCAGCCGCGGTGATGTAAGCCCCATTGTCTGCAGCGCTCGAGATGCGCCTCCGCGCGTTCGCGTTCGCCGTCGAATTCAGCGTGAAATACGCGGCCGAGTTTGCGCTGGAGGCGCGTGGAAGGATCGACGCTCGAATAATGCCGGCCGGCGTCGTCGAGCGCTGCGTCCGACGCAACGCCATAGCGAAGCGCGAAAGCGCCGGTGGCGCGCATCGCCGAGACAGGAGCCGCGACGGCGGAAAGGCCTTGCCAGCGCGAGGTCAGCGCATCCCAAGCATCCGGGCCACGCCAGCGATGGGCCGTCGCGAAGGGCATTTCAGGATCGGCGCAACAAGGCGAGGCAGGCGCCAACCTGTCGGCATAGCCATAATGCCGCGACATCCGCAGCCGAACGGCCTGGGTGAGACCGTCGCGGCGCAGCCGTTCGAACAGGCTGCGGCTCGGAACTTCATCGACGTCGAGCAACAGTACGATATCGCGCTGGTCCGCATTGGTGAGCCCGAGCTGGACGGCATTGCGCTGGACTTCCGCGCGCGCGCGCGGTGCGGAGTCGGCGGTGCCCAGCCGCGGCAGTCGAACGTGGCGGATGCGTTCCTCGGCCCAGGCAAAAGTGTCTCGGTTTTCCGCGAATACGAAGGGTTTGGCCGCGCCACGATAGGTCTCTCCCGCCTCGACCAGAACGTAGAAATCCACCAGCCCCCAAGTCTCGCGCAGCAGATGCTCAAGCAGCACGAGTTCGCCATCGAATGGAAAGGTGGCGTAGATCCGCATCGTCAAGGCCTAGGCGGTTGGGAGGGACAGACCAAGTCCGAGGCGATCGCATAACCGTGCCGATTGTGGCAAAGCGCATGCATGTCACGCCACCGGCTGCCTGCCGACGACTCGCGACTCGCTCGTCCCGTGCTTCCGTGGCGTCTCGTTGCCGGCGTGTTCCTGCATTTCATATTGCCGGCCTATGTCGTCGCCCTGGCGGCCGATCTGCTGCTGTTCGCTCGCGACCTGCCGCTTCCCCGGATGCTACTCCAGGTACTGCCGTTCAGCGGCTGGTTCCTGCTCGTCTATGCGCTGATCGCGGTAGCAGCTTCGACGCTGGCCGCAGTACTCGACCCTTTGCTGCGTGCCGAGCGGAATCGTCGCGAAGCGCGCGATCCCGCGGCGCCGGTGCGGCGTTCGGAGCAGTTGGTCGCCGATGCCGCGCGGCTGGGACTCGGGCAGTTCGGCCCATCGGGCGATGCGTTGCTGCAGGAAATCCGAGGCGGTCGCTGGGTACACGAAGATCCGCGTTTCCAGGCGCTTTCGCGCGACCTGGGGCAGGTCGTGCGCACCTCGGCGGCAGCGCTCGCCAGCGCAGACGCCGAGCGGCGCGCAAGCGTGCGGGAAACCGCGTTGCGTGGCCTGCGCGGAATCGCCGCGGGACTGCGTGCGCTCGAAGTGGAGGCAAGTCGGCACGACGAAGGCGATGCCCAGACCGTCGCGCGCTATGTCGAGGTCCGGTACGGTTCCGATTCCGCTGGTAGCGCTAACTGAACCGGCGTAAATAAAGTCCGGGCGCTTTTGGGGCGCTCGTCTATAGGTCCAAAGGACACCTCACTCACATGGAAAATCAAGTCGTGCTCGGCGCTTCGGCCGTCGTGGGCGTCGTCGTCGTGTTTCTTTTCGTCATCTCGCGCTGCGTGCGTTATGTCGGGAACAACCACGTTGCCGTGGTCGAGAA
>Ga0068861_100000011_pt1 | contig 82099 bp, 75 predicted proteins | sample KBSSwiS42_FD_66593 | JGI IMG/M metagenome (GOLD analysis project Ga0068861, IMG submission 66593) | Switchgrass rhizosphere microbial communities from Kellogg Biological Station, Michigan, USA - KBS Switchgrass S4-2 | ecosystem: Host-associated > Plants > Roots > Rhizosphere > Soil ...
GGATGCGCGGCCTCGAAGCGCTCGTAGGGTTGGTTGAGCCCGTGATGCTCAGGCTTCACGCCCGCGAAGCCGCGGCCGTAGAAAGCAACGCCGAGCACGAGCTTGTCCGGCGGAATGCCCGCTGCGAGATGCTGCTTGATCGAGGCGTCCGCGTTCCGATCGGTCGGCGCGGCATGGGGCGAAGCGTAGAGGCCCGCGTGATGACCGGTGGTAGGCGTCAGCGCGTTGAAGAAGTCGTAGGTCATGACATTGATGTAGTCGAGATAGACGTGCAGTTTGTCCATCTCCGTGAAGTCGAAGTACTCGCGATCCGCCGAGGCAATCGTCAGCAGATAGCGGCTGCCGAGGCGCGCACGCAAGGTCTGTAGCAGCGCTGTGAAGTTCTGCTTGTCTTCGGGCCGCGACTTGATGCCCGCAACGCTCTGGCCCGGGTATTCCCAATCGATGTCGACACCGTCGAGCGAGTACTCGCGCAGCAGCGCGACGACGCTGTCCGCAAACGCGTTGCGCGACTGCGCGGACAGCGCCGCGTCCGAGAATCCTTCGGCTTCCCAGCCGCCGACCGAGAGCAGCACCTTCAGCCGCGGATTCCTGCCCTGCAACGAGCGCAGGTAAGCGAGGTTGGCGGCGACGCCGGGATGCGGCAGCACGACCTTGCCGCCGGCGATCTTGCCGAAGGCGAAATTGATGTGGGTGAGCTTGTTCGGATCGATCGCCGGCGGAGTTTCCCAGCCGACGACGTAGGCCACGACCCGCAAGTCCGCCGCCGGCGCCGGGGCGGCGGCGAGCAGCCAGACCGCGACCAGCAGCAGTGCGGAGCGGAGCATGTGTAAAAGTGCGACGCCGATGCGGCCCTGTAACGGCTGAGATGCTATCGTATTCGCCCGCCAAGATTCGATGTGCAAATCGAACGACCCACAGGGAGATCTCACGATGTCCATACAACCTTCTCAGCCTCAGTCGATCGGCGGCGTGCTGGATACCACGTTCCAGCTGTACAAAGCTTCGGTGCTGAAGATGATCCCGCTGTCGCTGCTCGTAGTGATCGCGGGCAGCCCCCAGTCCATCTACATGTTCACGCAGGGTGGCCTGAGCACCACTGACCCGACCGCCATGCTCAGCATGATGGGGAGCCCCGGATACTGGCTGGCAACCGTATTGGGCTCGATCGCCTCGATGTGGATGATTTCGGCGGCCTATCTCAAGATCGGTGCCATCGGCTCCGGTGGAGATCTCGGGGTCGGCGCAGCGCTGCAGCAAGCACTGCCTCGTCTGCCCACCGTGGTCGTCATGGTGATCCTGTTCGCCATCGCGCTCGTGATCGGCGCGATCCTGCTGATCATCCCCTGTCTCATCCTGATGGTGAGCCTGGGGTTGTGCTTCAACACTGCGCTGTTCGAGGGCAAGGGCCCGGTCGACGCGCTCTCCGAGAGTCACCGCCTGGTGTGGGGCAACTGGTGGCGAACCGCGGCGATCCTCACCGTCGGCTTCATCATCATCTTCGTGATCTACCTGATCGCGGGCGTGATCATCGGTGTGCTCGCGCCGATCATGGTGCTCGGCGGCGGCGGCACCGAGAACGTGCTGCTGATCACCTTGATCAGCGGTCTGCTGGTCGGCGTGCTGACGAGCCTGCTGATGACGCCGTTCTACATCGGTCTCGCGATCGCGATCTACTGGGATCTGAAGCTGCGCAAGGACGGCGGGGATCTCGCTGCCCGCGTCGGTGCGCTCAACCCCGCGTAGTTCGTGCGTTTCAGCGTCTTTCTCGTCCTGCTGGCGCTGGCGCCGGCCGCTTGGTCTCAGGCGGCCGGCCCGGACGAGGAGCGCTCTCCACTGGATCTCATCGAAAGCTGCGGCGATTCCGCCGACGAGGAAAGCATCGGGCTGACGGCGCTCGAAGAGGAGTGCCCGGGTCTCACTCGCGCGCTGGAACAGTCCGGCTATCTGGCGCTGCTGTCGACCTCGCAGCGCGACGCGTTGGACGGTTACGATCTTTCCGATCTGTTGACGCTGGACGACTGGTACCAGCAGGAGGACCCGCAGCAGGATGCAGCCGCTCGCGAGCTCGACGTCGGCACGCTCGGCCCGATTCTCGATGCGCTGCGGGCCCAGCAACCCGAGCGCTCGCCGGGCTGGTTCGAGCGCTTCACGCGCTGGCTGCGCTCGCTGGCCGATCGGCAGCAGCGCGACTCCGAGAATTGGTGGTCGCGCTGGCTCGACGATGCGAAAGTCACCGAAAAAGTTGCCATGGCGATCTTGTACGGCGCGCTCGCCCTGATCCTCGCCCTGACGATCCTGGTGATCGTCAACGAGCTGCGCGCTGCCGGCATGTTCCGTAAGCGTCTCGCGAACGAGGCAGACGGTGTCGCCTCGAATCAGGCAGCTTCCGAAGAGGACGCGGCGGTCGACCTCGACTCGCTGCCGCTCGACCGCAAGGCATCGATGCTGTTGCGGATGTTGGTTATTACGCTCGTGCAGAGCGGACGGCTGCGCACCGAGCGCAGCCTCACGCATCGCGAGTTGTCTGCTCGTGCCAACTTCGACGACGCTGGACAACGAGAGTCGTTCCAACGCGTCGCCGCGCTCGCGGAGCGCACCGTTTACGGCAGCCACGCAGTGTCGCCGTCGGAAGTCGAGCCGATCGTCGCGGCAGCGCGCGCGCTCGACGCGCAATTGCGCGGAGCAGTGTAGTGAAGGACCGATTGCTCACACTTGCCTTGGCGGTCGGAGCGCTCGCGGCCTTCTATGTCGTCGTGGCGCCGAAGCCGGATCCGCCGCAGGATCGTGTGACTCGCCCACTCAGCACGGAAGCCGGTCCGAACGGCTATCTCGGCCTGCAGCGCTGGTTCGAGGCCGCCAAGATTCCCGCGGTTTCGCTGCGCGAGCGCTATGGCGCGCTGTCGACGATTGCGCCCGACGCAGCGGCCGGCAATCTGCTGATCACGACTGCCCCTCATGTTTATCCGCTGCGCGGCTCGGAAGAGCAGCCGCTGCAGAGCTGGGTCGAGGCCGGCAATACACTGCTGGTGCTCGCCGGCTTGTCCGATACGCCGGAATGGTCGATGGGCGAGGGCGGCGATCCGCGGTTCATGGCTCACATGCAGACCATGACCGGCCTGACGTTCACAGCGATTCCACCGCCCGCGCCGCCGCCGCCCAAGGAAGGCGAGCAAAAGCAGCAGCAACAGCAGACGCCGCGCGACCCAGTCCTGGCCATGACGCGCCTGATCGATCCGGCGCGCTACAACTCCTCGCCCAACGGCGAGCATCCCCTGATGGAGGGAGTGCGCTCGATAGCGGCCGTTTCCGAATTTCCGACTGCGCAGTGGCAGGCCTCCTCGGAACGCAGCGTCGTGCTGGAGCTCGCGAGCGATCACGAGTCCGGGGTGCCCGCGCTGTGGCTGATGCCGTACGGCGACGGCCAGGTCATCGTCAGCGCCTACGGCAGTGTCTTCACCAACAAAGTTCTCGGCGAATGCGACAACGCGCGCCTGCTCGCCAACATCGTGCACTGGTCGCTCGGCAAGAATGGACGCATCATCATCGATGATGCGCACCAGGGCCTGGTCGCCTTCTACGATCCGGACAAATTCTTCGGCGATGCGCGCTTGCATCGCGCGCTGCTGTGGCTGCTCGCGTTGTGGCTGGTCTTCGTTCTTGGACCGCGACGCCTGCGCGGCGCAACGGCTGGCTGGAATCCGCTCGATGTGACCAGCTTCGTGCGCGCGACCGGCGGCTTCATGGCGCGCGTCCTGCGTCCGGCTGCTGCGGGTCAGCGACTGTTCGCGAACTTCTTCAACGAGATCCGCAGCCGGCTCGGGATGACGCCGGACGGCGCACCGCTATGGGACTGGCTGGGTGCCCATTCGGTGATCCCGCCGGCGGATCTGAATCGACTGCAGGCACTGCACCAGCGTGTCGCCGACCGGCGGCGCGTCGACCTTGCAGAGCTTCACAACCTGATCGCGCGCGTCCGCGCGCAGCTCAACTGAAATAACGGGACGGAGACTGGCGCACGATGAACGCATTGGAATCGTTCGAACGCAAACTGCAGCAGGACCTGGGGGCCGTGGTGATCGGCATGGAGCCGGTGATTCGCGCGCTGGCCATCGCGGTCGTGGCGCGAGGCCATGTGCTCCTGCAAGGCGCTCCGGGCCTCGGCAAAACGCTGCTGAGCAAGTCGCTCGCCGGCGCGCTGGGCGGCGTGTTCAAGCGTGTGCAGGGCACCGCCGATCTGATGCCGTCGGATATCACGGGCGTGCACGTGTTCGACGCGGAGCGGCGCGATTTCGTGTTTCGCCAGGGCCCGGTGTTCGCGGACGTGTTGCTGGTCGACGAGATCAACCGCACCGGCCCGAAGACGCAATCCGCGCTGCTCGAAGCGATGGAGGAGCGGCAGGTCACGATCGATCGCCAGAACTATCGGCTGCCGGAGAAATTCCTGGTCATCGCCACGCAGAATCCGCGCGAATTCGAAGGCACTTATCCGTTGCCGGAGTCGCAGCTGGATCGCTTCATGCTGCGTATCGACCTCGCTTATCCCGCGCGTTCGCACGAGTTGCAGATCCTTGCGCAGTATGCCAACACGGACGCGCATGCGACCCAGCACGAAGCGGAGGCCGCGAGCGCCGCGCTGGCTGCTGCGCAAGCGGCGGTCGAGCAGGTGCACGTTGCACCGGAGCTGAGCGCTTACGTCGTCGATATCGCAGCGGCATCACGGGAACACGCGCACGTCAGCCTTGGATTGTCGACGCGCGGTGTGCTGGCGCTGTTGCGCGCTGCGCGTATCGATGCGGGCATGCGCGGCGCAGAGTTCGTGACGCCAGATGACGTGAAGGCCGTGGCACCGCTCGTGATCCCGCATCGACTCGTGCTCGCGCCGGAAGCGGTGCTCGAAGGCGTTGCGGCGCGGACGATCACGCAGCAGCTGCTCGATCAAACGCCGGTGCCTCGTTAGCGTTCCATCATGAGTCTGCGCCAGAACGCACTTGCGCTCGCCGTCCTGACCGTGCTGATGGCCATCGTCGGCGATTGGAGCGGCGATCCCGACCTCGCGCGCTTGTGGTATCTGTCGCTCGCGCTGTTGCTGCTCGGTCTCGCTTACGAAGGCTGGCTCGTGATGCGTATGGGATTGGGGGTTGCGATCAGCGCAGCGAAGCCGCGCTCGATCCTCGGCCGCCCGGCGTCATTGGAGATGACGTTCACGCATCGACTGCGGCGAGCACTGACATTGGAGGTCGCGGCGGATGCTCCTGCAACCGTCGAGATGGACGGTGCCGTGCGAACACTGATCGTGCCGGAGGGTGCTGGTGCGAGCATGTCGTTGACCGCGACTCCGCGGCGACTGGGCCAGCAGGCTTGGCCGCCGCTGCGCGCGCGCGTTGCTGGTCCGCTCGGTCTCGCATGGTGGACGCGACCGCTGCCTGCGCAATTCACATTGAGTGTCGCGCCTGACCTGTTGCGTGACGATGCGGAGCGCGCTGGCGCAACCGGCAGCGGTACGCGTGCCCGGTCGCTGCTCGGCGCCGGCGGCGATGTTCTGCAGTTGCGCGAATACCGGCCGGGCGATCCGCAGCACGTCATCGATTGGAAGGCGACGGCGCGCAGCAATCGCCTCGTCAGCCGCGATTTCTCGGAAGATCAGCATCTGGAGATCGTGCTCGCCATCGATGCGGGCCGCGCCAGCTCGCTGCGGGCCGGCGACCTCGATCGCTTCGGTCACTACGCGAACATCGCCGCCCGCTTCGCCGAGCACGCCGTCGCGCATGACGATCAGGTGGGCCTGGTGATTTTCGCCGACCGGCCGCTCGCGTCGATCGCGCCGGGTCGCGGCATCGGTACGGTCGCGCGGATTCGGGCGCTGCTCACTGCTGCGCAGCCGGCGGCGGCCGAATCGAATCCACTGAATGCAGTGCTGCGAATTCGCCAGCTGGTGCGTCATCGCAGCCTGGTCGTGATGCTCACCGATCTCGACGATGCGACAGTCGCCGGCCAGCTTGCGTCCGCGGCGCGGCTGCTGTTGCCGAAGCATCTGCCGCTGGTCGCCGGGCTCGCGAGCCCGGAAGCGCAAGCACTGGCGAACAGTCAGGCGAGTGGCTGGCTCGCGCCGTACGAAGCGCTGGCGGCGCAAGAGTACTGTTCTCGTCTAGGGAGAAACGCCGCAGCGCTGCGCGCGCTGGGAGCGCCGACAATCCTGGCGTTGCCGAATCAGATGGAGCGCGCGGTGTTCGAAGCGTACGCTGAGTTTCGCGTACGTCGGCGCGTGTAAGAGTCAGGCTTTAGCCTGACTCCTTCCGCTTCCGAACAACCTCCCGCTCAACGCCCCCAGCATCACAACCCACCACCCGAATCCGATCACCACCCGGCTGATCATCGGAAACGCCGGATCCGGCGACACATACCCCTCTATAAATCCGCACACCACCAGCAGCAACGCGCACAACAGCAGCACCTTGCTCGTCTTGCTCGCCGCATGCCGGAACGATTCGCGCCGCGTCTCGTGAGTGGGACGGATCAGGGCTTCGCCGAGCATCATGCCGGCCGCGCCGGCGATGCAGATCACCGAGAGCTCCACCAGGCCGTGCGCGAGCACGAACTTGAGCAGCTCGCCCGCCATGCCGTGCTGGTGCGTGAAGGCGAAGATGGCGCCGAGCATGAAGCCGTTCATCGCGATGATGTAGAACGTGCCGAGGCCGAAGAACACGCCGAGGACGAACGCGACGATGCTCACGGTGATGTTGTTCGCGAGTATGCCCACGGAAATCACCGAGGACGGCGCGACGTTCACGATGTCCTCGGTCCAGAGCCGGCCTTCTTCCACGCCGTCGATCATCTGCTCGCTGGCGACCAGCCCGACCAGCTCCGGATAAGTACCGATCAGCCACCATCCCGCGGCGGCGGCCAGCGCGAACACCAGCGCGACGAACTGGATCGGCCCGCGCAGCTCGCGCACGACTTGCGGAATTTCTTCCCGGAACAACGAGCGCAGGCGTTCGCGCCAGTTGTGCGGCTTGCGGTAGATCACCGCGTGCAGGCGCGCGTAGCTCTGCGCCAGCGCGCGAGTCATGCGGCTGGCAGGCAGAGTGCGACGAACGATGGACAGATCGCGGCCCAGCGCACGATACAGCTCGATCGCGCGCAGTGTCTCTGTAACCGTGTGGTCGCGCTTGCGCTCGAGTCCGTCGAGAATCGAACCCAGGTCACCCCACGCCGCGATGCGCGACGTCGCCCAGGCTTGCAGTCCGCCATTCTCGGTCATCGGATCTCGCTCATTACCCGGTCAGCTTGGCGGTGAGCCGGGCGCGCAGGTCGTTCGTGCTTAGCCCTGCCAGCTCTTCTGCCGGGATCTGCGGCTCGACGCGCGCGAGCAGCGTGCGCGCGATCGTTGCGCGATAGTTTTCGTCGAGCGCCGGCCAGCGATCCAGCAGTTCCTGGATCAGGTCTGCCGCCTGCGGCGTCAAGCCGCTCTTGGCCGCCGTGGTGCTCGCGAACGAGGTCGCGCTGCTGTCGTGATCCATCACGAGCAGCGTGCCTGCGGCCAGGTCGCCGACCCGCACGTGATGCTCGGTGAGAACGACCGTGATCAAGCCGACGAGGTAGGCGAGGGGCAGGCTGTCGAGCAGGCGAAAGATGTTCCGCAGCAGCAGCGGGCCGGCGCCGGGGATGTCGCCCTCGCGCGTGACCAGGCGCACGCCGGCGATCCGCTTGCCGGGCGTGCGGCCGCGCATCGCGATTTCCAGCACCGGGTGATAGAGAAAGTAGATCAACAGCGTCGGCAGCCAGACCCACAGCGCGTAACCCGGACCCGGGCTATCCGTCATCCGCAGGCCGCCGAAGTAGATGAGATGGCCGACCAGCATCCACTGCAGAGCCAGCAGCAAGCGGATGTGCCAGTCGATGACGAAGGCATAGCTGCGGCTGCCCGGGCCGGCGATCGTCAGCTCGACGTCGACTCCCGTGACGGTCTGCAAGGTGATCTGCGGTGAGCTCATGCGCCGGCGATATTAGCAGCCGCTGCAACCTTTTCAGCGCGCTTGGCGTCGCAGTTTGCATGAACACCTTCCGGCTGGTTGGCGCGGCTGCGGCTGCCCTGGTTGCTCATGTGGCGTCCGCGGCAGAGCCGGCGCAGTCCTTGCAAGTCACGGTCGTGCCCGCCCAGCCGCTGTTGGAGCGCACGCTCTACGGACAGGCGATGAACTGCGACTTTCGCATTGCCAACCGCGGCGCCGAGGCGCTCGAGCTGCGCGTCGTGAATCTCGCGGTCCGCGACCGCAGCGGCGCGCTCATTGCCAAGCTCGAGCTGAACGACAATGGCATCGCGCCGGGCATCGAAATCGTGCCGAATCGCAAGCTCGAGCCCGGCGGCGGGATCACGCTCTTCAATCCGTTCCATACGCTGGCGGCGCAGTGGCCGCTCGCATCGCTCGATTACACGTTCCGCTTCGGCGGCGGCAAGAACGGCGATGTCGTGCAGAGGGTGCGCGTCGAACCGAAGCCTTACGCGACGCGCACGAAGCTGCGCCTGCCGCTCGACGGGCGGCTGCTGGTGTGGGACGGGCACGACTTCTATTCGCATCACCGCCGTTTCAACCTGGATCATCCCGTCGCTGTCGACATCGGCTTCAAGACGAACGCGGCCCGCTACTCGTACGACTTCACGGTAGTCGACGCGGACGGCAACCGTTATCGCGGCGACGGCGAAAAGCACGAGGATCATTTTTCCTACGGGCAGCCGGTCCTTGCGCCAGGCGACGGAACCGTTGCGCTCCTTCATGACGGTGACAGCGAAGAGGGCACCGGCGAAGTGAGTCTCGCAGAGGTGAAGAAGAACGGCATGGTGATCTTCGGCAACTACCTCGTGATCGATCACGGTAACGGCGAGTTCAGTCACCTCGGCCATCTCAAGCCCGGCAGCGTGAAGGTTGCGGTGGGCGACAAGGTGCGCGCCGGCCAGGCGATCGCGCAGGTCGGCACCTCGGGGTCGTCGCTGTTCCCGCATTTGCATTACGAGCTGGCGACGAGCGCGGGTACTCAGGGCGAAGGATTGCCGTCGCAGTTCGTGGAGTTCGATCGGTTGCTGGGAAGCGATCGAGCACGCGCAGATGGCACGAGCCCGGACTCGGGCGACCTCGTTCAAGCGCGCTGAGAGTCAGGTTAAAGCCTGACTTACAGGGTATAAGATGCGCGGGTGTCCGCACGTCCCACTTACAGGCTCGCCCTTCCCGCCGAGCGCAGCGCGCTCGAAGATCTGCAGCGTCGCGCTTCCTTGATATGGGAAGAGGATCGCGAGGCGCTGCTGGCACATCCAGACGCCATCGAGTTGCCGCTCGAACAGATCACCGACGGTCGAACGGTCGTCGCGGAGAATGCCGGCACATTGCTCGGCTTCGCCGTGGTGTTGCGGCGTGATGATGGCGACGCGGAGCTCGACGGCCTGTTCGTCGAGCCGACGCAGTGGCGGCATGGCATCGGCCGCGCGCTGGTCGAACAGGCCGAGCGCATCGCTGCACGCGATGGCGCCGCCAACCTCTGGGTGATAGCCAACACGCGAGCGCTCGACTTCTACGGCGCTTGCGGTTTCGTCACGGCCGGCGAAGCAGCGACGCGTTTCCGGCCCGCGCCCCGCATGCGGAAGGCCCTCGATGCCGCACGCTGATACCGACGTACGGGTAGCGCTGATCGGCTACGGTCTTGGCGGTGCCGCCTTCCACGCACCTTTGATCGCGTGCACGCCAGGCATGCGGCTCGCGACCATCGTCACTCGCAACCCGGAGCGACGCGCTCAGGCTGCACGCGAGCATCCGCGAGCGAACATCGTCGACTCGGTGCAAGCAATCTGGGATCGCGCGCAGGACCATGACGTCGTCGTGGTCACGACGAGCAATGACTCGCACGCATCGCTCGCGATGGCAGCGCTCGCAGCGGGTCTGCCAGTTGTCGTCGACAAGCCGTTCGCCGTGCGTGCGGCCGAAGGGCGCGCACTGATCGATGACGCGCGCCGGCGCAATCTGCTGCTGACGGTCTATCACAACCGACGCTGGGACAGCGAGCTGCTCACCGTCAAACGGTTGCTCGCCGAGCAGGCGTTCGGCGAGGTACTGCGGTTCGAGTCGCGGCTCGAACGATGGCGGCCGCAGCTGAAGGGCGGTTGGCGCGAGCAAGGTGCACCCGAGCTCGCGGGAGGACTGCTCTACGACCTCGGCACGCACTTGATCGACCAGGCGCTGCACTTGTTCGGCCCGGTCACGCACGTATACGCCGAGCTCGATCGTCGTCGGCCCGGCATCGAAGTGGACGATGACGTGTTCCTCGCGCTCACGCACGAGTCGGGAGTACGTTCGCACCTCTCGGCGACGTCGCTGAGTGCACAACCGCTTGCACGCATGCGTGTGCTCGGCTCGCGCGCGGCGTACTTGAAAGTGCACGGCGATGTGCAAGAGGCCGCGTTGCGCGCGGGAGAACTGCCCAACAAACCCCGCTGGGGCGAGGAGCCGCGCGAGCACTGGGGATTGCTGGGCGTCGGTGATGCGGCCGTCCCTGTACGCAGCGAACCTGGCGCGTATCAGCAGTTCTATGCGGGAATCGTCGCCGCGTTGAGAAACGGCGCGCCGCCGCCGGTCGATCCGGAAGATGCGGTCGCGGGATTGGAGATCATCGAAGCATGTCTTACATCGCAGCAGAAAACCGTTACGACGACGCACCGTTTCGAGCGGTAGGCCGCAGCGGCCTGAAGCTGCCGCCGGTCTCGCTCGGTCTGTGGCACAACTTCGGCGCCGATACGCCCATCGATCGTCAGCGCACGATCCTGCGCACGGCATTCGACCTTGGCGTGACGCATTTCGACCTCGCGAACAACTACGGCACGCCGTACGGCAGCGCCGAGAGCAACTTCGGCCGCATCTTCCGCGAGGATTTCCGCCCGTATCGCGACGAGCTGATCGTCTCGACCAAAGCGGGCTGGGACATGTGGCCGGGTCCCTACGGGCAAGGGGGCGGCTCGCGCAAGTACGTGCTTGCGAGCCTCGACCAGAGTCTGCAGCGCATGGGACTCGAATATGTCGACATCTTCTACTCGCATCGCTTCGATCCCGACACGCCGCTGGAGGAGACGGCCGGCGCGCTCGCGACAGCAGTTCAGCAGGGCAAGGCGCTGTATGTGGGGATTTCCGAGTACTCGCCCGAGAAGACGCTGGAATTTGCGGCCGCGCTGCGCGCGTGGAACGTACCGTTGCTCATCCATCAACCGTCGTACAACATTTTCCAGCGCCGCATCGAGAACGGCCTGTTCGCAGCTGTCGAGCGCGTCGGGGCCGGCATGATCGCGTTCTGGGCGCTCGCGCAGGGCGTGCTCTCGAACCGCTATCTCGAGGGCATCCCCGCCGGCTCACGCGCGTCGCGCGGCACGCGTTTCCTGCTGCCTGAGCACATTTCGCCGGACGTTCTGCGCAAGGTCCGCGCACTGAACGAGATCGCACGCGCCCGCGGCCAGACTCTTGCACAGCTCGCGATCGCGTGGGTGTTGCGCGATCCGCGCATGACTTCCGTGCTCGTGGGTGCCAGCAGCGTCGAGCAGTTGCGCGAGAATCTGGGTGCCGTTCGGCAGCTCGCTTTCAGCGCCGAGGAATTGGCGGCAATCGAGCGGATCGCCGGCACGGGTCAGTAACGGATTGACACTCGGCTTGTCAGCGCGCTTCATAGGTGCCTCCAGAACACTCCCATAAGACGACTTGAACCGGAGGTAGCATGGCCATCTCGATCCATCCTGCCGTCGACGGCGGCGTGAAGAAGGGATCCGCGTCGTTCTCGGGCGGAACGTTGAAATGCAAGTGCACGCAGGGTCCCGTGACGGTGAGCCTCGGCGCGCAGACTGCTCACAATCATGTTTGCGGCTGCACCAAGTGCTGGAAGCCCGCGGGCGCGGTTTTTTCGATGGTCGCAGTCATCCCGCGCGACAAGGTCAAGGTCACCTCCGGACAGGAGAAGCTGAAGATCGTCGACAGCAACGCGGTGATTCAGCGCTATGCATGCTCGGGCTGCGGCGCGCACATGTACGGCCGCATCGAGAACAAGGGTCATCCGTTCTATGGGCTCGACTTCGTCCACACCGAGCTGTCGGCAGATTCCGGCTGGTCGGCGCCCGAGTTCGCGGCTTTCGTGTCCAGCATCATCGAGTCGGGGTTCGATCCGGCGAAGATGGGCCAGGTGCGGGCGCGACTGAAAGAGCTCGGGCTCGAGCCGTACGATGCGCTGTCGCCGCCGTTGATGGACGCGATCTCGACGCACGTCGCCAAGACCAAAGGCGTGCTCAAGGCCTGATGCAACGATAGGACCGCGGATGCTCAAGAAAGACAGTTGGCGCTGCTTCGACGGAACGCTGTCGGTCTTCGAGCATCCGTCGCAAGCTTGCAGTTGCGACATGCGCTTTGCCGTGTTCGCGCCGCCGCAGGCGCAGTCGCAACGCGTTCCGGTGTTGTGGTACCTGTCCGGGCTGACGTGCACGTGGGAAAACGTGATGTCCAAGGCCGGACTGCAGCGCACGGCTGCAGCGCTCGGACTCATGGTGATCGCGCCCGACACTTCGCCGCGCGGCGATGACGTGCCGGACGATGCGGCTTACGATCTGGGCAAGGGCGCGGGCTTCTACGTCACGGCGACGCAGGAGCCGTGGAAGAAGCACTACCGCATGGATCAATACCTCACGGATGAGCTGCAGCGGCTCGTCGCGGAGAATTTTCCGGCAGCCGATCTCACGCGTCAGGGCATTACGGGTCACTCGATGGGCGGTCACGGCGCACTGACGCTGCATCTGAAACATCCGCAGCGCTATCGCTCCGTGTCTGCGTTCTCGCCGATCGTCGCGCCGTCGCAGGTGCCGTGGGGGCAGAAGGCATTCACGGCCTATCTGGGCAGCGATCGCGAAGCGTGGCTGCAATACGATGCGACGGAGCTGGTCAAGAAGCAGCCGTCGAAGGCGCACGTCCTGATCGACCAAGGCGCTGCGGATCAGTTTCTGGAGCGTGAGCTGCAGCCGCAACGGTTCGTTGCGGCCGCGGGTGTGGCCGGCCAGCAGGTGACGTTACGAATGCAGGAAGGGTACGACCACTCGTACTACTTCGTGTCGACGTTCATCGACGACCACCTGCGCTGGCACGCGCGGGGATTGTCGGGCTAAAGCCCGACCTACAGGTAGAAATTTGTAGGTCGGGCTTCAGCCCGACAGCAACCTCACTGTCGCGGTACCTTGTAGTAATCGAACGCGCGATCCGCGTACGCCCGCCCATCGCTGCGCGTCAGTTCTTCCAGCGAGTCCGCCGGCGCGGCCTTCAGCTGTTCCTTCGTCAGGTTGATGATGTACGCGTTTTCGCTCTCGTCGTAGTCCAGCGCCGCCCACGGCACCGCGTGATACTTCTCGCCCATTCCCAGCACGCCGCCGAAGCTCATCACGCCGAACAGGATGCTGTTCGACTGCTTGTCGAGCACGACGTCCTTGACTTCGCCGAGGCGTTCGCCCGAGCTGTCTTTCACTGTGGTGCCGATGACTTTGGATGCGCGAATCGCGGACGTGTGTCCAGTGCCTGTCGTCATGATCTTTCTCCTGGTTGAGCCTAGAGAATGTAAGCGCGCCGCGCACGGTTCCAAATCAAATCGCGCGCACGAGTTTCCTCCACACGCGTGTCCGGTGTGTCAGCACACGTCGCCGATTTGCGGCGGCGATGGAACGAACGTCGCGCGCGTTCGTTGTGGTGCCGACAAGAGACAGGGAGATTGCCGTGACCACCGCTTCAGTCTGCCGACGGATCGCAGCGTCGATCTTCGCGCTTGCCGTTGCACAACTCGCCCATGCGGAGCTGCCGCAGCGTGCAGCGATACAAGTCCTCGAACCCATCATCGGCACGGACACGACCAACAGTCCGGACGAGCCGCCGGACCCGCCATTCTTCGGTTCGGCTCTTGCCATGCAGGGAAATATCGCTCTCGCCGGGATGCCGGGTGCGTTCGCGGAACGAGGCCGCGTCGCCGTTTTCGTGCGCAACAGCACGGGGCACTGGATACGTCGGCAAACTCTGACGGCGAGCAATGCGGCTGCAGGGAATGCCTTCGGCGAGCACGTCGCGATCGCCAACAATCGCGTGCTGATCACTTCGCGCAGCGCCGTCTATATCTTCCAGTTGCAATCGACAACGTGGCGCGAGGTCGGCAAGTTGTCCTTCGGCCGAACTGTGCAGGTGCACGATCTGGACTGGCACTGGAGCACAGTGGTAGTCGGCGCCAGCGATGCCACCGGCAACGCGGCGTACGTCTTTCATATGAATACCGACGGTTCGTTCCAGCGCATCGCGCGGCTCGCGCCGCCGGATGCGGACGCGGGCGATCGTTTCGGCGAGCACGTCGCCGTCTACAGTACGACCGTCGCGGCGACCGCGCCCGGTTACAACTCCGAACAAGGCGCGGCGTACGTCTTCTCGTGCAGCGAAACGCGGTGCGTCGAACGGCAGAAGCTGCTCGCCAACGACGGCGCGAGCGGCGACGGCTTCGGTGGCGCGCTCGATCTCGCGAGCGGCATACTCGTGATCGGCGCGCCGAGCGCCGATTGGGTGCCTGGCGATCCCGCCGAGCCGCCGAGCGAGCAGAACTATCACGCCCAGGGAGCTGCCTACCTGTTCGTTCGCAGCGGCAGCACGTGGACCGAGCAACAGAGATTGCGCCCCAGTCCGCGAGAATCGAGCTGGTATTCGACGTTCGGCTATCAGGTTGCCGTTTCGGCAACGCACGTGATCGTCGGCGCGCCCTACGGCATCGACAGCTTCGAGCCGGGCTACGCGTTCGACTATCGCTGGTCGGGCGGCTCGCTGGTCGCGATGCATGTCATGCCGGGCTTGGCAAGCCACGGCTCAGCCCTGGCCCTGTCCAACGGTGCGCTGCTGGCAGGTACTCCGCTGTTCTACGGCGAGGCCTCGGTGTACAACCTCGCTGCTCCGTAGCTCCCCGGGAGACGATCGGGCAACTGTCGCTCAAGGCGGCACCGTTCGGCGCGCCGCGCTGTCTGTCCAACGCAATTGCATTGATCCTCCGCTGCCCGACGCCTAGCGTCGCGGCATCCTGGAAGGAGGATTCCAACATGTTGCGAAAGGGGACAGCGTTATTGCTGCTGGTGGCGTGCGCCGCTCACGCCGATACGAATTCTCAGGCGAACAATCCGGAAACCGTTGCTGAGCGCTCGCAGGCGACTGCGCGTGCTGTATTGGACAAGGCAGTAGCCGCGATCGGCGGCGCCGAGGCGCTGCGCTCGATCGACGTCGTGCGGCTGCAACTCGAAGGCGAGACCTGGCCGCGGCTGCAGATGCCAACCGCGTCCGCGCCGTTCGAAGCCGGCACGCAGCAGGAGGAGCTGCTGCTGGATCTGAAGAACAATCGCATGAAGCTGTGGCAGAAGGGCAGCGGCGCGGGCTTCGAGGGCGACAACACCATCGTGATCCAGTCCGGCCAGGGCGCGAACTACGACAACCGTGCGCACACGATCACGCCGATTCCGGTCGCGCAATCGAGTCAGCAACAGTTCGTGCAGTTCTATCGCCGCTTGCCGCACTTGCTGTTGCGCCAGGCGCTCGACCGCGAGACCTCGCTGCGCTCGCTGGGGCAGGACACGTTCGACGGCAAGCCGCACGACGTGTTCACGTTCGTCATGGCGGACACGCAGCAGGTTGCGGTGTACGTCGACTCCGCCAGCAACCTGGTGTCCAAGTACGAGCTGTTCTTCATCGATCCGTTCACCGGCGGCGAAGCCTCGGAGATCATGTTCGGCAACTACACGCGCGCCGGCAATTTCCAGGTGCCGCAGACGTGGGGCACGCGCCAGGCCGGTGACGTGACCTTGCGTGCGCGGCTCAAGGTGGAGATCAATCCTGCCGTCACGGACCAGTCGTTCGACGTGGCGTCGGCGGGCTACGCGCGCGTCGCGCCGCTCCCCGACAATCTGGACGAGAAGATCGAGAAGCTCGCCGACGGCGTGTTCGTCATCCAGAACGTCGCGGGCCAGAATCAGAACACGCTCGCGGTCGAGCTCAAGGACTACATCGTCGCGGTCGAGGCGCCCGGTTCGAGTGCCGGCGCCGACGAAGTCATCAAGCGCATCAAGGCGGCAATTCCCGGCAAGCCGATCCGCTACGTCGCGATGACGCACCATCACGGCGATCACATCGGCGGCCTGCGCAGCTTCATCGCGGAAGGCGCGACGGTCGTCACGACCAAGACCAACGCTCAGGTCGTGGAGATGATGGCGGCCGCTCCGCAGGTCGACCGCCTGGCGAAGAATCCGCGCAAGCCCGAGTTCCTGTTCATCGAGCGCGGCAAGCGCGTGCTGACGGATGGCACGCGCACGGTCGAGCTCATCGATGTCGGCCCGAATCCGCACGCGCGCGAAATGGTGGTCGCGTACTTGCCGAAAGAGCGCGTGCTGTTCCAAGGCGACTTGTTCTTCGTGCCTGCGAACGACGCGTCGACCGGTCCGCCGCAGGCGACCACGGTCAGCTTCGCGCAGAAGCTGAAAGACCTGAAGCTCGGCGTCGATCGTATTGCCAGCGTGCACGGCCGCACGACCACGATCGACGAGCTGAATCGCGCGATGCAGAGCACCACGCCCAGCACCTGAAGTCTTCACCAGACTTCACCTGTCTTCACACCGAAAGCCGACGTGCAGCATCGCTGCACGCCGGCTTTTTCCGCAGAATGGGCTGCACGCCGCGTTGCCAGTTCCGCAATGGTGCACTGTTGCCAACTCAATGAACTAAAAGCGGGCAGCGCTGCACTCAACGCCAAAGTTTCGTGAATTCTTGCGCGCTGCACGGTGCGCGCCGGCGGAATCTGATTAAACTCCGCATCACTTGATCGCATCCGCCAGAGAGATGGCGCGCGCACACTCCTGCCGGGGCTGTGCGCCAGGATGGAGACAACGGTTTCGGATTCGGATGGAAAGGAGACGAACGATGCGAAAGGCGGCAGCCTTTGGACTGATCGCGCTGGGCACGCTTGGCTGGATGGAGACTCACGCAGCCGACTATCAGGCGGAGGCCTCGCTGGAGCGCAGGCTCCCGGCCACGACCGATACGGAAATCGATGGTGTCAATTGGCGGTGCACCGGCGACAAGTGCGTCGCCACGCCCGTCGGCCGGAAGTCGCCCGGCTCGGGCATGGCCGAATGCCGCAAGATTGCCGCGGCGCTCGGACGGGTCGCGAGCTTCTCCAGTCGCGGCAAAGAGCTCAGCAAGCGGGACCTGGATACCTGCAATCGCAGCGCACGCTGACCGCAGGACGGAATTCAAGCCCATTCCTGCTTCGGCTTCACGTCACTCATTCGCGCCGCCCGGTTGGCTGCGCGCGCGCAATTCCCTACAGTGCGCCCCGGAACCACTCCTGGGGAGCAGAAACGAGATGACGAGCACCAAGTTTGCGATGTTGAAGCTATCGATCGTATGCGCGATGGGGCTCGGAACGAGCGCCATCGTCCCGGCAGCCGCCGCGGCGGATGGGTATCGGGCCGAAGCCACCTTGGCTACGCCGGTGCAGGCCGCTACGGAAAAGGACGTCGACGGAGTCACCTGGCGTTGCGAGCACGACAAGTGCTTCGGCAAGGCCGAGAAGCGCGCCTCGCTCGACTCTTATATGAAGGAATGCCGCAAGGTGTCGGCAGGTCTGGGCAAGCTGACGCGGTTCTACAGCCGCGGCCGTGAGATGCACGGCAGCGACCTCAAGAACTGCAACAACGCCGCCTCGTAGGCTGCTTCGGGCCGATGAGGGTCAGGGCGTCCGCGGTTGGTGCGGATGCCGGCGTCCGGCAAAAGCCGCGCCTTTTGCCGGGCGCGTCGAAAGGGCCTCGGCCGCTTTCGACCGTAAAGTAGAATTGCCGGCATGTATCACGCCCCTCTGAAAGACCTCCAGTTCGTTCTGCATGACCTGATCGGCGACGCCGACCTGCAGGCCTGCCGGGACCTGGGCGACTATTCCGGCGACCTCGCCGACAGCGTGCTTGCCGAAGCCGGCCGCTTCGCCGAGTCCGTGCTCGACCCGCTGTACCGCAGCGGCGACCGCGACGGCGCGAAGTGGACGCCGCAGGGCGTGGTTACCCCGCCGGGCTACAAAGAGGCCTATGCCCAGTTCGTCGAAGGCGGCTGGCCCTCGCTGGCGCACAGCACGGAGTTCGGCGGGCAGGGCATGCCACGCGTGCTCGCCACGGCAGTCGAGGAGATCTGGACCTCCGCGAACTGCGCCTTCAAGTTATGTCCAATGCTCACGCACAGTGCGATCGAAGCGCTGGAGCAGGTCGGCACCTCCCGCCAGCAGCAGACGTATCTGCCGAAGCTGATCAGCGGCGAGTGGACCGGCACCATGAATCTCACCGAGCCGCAGGCCGGCTCGGACCTCGCACAGGTGCGCATGCGCGCGGTGCCCGAGGGCGACCACTTCCGGCTGTTCGGCCAGAAGATCTTCATTACCTATGGGGAGCACGATTTCACGTCGAACATCGTGCATCTCACGCTGGCGCGCATCGAGGGGGCGCCGGCCGGCGTCAAGGGCATCTCGCTGTTCGTCGTGCCGAAGCTCATGCCGCGCGCCGACGGCTCGCCCGGCGAGCGCAACGACGTGCACTGCCTGTCCATCGAGCACAAGCTCGGCATTCACGCGTCGCCGACCTGCGTGATGGCTTACGGCCAGAAGGACGGCGCGATCGGCTACCTGGTCGGCGAGGCGAACGCCGGCCTCAAGCACATGTTCATCATGATGAATGCGGCGCGGCTCGCGGTCGGGCTCGAGGGCTATGCGCTCGCCGAGCGCTCGTTCCAGCAGGCGGCGGAGTGGGCGCGCACGCGCGTCCAGGGCAAGCCGCCGGTTGCAGCTGCTGCAGGGCCGGCGCCGATCATTCATCACCCCGACGTAAAGCGCATGCTGCTGACGATGAAGTCGCATACGGAAGCGATGCGCGCGCTGGCGCTCTACGCAGCGTACTTGCTCGATCTCGGCGATCGTCATCCGGACAAGGAATTGGCAGAGGGCGCGGCGACGCGGGCCGCGTTGCTGATTCCGATCGTCAAGGGTTGGAGCACGGAGTCCGGCATCGAGCTGACCTCGCTCGGTATCCAGGTCCACGGCGGCATGGGCTTCGTCGAGGAGACAGGCGCAGCGCAGCCGTATCGCGACGTGCGCATCTCATCGATCTACGAAGGCACGACCGGCATCCAGGCGAACGATCTGTTGAACCGCAAGCTGGCGCGCGACCAGGGTGCCGCGATGAATTCCTTGCTCGCGGAAGCGACGCACGAGCTCGAAGCGCTGCAATCCACCGACGCGAACGTGCGCGCGGCGAAGGCCGCTGCGCTGGAGGCACTCGCTACGATGCAACGCGCGGCTTCAGGTGTTCTGAAGTCGATGATGAGCTCGCCCGCGGATGCCTACGCGGTGTCGATTCCGTTCCTGAAACTGTGCGGCTTCTCGCTCGGCGGCTGGCTGCTCGCCAAGTCCGCCGCGATCGCGGAGGGCAAGCTCGCGGGCAGCGCAGCGGATCGGCGGTTCCTGGAAGGGAAGATCGCGAGCGCGCGGTTTTACGCGGATCACATCCTGCCGCAGACATTGGCGCTCGCGCGCGTCGTGGAAGGCGGCGCCGGCAGCGTCATCGAAACCGACGCCGAGCTGATCTGACTCCTACAAGCAGCTATAAATCGCCGCGCACAACTCGCGCGCGCGAACGTCACCTACCAGATCCGGCCCCATCTGATTGCACACATACCCGATCGCGAGCCGCCGATCCGGATCCGCGCAGCCGAACGAGCCGCCCCAGCCCGAATGTCCGTAGGCGCGCGGATTCGGTCCGAAGAACGTCGTCGTCCCGTTCAGCACGACGCCCGCCGCCCAGTTCGCCTCCATTCCGAGCGTCAGATCCATCCGATTGCTCAAGACCTGCGTCATGCGCGCGATCGTCGCGGGTGACAGAAGCTTGTGGCGCTCGAATACGCCGCCGTTTGCGAGCATCGCGTAGATCCGCGCGATTCCCTCTGCCGAAGCGTGCCCGTTGAGCGCGGGCATTTCGGCTTGTCGCCATGCGGCCGTGTTCGCCGCTTGCGGATGCAGCATCGGGTTCGTGACGCTGCCGCGGGTTTCCTCGATGCTAGGCAGCGCGCTCGGATCGACCAGGTTCTTCGGCATCAGCGTTTCGGCGGCGCGCCGCTGCAGCGCCGGCTCGAGTCCGATGAAGAAGTCCGCTGCGAGCGGCGTTGCGAGCTCCTGCTGCACGAACTCGCCGATACTGCGGCGGCCGCAGGCGCGCCGCACGATCTCGCCCGCGAGAAAGCCGTACGTGATCGGGTGATACGCAGTCTTTTCGCCGGGCACCCAGCGTGGCTTCTGCCTTGCCAGCGCAGCACAGCGTCCGTGCCAGTCGAACAGATCCTTGATCGTGGTCGGCTCGTCGAACGCGGGCAATCCGGCCTGGTGCGAGAGCACTTGCGCGATGGTGATGAGCTGCTTGCCGTTGTGTGCGAACTCGGGCCAGACCTTCGCGACCGTGTCGTCGTAGCTCAGCACACCGCGGTCGACGAGCATGGCGACGCAAACGGCGACGATGCCTTTGGTCGTCGAGTACACGTTGAGCAGCGTGTCCTTGTGCCACGGTTGTACCCGGCTGGCATCCATGTGCCCGGCCCACAGGTCGACGATGCAACGCTCGCCGTGGAACACGGTGAGCGCTGCGCCGACTTCGCGACACTGGTCGTCGCGTTGAAAGTTCGCGGCGAAGCGCTCGCGGACGGGCTCGAAACCCGGCGCAACGGTGCCGGAGATCGGATTCACTGGGATCGGTTGTGCGCTCATCGGTTCTGACTCACCTGGGTTTCAGCCCCAACCGCGACAGGTCGACCATCTGGTCGGCGATCTCCCAGCGGCGCGCGGTTGCGCCGGCTGGCAGCCATTTCGGAATCCAGCCGAACATGCCGGCGCCGGCGAGCGCGATCGCATCGACGTCGCAGCGGCGATTGCTGCCATCGGCGATGCCTTGCTGGCCCATCTCCGTGAAGCGCCGGTGCAACTGCGCGAGCCTGCTTTGCAGCGCCTTGCGCGGGCCGGGTGCGATCGATTCGAAGCCGATCAGAGGCACGAGCGGGGAGGGGCCGGCCACTTGCGCCTGCACGTTGAGATGCAAGCCCACCATGCCGCGCTCGAGCCCGGTGCTGCCGCTGCGCTCCGCCAGGTCGGTCATCTTCTCGTCGAGCTCGGCGGAGCGCTCGTAGCAGCGCAGGATCAGCTCGCGTTTGTCGGAGAAGTAGTGGTACAGCGCGCCCTTGGTCGCGCCGAGCGCGGCTGCGATCTGATCGAGCGATGCGCCGTCGAGCCCGCGCTCGTTGAACAGGCGCGAGGCAGTCTCCAGCACCTGCTCGACTTTCATCGCGGCCGCATGCTCGCGATCGAACATGTTCGCCGGCGCGCTGACCAGCGTTTTCACATCGATGCGGCAGAGGAACGGCGCCGCCGGCGCCGCTGCCAGCCCGTGCTCGAGATGATCGACGACTGCCTCCGACATGCGCAGCGCAAACGCGGCGTCCCCGCCTTGGCCCACCCAGCCGGGCGACAGCACGATCCAGCTGACGATGCCGAAGATGGCCTGCGCCGTTACGTGCGCATCGCACTCGCGGATCGTTCCGGCGCGGATGCCGTTGCGCACGAAGCTTTCCAGGGCAGCGATGTTGCGGCCATGCTCGGCCTCGATCACCGCGCGCTTCGCATCCGACAGGTACGCGATCTCGCTCACGACCGCCGCCGGCGGCCGCTCGGGCGTCAACGCGCGGCGCACGAATTCCTTGATGCGTTCGAGATCGTCCCTGCCGTGCGCGTGAGCCTGCGCCAGGTCGTCGGCAGTCAGCTGGCAGGCGCGCAGGTAGCACTGGAAAACCAGGTCTTCGCTGTCTTTGACGTAGTAGTAGACGGCCGCGCGGGTCAGCCCGACACGCTTGGCGACCTGGTTGACCGAAGTTGCCGCAATGCCGCGCGCGTTGAACTGCCGCGCCGCCTCGTCGAGCAGGGCTTCGCGTTGCGTCGGCCGGGCCGGCGCGCTCGCCAGCTGGGGGCGTGCCGCGCGCGCGCGCCGACGACCGGCCGCCGCCTTGCTCCTGTCCTGCTGCTCGCGCGCCTTGGGCAAGTTGCTCTCCAGCTCGTCTGACAACGACGGATGCAACCATAACCGAACGTCAAATCGCTTGACAAGAGGATTCGACAAGGTGTTAGCTCCACATACCGAAGTGTCAAACAGACGCCGGTGCAGGGGGTGGACGATGCGCATCTTCATGGGCTCGCTCGGAGTACTCGCAGCGGCGGCCGCGGTCGCCCAGAGCAACAGTCCAAGTAATACGAGCAACGGCGCCGATACGGCTGAAGTCCCGACCATCGGCGAAATCGTCGTCACCGCGCAGCGGCGCGAAGAAAGCAATCTGAAGGTCGGCCTGACGCTGACCGCCCTGTCGGGCGACGCCATCGCGCAGCAGCGCATCGAGCAGGTGCTCGACCTCAAGGGCCGCGTGCCGAACCTCGACATCAAGGAGCAGGTGCCCGGCGCGATGCCGGTGGTCACGATCCGCGGCGTCGGCCTCAACGACTTCGGCGCCGCCAACAGCCCGAGCGCCGGCGTTTACATCGACCAGGTGTACGTCGCTTCGATCGCGATGATGGCCTTCGACATGTTCGACATCGAGCGCATCGAAGTGCTGAAGGGACCGCAGGGCACGCTGTACGGCCGCAACTCGACCGCGGGCGCCCTCAACATCATCACGCGCAAGCCGCAGCAGGAGTTCGCTGCGTACACGACGCTCGGCTACGGAAATTACGAGACACTGGACTTCGAGGGCGCGGTGAACGTGCCGCTCGGCGAGACTGCCGCGCTGCGCCTGAGCGGCAAGACGATTCAGCAAGGCGAAGGCTATTGGGAAAGCCGCCGCCTGCCGGGAGCGACGATCGGCGACCGCGACCTGACGATGGGCCGGCTGCAACTCGCGCTCGCGCCCGGCGAGAGCTTCGATCTGAACCTGAAGGTGGAAGGCACGCGCTCCCGCTCGGAGATGGGCCAGCCCGAGTTCTTCGGCACGGTGAACCCGCTGACTGGCGGCACCTGCGCGCCGATTCTCGCCGGCCACATCGACAACACGCAGTGCACGGACTTCCTCGGCTATACCGACACCGACGGCGATCCGTTCAAGGGCGACTGGGCACGCGAGGGCGTGTACGACATCGACAACACGGGCATCACGCTGACGATGAATGCGGCGCTGGGTGACGCGACGCTCACCAGCGTGACCGGCTATGTGGATTTCGAGCGCACGTTCGACATCGATGTCGATGCGACGCCGGCGCGCGAGCTCGACTTCCTCGAGAGCGACGACATCAAGCAGTTTTCGCAGGAGTTGCGCCTCGCCGCGAGCGGCGAGCAGCTCGACTGGATCGTCGGCGCGTTCTACTCGAAGGACGAGGTGGGAACGAGCATTCCTGGCGGACACGAGGATCTGTTCTTCACGCGTACGCTGGTCACTGCCGATCAGGACACGAAGTCCGCAGCCGGCTTCGCGCACGGCGAGTGGCACCTCAGCGACAAGCTCGATCTCGTGACCGGCCTGCGCTACACGTGGGAAGAGCGGCAATACACCGGCGGCACGACCGACTTGAATCCGATCGGGTTCAGTTGCCTGCTCAGCCCGACCTGCACTCCGGGCTTTGTCGGGCCGGTGCCGCTCACTTTCGTCGACCAGACCATCGATGACCGCAACTGGTCGTGGCGCGCCGGGCTCGAGTATCAGCCGGAGCAGTCGCAATTGCTGTACGCCACGATTTCCCGCGGTACGAAGAGCGGCGGATTCTTCTCGGGCATCTCGACCACGAACCTGCAGCTCGCGCCGTTCGAGCCCGAAGAGCTCACGGCGTACGAAGTGGGCTTCAAGCGCAGCTCCGGCAATACGTATCTGAATGCCGCGGTGTTCTACTACGACTACTCGGACATTCAGACTTTCATCGCGGTCGACATCGGCCCGTTCATCATTCAGAAGCTCGGCAACGTCGACGAGGCGACCGTTTATGGCGTCGACCTGGAAGCGACCTGGGCGCCGACTTCGCATCTGACGCTGCAGGGAAGCGTTGGCTGGCTGGACACCGAGCTCGGCGCGTTCCGCACGCTCACCGGCGATGTGCCGAAGGGCAAGAAACTGCCGAACGCGCCAGACCTGACGCTCGGCGCGCTCGCGCGTTACGAAGCGGAGTTTTCCGCGACGCTGGGCGGCTCGCTGCAGATCGACGGCAGCTACTCCGACAGCGTCTTCAAGGATGCGATCAACGATCCGGTGATCGCGGCAGACAGCTACGTGCTGGTGAACGCGCGCGTCGCAATGTTCAATGCGGCGCGCTCCTGGGAAGTCGCGCTGTGGGGCAAGAACCTGAGCGACGAGCAATACGTCGCTCAGGGGCTGAACACCGGCCTGGGCGCCGGCAACCGCAACTACAACGCGCCGCGAACCTACGGCGCGTCGTTCACCTATCGGTGGTAGTGGCCGGTCAGTCCTTCAGCCGGAACGTAACCGGCACGCGCTTGTACATCGCAATCGCGATGCCGTCCTGCGTGCCCGGCTTCATGCGCCACTTGCGCGCCTCGCGCACCGCGGCGTCATCGAGCCTCGCGAAGCCGCTCGTCTGATCGATGCGCACCGCGCCGACGCGCCCGTTCGGCAGGATCTCGATGGTCAGCCACACTGTTCCTTCGTGCCCCATGCGGATGTCCGGCGTGGGGTATTCCGGCTCCGTGAACGGGAAGCGCGGGTCGCCCTGCGGTTGGACGATGACTGGCGGGACCGGCACCGCGGACCCCGGGCCATCGGCAATCGGTTCCCGGCGCGCGTCGGATTGCGGCGCCTTCTCCGAGACTGCTTCGCGATCGTCGATCTCGGGCGGCAGCGGCACCGGATCGACGTGGCCGGACTGAACGTTCGCAGGCTCGGGTGGCTCGGGCGGGAACCGTTCGACGGGGTCGAGCGGCACGTCGACGATCCAGCCCTCGCGCGTGGACTCAATGATGCGGAACCCCAAGCCGTGCGTGAGCGCCCAGAAAAATCCCAGATGCACCAGCACGATCAGCGCCATGAACCAGCTGCGTGAAGAGTTGAAGCTGTGGAGCGGTGGAAAGGCATTCACAGTTGTCGCGGACATTGATTGTTCTCCCAGAACCCTAAACTTCTAACGACGATGTTTCGCGGAAGGGTTGGGCCTCGTTCGCGAGTCGAAGCAGCGCGGACAGCAGCACAAACGATCCGCAAAGCGAATCTGCGCCGCTTGGATGGAGGGAGGCTGTAAGCAGATTCCGGCGCGAAATGCCGGGATCTAAATTCGGTCTGCCGTTGTCAAAGCAACTCTAGGCCGCCGCGGGAGGCGGCGTGAGCGTGAGCTGTGTCTCAATTCTTGCGATGAGCTTGCGATCATCGCGATGCCACGGGTGAAAGCCCGGGCCGAAGAAGCGCAGGTAGTCCCAGAAGATTCGCCGCATCATTCCCGGCTTCACCAGCAGGTATTTCGCCACGCGCCACCAGGTGTGCGGCGTGTTCATGCCGTCCTGGCGGAAGAAATCCGCCATGCGCTGGAAGTTCGAATACCAGAACTGCACGCTGACCAGCGCCATCACGTGGCAGCGCAGCGCCCAGCGCCGCAGACCCGACATGTGCTGCGTCACTGCCAGGTAAGTGTCGTACGCGACCGCCTTGTGCTCGATCTCCTCGATGGCGTGCCATTGCCACAAGCGCACGACTTCCTCGGGCGCGCCCGGCAGCGGCTCCCTTTCGGTCAGCAGCGAATGCGCCATAATCGCGGTGAAATGTTCCAGCGCTACGGTCAGCGCCAGTTGCACCAGGTGCGGCCGATTGCGAGCCTCGTCGACGCGACGTCGGGTTTCCGCGTCCATGGCAGTCAAGTCGTAGCCGGCGATGCGTAGCAGCTTGTTGAAAACGACGTGCTCGCGCGTGTGCATCGCTTCCTGTTGCACGAACGCCGCGATCTGCTGCCGCAGCGGCTCGTGAACCGAGTCGCGATAGCGGCGCACTGACTCTATGAAGAACGTTTCGCCCTGGGGGAACGCTGCAGACAGCGCATTGAAGTAGGCAGTGGCGACCGGGTCGCCCCCGTGCCACCAGCGCGCGTTGCGCGTGTTACGGTCCACCTTCAGGTCCCGAGGTGTGATCGTCAGGTCGGCGGGCGTGGTGACGGACATGGCGCGTATTAGAGTTTCTTATTGAGAGTGGTGTCAATAGTGCCGAAAGCGAAACAGGTCGCAAAAAACACCAATGCGCGTCGCGTGCGGCGCACACCGGAGGAGGCCCGCACGCTGGCGCTCGCTTCTGCGCGCCGCATGCTGCTGGCCGACGGGCCGGACGCGATTACGCTGCAGTCCGTGGCCACCGATCTCGGCATGAGCCACACCAATCTGATTCATCACTTCGGCTCCGCGGCCGGGCTGCAATCCGAGCTGATGCGCCAGATGATGAGCGAGCTGACCGCGGCGATCGAATCGGCGGTCATGCGGCTGCGCGCCGGCAAAGGCGAATTCCGCGACTTCGTCGACATCGTGTTCGACGCGTTCGATCGCGGCGGCGCGGGGCGGCTCATGGCCTGGATCGTGCTGTCCGGCGAGGCGACGCGGCTCGCGCCGGTCGGCGAGGTCGTGCGCGACTACATCGACAGCGTCGAGCGCGGCGCCGAGGCCGGCGCCCAGGACGTCCACCAGCGCGTGACCTCCGCAACGCTGTTCGTGACGATGGCGGCGCTCGGCGACGCGATCATCGGCAATCACCTGCGCCGCATGGTCGGGCGCGAGCGCGACGCTGTGCGCAAGATCATCGGCCGGCTCTTGCCCGTTGTGCTGGAGCGTGAGGCATCGAACGGCTGAATCGTGCACTGACGAAAGTCAGTTTTCCCTTGAACCACGACCGCTTGCGGCGAATACTGCGCGCAACATGTCTTCGCAACGTACGCAAGTGAATTCCGGCCCGGTCACGATCCGCCTGGAGGTCCCCGAGCCGACGCCTCCTCCCGCGAACGCGGATGTGCCGCATGAGTCGGCGCATCTCAGCGAGCCCTTCAGCTCGATCCTGGAGGAGATCGCCAGCGAGCTGGAACTGCGGCCGCTGCTCACGAGCATCATCACGCGGGCCTGCGGCCTGCTTGGCGCGGACGACGGTGCGATCGGCCTGTACGAGCCGCGCCGCCACGTCGTGCAGATCGAAGCGATCCATCGCTTGCCCGAGACCGAGCTCGGCAACGAGTTCGAGCCGAACGAAGGCCTCGTCGGGCGCGTGCTCGCGACCGGCAAGCCCGTCATCATCGATAACTACGGCGACCTCGACCGCATCACGCTGCCCGAGCACAGCGGCAATGCCGTGATCGGCATACCGATCCCCGGCCCGGGCGGCGGGCTGATCGGGGTCTTCGGTATCGGCGCGCGGCCGCCGCGCAAGTTCGGCCAGAGCGATCTGGCGACGCTGCGCCTGTTCGCGCGGCACGCATCGATCGCGATCCAGAATGCGTTGCGTTACGGGCGCGAGCAACGGCGCACGGAGCGCATGATGCTGATCGCGAGCATCGCGCGCGTCATTACCTCGGGCCTGGAGCCCGAAGAGCTGGTCGCGACTGCCGCGCAGGCGATTCACAATCATCTCGGCTATCGCAACGTCGTCATCCCGCTGCTGTATCGGGGCGAGGAGGACTACCTGCTGTTCCGCGCGCACGCCGGCGCGTATCAGGATATTTTCGAGCAGCCGTTCCGCATGCCGGCGACCAAGGGCATCACCGGCGCTGCCGTGAGCACCGGCGAGGTGCAGATCGTCAACGACGTGCGCAAGGATCCGCGCTACGTTCCGCCGCCGATGCCGGTCAACGTGCGCACCGAACTCGCCGTGCCGATCATGCTCGGCGACGAAGTGTTCGGCTGCATCAACCTCGAAGGGCTGGAGCCGTTCGACGAGGACGACGTCGCGAGCATCCAGATCATCGCGGATCACCTGGCGGTCGCGATCAAGAATGCACGCCTGACGTCCGAAGCGCGCCAGGCTGCAGTGATGCGCGAGCGGCAGCGACTGGCGCGCGATCTGCACGACGCGGTCAGTCAGGCACTGTCTTCCATCAGCCTGATGTCGCAGTCGCTCGTGTCGGCGTGGCGCCGCGATCCGGCCGAGGGCGAGCGGCGCGCGCGCCGTATCGAAGAGCTCGCCCGCCTCGCGTTCTCCGAGATGCGCGCGCTGCTGCGTGAGCTGCGGCCCGACACTGTCAGCGGCGATTCGGCGGATTCCGCATCGCGCGTCGGCGTCGGCGACGTGAAGCGAATGGGTCTCGCAGCCGCGCTGCAGCGCTTTGCGCTCGTGCTCGCGCCGCAGACCCCGAGCATCCGCCTGGATTTCGCGGGCTATCGATCGCAGCAGCCCGGACTCGAGGAAAGCCTCTACCTCATCTGCCGCGAGGCGCTGTCGAACGCGATCCGTCACTCCGGCGCGAACCGCGTCGATATCTGCGGACGCGTGGACGCCGATGTGTTGACGCTTAGCGTCCGCGACAACGGCCGCGGCTTCGATCTGGCCGAGCGCGCCGCGGCCGATGCCGATCGCGCCGAGCAGGGCATCGGCCTGCACACCATGAGCGAACGCGCCGCCGTGCTCGGCGGCGTGTGCGAAATTCGCTCGCAGCCTGGACAAGGAACTACCGTATGCATACGCATTCCATTGCTGGCGAACCCGTCGTGAGCGCCGCGCCTGCCATCCGCCTGCTGCTGGTCGACGATCACGGCATCGTGCGTGAAGGCCTGCGTGCGCTGCTCGACGATTGCGACGGATTCGTCATCATCGGCGAAGCGACCAACGGCGACGAAGCGTGCGAGGCAGTACGCCGGCTCCAGCCCGATATCGTGCTGATGGATCTGAAAATGCCCGGCTTGCCTGCGAGCGATGCGATCCGCGTGATCCGCGCGTCGTCGGCGACGGTAAAGGTGATCGCGTTGACCAGCTACGCCGAGGACGGCCAGGTGCGCGAGATCATTTCGGCCGGCGCGCAGGGCTACATTCTCAAGGACGTGACCAAGGCCGACTTCCTCACGGCTCTGCGCACGGTTGCCGGCGGCCAGACCTGGCTGCATCCGCTGGCGCAGCGCGCGCTGGTCGAGCAGTTGCGCAACCGGCAGGCAGATCCGCTAGCGTTGCTCACGCAACGTGAGCGCAGCGTGCTCGATCTGATAGCGCGCGGCATGAGCAACCGCCAGATCGGCGACGAGCTGCACCTCACGGAAGGCACCGTGAAAGGTTATGTCAGCACGATTCTCGCGAAGCTGAAGCTCGAAGACCGCACCCAGGCAGCTTTGTTCGCCGTGCAGCGCGGCTTGACGAAGAAATAACTCTCGCAAAGACGCCAAGATCGCCAAGGGTCGGAATTCAGACTATGGAGCCATAGATCTCCGCGATCTTTGCGAGAGTATTTCTTCTCTCTTCCCTTCCGTCCCATCCATGCCGCCCACTTTCGTGGGCGGCGTTTGCCGCCGTTGCGGCGATGTGCTCGCGCTCGCAGCGTTCTACCTTCGTGTCGTCATCCTGACATGCGGGGAGTCACCATGGAGCGCAATTCCTTCGGCGAGGCGATCGTCATTGGCGGCAGCATGGCCGGACTGCTGGCCGCGCGAGTGCTGGCCGACTATTTCAAGACCGTCACCGTGATCGAGCGCGACGAGCGCAGCGAGCGGCCCGAGCCGCGGCGCGGCGTGCCGCAGGGCCGTCATGCGCACGGCCTGTTGTTGCGCGGCCAGGATACGATCTGCCGGCTGTTCTCCGGCGTGCGCGAGGAGCTGCTGGCGGCCGGCGCCACGCCGGTCAACATGGGCCGCGACGTGAAGTGGTTTCACTTCGACGTGTGGAAGTGCCGTTATCACAGCGCGCTGGATTTCATCTCGGCGAGCCGGCCGCTGATCGAGTGGACGGTCGCGGAGCGCGTGCGGCGCCTGCCGAACGTGAAGATCATGCAGGGCTGGACGGTCGAGAGCGTGGTCTACGACGGTCACAGCGTCAGCGGCGTGCGCTTGCATCGGCGCGACGATCGCGCGACCGAGCAGCGACTCAACGCCGATCTCGTAATCGACGCCAGCGGCCGCGCCTCGCAGATTCCGCAGCAGCTGCGCGTTCTTGGTTTCGAGCGGCCGGAGGAGTCGGCCGTCCGCATCGACGTCGGCTACGCGAGCTGCTTGTTCCGCGCGCCCAACACGTCGCGCGACTGGAAGGCGCTGTATGTCGTGTCGCAGCCTCCTGCCAAGCGCGGCGCACTGATCCTGCCGCTCGAAGGCAATCGTTGGATCTGCACGCTCGTCGGCATGCACGGCGATCACCCGCCGACCGATCTTGCCGGCTACATGGCATTCGCGAAGAGCCTGCCGGTGCCCGACATGTACGAAGCGCTTCGCAGCGCCGAGCCGCTCAGCGAGCCGGTGCGCTACGGCTTCCCGGCGGGGCTGCGCCGGCACTACGAGAAGCTGCGCCGCTTTCCGCCCGGGTTGCTCGTGCTCGGCGATGCGCTGTGCAGCTTCAATCCTGTCTACGGCCAGGGCATGAGCGCGGCATCGATGTACGCGGACGCTCTGAATGCGTGCTTGCAGGAGCGGGTCGCGACGGGTTGGAGCCTGACGGACTTGTGGCGGCCGTTCTTCCGTGAAGTGGCGCGTGCTGCCGATCGGCCGTGGCAACTTGCAACTGGCGAGGATTTCCGCTTCGCGGAGACGACGGGCACGCGCGGTCGCGCGCTGAAGCTACTGCATTGGTACACCGAGAAGGTGCAGAAGGCGGCCAGTGTTTCGCCGCAGGTCACCGAGCGCTTCTACGAAGTCATGCACCTGCTGAAGGCGCCGACTGCGCTGTTCACGCCTGCGATCGTGTGGAAGGTTGCGACGAGCGGCAAAGCCCGCCGCAACACGCGGCGGGCCATGGATCAGGCGAGCGTGGCACTCAGACTTTGAACCCTTCGCTGCTCAGCGGCAGCGTGCGGACGCGATGCCCCGTAGCAGCGAAGATCGCGTTGCAGATGGCTGGCGCGACCGGCGGCAACGCCGGCTCGCCGACGCCCGTCGGCGGGTACTCGCTCTGGATGAAATGGACGTCGACCACGGGTGCGTGCGGAATGCGCAGCAGCGGATAGCGATCGAAGTTCGTTTCCTGGATGCGGCCGTTCTCGTACGAGAGCGTCAGCCCCAGCGCGGTGCTGAAGCCGTCGACCACCGAGCCCTCCACCTGGTTCTCCGCGCCGCTCAGGTTGACCACCGGTCCGATGTCGCCGGCGACAGTGACCCGGTGCAGCGTGAGCTTGCGATTCGCATCGACGCTGACTTCCGCGACTTCCGCGAAATGTCCGGCGTGACTGAAATGGAACGCGAGACCCAAACCTCGGTTCTTGGGCAATGCCTTGCCCCAGCCGGCCTTCTCGGCGGCCAGCTTGATCACGGCTGCAGCGCGCCCGGTATTCAGCGAGAACTCGTTACCCTGCTGCAGCCAGCGCGGCTCGCCCATGATCTCCAACAGGAACTGCAGATGATCGCGATTCGCTGCGACCGAGCACTCGTGCAGGAACGACTGCACTGCGAATGCTATTGAGTTCGAGCGCGGCGCGCGCCATGGCCCGGTTGGGATTGCGAGCGGCAGCTTGGTTTGCGTGAGCCGCACGTTCGGCAACAGCAGCGCGGGAAATTCGTCGGCACTGAGATCGCCGCCGCTGGCCGGCTTCTGACCGTCCTGGCTGAAGGTGATGAAGTGGTCCGACCACGCGACCAGCTTGCCAGCGTCATCGACACCGCCTTTGAAGGAGTGGAAGCCACCGACGCGGTAAAAGTCGTGCTGCATGTCGTCTTCGCGAGTCCACTGCAGCTTCACCGGCACACCGGCCTGCTTGGAAATCGCCGCCGCTTCGCAAACATAGTCGTTCATCAGCCGTCGGCCGAAGCCGCCGCCAACCCGCGTTTGATGCAGAGTGATCTTCTCTTTCGGAATTCCGAGCGAGCTGGCCACCAGGTCGATGGCCGAGCCCGGCGTCTGCGTAGGCGCCCAGATCTCGACGGCGCCGTCCTTGAAGGACGCGGTGCAGTTCTGCGGCTCGAGCGGTGCATGCGACACGAACGGATATGTGTAGAAGCCGTCGACAGTCTTCGCCTTCGCCAGTGCGGCGTCGACGTTGCCGGTGTTACGCAGTGAGTCCGGGCCGTTCTGCTTGGCTATCTTCTGTGCTTCGCCGACAGCCTTGCTCCAGCTGTCCTTCGAGGCGCTCGACTCGTCCCAATTCACCTTGAGCTTGCGACGCGCGGCGATCGCCGCGTAGGTCGAGGTCGCCAGGATGGCCACGCCGGGCATCACTTCGGTCGGCTTGCCGGTGCCTTCGATGACCAGCACGTTCGTCACGCCTGGGAGCTTGCGGATTTCTTCCAGATTCGCGTCGCCGACTTTGCCGCCGACTGCCGGGCACTTCTCGAACACCGCGTACTGCATGCCCGGCACGACCTGGTCGATGCCGAACAGCGGCTGGCCGGTGACGACCTGCAGGTTGTCCACGCCGGTGACCCGCTTGCCGAGCAGCTTGTAATCCTTGCGATCCTTGAGCTTCAGCGATTTCTCGTCGGGAACCGGCAGCGCGGCCGCCTTGGTCGCGAGCTCGCCGTACCCGAGACGTCGATTGCTGGCCTTGTGAACTACGCTGCTGCTCTCGGTCGCGCACTCGCTTTCGTTGACGCCCCATTCCTTCGCGGCGGCGGCGACCAGCATTGCCCGCGCAGTGGCGCCTGCCCGGCGCAAGGTGTCCCAATTCGTCGGAATCGAGCGTGAGCCGCCGGCGAACTGCCGGCCGTAGAGCGCCGCGTCGATCTTCGATTGCTCGACGCGCACCTTGGACCAATCGGCATCGAGCTCTTCGGCAATGATCATCGGGAAGGACGTTTTCACGCCCTGGCCGATCTCCGGGTTCTTTGCATAGATGAGGATGCTGCCGTCGGGCGCGATGCGCAGATAGGCATTCGGCGCGAGCCCTTGCTCGCTGCCGTTGGTATTTGCGAGCGCGGTGGCGCGATCGCCGACGTAGAAGGCGAGCGCCAGGCCACCGCCGGCCACGCCGACGAGCTTGAGGAATGCGCGACGGTTCAGCGCGGCGACAGTACCCACGCCATCAAACTGCGCCTCTGCGGCACGCAGCATCTCTTGCACGTAGTCGTCCGCGGACAGGATCGAATTCTCGGCTGCGCTCATGACTGCTCCCTCACTCGTGCGCCTGTTTCGCCGCCGCGTGGATCGCCTTGCGGATGCGCGGGTAGGTGCCGCAACGGCAGATGTTGCCGTTCATCGCCGCATCGATGTCGGCGTCCGTGGGATTTGGCTTCTGCTTGAGCAGCGCCGAGGCGGACATGAGTTGTCCAGCCTGACAGTAGCCGCATTGAGGCACGTCGTGCTCGATCCACGCGGCCTGCAACGCATGCAGCTTGCCGTCCTTGCCTGCAAGACCTTCGATCGTCGTGATCCGTTGCCCGGCGGCCGCGCTGAGCGGCAGCGAGCACGAGCGAGTCGGCGCGCCGTTGACGTGCACCGTGCACGCTCCGCATTGGCCGATGCCGCAACCGTACTTGGTGCCGACGAGTCCGAGGTGATCGCGCAACACCCACAGGAGCGGCGTGGATTCGTCCACGCCATCGACCACATGTTCTTTGTCGTTTACTTGCAGGCGCATAGGAGGGTTCCCACGTGAGGAGTCGTCGCGGCGGATTCTTTCACGGGTCCGTGCGGGGAACAATGCGGCCCGCCGCCTGTACCCGGTTCCTCGTCGCACCGCGGGTCGGAACATGCGTTGCCGGTCGGACATTTCTCCTACAGCGAATTGTGGAGAAATGTCATATGCGTTGGTTCTTCCTGGCGGTCGGCATTCTCGGGTGGGTCCTCGCGCTCGGCGTCGTGTGGATTTTCGCGCAGAGCGGCGGCGCGCTGACGTTCATCGCGGCGGGCGTGTTCGCAACCGTCGCCATCCTGGCGCTGGTCGGCGAGCGGGTCATCAAGACGCTCGAGGAAATTCGTGACGGCAGCGTTACACGGATCCGTGTGAACGCGCCGACGGCGACGGAGCGGGTCGTTACGGACCGGGTATTGACGGAACGCGAGGCTGAGGTGGCAGCTAGTCGGGTGGCAGCTAGTCGCTAGCCGCTGGCCGCAAGCTGCTGGTCATCGGCCTTGGCAACCCCATTGAAGCCGACGATCCAGCGGCGACATTCTTCTGCGGGCAGGGCAGGGCTGTAGCGGTAACCCTGCCCGTAGTCGTAGCCGGCATCCATCAGGTATTGCGCAGTCCATTCCGACTCCACGCCTTCCGCGACCACCTGCAGTCCCAGCTCGTGCGCCATGCGCACGGTCGAATTCACGATGCTGCGATCGTCGGCACGCTCGTGCAGGTGCGTGACGAACGACTTGTCGAGCTTCACTGCGTGCACCGGCAGGTCGCGCAGGTACGCGAGCGACGAGAACCCGGTGCCGAAGTCGTCGATCGACAGCGCGATGCCGAGGCTGTGGATGTCGCGGATCACGCGCAAGGCACGCTCGCTGTCGTAGAGCATCGTGCTCTCGGTGATCTCCAGCTCCAGCGCTTCGCCCGGCACGCGGTGCTTCGCCAGCAAGCTGCGCAGCACTGAAACGAAGTCGGTGTCCTGCAGCAGCCGCGCCGAAAGATTGACCGCGACACGGATTCGCAAGCCCGACGCGCGCCACTGCACGCATTGCTCCACCGCGCACTCCAGCGTCCATTCGGTCAGCGGCCGGATCAGGTCGGTCGATTCGGCGAGCACGATGAATTCCGCCGGACTGACGAATCCGTATTCCGGATGCGGCCAGCGCAGCAGCGCTTCGACGCTGTCGCAGCGTTGCGTGCGGAAGTTGATCTGCGGCTGGTAGTACAGGCGCAGCTGACCGTTCGCGATCGCGCTGCGCAGCTCGCCGACCATCGCGAGGCGCCGCACCGTGTTGCGATCGTTCGCCGGGTCGTACATTTCATAGCGCGTCTGCCGGCGCTTCGCCAGGTACATCGCCACGTCGGCGTGTCGCAACAGAGTCGCGGGGTCTTGCGCGTCATCCGGGTAGAGCGCGATGCCGATGCTCACGCCGACGTCGATCGCGATGCCGGCAGCCGGAATCGGCTCGCGCAGGCTCTCGTGCAGGATGCTCGCGACCTCGACGATGTCGGCGTCCGGCGTGCTCTGTTCGAGCACCAGCGTGAACTCGTCGCCGCCCAAGCGCGCGACGAAGCCGTCGCGATCCGCCACCGATTCGAAGCGGCGCGCCACTTCGCGCAGCACCTGGTCGCCGACCTCGTGGCCGAGCGTGTCGTTCACTTCCTTGAACCGGCACAGGTCGAGCATCAGCAGCGCAACGCGGCTATCGGGACGCGTACGGGTCAGCGCGACCTCGAGGTGGCCCATCAGCGCCGCGCGGTTCGGCAGGTCGGTGAGCGAATCGTGGGTCGCCTCGTACTGCAGACGCTGCTCCTGCAGCTTGCGAGCGGTGATGTCGCGCACGATGATCGTGCGCAGCGCTTCGCCCTGGATGTCCACGGGGCTGACGGTGATTTCGACCGGGAACGGCGCGCCGTCGTTTCTCTGCGCCTCCTGCTCGATGACCTTGCCGGGCAACGTCGCCGGGACCATCGCGGCATCCGGCAGCGGCACGTAGCGCGAAACCAGCGCGCCGACCATCGCTTCGCGGCTGCAGGCGAACATCGATGCAGCGGCGGCGTTGGCCATTTCGATCTGCCCGTTGGGACCGACGACCATGATGGCGTCGGCGGACGATTCGGCAACGCTGCCGAGCAGCGCGTCGCGGCGCCGAATGCCGAGTGCGTAAGCCAGCGAGCGCATCGTCTCATGATCGAGCGAGCGGATCGTTGCCGCCAGGAACATGCCGCCAACGATCAGCAGCGCCGGCACGAGTTCCAGCACGAGGCGATGGGCCGAGTACGCATACACGCTGAGCGCAGCGAGGAGGGCGACGATCCCTGCGCCCGCCAGAAGATTGCGGCGCCAGCCGTTGCGCACGAAGTAGGTGGCGGCAAGGGCTGTGAGAATCGCGAGCGCGAGCAGATCGACCCAGAATGGCGTCACGCGTAACGCGCCCTCGCGGAGCGATTGTGCCGCGAGCGCCTGGACCACGACGCCCGGCAGCGCCTGGTAAACAGGGACGGCCTTGATGTCGGTGAGCTCCAACGCGGTCGGGCCGACCATCACGGTCTTGTCGTGCAGCGTGGCCGGATCGATCCGGCCCGCGACCACATCCACATATGAGACATAGGTGAACGAAGCCGGCGAGATCGAATAGTCGATGGGCACGTCGCGGTCCGCAGCATCCGGTCCTGCGAGTAGCGCGACGGCCGACGGGACGGTCTCAGCGCCGAACGCCCAGTTCGCCGCCATCGAGCGGATCAAGCCGTCGTTGTCCGGGCGGAAGTTCACGCCGCCGAGCGTCGCGTATCGGCTCAGATTCTCGAGCGGACGCGTGTAGACCATCTTGCCGCCGACGCCTTCGTCCGGCTGAAAGAACGCCGGCAGCACGATCTGCGACGGCTCGAACTGCTGCAGCGCCGCTGCCAGCAGGCCATCGTCTTCGGCGTTGGTGTGCGCGCTGAAGTCGACGTCGACGAACACGCGGCGCGGCTCGGCAGCCGCGATGGTTTCCAGCAGGCGTGCGTGATAGCGGCGCGGCCAGGGCCATTGCCGCAAGTCGGCGAGGCTGCGCGCGTCGATGCCGACGAGCACGATGTCCGAAGGAACTTGCCGCTGCAGCACACGGGATCGTGCGTCGGCGACGCTATGCTCGAATGGAGCGAGCTGCCCCGCTGCGCGCAGCAGCAGAGTCAGCGCGATAATCGTCAGAGCGACGAGAGGCCAGCGGTGAGCGCGGCCGATCACGGTCGTCAGTTACGCTTGCGACCGCCGCCCAGCAGGCCGCCGAGGCCGCCGAGCAGACCGCCGCCGCTGTCATTGCCGACATCGAGACCGACGCCGCTCGTGCCGACATTCACGCCGACGTCGACGCCCGCGACGCCGACGTCAGCACCGACGTTGCCCGCGCCCGCGGCGACTCCGACTGAAGCATCGATGTTGGTGCTCGCGACGCTGGTGTCGACACCGACATCCACTGCACCTGCCGGGACATTAACTGCAGCTCCAGCACTCGCATCGACTGGAAGACCCGCAGCTGCGACCGATGCGCCAGCGTCGACGTTCACGGTGCCGGCCGGAAGGTTGGCAGCTGCGCCCACGCTGGTATCGACGGTTACTGCACTAGTGGCGGCGACGGCGCCGCTCACGCCGACGTCCACGGTGCCGGCAGAAGCGTTGACTGCCGTACTGGCGCCGACGTCAGCGCTCACGCCACCGACCTTCGCGTCGACATCGACGTTCGCAGCAACGGGCGAGCTGTCGCGCACGTCCACTTCGATTGCCGTTCTCGCGCTCACATTTGTAGTCGTGTCAGCGATCGCGTCGACAATCCTGCCGCGCTCGGGAGCCGTGACCACGCCGCTGCCCGCCGCGTTGTCGATGGTTGTCGTCGCATCGACTCGCGGTTGTGCAGTGTTGTCGCTACGCGCGACTACCGCGCTGGTGTTGGAATTCGCAGAATCGGCTTGCTGGCGCGCGGCCAGCTCCGGATTGCGGCGGGTATCGCCGCGCGCAGCATTCAGGCGCAACACGCTGATGCTGACGTCGTCGCGGCGGCGGATTGCGATCTCGCCGGCTTCCAGGGCGACCACGTCGCTGTCGTCGCTGGCGCGGACCTCGAGGTGCCCTTCGAAGAGCGCGATCGTCGTGCTGTCTTCCTGCGCGGCGACGTTGAACTGCGTTCCCTTGATGACCGCGACCAGGTACGGGGCTTCGACGCGCAGACGCGTGCCGGTGCGCTTGCCGATGCTGTAGAAGGCGTTGCCGCGGATCTGAATGATGCGCTCGACCAGGCCGTCCTGCGCAGCGCTCTGGGGAATTTCCAGTTCGGTGTTGCCTGCAGCGGCGAAAGTGCTCGGTCCCTGACGAAGCTCGACTGCGCCGTCGGCGCCGGTGCGCACAGTCGCGGGCAGTTGCAGGATCGCGCCCGCTGAGAGCGGCACTGTCATGCCTGCCATCGTTGCGCTAACCGTGCCGTGCACTGTGACGACCACGATGTCGCCATGTGACGCAGTCGTGGCAGCCATTGCTGACAGGGGCACGCAAGCGATCAACGCGGTAAGCAGCGCCAGGGCCGCAGACCGTGACGCGATTCGCAAAGCCTGGAACATCGAACAGCTCTCCCCTAGCAGTTTCGCGATCGTACGTATCGATCGCGCCTGCAGATGTGAGGGTGATCGCAGCGCCGGAATTTGGCGTCGGGAAAGATACCCCGCGACGAATCGGGGACGGACGCAGATGTTTCATAAGGCGTGCAAATCGCGGGTTACGTCAACAGCGCAAGCTGTTGTCATAATCGCCGCTGCACTGATCTTCGGCCTGGGCGCATCCGCTGCGCACGCCGTTGACCAACCAACACTGAACGCAACGGTCATCGACGGTTCGAGCGCCTACACGCCGACGCAGCTGTTCGTCGCGTATCGCGATCACCTCGGCCGCCCCATCAACACCTCGAATGCGCAGGCGATCATCGCGCAGCTCGAAGCCTTGTATCTGCGCGACGGCTACTCGCGTCCGGAATTCCGCCTCGACGAAGATCTCGCCGCTGCCGGCATCCTGCGCATCGAAGTATTCGAAGCGCAGATCGCGCGCGTCCAGTTCACGGGCGATGCCGGCCCCTACGCAGCGCGGCTCGAAGAGCTGGCGAGCGATCTGAGCCTGCGCGTGCCGCTGCGGACCGTCGATCTGCAAGCAGCGCTGCAAGCGATGCGCGAGCTGCCGGGCCTGACTGTTCGCGCCACCACGCGTCGCGACGAGTCGCGCCGCAATGCTTACGCGCTCACCGTGGCGACCGAATACAAGCCCTTCGATACGACGATCCAGCTTTCGAACCGCGGCACGCGCGAGATCGGGCCGATGTTCGCTTTCAGCCAGGTCATCGCCAACAGTCTGTTCGGCTGGCGCGAGCGGCTCGGCCTGTTCGCCTCGGCCGCGACCGCCCCTGACGAGTACAGCGGCGGCGGCCTGTTCTTCGACGTGCCGGTGACAGCAGCCGACACGCATCTGTCGACGACGCTCTTCAAGACGCAGTCGAACCCGACCGAGACGCCGGATCGGAATGATCGTTACGATCGCGAGCGCATGTCGCTGCGCGCTGCGGGCACGCTCGATTCGACGTCAGCAACCCAGTTCGGCTGGTCGGCGAGCTTCGACTGGGACGACCTCGCGATTACCCGCGATGACCTGCACCTGCGGACCGAGCAGCTGCGCGTCGCCGAGCTCGGCGGTCGCATTACCGGCCGCATGGGCGCTGCGAGCCAGTACCTGGTGGCCGTGCAGGTACGTCGCGGCCTGGATGCCTTCGGCAGCAGGCTCGATGCGCTGGACCTCATCGACGATCCGCGCCGCAAGGATTTCTGGGTCACGAAGCTGCAGTTCACCGAGCTCGTGCGCTTCGCGCAGACCTGGACTGTGCGCCTCGATGCATTCGGTCAGCAGTCTGCGTACGTCCTGCCTGACGGCGAGCGCTACAAGATCGGCGGCGAGCGCCTCGGGCGCGGCTTCGAAGTGACCGAAATCGCCGGCGACCAGGGCTTGGGCGCCAAGGCAGAGCTGCGGCGGGAGCTGTCCTCGGCGGCAGCAGTGCTTGGCAAGACCTCGCTGTATGGCTTCTACGACTTCGCTGCCGCATGGAAGCAGGACCTGCCGGGCAGGGAGTCGGCGGCGACGGCCGGCGTCGGCTTCGCCATCGAATACTGGCGGTTGTCCGGCTTCATCGAGGTCGCCAAGCCCCTGACCCATGCCGACGTCGAAGGCGACCGCGACGCCAAGGTGTTCGCCGAGGTCCGATTGAAGCTTTAGAATCCCGCGCTTGCCAATCGCGGGAGAGCATTCTTGACCGAGAGTTCAGCCAGCGGCGCCGTGGACGGCGCCATCCAGGCCGATGTCGTCATCGTCGGCGCCGGCCCCTGCGGCCTGTTCCAGATCTTCGAGCTGGGCCTGCTCGGCATCCACGCGCACGTCATCGATTCGCTCAAGCATCCGGGCGGGCAGTGCAGCGAGCTGTATCCCGAGAAGCCGATCTACGACATCCCGGCGCTGCCCGTGTGCGGCGCGCAGGAACTCGTCGACCGCCTGCTGCAACAGGCGAAGCCCTTCAATGCGCAATTCCACATGGGCGAGGAAGTGACCGAGCTGCAGGTACTGCCGGATCACACGTTTCTGCTGGTCACGTCACGCGACACGCGCTTCCACGCGCGCACGGTGATCATTGCGGGGGGCCTGGGCTCGTTCCAGCCGCGCCGTATCGGGTTGGAAGGCAGCGAAGCGTTCGAGGGCCGGCACATTCATTACAAGGTGAAGAGTGCGGGCGACTTCACCGGCAAACACCTGGTGATCTTCGGCGGCGGCGACTCGGCGCTCGACTGGACGCTGGAATTCGTCGGCAAGGCGCGCAGCGTCACGCTCGTGCATCGGCGTCCTGAGTTCCGCGCGCAGCCGGCTTCAGTGTCGAAGATGCGCGACCTCGTCGCTCACGGCAGCATGCGCTACGTCGAAGGCGTCGCGCATTCGTTGCTGAAGGAAGCCGAGGCGTTCCGCGGCGTGCGCGTGAAGAGTCTCGATGGCCAGTTCCATGATGTTCACGGAGACCAGGCGCTGGTGTTTTTCGGCCTGCACCCGAAGCTGGGTCCGATCGCGCAGTGGGGCCTGGGGATCGACAAGCGTGCGATCCACGTGGACACGGAGAAATTCCAGACGAACATCCCGGGCGTGTTCGCCGTCGGCGACATCAATACGTATCCCGGCAAGAAGAAGCTGATCCTGTCCGGCTTCCATGAGGCGGCGCTTGCTGCTTTCGCAGTCGCGCATCACCTGAACCCCGCCAAGAAGGTCCCGCTGCAGTACACGACCACCAGCCCGATCATGCACAAGCGCCTCGGCGTGCCCGACTGAGGGGCGTAACTTATTGGTGACGCTGAGGTTTTAAGTCGGCTTCGGTCCGCTATTTAGTCATATCCAATCCATATTTCGCAGCGTGCCGGATGCGGGCCTACATTCGCCCGCATGTATTTGTACGACTCGATCGATCAACGGCTCGTCGAGCAGCGTGTCGCGCAGTTCCGCGACCAGACGCAGCGCTTCCTGGCCGGGCAGATCTCGGCCGATGACTTCAAGTCATTGCGCCTGCGCAACGGCCTGTACATCCAGAAGCACGCGCCGATGCTGCGCATCTCGGTGCCGTATGGCCTGATGGAGAGCAAGCAGTTGCGCGTGCTCGCGCGGATCGCACGCGAGTACGACCGTGACTATGGCCATTTCACGACGCGGCAGAACATCCAGTTCAACTGGCCGAAGCTGGAGCAGGTGCCCGACATCCTGGCGTTGCTCGCGACAGTGCAGATGCATGCGATTCAGACCAGCGGCAACTGCATTCGCAACGTCACGGCCGATCACCTGGCCGGCGTCGCGCCGGACGAGCTCGAAGATCCGCGGCCGTGGTGCGAATACATCCGGCAGTGGGCGACGCTGCATCCCGAATTCTCGTATCTGCCGCGCAAGTTCAAGATCGCGGTGACCGGCTCGCCGCAGGATCGCGCGGCTTCGCGCGTGCACGACATCGGCCTGCATCTCGTGCGCAACGCTGCCGGCGAAATCGGTTTCGAGGTTATCGTCGGCGGCGGCCTCGGCCGCGCACCGATGATCGGTCACGTGATCCGCGAATTCCTGCCGAAGCAGGATCTGCTCGCGTACCTCGAGGCGATCCTGCGCGTGTACAACCTCGAAGGTCGCCGCGACAATATTCACAAGGCTCGCATCAAGATCCTGGTGAAGGCGCTCGGCCCGCAGAAATTCCGCGAGCTGGTCGAAGCCGAGTTCGCCGCTGCAGGCGACACGGCGCCGGTGTACGACGCCGCCGAGTTCGAGCGCATTCAGACGTTCTTCGGCTCGCCGCAGTACGAGACGCTGCTCGACGAGAGCGTCGAAGCGGGCAAGTCGCGCGAGTTCCGCAATTGGTATCGCCAGAACACGCGCAAGCACAAGGTTCAGGGTTATCGCGCCGTGTTCATTTCACTGAAGTCGCCGCATCGTCCGCCCGGCGATATCACCGCGCAGCAGCTCGATCGCGTCGCGGATCTCGCTGATCGCTACTCGCTCGGGCTGGTGCGTTCCACCCACGACCAGAACCTCCTGTTTGCCGACGTTCGTCAGAGCGATCTGTTCGCGTTGTGGCAGGAGCTGCTCGAGCTCGACCTGGCGACGTCGAACATCGGCACGCTGACCGACATGATCTGCTGCCCGGGCCTGGATTTCTGCTCGCTCGCCAACGCGCGCTCGATCCCCATCGCCGAGCAGATCAACGAGCGCTTCGACGACCTGGACCACTTGTACGACCTCGGCGAGATTCAGCTGAAGATGTCGGGCTGCATGAACGGCTGCGGTCACCACTCGGTCGGCCACATCGGCATCCTCGGCGTCGATAAGAGCGGGCAGGAGTGGTACCAGATCACGCTCGGCGGCTCGACCGGCGGCGCGGACGCGTCGCTCGGCGAAGTCATCGGCCCGTCGGTCGCGTTCGACGAGGTCGTCGATACCATCGAACGCATCATCGACGTGTACGTCGCCGAGCGGCACGAGGAAGAGCGCTTCCTCGACACCTTCCGCCGCGTCGGCGTGGCACCTTTCAAGGCAAGAGTCTATGCGCCAGCTCATCAGGCGGCGTGAAATCGTCAACGACGATTGGCGCTATGTGGACGAAGATCCGCATGGGCGCGATCGCGCACTGATCCTGCCGTTCGCGCGCTGGCAGCAGGAGCGCAATCGCTGGTGGCTGTGGGACGGCCGCCTTGGCGTGCGGCTCGGCCCGGCCGATCCGGTCGCGGCGCTGGCGCGGGATTTCCTGCGTGTCGGCCTCGTGGCCATCGAGTTCGGCGGCATCGCGGAAGGTCGCGGCTACAGCCAGGCGCAGCTGCTGCGCAAGCGGTACAAGTTCGGCGGCGAGCTGCGCGCAGTCGGCAACATTCAACGCGATCAGCTGTTCTATCTCGCGCGCTGCGGCTTCGACTCGTTCGAGCTGCCCGCGGGGGCCGATCTGCAAGGCGCGCTGGCCGCCTTCGACGATTTCTCGGTTGCTTACCAGGGCGCGCCCGACCTCGACCTCTCAATAGAGCGCCGCGCCTCGTAAGAAACGTGCAGGTCGGGCTTCAGCCCGACTCTTCTCTTCCGGTATCGTTCGCCCCCAACGATGCTGGTCGACTCCACAACCTCCGGATTCGAATCTCTCGCGGCCCAGCCCCGGGCGGCGCTGCTCATCGTGCACGGTCTGGCCGAATACGCCGGTCGCTATCGCGACCTCGCAGCCACGCTGGCCAGCCGCGGAATTTCCTGCTTCGCCTACGATCAGCGCGGCCATGGCGCGCGGCCCGGCAGTCGTACGCACGTTGATCGCTTCGGTGACTTCGTCGACGATCTGAATCTCGAAGCCGCGTCCCTGGCGCGGCGCTCGCCCGAGCTGCCGTTGTTCGTCTGGGGACACAGCATGGGCGCGATCGTCACGATCGGCGCCGTGCTCACAGCGCGACACCGTTGGCGCGGTGTGATCACTTCCAGCAATTCGTTGGAAGTCTTCCGGCGCGGGCCGAATCCGTTGAATCCGTTCTTCCGTCTCGGCGCGCGCTTGCTGCCGCACATCCGCATCCCGCTCGGGCTCGACTCGCGCAAGATTTCGACCGACGAAACCGTGCAGCAGGCGTACGCGAACGATCCGCTCATTCCGCCCACGGCCAGCCTGAGGCTGATCGTGGAGTTCGCTGCGGCATGCGAACGCTGCCGCCAGGCAGCCGCGGAGTTGACCTTGCCGTGGCTGGTCGTGCACGGCGAGGCGGATGCGATTGCGCCGGCCGAGGGCTCGCGCGTGCTGTTCGACTCGCTGCGCTCGCAGGACAAGCAGCTCGTGATCTATCCTGGCTTGCGCCACGAGGTGCACAACGAGCGTCCCGCGGAGCGGGCGAAGTTCATCGATCTGCTGAGCGGCTGGATACTCGCGAGGGCTTGAGCAATGGAACTGAAGAACAGCGTTTGCATCGTGACCGGATCGGCGACCGGCATCGGCGCGGCCTGCGCGATCCAGCTGGCACAGCGCGGCTGTCGCACGGTCATCAACTACACGAAGAGCGAGACCGAGGCCCGCGAGACGCTGCGAGCCTGCGAGCAGCACGGCACCGAAGCCTTGCTGGTCCGAGCGAACATTGCAGAGGATGCTGACTGCCGGCGGATGGCTGAGGCCGCGCTGGCGAAGTGGGGCCGCATCGACGCGCTGGTCAACAATGCCGGCACGACGAAAGTCGCGTTCAATCACGCAGATCTGAACGCGCTCAGTGCGGCGGACTTTCAGCACGTCTACGGCGTCAACGTCGTCGGCGCGTTTCAGATGATCCGCGCGGTCGAGCCCGCGATGCGCAAGCAGGGCGGCGGCGCGGTAGTCAACGTCTCATCGATCGCCGCAGTGATGGGCATCGGCACCTCGGTCGCGTATGCGGCGTCCAAGGGCGCGTTGAACACGATGACGCTCTCGCTGGCTCGCGCGCTGGGTCCACAGATCCGCGTCAACGCGGTGTGCCCGGGCTTCGTCGAAACGCGCTGGCTGCAGGAGGCGCTCGGAGCTGCCTATGAAGGCGCGAAGGCCCGCTACATGTCGAACGCGGCGCTGCAGAGAGTGTGCACGCCCGACGACATCGCGCGCGCAGTGCTGTGGCTGCTGGAAGGTTCGGAGCTCGTCACCGGCGAGTTCATCATCGTCGACGGCGGCGCGCACCTCGGCGGCTCCCCCACAAAAGCCCGATAAGGCTCGTAGCCGACTTGTAGGTCGGGCTCTAGCCCGACGCCGCCATCCGGTGCTCTGCTGTGCTCAAATCCGCAAACTGCAACGCCGCTAACCTCGCGTACAGCTCGTTCGTCTGCAGCAGCTCCGCGTGCGTGCCGATCGCGACGATGCGGCCGTGATCGAGCACGACGATCCGATCCGCCTTCAGCACCGTGGCGAGCCGATGCGCGATGATGATCGTCGTGCGGTTCTGCATCAGCTTTTCCAGCGCCTGCTGCACGTAACGCTCGCTTTCCGCGTCGAGCGAGCTGGTCGCTTCGTCGAGCAGCAGGATCGGCGGATCCCGCAACAACGCTCGTGCGATCGCGATACGTTGACGCTGGCCACCTGATAATCGCGCCCCTCGCTCGCCCAGGAACGTCTCGTAGCCTTCCGGCAATTGCCGAACGAAGGAATCGGCGCCGGCAGCCCGGGCCGCGGCCTCGATCTCGGCATCGCTGGCGCCAGGCCGGCCGTAGCGGATGTTCTCGCGCGCGCTCGTCCCGAACAGCACCGTTTCCTGCGGCACGAGGCCGATACGCTGACGCAGGTCTTCCGGCCGCGCCTTCGCAATGTCGACGCCATCGATGACGACGCGACCCGACAACGGATCGTAGAAACGCAGCAGCAGCTGGAACGTCGTGCTCTTGCCGGCGCCCGACGGGCCGACGAACGCGACGGTCTCGCCCGGCTCGATGTCGAGGGAAAAGCGTTCCAGCGCGAGCGTGTCGGGCCGCGACGGATAGCGGAACGAGACGTTCTCGAACCGAATGCGACCCTGGGGCGTTGCCGGGAAAGTTTCGGGCTGAGGCGGCGCGACGATTGCCGGTTGTGCGTTCTGCAGCTCGACCAGGCGCTCCATCGCGCCGGCTGCGCGCTGCACTTCGCCCCACATCTCGCTGAGCGACGCCGCTGAAATCGCCACGTACATGGCGTAGATCAGGAACTGGCTCAGCTGGCCGCCCGTCATTTGCGAGGCGAGCACACGATGGGCACCTTGCCACAGCACGAACGTGACTGCGCCGAAGATCATCATCGTGCCGATGGCCGTGAGCGCCGCGCGCATGCGTGTGCGGCGGATCGCCACCGCGAACGAGTCTTCGACCGCCTTGCTGTAGCGCTCGGAGTGCAGCGACTCCAGCGTGAATGCCTGCACGGTCTGGATTGCGTTGAGCGTTTCGCCCGCGAGGCCGCTCGTGTCGGCAATGCGATCCTGCGATTGCCGCGACAGCGTGCGCAGCCGACGTCCGACGATGATGAGCGGCCCGATCACCAGCGGGATGCCGATCAGAATCATGCCGGCCAGCGAAGGGCTGGTGGCGACGAGCAAGATCAGCGCGCCGATCAGCTGGATGCCCGAACGCAGCGTGATCGACAGGTTCACGCCGGCGATCGATTGCACCAGCGTCGTGTCGGTCGTCAGGCGCGACAGCACTTCGCCGGTGCGCGTGACTTCGAAGAACGTCGGATCCATGCGAATGACGCGTGCGTACACATCGCTGCGCACGTCAGCGACCACGCGCTCGCCGAGCCAGGTGACGAGGTAGAAGCGCAGTGCTGCGAACAGTCCGAACGCTGCGGCCGCCGCGAGGAACGCAACGAAGTAGAAATCGATCGTCGCGCGATCCTGCACGACCATGCCCTGATCGATGACGTTGCGGAACGCGAGCGGCAGCACCAACAACGCTGCAGACGCGACCAGCAACGCACCGAGCGCGAGCACCAGCGTGCGCTTGTAGCGCCGCAGGTACGGCCACAACGAGCGCAGCGGCTTGAGAGAGCGTCCCTTCGGGCGGTCGATGATTTCGTTCATTTGTAGACCGGCAACTCCACATCCGCGAACAGCGCGTCGACATCAGCGGGCGTGGGGGCATTGCCGGCGCGATCCACGAGGCGACGCGTCAGGTGCGGCGCCAGCTGCTGCAGGAAATCGTACATGTAGCCGCGCAGCAGCGCTCCCTGGTGGAAACCGGCCCACGTCATGTGCGCGGGAAACAGGTGCGAGGCATCGATCGCGACGAGATCGCCGTCCTCGCGCGGGTCGACCGCCATGCTGGCGACGATACCGACGCCGAGCCCGAGCCGCACGTACGTCTTGATTACATCCGCGTCACGCGCAGTGAGCGCGACGCGTGGCGTGACACCGGCGCGCGCGAAGATCTGCTGCAGCGAAGACGGTCCGGAGAAGCCGAACACGTAGGTGACGATGGGATATTCCGCCAGCGTTTCGATCGTAATCTTCGTTTCCTTCGACAGCGGGTGGCCCTGCGGCACGACGATGCGTCGGTGCCACCGATAGCAGGGCAGCAGCACCAGGTTGCCGAACAACTCCTGCGAGCCCGTGTTGATCGCGAAGTCGATGCGATCGCGTTGGGCCATGTCGGCGATCTGCTCCGACGTGCCCTGGTGCAGGTGCAGCTCGACCTGCGGATACTTCTCGCGGAAGCGGCGAATCACTTCGGGCAGCACATAGCGCGCCTGCGTGTGCGTCGTGCCGATCGCCAGCGAGCCGCGCCCATCGCCTTTCTGCTCGTCCGCGAGCCGCTTGATGCTCTGGACTTCCTTGAGGATCTTCAGCGCGCGATCGATGACGCGCTTACCCGCCGGAGTGATCCGCGTGAGCGTGCGGCCCTGGCGCAAAAAGATCGGAAAACCGAGCTCATCTTCGAGCTGCTTGAGCTGCTTGCTCACCCCCGGTTGCGAGGTGTGCAGCCGCTCCGCTGCCGCCGTGATGTTGAGATCGTTTTCGACGATCGCTGCGAGGTAGCGTAATTGCTGTAGTTTCATGCACTTAAGTGTAGCCGCAGACGCTCTGTAAAGTCATAACGGCCCCGCATCATGACAGAACAATTGGGTCTTTCACGGGTTATAAGCCGGTTGGCTACAGTCCGGCTCACTATGAACCCGGACTCGCTGTCGCCCCGCCTGCAAACCCTCGTACAGAACACGCGCGCCATGCTGGAGCAGGCCGTGCGCGAGTACGGCGACGTCGTCTACTCCAACAGCCTCGGTGCCGAGGCGATGGTGCTGACGGACATCATCTGCGGTCACGCGCCCGAGATCGAGATGTTCACGCTCGACACCGGCCGGCTGCACGATGAGACGCTGGCGCTGCTCGATCGCGTCGAGCGCCGCTATCAGCGCCGCATCCAGGTCTTCTACCCGGACGCGAAGCTGGTCGAGCAGTACGTGCGCGACAACGGTATCAATGGTTTCTACCTCGGCGTCGAGGAGCGGCTGAGCTGCTGCAACATCCGCAAGATCGAGCCGTTCAAGCGAGCGGTCGCCGGCCATCGCGCCTGGATCACAGGCGTGCGTCGGGAACAGTCGGAAGAGCGCGCGCACGGCGAGTCGGTGTCGTGGGATGAGCGCTACGGGTTGTGGAAAGTCAGCCCGCTGCTCGATTGGACCGAACAGGACGTGTGGGCCTACATCAAGGCGCGCAACCTGCCGTACAACGCTCTGCACGATCGCGGCTACCCGAGCATCGGCTGCGCACCGTGCACGCGTGCGGTCGAGCCCGGCGCGGATCCGCGCTCCGGCCGCTGGTGGTGGGAAAACCCGGATTCGCGCGAGTGCGGCCTGCAACCGCGCCGGCGCGTGATTCCGCTCAAGGTCGAGCCGCGTCGCACAGCCGCTGCCGCAGCGACCTGACGGCAACCCCGCCATACAACAATGGACTACTTCCCCATCTTTTTGCGTCTCGCGAACGAGCCAGTGCTCGTCGTCGGCGGCGGTGCCGTCGCCGAACGCAAGGTCGATCTGCTGCTGCGAACCTCCGCGCAGGTCCGGGTCATTGCACCCGAGCTTGTCCCCGGTCTCGCGGAGCGAGCAGCAGCGGGCGAGATCACGCACGTCGCGGCCGAGTTCAGTCCCGAACATCTGGACGGCGTGCGCCTGGCGATCGCGGCTACCGACAAGCGCGCGATCAACGCTTGGGTCGCGCGGCAGGCGGAGCGCCGTAACATTCCGGTGAACGTCGTAGACGATCGCGAGTTGTCGAGCTTCATCGTGCCGGCGATCGTCGATCGCTCACCGGTCGTGGTGGCGGTCGGCAGCAGCGGCGACGCGCCGGTGCTGACGCGTCGTCTGCGCGAGCGGCTCGAGACATTTCTGCCGCAGCGGCTCGGCGCGCTCGCGAAGCTGGCCGGCAAGCTGCGGCCCACGATCAAGGCACGCATCGAGAGTCCGGCGCGCCGGCGCAAGTTCTGGGAAAACTTCTTCGACGGCACGCTGGCCGCCGACGTGCTCGCGGGCCGCAGTGTCGATGTTGAAGAGATCGCAAGCACACTCCGGGCTGGAGAGCAGGATCCAGGCGAAGTCGTGCTCGTCGGTGCTGGTCCCGGCGATCCGGGTCTGCTGACCCTGCGCGCTTTGCGAGCGCTGCAGAATGCAGACGTAATCCTGTACGACCGGCTCGTGTCGGCCGAGATTCTCGATCTAGCGCGGCGCGATGCCGAGCGCATCAACGTTGGTAAGACGGCTGGCGACGCACAAGTCTCGCAGGACGAGATCAACACGCTGCTCGTGCAACTCGCGCAGCAGGGCAAGCGAGTCTGCCGACTCAAAGGTGGCGATCCTTTCATTTTCGGCCGCGGCGGCGAGGAGCTCGAAGCGCTGGCAGCTGCTGGTGTGCGTTTCGAGGTCGTGCCGGGAGTTACAGCTGCAGCAGGTTGCGCGGCCTACGCGGGCATCCCGCTCACGCATCGCGATCACGCGCAGTCGCTGGTTTTCGTGACCGGCCACACCAAGGATGAAGCGGGCGATACCGTTGATTGGGATCACCTCGCACGCCCCGCGCAGACTGTCGTCTTCTACATGGGTCTCGGCCACCTCGAACGAATCGTTTCGCGTCTGCGCGCGCATGGGGCACCCGAGTCGCGCGCAGCGGCGATCGTTGAGCAGGGTACGCGTGCTGAGCAGCGCGTCGTGACCGGGACGCTCGCTGATCTGGCTCAGAAGGCACGGCAATCAGGCATTCAATCGCCGGCCCTGTTGATCGTGGGCGAAGTGACGCGCCTGCACGAAACGCTGCAGTGGTTCAACGCCGCCGCCAATCCAATATCGAAGCAAGTGAGGCTCACAGCATGAGCATCCGCAACGGGCTCGCCGACGCAATCGGCAATACACCGCTGATCCGGCTGAACCATTTCAGCGAGCTCACCGGCTGCGAAATCCTCGGCAAGGCCGAGTTCATGAATCCAGGCGGCTCGGTGAAGGACCGTGCCGCACGCGCCATCATCGACGACGCGGAACGCAGCGGACGCCTCCTGCCGGGCGGCACGGTCGTCGAAGGGACTGCAGGCAACACAGGTATCGGGCTTGCGCACATCTGTAACGTGCGCGGCTATCGGCTCGTCATCGTCATGCCGGACAACCAGTCGCCCGAGAAGTACCAGACGATCGAAACGCTCGGCGCCGAGGTGTTGCGCGTCAAGACGGTGCCGTACAGCGATCCGAACCACTATCAGAAAGTGGCGCGCCGGCTCGCGGAAGAAATTCCCGGCGCGATCTGGGCGAATCAATTCGACAACACCGCGAACCGCGACACGCACGAGCTCACGACCGGGCCGGAGATCTGGGAGCAGACCGACGGCCACATCGACGCGTTCGTGACTGCGACCGGTACGGGCGGCACGCTCGGCGGTGTGTCGCGCTTCCTGAAGCGGCAGACGAATCATCGCGGCCGCAAGCCGCTGGCGCTGCTCGCCGACCCGCAAGGCAGCTCGCTGTATCACTGGCTGCGCGACGGCGAGCTCAAGGCGACTGGGCCGGGCTCCATCACCGAAGGCATCGGCATCGGTCGCGTGACGGCGAATCTCGAAGGCGCGCCGCTCGACGACGCGCTGCACGTCACCGACGTCGAATGCGTGCGTACTGTCTATGAGCTGCTGCGCGAAGAAGGCCTGTTCCTCGGCAGCACCAGCGGCGTGAACGTCGCAGCGGCTCTGCAAGTCGCGCGGCGGCTCGGCCCCGGGCACACGATCGTGACGATTCTGTGCGACACCGGTGCGAAGTATCAGTCGCGTCTGTTCAATCGCAAATGGCTCGCGGAGAAGGGTCTGTTGGAAGCGGCCGGGCTGGATCAGCCGCTGGCACCCAATCTCGTTCCGCCGGTGCCTTTCACGGAGATGCCTCGTGTCGACGCACACCGACTCCGCGCTTAAGTTCGAGCGCCACCCGCTGCAGACCGACGTCGTCATCGTCGGCGCGGGTCCGTGCGGCCTGTTCCAGGTGTTCGAGCTGGGTCTGCTCGGCCTGAAGGCGCACGTCGTCGATTCGCTTAAAGCGGCCGGTGGTCAGTGCGTCGAGCTGTATCCGGACAAACCTATCTACGACATTCCTGCCGTGCCGGTGTGCACGGGGCAGGAGTTGACCGATCGCCTGCTCGAGCAGATCCGGCCGTTCGGCGCGGGCCTGCACCTCGGCCAGGAAGTTACCGAGGTCGCGCAGCAGGACGGCGGGCGTTTCCGCGTCGTGACGAGCGCCGGCACCGTGTTCGATGCGGGGGCCGTCGTGGTCGCGGGTGGCGTGGGTTCGTTCCAGCCACGCAAGCTCGACGTGCCCGGCGCGGCGGAGCTCGAAGGCAAGTACCTGCACTATCGCGTCAAGGATCCGCGTGCGTACGCGGACCAGGACGTCGTGATTCTCGGCGGCGGCGATTCCGCGCTCGACTGGGCGCTGACGCTGGTCGACCACGCGCGCAGCGTCGTGCTCGTGCATCGGCGTCCCGAGTTCCGCGGTGCGCCTGCATCGGTCGCAAAGCTCTACGCGCTGCGCGACGAGCATCGCGCCGACGTGCTGATCGGACAGCCCAAGGAAGTGAACGCTGTCGACGGCGTGCTGAAGTCGCTAAGCGTGCAGGGCGCGGACAGTGTCGTGCGTCGCGTGGAACTGGATCAGTTGCTGGTGTTCTTCGGCCTGCATCCGAAGCTCGGACCGATCGCGAACTGGGGCCTGCAGATCAACAAGCGTCAGCTCAGCGTCGACACCGAGAAGTTCCAGACCAACGTGCCGGGCATCTACGCGGTCGGCGATATCAATCATTACGCGGGCAAGAAGAAGCTGATCCTGTCGGGCTTCCACGAAGCGGCGCTCGCCGCGTTCGCGATCAAGGAATATCTGGAGCCCGGCAAGAAAGTGCATCTGCAGTACACGACGACGAGCCCGCTCATGCACAAGCGGCTGGGTGTCGAGTCGTCGGCAGAGCAGGCAGCGGAGCGCAAAGCGGCCAGCGGTTAGCTCTTGGTCAGCACCAGAAACACACCGCTGGCGCGCGCGATGCGCTCGCCGCCGACACTGAAGTACACGTTCGCAAACGCCATGCGCGCACCGACTTTCTGGATGTCGAGAGACGTCTCGACCCAGTCGCCGATCTGCGCGCCGCCGGCGAAGTCCACGCTCAGGTTCGCCGTCACCATGCTCGTCGGCGGAGTCGTCGAGGTCGCGAGCCCGTAGCCGAGCGCGATGTCTGCAACAGATGCGAGCACGCCGCCGTGCAGAGTGCCGCGCGCGTTCGTATGTTTCTCCTGCACGCGCATGCCAATCACCAGCGATACGCCCGAGCCGGCGCTGTACAACGGCCCGATCGTTTCGAGAAACGGACTCGTCCGGAAGATCGGCGCGAACCCCGCTGGAATATCGACGTGACTCATGGAAGGGCTTCCCTGTGGGTCAGGCTTTAGCGTGACAACCTCTTCGCACTCGCACCAATGCAATCTCGGCATCGCCGGCCATGCAGCGCGCGAATGGTGCTATCGTCGGCGCTCCCATGACCTCCAGAACCGAATTCGCGATCCTCGGCGCCGGCGCGATCGGCTCCATTCTCGGCGCGCACCTGGCGCGCGCGGGTCACTCCGTGACGATGCTGGTTCGCGAGCGGCGCGCCGCGCAGTTGCGCGACGGCCTGCGGATCAAGGGACTCGCGGAATTCACGACTCCTGTTGAAGTGCTCACCGACGCCTCTCAGCTACATGGCGCGGAGGTGCTCATCGTCGCGATGAAGACGCCGGGCACTGCAGAGGCCCTCGAGCCGCTGCGCAACGCCGACATCGGCACGGCTTTCTCGATTCAAAACGGCATGTGGAAGAACGAGGCGCTCGCGAATGCCTTCGGCGCCGGCCGCGTGCTCGGGTGCCTGGCGAACACCAGCGGCGAGCTCTTGCCATCCGGCGAGGCGCTGTTCACGCGCAACGTGAATATCTACATCGGCGAGTTGCCGGCGGGTTCGAGCGCACGCTCCGAAGGCATTGCGAGAACGATCGATGCAGCGGGCGTACGCGCCACGTCGGTGCCCGACGTGCTGGCTCGCGAATGGACGAAGTTCGTGGCTTGGGCCGCGCTGATGCTGATGTCGATTACGACCCGTGCGACGACCTGGCGCTATCTCACGGACCCCGACTGCGCGCTCGTGATGGTACGCCTGGTACGAGAAGTCGCCGGCATCGCCCGGGCCGCCGGCGTGACGCTCACGAATGAGGACACCTTGCTGCCGTTGCAGGGCATCTTGAGCGGCTCGGAAGACGCCGGCGTACAAGCCGTGATGCAAGCCGGCCGCGATTTCCAGCGCAACGCGCCCAATCATCGCCTGTCGTCGCTGCAGGATCTGGAGGCCGGCCGGAGGCTGGAAATCGAGGGAACGCTGGGCTATGCCGTGCGTCAGGCACGACAGTTGCACCAGCCCGTGCCCTTGCTCGATTCGCTCTACCACCTCGCCGTTGCAATCGATCGGACGCGCGCCGCCGGGGGCTGACAGGCAAAAGTCACGCTTGCGGACCGGCCGGCCCAATGCTCTGATGACCGTCCCTTCAAGCATCCCGCAAGCTCCCAGGAAACGCTTATGGAAGCCCGCCGCGCCCCGCAGCCGTCCTATCCTTTTCAGTTGTCGCTGCGCGTCCGGCATCCGTCGATCGACCCCGCAGCGATCTCGCGGGAGCTGCAGATCGAGCCCGAGCATTCGTTCCGTGCCGGCGAGCCGCGCGACCCGAGCCGCAGTCTCGCGGTGGCACCGGTCCACGTCGACAGCTACTGGCTGGCGACGCTCGACCTGGAGAAGCTGCTGGTCGGCACACCCGAGACCGCGCTCGTGCACGAGATCACGCGACACACTCAGACCATTGCCACCTCGCTCGAACCAGCGCTGACCATCCTGACCGCAAGCGTCCTGCGAAGGCATGCGGAATTCTTTCGGCGCATCCAGTCCGAAGGCGGCGAGGTGCGGCTGATCGTCGCGATCTCGGCCCGCAAGACGCGCGGCTTCACCCTGACACCGCACTTGAGCAGGGCTCTGAGCGAGCTGCGTATTCCCGTCGACTTCGAGCTGGGCCACCGATGACTCGCAGCCGTTCCCTGGCATTGCTTGCGCTGACATTGCTCGCAGGCTGTCAGCTGACGCCGCCTGCGCCGGTCGCGCCTTCGCTGCAACTGATGGAATCGCAACCCTTGGTACTCGCACCGGGCTGCGATGCCAGCGGCAGCGTGATGGTCGAGTTCATCGTGCGCATGGATGGCAGCACCGATGAGCTGAAGCTCTCGCCGGCGCCCGAGTGCGTGCGCGAGGCGCTCACTGCGTGGGTGAGCTCGTTCCGGTATTTGCCGCCCGCTGCGGACATTCCGACAGGAGTCGAGTGGCTGATGGTGTCCGCGCGTCGCGGCTCTTGACCGCACTGCAGTACCTCGCGAACCCAGCGCAACCCCCGTCGCTCCGCCAGCGTCCAACGGCGGATGAAAAAGAAAATTCTGCTGGGACTGGCGGCGCTCGTCGTAGTCGTCGGTGTCGCGGTCTACGTCGCAACACGGCCTGAGCCTCCGGACACCAGATTCACTGGCGCGTACGCGCTCGCCGACGGCACGCTCATATTCGTCACTCCACGCGAGGGCAAGATCCTGCGCTATCGCCTGATGAATGGCGAAAGCGCAGTGCTTTGGCCGACGGGCGACGGCGAGTACGAGGGCGGGCCTGGCTGGGAGCAGCGCGAGCCGGTCATCAATCAGGTCAAGTTCGATCGCGCCGGCGCCGGCCGACCCGGTTTCGACTGGCGGCGCGCCGACGACAAAGTCGTGCATGCGCGGCACGTCGATCTGCGCGAGCGCACGTCGATGTTCCCGAGCGGCGAGCTGCAGCTGCGCGGCAAACTGGTGCTACCCGACGCCGCGACGTACGGTCCTGGCCCGTACCCCACCGTCGTGATCGTGCATGGCTCGGAGTCATACAGCGCGGTCGACTATTACTACGAGCCGTATCTCTATGCGGCAAACGGCTTCGCCGCGCTGGCCTTCGACAAGCGCGGCACGGGCGAGTCGCAGGGCAAGTATCTGCAGAATTTTCACGTCCTCTCGGACGACGTCGTCGCAGCTGTGCGGTGGCTGCGCGCGCAGTCCGGGATCGACGGCAAGCGGATTCATCTGGCCGGTTTCAGCCAGGGCGGCTGGATCGCGCCGCTCGCGGCATTGAAGGACGGCAACATCGCGAGCGTGCTGGTCGGTTACGGCGTCATGGTGCCGGTGACCGGCGAGGATCGCTGGGGTTATTTCTATGCGCTTCAGCAGAAAGGCTTCGGCGGGGACGCCGTCGCTGCGGCGGATCGCATCAATGCAGTGATCGCGGACATTTTCGATCGCCACCAGAATCGCTGGAGCGAGCTCGGCAGCATGCTCGATGCAGCACGCCCGCAGCCGTGGTTCGAAGGTGTGCGCGGCAGCGACTCGATGCTGGGCGTCGTCGCCGACACCAAGATGCCTCTGTGGGCGGCGCGCATCTATCTCTGGTGGCGTACGCGCTCGCAGGGAGACACGCCGTTCATCGATCGTCTCTACGATCCCGTGCAGACGATGCAGAAGCTGCCGACGCCGAGTCTGTGGCTGCTCGGCGGCGAGGATTCCAGCGCGCCGACGCCCTGGACGCTGCGCGAGCTGGAGAAGCTGCAGGCCGAAGGCCGGCCCGTGCAGGTGCGCGTCTTTCCCGACGCCGATCACGGCATCATCAGGTTCGTGCAGCAGGAGAACGGCGAGCGACGCTATACCGGTCTCGAGCCCGACTACTATCCGGCGCAGATTGCGTGGCTGCGCGAGCACAGCGGTTCCTGATCTCTTTGTAATGGGTCGGCCACGAAAAATACGCTAGGCTGCGCGGGTCAACACGACCCCGCGCCTATGACAAGAACACCCGACGCGACCGCTTTCGAACACCTTCTTTCCCAACGCTTGACGCGACGGCGAGTGCTCGCCGCCGGCGCGACGCTCGCGCCCCTTGCCGTCGCGGGCAGTGGGTTGCTCGGCGCGTGCACGTCGCTGCGGCCGACGAGCGCGCTTTCGTTCAAGCCGATCCAGGGCACGCAGGCCGACGATGTCGTGCTGCCGCCGGGTTATCGATACGACCTGCTCGTGCGTTGGGGCGAAAGCCTGTGGACGTCGACTCCCGATCTGGACGCGTCCCGGCTTGCCGATGGTGTGCTGCTCGAACCCGGCGCTGCCGAACGGCAGCAGCGCCAGTTCGGCACGAACTGCGACGCGATTCATTTCTTCCCGCTCGATGCGCGCGGCGAACGCGGCATCCTCTGCGTCAACAACGAATACACCGTCGACGAGCTGATGTTTCCGCAGCATCTCGGCATCGCCGGCGCATTGCTTGGCCGCGGCCGCGAGTTCGTCAGCAAGCATCCGCAGGCTGTCGACGTCGCCAAGGCGGCGCAAGGTGTGTCGGTCATCGAGATCGCGCGCGTCGGCGGGCGTTGGCAGCTGGTGAAGGACTCGCGCTACAACCGGCGCATCACTGCACAGACGCCGATCGACATCGGCGGCCCCGCGCGAGGCGCGGCATTGCTGCGCACGCAGGCGGATCCAGATGGAGTCCGCGCGCTCGGTACCTTCGGCAACTGCGCCGGCGGCGAGACGCCGTGGGGCACCTACCTGACTGCGGAAGAAAACATCCAGGACTACTTCGGCAATCTCGACCAGCTCAAGACGCGCAGCGACGTCGATCCTTACATCGTCGAGTCCCATCGCCGCTGGCGCATGTGGAAGGTGAATTCGCTGTATGCGTGGGAAGCCGCGGATGCGCGCTTCGATTTGCCGCGCACGCCCACCGAGCCCTTCCGCTTCGGCTGGATCGTCGAGATCGATCCGCGCGATCCGACGCGCCCGCCTGTGAAACGCACGGCGCTCGGGCGTTGCGCGCACGAAGGAGCGAGTCCGTTCATCGCGCACAACGGCCGCGTGGCCGTGTACATGGGCGACGACGACAAGTTCGAATACATCTACAAGTTCGTTTCCGATGCTCGTTTCGATCCGAAGAACCCGGCCGCGAACCGCGACCTGCTCGATCGCGGCACCTTGTACGCCGCGCGGCTGGATGCGAGCGGCCGCGGCGAATGGCTGCCGCTGGTGTTCGATCCGAAAGGTCCGCTGAATGCGGCGGCAGGTTTTCGCGATCAGGCAGAGGTGTTGATCAAGACGCGCGCCGCCGCGAGCGTACTGGGCGCGACGCCGATGGATCGAACCGAAGACGTGGAAGCGAACCCGGTCTCCGGGCGCATCTATGTGGCCTGCACGCGCAACGAGCAGCGCACTGCTGCCGCTGCTCACCTCATGTATGCGGGCCGCGAGATCGAGTCCGGCCCCGATCGCGCGAATCCGCGCGGCGCGAATCCCTTCGGCCACATCATCGAGATTCGCGAGGCGGGCGACGATCACACCGCGCGCGAGTTTTCCTGGGAAGTGTTCCTGCTCGGCGGCGACCCGGCCGGCGGGCGCCTGATCACCGATCTCACGCAGGTCCGCCAGGACAGTGCGTACTACGCCGGCTACGCACACGCCGACGAGCTGAGCCCGATCGGCTCACCCGACAACATCGGCTTCGACCGCAACGGCAACCTGTGGATCGTCACGGACGGTCTGCAGCCTCGTGGGGCGAACGACGGCTGTTACGCGTGTCCGACCGAGGGTCCGCAACGCGGCCGCTTGCAGCAGTTCATGAGCGGCCCGGTCGGCGCGGAAATCTGCGGCTGCCAGTTCTCGCCGGATTGCGAGACGCTGTTCCTGAGCATCCAGCATCCGGGCGAAGGTGGCAGCGTCGTCGAGCCGCGCAGCCACTGGCCCGACGGGCCCGGCACCCAGCCGCGCCCGAGCGTGATTGCGATCACGCGCGAAGGCGGAGGAACGGTCGGCAGTTGAGCTACAGGACCTTGCCCGGATTCATGATGCCGTTCGGGTCGACGGCTTGCTTGATCGAGCGCATCAGCTCCAGGGCAACCGGATTTTTGTAGCGGAGCAACTCTGCGCGCTTGAGCTGACCGATGCCGTGCTCGGCGCTGAAGCTGCCGCCGTAGCGCGCGACGAGATCGTGCACGGCGCGATTCACCTGCGGCGCAAGCCGCAGGAATTCCTGGTTGTTCGCGCCGCGCGGCGGGCTCAGGTTGAAATGCAGGTTGCCGTCGCCGAGGTGGCCGTACGAAACGAGCCGCGCGCCCGGTACCAGTTGTGCGACCAGCGCGCCGCCCTCGACGATGAAGCGCGGCAGCTCGCTCGTCGTCACCGAGATGTCGTGCTTGATGCTCGCGCCTTCGCGACTCTGAGCTTCCGGGATCGTCTCGCGCAGGCGCCAGAACATTTCGCGTTGCGCTTCGCTCGCGGCCAGCGCTGCATCCGTGATCTCACCGGCTTCCATCGCGGCGGCCAGCTCCGCTTCGATACTCTCGCGTGCAGCCGCGGCGCCACGGCCCATGCCGATTTCCAGCAGGACATACCACGGGTGGGGGCGGTCGAGAGGATCGCTCGTCGACGGAATGTGCTGCAGCACCAGGTCGAGTGCGACGCGCGGCACGAGCTCGAACGTCGAGACAGCATCGCTTGTGAATGCGCGCAATCGCGACAGCAACGTTACCGCTGCGTGCGGCTCGGGCACGCCGACGAATGCGGTCAGCGCCGACGCAGGGCGCGAGAAGAGTTTGCATGCGGCGGCCGTGATGATGCCCAACGTGCCTTCCGCGCCGATGAACAGATCGCGCAGGTCGTAGCCGGTGTTGTCCTTGCGCAGCGGCTTCAGGCCATCGAGCACCCGTCCATCGGGCAGCACGACTTCGAGGCCGAGCACGAGGTCGCGCATCATCCCGTAACGCAGGACCGCAGTGCCACCGGCATTCGTCGACAGGTTGCCGCCGAGCTGACAGGAGCCTTCCGAGCCAAGGCTCATCGGGAACAGTCGATCGACCGATGCGGCCGCCGCCTGGATCTCGGCGAGCACGCATCCGGCTTCGGCGATCATCGTGTAGTTCGCGGGATCGAGCGTACGGACGCGTCGCATACGTGCGAGCGAGAGCACGATCTGCGAGCCGTCGTTGCTCGGCGTCGCGCCGCCGCAGTAGCTGGTGTTGCCGCCGACCGGCACGACGCCGATGCGCGCCTCGTTGCACAGCTTCATGATCGCGGCGACTTGCTCGGTCGAGTCCGGGCGCAGCACCAGTGCGGTGGCGCCGTGATAGAGCTTGCGATGGTCGACGAGAAACGGCTCGACATCGCTCGGTCGATCGAGATAGCCGTGCGCTCCGACGATCGCGCGCAGTCGCTCCAATGTTGCGGCGTCGATACTCATTGCGACAACGACCAGTTCGCCGGTTGTGAGGCAAGCGCTTCGAGAAGCGCGCCGTCGACCAGCTGACCGGCGCTGACCTTGTGGTCGCGCAGAATGCACACGAAGCGCTGGTCGCTGTCCGCCGCGCCAGTCTGCACGACGCCGCCGATCAGGTGCTCATTGCCGGCCGTGGTGTCGACGGTCACCTTGAAGACCGAGCGCAGCGGCAAGCGGCGCCCGTCGAGCAGGAACTTCTGACAGAACAGTTGCGGGCAGAGCTGCCGGGCCTGCTCCGATTCGATCGGTTCGCAACCCTTCACGATGATCGCCTTGGTTGAGCGCAGCAGCTCCGGCTCATGCAGCGTGTCGAGCAGCGAGAACAGCCCCCACAGGGCTATGCCCGATACAACCGCGAAGATGACGAGGCGCAGCGACAGCACCTCGTAAGGATGTCACATCGCGCGCAGCGCGGCGATGCGTTCCTCGAGCGGCGGGTGAGTCATGAACAACCGCTTCAGGCCCTGGCCGAGCCCGCCGCTGATGCCGAACGCGGCCATCTGGTCCGGCAGCGGCTGCGGATGCTGCTGACGCAGGCGCTCCAGCGCAGCGATCATCGGCTCGCGTCCTTCCAGCTTGGCGCCACCCGCATCGGCGCGGAACTCGCGCTGCCGCGAGAACCACATGACGATCATGCTCGCGAGAATGCCGAGCACCAGCTGGGCGACGATGACGCTGATGAGGAACGCCGGACCGTGCCCGCGCTCGGTCTTGAACACGACGCGATCGATCACGTAGCCGATCACGCGCGACAGGAAGATGACGAACGTGTTCACCACGCCCTGGATCAACGTCAGCGTCACCATGTCGCCGTTTGCGACGTGACTGATCTCATGGCCGACCACGGCTTCCGCTTCGCGCCGCGACATGCCGCGCAGCAAGCCGGAGCTGACCGCGACCAGGGCATTGTTCTTGCGCGGACCGGTCGCGAAGGCGTTCATGTCAGGCGCATCGAAGATGCCGACTTCCGGCATGCCGATGCCGGCGGCCGCGGCCTGGCGACGCACCGTTTCGACGAGCCACGTCTCTGCCGCGTCGCGCGGTTGCTCGATGACGCGCACGCCCATCGTGCGCTTGGCGATGAACTTGGACATCGCCAGCGAGATCAGCGAGCCGCTGAAGCCGAGCACGGCGGAGAAAATCAGCAGGGCATTGAGGTCGAGCCCGCCGCGCTCGTCGAGGATGCGATCGACGCCGAGCAGGCGCAAGGTGACGCTGAGAACCAGCAGAACTGCCACGTTGGTGGCGACGAGAAGAAGGGTGCGTTTCATCCAGATCTCACAGGTGCCCAGGTGTTGCAGGGCATATGAGGTCCGACTGTGCGGGATTCAATAGGTTTCAACAGGCCGCGCGCCGGCTGCGCGACGACACCCGGTCAGGCGTCGTCCCGGTCGCTGTAATCGTCGTCGAGGTCCTCGTCGTCGTCGTCGTCCCAGTCGTCGTCGTCTTCGTCCTCGTCCCAGTCGTCCTCGTCGAGGTCCTCGTCGTCCTCTTCCTCGTCCTCTTCCTCGTCATCGCTCGCCCAGCCTTCCGGCTCCTCGGCGCGCTCCAGGTCGAGCTCGTGCCAGGTATCGAGGTCGATCTCCTCGATGTCGCCGTTCTCGTACTGAACCTCGATGATCTCTTCGTCCGGATCGACCGACAGCACCCGGAAGATCTCGTTCTCTTCGAGATCCTCATACCACTGTCCCTGAACCGGGTCGTAGTCTCTGGCCACGCAAACACCTCAAGAGCGCCAGGTAAGCGGTGAGCAACTGGCCGCGGAATATTAGGGGCATTCGCCGTGACTGCCAAGCGTGGAGCACCCACCGCCCCCCGCGTCCGCAATCCCTGGACTGTCGGTGCTTTTCAGCTGCAAAGCGCACGAGGTTGAGGTAATAGTGGCACGAGCCATGAATCTTGCTACGCACCCATCGTCTGCTCTGCCGCTGCTGCGCGCGCGCCGCGTCGTGGTCAAAGTCGGCTCGGCGCTGCTGGTGGATGCGGAGGAGGCTGTCCCGAACCGCGCCTGGCTGGAGACGCTGGCGGCGGACGTGGCAGCGCTTCGTGCTCGCGGGCAGGAGGTGCTGCTGGTGTCGTCGGGCGCCATCGCACTCGGGCGTCGGCAACTCGGGCTGTCGTCGGCGCGGCTCAAGCTCGAAGAGAAGCAGGCCGCGGCGGCCGTGGGCCAGATCCGCCTGGCGCACGCCTGGAAGGACGCGTTGGAGCTGCATCGGCTCAATGTCGCGCAGATCCTGCTGACGTTTGGCGACACCGAGGAGCGTCGGCGGTATTTGAACGCTCGCAACACATTGAGCACCCTGCTGCGCCTCGGCGCGATTCCGGTCATCAACGAGAACGACACGGTAGCGACCGCGGAGATCCGCTACGGCGACAACGATCGGCTGGCGGCACGGGTCGCGCAGATGATCAGCGCGGATTGCCTGGTGTTGCTGTCGGACGTCGACGGTCTGTACAGCGCCGACCCCAGGCGCGATCCGGCCGCGCGCTTCATCCCAGATGTGCATTCGATCAACCTCGAGATCGAACGCATGGCCGGCGGCACTTCGTCGGCGGTCGGTTCCGGCGGCATGGCAACCAAGGTCGCCGCCGCAAAGATCGCAATTGCTGCCGGCTGCCACATGGCTGTAGCGCTCGGCCGCGAGTTGCATCCGCTCCGCCGCATCCAGCAGGGCGAGCGCTGCACGTGGTTTCACCCTTCCGTCACGCCCGCCACGGTTCGCAAGCAATGGATTGCCGGTGCCCTCAAGCCGGCGGGCGAGCTGCATGTCGACGAAGGTGCAGCTGCGGCATTGGGCCGCGGCAAGAGCTTGTTACCGGCGGGTGTGACCAAGGTCATCGGGCGCTTCAAGCGCGGCGACGCTTTGATCGTGCGTGCACCGAGCGGCAAAGAGATTGCGCGCGGCCTGTCCGCGTATTCGAGCCTCGATGCCGAACGGCTACGGGGGCGTCACTCCAGCGAGTTCGAAGCGCTGCTCGGCTTCCACGGCCGCGACGAGCTCATCCATCGGGATGACCTCGTGATTACGGGTTAGCGACGGTTCACCGGAATGTCGAAATAACGCGACGCCGGCGGATCGCTCGCCGGGTACGTGTCGTTGAGCTGCTTATCGATCGCCGGCTCGCTTCGCGCGCGCGGGTGCTTCAGACGCCAGCGCCGGGCGATGCCTCGGTATGCCGGCGCCGCGATCAGAACAGCCGCGCTCAGCAGCGCGACGGTCTCCAATACATCGAAAGTCGTACGGCGCGCTTCGGTACGTGAGCTGGGCATGAGATCTCCTTCTGGCGGGCCCCCAGGAGACGCTTGCGGCGCGAGCCCGGTTCCGCCGATGTCCTACACCTTTGGCGGCACGATCGGGTGCGAGCTCGACAAGCCGCCGTCGACCGGGAAGGCCTGACCATTGACGTACGAGGCGTCGTCGGAGGCGAGGAACAGGGCCATCTGCGCAATCTCGACCGGCGCGCCGGCGCGGCGCAGCGGATTGAGCTGACCGATCTTGTGATCGGTGCCGCGCGCGCGTGCATGATCGAATATCGGCCGCGTCATGCCAGTCTCGATCAGGCCAGGGCAGATGGCATTGATGCGTACGCCGCTGCCGCTCAATTGATACGCCGTGGTTTGCACCAGGCTGACGACGCCGGCTTTGCTGGAACTGTACGGCGAGCCGCCGGCTCCCGATCGCAGGCCGGCAACCGACGCCGTGCAGATGATCGAGCCGCGCTTGCGCGGCGTCATCACGCGTGCGGAGTGCTTCACTGCGAGGAACGTGCCGATCAGATTGATCTTGAGGATCTCGGCCCAGTGCTCCGGCGTCTGCTCCTGCAGCGGCACCATGCCGCCGCTCACGCCAGCGTTGGCGTAGCAAACGTCCAGAGCACCGAACTCCTTCACCGCCGCGTCGATCGCTGCAGCGATGGCCGATTCCTCGGAGGAATCCTTGACGAAGGCCAGCGCCTTGCCGCCGCTCTGCCGGATCGCTGCGGCCGTGTCTTCGACGGCCGGCGCACGATCGAGCACGACGACATTCGCGCCCTCCTGCGCAAACAGGATGGAGGTGGCGCGGCCGATGCCGCTGGCGGCGCCGGTGACGAGAGCGGTCTTGCCTGCGAGTCTGGTCATAGGGCTGGAAGAGTAGCGCAAAACCTGTGGACTGGACCTGTAGGTCGGGCTTCAGCCCGACAATTCCAAACATCCAATTCCGACCAACGGGACTGAGCGACTGTTTCGGACCTTCCCTGCAACCCCGATAATGCCGCTCCTATGTCTCCCGACCTGATGCTCCAACAAGACTTCGGCCTCATCGCCGAGCTGATTCACGGCTACGCGCTCGAGCGGCCGCACCATCCCGCATTGATCCATGACGAGCGCGTGCTGAGCTACGGCGCGCTCGATCAACTGATGGATCGAGTTGCCGCGTCACTGCAGCGAGACGGCGTGCAGTCGGGCGACGTCATTTCAATCTGCGCCGCGTCGTGCGTGGAATACGGCGCAATCTTTCTCGGTGCGCTGCGTACCGGCGTCGCTGTCGCACCGCTCGCACCCTCATCGACGCCCGCAGCGTTGGCGACAATGCTCGGGGACTGCGGCGCGAAGCTGCTGTTTCTCGACGACACGATCGCGGCTGCGCTCGAAGGGCAGGCACTGCCCGCGACGCTGCGGCGGGTTCCGATCTCGATGGGCGATTGGCTCGCGCCGCAGGACGCGAAGCCGCGGCCGGTGCAGATCGACCCCAGTGCGGCGTTCAACATCATCTACTCCTCGGGCACGACCGGGACGCCGAAGGGCATCGTGCAATCGCATCGCATGCGTTGGGCGCACGTGCATCGTGCGGCGCTGGCGCGCTACGACCGCACCGCTGTCACGATCTGCTCGACTCCGTTGTATTCGAACACGACGCTCGTGAGTTTCTTTCCGACGCTGGCGATGGGCGGCACCGTCGTGCTGATGGCGAAGTTCGATGCCCTGAAATTCCTGCAGCTGGCACAGCGGCACGGAGCGACGCACGCGATGCTCGTGCCCGTGCAGTACCAGCGCATCATGGATCTGCCGGACTTCGACCGCTTCGACCTGCAGAGCTTCCGCATGAAGTTCTGCACCAGCGCGCCGTTCGCGGCGGTACTCAAGGCGGATATTCTCAAGCGCTGGCCGGGCGGCCTGACCGAGTACTACGGCATGACCGAGGGCGGCGGCAGCTGCATCCTCCATGCGCACGAATTCCCGGACAAGCTGCACACGGTCGGTCAGCCCGCGCCCGGCCACGAGATCCGCCTGATCGACGAGCAAGGCCGCGAGGTGCCGCGCGGCGAGGTCGGCGAGATCGTCGGCCGCTCGCCGGCTTCGATGATGAACGGCTATTTCAATCAGCCGGGCAAGACCGCGGAAGCCGAGTGGCGCGACAGCGAAGGCAATCGCTATATCCGCACCGGCGACGTCGGCCGCTTCGACGAGCAGGGCTTCCTCACGCTGATGGACCGTCGCAAGGACATGATCATCTCCGGCGGATTCAACATCTATCCGAGCGACCTGGAGAGCGTGCTGATCGAGCACGAGGCGATCAAGGAAGTGGCAGTGGTCGGAGTGGCCTCGCGGCAGTGGGGCGAAACGCCGGTCGCGTTCGTCGTGCTCAAGCCCGGGCGTACCGCTGCCGCGGAGGAGATCCGCACGTGGGCGAACGAGCGGCTCGGCAAGACGCAGCGTCTCGCATCCGTCGAGATACGCGAGACGCTGCCGCGAAGCGCGATCGGCAAGGTGCTGAAGCGCGAGCTGCGCGATCAATACGCTCAGGCGGCCAGCTCTTCCTGACGCAGCGTGCGCATCGCACGGTAGTAGTGGAACGTCGACCACGCGAACGTGAAGACGATGATGCATAGCGCGTAGCGCAGACCGTCCGCGCTCGCCTGCGCCGCCGGCATGCCGGCCTCCAGCAGATTGTTGCCGATCGTGTGGCTGATGAAGCCTGTCAACAGCGGACCAACGCCGATCCCGATGAAATTGAGCACCAGGAACAGCACTGCAGTGGCGAGCGCCCGCTCCCGTGGCGTGACCAGGCGATAGGTCGCCGAGATCGACGGCGCCAGGTACATCGTGCCGAAGCAGACGTAAAGGAACAGGCAGATCAGCACCAGCGGCGTGTGCGACAGCGCGAACGCCGCCGCCGCGAACGGCAGCGAGATGAGGTTGGAGATCGCCGGCACCTTGAGCATGTAGCGCGAGTCGCCGTGACGCTGCGTCAACTTGTCGGCGTACGTGCCGCCGACGTACGTGCCGAGCAAGCCGCCGAAGCCGACCAGGAATGCGAGCCACACGCCCGCCTGGGCGACCGTGAAGCCGTGCGAGCGAATCAGGTACGAGTTGTAGAACGCGCTGACGCCGTAGCTCACGAACGCATGCAAGCCCGCGGCAAAAGCGAGATGCCGGAAGCTGCTCTTTGCGCCGAGCGAGCGGACCACGGTCGCCATCGGCGGAGCGTCCTTCACCGTGTGCGCGCCGCCTTCCGAAAAGCCGCGTGGCGGCTCGCGCACGCTCAGTTTCAGCACGAGCGCCAGCGCAACGCCGGGCAGGCCGACGATGAGGAACGCAGCGCGCCAGCCGTACATCTGCGCTACGACGCCGCCCATCATGAGTCCGATGAAGGTGCCGCCGTACACGCCCATCGCGTAGATCGACAACGCCCTGCTGCGTCGCTTCGGCTCGAAGTAGTCGCTGATCAGCGAAAGGGCAGGCGGGCTGCAGCCCGACTCGCCGATGCCGACCACGACGCGGGCCAGGAACAGCTGCCAGAAATTCCGTACGAATCCGGTCACCGCGGTCGCCGTGCTCCAGACCAGCAACGACAGCGCGATGATGTTGACGCGATTGCCCTTGTCCGCCCAGCGCGCGATCGGAATGCCGAACGTCGTATAGAACAGCGCGAATGCCGTGCCGCTGAGCGCGCCGAGCTGCCAGTCGTGCAGCCCGAACTCGTGCTTGATCGGCTCGATCAGCGTGGTGAGGATCTGGCGGTCGACGAAGTTGAAGACGTAGACGACGAACAGAAACCACACGACGTAGTAGCGATAGCGCTCGCTCGCGCGGAATTCCTCGGGCTGCGCCGCAGCCGCGGATTTCAGCTGGCCCGTCTCGACAGCCATCCGACCCCCGATGCGTTTCTTTGTGGCCGGACTGTGCGTGGGCGGCGCGGTATCGTCAGTGACATTTGCAATTCTTTACTGCGCGGCGCTCGCCGTTAGAATGCTGGCATGCAGGACGAGTCCACCTCATCTCAGGACGTCGCCGCCCTCATGGATTCATTGGGGCGTGCAGCCGTGGGCGCAGCCCGCGCGCTGGCGCGGGCAAATACTGCGACCAAGAACGCCGCGCTAGGCGCAGCGGCCGCGGAGATTCGCAAGCAGCGCACCGCGATTCTGGAAGCGAATCGCAGCGATCTGCAGGCGGCGCGGCAGCACGCGCTTTCCGACGCGATGCTGGATCGCCTGGCGCTGGACGAAAAGCGGGTCGAGGCGATGGCGACCGGCGTCGAAGAAGTTGCGGCGTTGGCCGATCCCATCGGTGTCGTCATCGCCGCATGGACGCGCCCCAATGGCTTGCGCATCGAGCGCGTGCGCGTGCCGCTCGGTGTGATCGGCATCGTCTACGAGAGCCGGCCGAATGTCACCGCCGATGCCGGCGCGCTGTGCTTGAAATCGGGCAACGCAGTGATCCTGCGCGGCGGCTCCGAAAGCGCGAATTCGAGTCGCGCCATTCATGCATGCCTCGCTGCCGGACTGCGCGCCGCCGGGCTGCCCGAGACCGCGATTCAGATCGTGCCGACCACGGATCGAGCGGCCGTGGGCCACATGCTCTCGGGCATGACCGACTTCATCGACGTTGTCGTGCCGCGCGGCGGGCGCAGTCTCGTGGAGCGCGTGCAGAAGGAAGCTCGCGTGCCGGTGATCGGCCACCTCGAAGGCAACTGCCACGTCTACGTCGACCGCGACGCCGAACCGGGAATGGCGCGAGAGATCGTGCTCAACGCAAAACTGCGGCGGACTGGCGTATGCGGCGCGGCCGAGACCGTGTTGTTCGATCGCGGCTGGTCCGGCGCCGAATCGATCGTGCGCGCGCTGTTGGATGCCGGCTGCGAGGTGCGCGGCGACGAGGCACTGCAGCGCCTTGATAAGCGGGTCACAGTCGCGACCGAGCAGGACTGGTACACGGAATACCTGGACAGGATCATCGCGGCCAAGGTCGTCGATGGGGTCGACGCCGCCGTCGAGCACATCGGGCGCTACGGCTCGGCGCACACCGAATCGATCGTCACGCGCAATCAGGCGACGGCGGACCGGTTCCTGGCGAACGTCGACAGCGCAATCGTTCTACACAATGCGTCCACGCAGTTCGCCGACGGCGGCGAGTTCGGCATGGGCGCCGAGATCGGGATCTCGACCGACAAGTTCCATGCACGCGGGCCGGTCGGGGTCGAGCAGTTGACCAGTTACAAATATGTCGTGCGAGGCTCGGGACAGGTGCGGCCGTGAGTTGTTTGCGTGGAATCGTCGTTCTCTTCCTGGCGCTGACGGGCGCCGCTCATGCTGCACAAGACATCGATGCGGCAGCTCTGGCTGCTGCGCTCGACAAGGCGCGCAGCGAACACGTCGATGCGCTCGCGCCGACCAACTTCGCGGCGGCTGTCGAAGCTCAGCAAGCGGCGGTGAAAGATGCTGCCAAAGGCCGCAATGCCGACAAGGTGCGTGCGCGAGTGCAGGAAGGTGACGCGGCGCTGCGTCGTGCGACGACGGCCGCCGCGGCCGCGCGACAGTTGCTCGGCTCGGTGATCAAGGCGCGTGAAGACGCGCTCGCTGCGGAGGCGCCGAAGTTCGCGGGACAGTCCTGGCAGAAGGCAGACGAGCGCTTCCGCGAAGCCATGAAGGAGAACGAGAAGAACGACACCAAAAATGCCCAGCGACGCGCGGCTGAAGCCGAGGTGTTGCTGCGTGAAGCAGAGCTGATCGCAATCAAAGGCGGCATCCTCGACGAGGCGCGCGCGCTGATAGCGCAGGCCGAGGAAGCCAAGGTGGGGAAGCTCGCGCCTCGCAGTCTGCAGGCCGCCAAGCGCTATCTCGCCCAGGCGGATCAGGAGCTCCAGCGCAATCGCTATGAGGTGAGCGAGCCGCGCAAGCTCGCCGCACAGGCGCGTTACGAAGCGCGGCACGCGACTTACCTGGCGCAGCTGATCGAGCGTGTGTTGAAAGAAGAAGGCGACGATCAGGCCGGCGTCGAAGGGCTGATTCTTTCCTGGGAAGAGCCGTTGAAGAAGATCGCCACGGAAATGGAGCTGTCGGCGCAGTTCGACAAGGGCATGCAGGCGCCGATGCAGGAGATCACCGAGCACGCGAGCCAGCAGGCGCAGGAAGGGGGGCGACTGAAGCAGGAACTGGCGGATCGCGATGACCAGCTCGCGAGCCTGAGCACGCAGCTGAAAAAATTGGAGTCGCGGCTCGGCGGAGTTTCGGAAGAGCGCGTGGCATTGCAACGGCGCGTCGATGTCCAGGAGCGCATGCGCTCGAGCGTGGCTGCACTGGAAGCTTCGTTTACCCCGGACGAGGCGCGTGTGGTCCGGCAGGGCGATGATGTCGTGCTGTCGCTGCTCGGAATCAAGTTTCCCTCGGGCCGCAGCACGATCGACGCGGGCAGCGCGGCGCTCATGAAAAAAGTACAGCAGGGACTCGCGTTGTTTCCCGGAGCCTCGATCTCCGTCGAAGGCCACACCGATGCCAACGGCAGCGATTCGACCAATCTGATCCTGTCGCAGGACCGTGCCGACGCCGTGCGCCAGTATCTGGTGAGCAATTTCCGGTACGACCCCGAGAAAATCAGCTCCGTCGGCTATGGCGAGGCGCGTCCCGTCGCCACCAATGAGACCGCAGCGGGTCGCGCGCGCAACCGGAGAATCGACCTGGTGATTCATCCCGAGCAACGCTGACGTTGCACTTGCAACGGCGGGCGAGCGGGCGGACGATGTCAGCCGTCAGGTCCCCTGCAGGGAAGAGGGTCGCCGTCATGCGCATTCACGTCCTCGCTGCCGCTACGCTACTCGCGGTCTCGTCCAGCCTTCATCCAGCAACCGATGACCCATTCGTCGTGCACGAGTGGGGAACATTCACCACAGCGCAGGGCTCGGATGCCGAGCAGATCGCCTGGGCGCCGCCGTTCAGCGTCGATCTGCCGGAATTCGTCTACAGCGGCAACGGCAACCTCGGCGGTTTTCGGGACGCGACGCAAACATGGCGGGGCAAAGACGTGGTCGCACCGGTGCGCATGGAGACGCCGGTCATCTATTTCTATTCGCAGCAGGAGCGTGTCGCGGACGTGCGCGTGCTGTTCAACGGCGGCAACATCAGCGAGTGGTATCCGCAAGCGACGGACCTGCAATTCCTCGGAAACGGCGCTATGCCTGCGGAACATTCGCGTCAGTTCGTGATCGACTGGGCCGGCGTGCGCATCCTGCCGCGTGATACCAGTGAGGTGTCGGCGAGCGCGCTGATCCGGGGCAAGGATCCGGCCCGCGGCAGCCACTACTACGCCGCGCGCGAAACGGACGCGAACTTCCTGCGCGTGTCCTCGCCGAAAGCGAAACAGGCTGTCGAACATGAGCGCCACTTGTTCTATCGAGGCGTCGGCTATTTCAAAGCACCGCTGTCGGTCGGCATCGATGCCGCCGAGCAACAGGTGTTGCTTACCGCGAGCGAGGCGGAGCCGATCAGCGACCTGTTCGTCGTGACCATCCGCAACGGGACGATGCGGTATCAGAAGGTGGGCCGCTCGGTAACGAGTGCAACCTCAACGGTAGACGTGGACACGCAGGCGTTCGGCGCGTTGGCGGATGTGCGCGAACGAGCGATGCAGGACATGGTCGCGGCACTCGTCGGCCAGGGGCTCTATGAGAAGGAAGCCCGGGCGATGGTGAAGACCTGGCAGGACCAATGGTTCGCCGAAGAAGGCATGCGCGTTCTCTACTTGTTGCCACGAGCCTGGACTGATCGCACCTTGCCGCTGCAAGTTGCGCCGCTGCCGGACAGCGTCGTGCGCGTCATGGTCGGACGCGCGGAGCTGATTACGCCCTCTGACGAACGCAAGCTGCGGGATCAGGCCCTGACATTCAGCCGTGGCGACGCCAAAACGAAGGCGCGTGTCGTTGCGAACATCGGCGAACTGGGACTGGGAAGATTCCTGAATGCGGCAATCTGGAGCGTCGGTTCCGCAGAGGACAATCCGGCGGTGACCGATGCAGTCTGGGAGCTGAACGAGGCGCTCAGTGCTCGTGAGGAGCCGCGCAGCGCTCGCAATTGACCCAGCCGGAGTCGCCGTTCTCGTAGTGCTCTTTCTTCCAGATCGGCACGCGGTGCTTCACTTCGTCGATGATGTAGCGGCAGGCAGCGAACGCCTCCGCGCGATGCCGTGAGCTGACTCCGACCCACACGGCGAGATCGCCGATCGCGAGCGAGCCGACGCGATGGACGCACGCCGCGCGCAACACGCCAAAGCGTGCGACCGCTTCCGCGACGATGCGCTCGCCTTCCTTGTTCGCCAGCGCTTCGAACGCTTCGTATTCCAGGCGCGTGACGGCGTGGCCTTCGTTGTGATTGCGCACCCAACCTTCGAATGCGGCATAGCCACCCGCGGCCGGGTCGGCGAGCTCGGTGCGATAAACATCGGGCGTGAGCGGAGCCTGGCTGAACGTGAACGCTTTCATCCGCCCGCCACCGGTGGGATGAACACGACCGTGTCGCCGTGCTTCAGCGGCGTCTGCCAGTCGCTGAACTCCGAGTTCAGCGCCACCTTCAATTGCGCTGACGTCAGTTGGAACGGATGACGCTGCCGCAGCTCCGCGTACAACTCGGCAGCTGTGCCGGCGCTCGTATCGAGCGTCTCCTCGCTGCGCCCGGCCTGCTCGCGCAGGATCGCGTAGTACTGCACGCGCACGGTTTTCGCGGTCTTCGCTTGCGGGCGCAGCGCCGCTGTCGCCAACCCAAACTCTTCCACTGTGTTCACGTTGTCGAGCGCCTGATGCTCGGGCAGATCGAGCAACGCTGTGTCCGAATTGATCAGGAATTTTCGCGGGCACTGCTTGCCGCTCGCGATATAGGCCAGCACCGGCTCGCGCGCAGCGGGCTCCCAGATCGCGCAGAGCGGCTCGGGCAAGCCGTCGTGCGCGCTGCGATAAGCCGTTGCGATCTTCTGTGGGTCGCGATGTGCGATCAGATGTAGCAGCGTGCGCTCGGTCAAAAACGGCAAGTCGCACGCGAGCACCAGCCATCCGGCTTTCGGCTGCTCCAGCAGCGCAGCGGAAATGCCGGCGATCGGGCCGATGCCGGGCTGTCGATCGACGATCTGCGGATGACCGGCGCGCGCAGCATCGTCGCGCTGATCCGGTCGAACCGAAACGAAACTCGCCGCACAGAATTTCGACACCAGCTCGAACGCCCAGCGCAGCTGCGGTTGTCCGTGATACTGCAGGGCCGCCTTGTCCGTGCGCATGCGAGTGCTGGCGCCGCCGGCGAGCACGAGACCGAAGAGCGCTGGAGTCGTCATCGCTTGCTCAACCGACGTCGCTTTTGCCGCCGCGCTTCTCGACCAGCCGCGTTTCGGCGATGACGATGTCGTGCGACAGCGCCTTGCACATGTCGTAGATGGTCAGCGCCGCGATGCTCGCGCCCGTCAGCGCCTCCATCTCGACTCCGGTCTTGTGGTGCACCGACACCGTGCAACGCACGATTGCTTCGTCGCCTTCCATGTCGATGGCGAGCTTGCAGTTCTCGATGCCGAGCGGATGACAGAAGGGGATGAGCTCGTGCGTGCGCTTTGCCGCCATCGTGCCGGCGATGATGGCAGTCTGAAACACCGGCCCCTTGGACGTATTGAACTGCTGGGCGCGCAGCGCTTCCGCGACCGCGCGCGGGAATCGCACTCGTGCTTCCGCGGTAGCAGTGCGCTTCGTGACGGATTTGTCGCCAACGTCGACCATTGTCGGCCGCGCGCCGGAATCCACATGAGAGAAAGAAGACATGCTAACCGCCGATGTAGTACATCTCGATCTTGCGCAGCGGTTGCTCCGCTGTGTGCAACGAGGCGCGCAGCTCGCTGTAGCGGTCGCCGCGACGCGTCCACGTGCTCGAGATGAGCGAGCGCAGCTCGTCGTCGCTCGCGCCATTGCGTAGCGGCGCGCGCAGATCCGTCCCCGACCGCGCGAACAGGCAGGTGTAGAACACACCCTCAGAGGAAAGCCGCGCGCGCGTACAGCTGCCGCAGAACGGATTGGTGACCGACGAGATGAAGCCGATCTCGCCCACACCGTCGTCGAACGCATACCGCTCCGCAACTTCGCCGTGATAGTTCTCCTCCACCGCGTGCAGCGGCCAGCGCGCACCGATGCGATCGAGCAGCTCGCGCGACGCTACCACTCGGTCGCGACTCCAATGATTGCGCGTGCCCACGTCCATGTACTCGATGAAGCGGACGATGACTCCCGTGCCGCGGAAGTGCTCGATCAGATCGAGCACCGTGTGATCGTTCAGTCCGCGCTCGACGACGCAATTGATCTTGATCGGCGTCAGCCCGGCGTCCTGCGCCGCGCGGATCCCCTCGAGCACCCGGTCGCGCTCGGCGAAGCCGCCGCTCATCTGCTTGAAGATCTCCGCGTCGAGGGTATCGAGACTGACGGTGATCCGGTGCAAGCCGTTCGCCTTCAGCTCCGCTGCGTGCTGGGCGAGCAGCACCCCATTGGTCGTGAGCGCGACGTCGCGCACGCCTTCCAGTGCCGTCAGCTCGCCGACCAGCTCGGAGATATTCGAGCGCAGCAGCGGCTCGCCGCCGGTGAGCCGCACCTTCTGCACGCCGAGTTGCACGAACAGCCGGGTCAGACGCGTGATCTCTTCGAACGACAGACGCTCGGTCGACTTCAGAAACCGGTAGTGCTCGTGAAAGGTCTCCCGCGGCATGCAGTACGGGCAGCGGAAATTGCACCGGTCCATCACCGATATGCGCAGGTCGTGCAGCGGGCGATCGAGCGTATCGCGCGGCCGCTGGTGCACGGGCAGGGGGACGATGGTGGTGGGTGCGGTCATGTTTGCGCTCTATCACCACGAATATAACGCCACCGGGGTGCCGGCGGCGACTGCGGCCGGTCCGACGGGCAATTCCACGAACCCATCGGTCCCGATCAGGGAGGTGAAGTCCCCCGAGCCCCGCGTCGGCTTCAACACCGCCTGCCGCTGTGCCGCCGCGGAACCGATCTGCACGGGCACGAACATCGTCAGTGCCGGCTTCACTTCAAAGCGCTCCGCCAGTGCGATCCGTTCCGGTGCACTGGGCGCGGCGTTCAGCGAGGTTTCCAGGCCTGCGAACACGTAGCGCGCCAGGCACACGAGCGTGGACACCGGATTGCCGGGCAGGGCGTACACCGTCTGCCCGCCGGGTCCTACACCGAACCACAACGGCTTGCCCGGCCGCTGCGCAACCTTGTGAAAGACAACGCGCACATCGAGCTCTGCGAGCACCTGCGGGACGTAGTCGAATCGCCCCATCGAGACGCCGCCGCTCAGGATCAGCACGTCATGCGATTTCAGGTGCGCGCCCAGGCGCTCGCGCAGGAGTCCGGGATCGTCGGGCAAGTGGTCGAGCGTGGGCTGCGCGAAGCCGCGACGCTGCAAGGCGGCCATGACTGCGTAGACGTTGGAGCGATGAATCTGCCAGTCGGCGAGCGGCTGGCCGGGTTCGACCAGCTCATCGCCCGTGGAAATCACGACGATGCGCGGGCGGCGAGTCACCGACGCGTGCGTGCGCCCGTTGGCTGCGAGCACGGCAACTTCAGCGGGCCCGAGGCGGATCCCGGGCTGCAGCAGCTGATCCCCGCGGCGCGTGTCCGTGCCGCGCGCGTGAATGTTCGATCTGGACTCCGGGGCTGCATCCGCTGTGACTTGCGCAATGCCGTCAGCTACCGAGATTTTCTCCACCGGCACGACGCAATCGCAGCCGGCGGGCAGCATCGCGCCGGTCATGACTTCGATGCACTGCTCGTCGTCGCGCAAAGCGAGCGGCGGGGCGCCGGCTGCTTGAGTTCCAGCGATGCGGAACGAGCGCCGCCCGCGCTCATAGGCCGCGAAGGCGAACGCGATGCCGTCCATCGTGATGCGATCGAACGGTGGCTGGTCGAATCCTGCGACGATGGGCTCGCGCAAGATGGTGCCGACCAGCTCGGTCAGCGGCAGCGACGTCGCTGGCAGCGGCGCCGCATGAGCGCGGATCAAGGCTTCGGCTTCGGCAGGTGAAATCAGTCGGTCATGACGCTCACTCACCCGGGCGAGTGTGTCACGACGATGGCCCGCTGGCGATCAGCCTCAGCTGCGGGCTTTGAAGAGCCGGACCTGCTCGTTGAAGGCCTTGGCCTTCGCCTGCAGCTCGTCGACGGCCGCGTTGTGCTTCTTCATCTGCAGCGTCTTCAGCTGCATCAGCTGCGCGGTGCCGGCCGCCTTGCTCTTCGTTTCCTGGTCGAGACAGCTGCCGAACAAGGTCACTTCCTCGTTGTAAGCCTTGAACACCTTCATCGCCTCGATCATCTCCGCTTCGGACGCGGTCTTGCCGTCCGGCAAGGCCGTGGGGGCCCTCGGATAGGCACAGTCCGCATGCGCGGCAATCGAGAAAGAGGCGAGGGCGATGCCCAACGCGGCGATGGCGATACCCTGGCTGGCGCTGATCTTCATGGTTCGTCTCAAATGTTCAAGGCCCCGCCCACACGCGGGCGGTCTTACCGGCCTCATCGGCAGCCGGTTCCCGGACTTGAGACGAACTTTGGCGGACCGTGAAGCGGTCCGCTTTTCACATAAGAGGGCTAGTCAGCGGATCAGCTCTTCTTGTCCTTGTCGCGCGCCTTGAAGACCTTGACCTGCTCGTTGAAGCGCGCGGCGTTCTGTTCCAGTGCCTCGACGGCGGCGTTGTGGCGCTTGGTGTGGATCGCGTTGATCTGCTCGATCTGCTCTGCGGGAGCATCGGGACCGGCGGCTTCCACCCGGGCATTCTTCTCCTGCTCCAGGCAGGCCAGGTATGCGGTGACCTGGTTGTTGTATTCCTTCACGGACTTCATGCCCTCGACCATCTGGTCCTGGGTCGCGGTGGCGCCATCGGGCGTATTGGTCGGCTCCTTCGGATAGACACATTCGGCATTGGTCGCGCCGACCAGCAACAGCCCGAGAGCGAGGCCTGACAGGATTCGAATAATCATTTAAGTCCCCTAGCGGCAATTTGGGCGACCCGCCGGGGGTCGCATCGCGTGTCATCTTAAAGCGCCGCAAACCGACTTGGCTATGCTGAAAGTTGCGACAGTCGGCATACTGGCGCGCCCTTAGAACCGGCCTACTCCCGGGCAATGACTGGCCCCGAACTCGAAGCGCTCCGTCTCAGCCTGTCGGTCGCACTGCGCAGCGTGCTGGCCAGCCTGCCGCTTGCGATCGCGATCGCGTGGCTGTTGACGCGTCGCCGCTTCGCGGGGCGCACGTTTCTCGATGCCTTCGTTCATCTGCCGCTGGTGCTGCCGCCGGTCGTGGTCGGCTATCTGCTGCTGTTGACGTTCGGCATGCGCGGGCCGGTCGGGCACTGGCTGTACGAGCATTTCGGCATTCAGTTGATCTTCACGACGGCCGGTGCTGCGCTCGCCACGGCGGTGATGACCTTCCCGCTGATGGTGCGCGCGATCCGCATTTCGCTCGAAGGCGTCGATCCGGGGCTCGAGGATGCCGCGCGCACGCTCGGCGCCGGCCCCTGGGATCGGTTCTTCACGATCACGTTGCCGCTGATGCTGCCGGGAATTCTCGCCGGCGTCGTCACTGCATTCGCGGCGGGTCTGGGCGAGTTCGGCGCCGTCATCACGTTCGTATCGAATATTCCAGGGCAGACGCGCACGCTGCCGCTGGCGCTGTACACGGCGTTGCAAACGCCGGACGGCGACGCGCTGGCGGCGCGGCTCGCAACCATCTCGTTCTCACTCGGCTTGATCGGCCTGCTGATCTCCGAGCTCATCGCGCGGCGCGTGCAGCGGCTGCTCGGGCGCTGAAGGCCGGCATGTTCAGCATTCGCGCCCTGAAGCGCCGCGACGGATTCACGCTGGACGTGTCGATCGACGTCGCGACTTCCGGCGTCGTGGGCCTGTTCGGCCGCTCCGGCTGCGGCAAGACGACACTCGTCAACATCGTTGCGGGCTTGCTCGCTGCCGACGAAGCGCACGTCGAAATCGACGGGGTCGTGCTCGAAGACTCGCGCACGGGCACGCGACTGCCGGCCGAACGGCGCCGCATCGGTTACGTGTTCCAGGACGCGCGGCTTTTTCCACATCTCGATGCGCTAGGCAACCTGCGCTATGCGGAGCGCCGCGCGCACGGTGCGGAGAAGCGCATCTCGCTGGATTTCGTCGTGCCATTGCTCGGCCTCGAAGGCCTGCTACAGCGTCGCGTGCAGAAGCTCTCGGGCGGCGAGCGGCAGCGCGTCGCACTCGGTCGCGCATTGCTGTCGCAGCCTCGGCTGTTGCTGCTGGACGAGCCGCTGGCGTCGCTCGACATCGCGCGGCGCGAAGAAGTCTTGCCGTACTTCGAACGGCTGCGCGACGAGCTCGCGATCCCGATGATTTACGTGAGCCACCAGTTCGAAGAAGTGTTGCGCCTCGCGACGCACGCTGTCTTGCTGGAGCAGGGGCATGTGGTCACGCAAGGCACGTTGGATGACGTGAGCTTGCATCCGGACCTGCGCGCGATCGTGGGGCCGGAAGCCGTGGGCTCGGTGTTGACCGGCACTGTCGAAGCTCACGGCGGTGACATTGCAGGCTTGGCCGGGATTCGCGTCGGTGCGAACGTGTTGCACGTCGCGTTGCGCGACGCGCGTGCCGGCGCGAGCGTGCGAGTTCAGGTGCTCGCGCGTGATGTGATCATCGCGACGACCCGTCCCGAGAATCTGAGCGTGCGCAATGTCATGACCGGAACCATCGCGCGCATCGTCGGCGACGACGCCGATACCGACATGGTTCACATCGACATCGGCGGGCCGCTGGTGCTCGCGCGAGTCACGCGTGCCGCATCGGCGGCGTTGAATCTGCAGCAGGGCAAGCAGATTTGGGCGCTGGTGAAGGCCGTGTCGATTCGCGGACACGCCTTCGTGCGCAATCCACCGCCGGCCGGCACGGTTCGCACGCTCACGTACTAGCGGATCGGCAGCTCGCGCGACTTCTGGATCGTGCGCAACGCGAAGCTGGAGTGAACGCGCGCGACGCCCGGCAGCCGCGTGAGGTGCTTGCTGTGCAAGCGCTCGAAGTCGGCGGTGTCTGCGACGACGACGCGCACCACGTAGTCGTAGTCGCCCGTCATCAAGTAGCACTCCATCACTTCCGGGATCTTGCGAACTGCATCCTCGAAGCGCCGCAGATCAGTCTCGTCCTGCCGATCGAGCGTGATGTTCACGAACACGTTCACCGGGCAACCGGCCTTCTGCTGGTTGAGCAGCGCGGTGTAACCCTCCACCAGGCCGGACTCCTCGAGCGCGCGCACGCGACGCAAGCAGGCGGACTCGGAAAGGCTCAGGCGCTCGGCCAGCGCGGCGTTCGAGACCCGGCCGTCGAGCTGCAGGGCCTGCAGGATGGCTTTGTCGAAGCGGTCCAGTTTCATGCGCAAGAATCCGTCGTGATCCGGGTCTGAGTCGGCAGATTCTGCCACATTTTTACCAAACTAAGCAGATTCGCGCAGTTTCCTGCCGGTTTCCGCCACTACAGTAGTCGCCGTCATCCCACCCCTCACGAGGTTGCGCATGCGCGTCGGCGTCCCCAAGGAGATCAAGAACCACGAATACCGCGTCGGTCTCGTTCCGGCAGGTGTGCGTGAGCTGGTAGCGGCCGGTCATCAGGTGCTGGTGCAGAGCTCGGCCGGTGCCGGCATCGGCGTCGACGACGCGGCGTACGTCGCAGCAGGCGCGAAGATCGTCACCTCGGCGAAGGAGGTGTTCGACGGCGCCGAAATGGTCGTGAAGGTCAAGGAGCCGCAGCTCGCCGAGTGCAAGATGCTGCGCCCTGGACAGATCCTGTTCACCTACCTGCATCTCGCCGCCGATGCGGAGCAGGCGAAGGCGCTGATGGCCTCCGGCTCGACTGCGATCGCGTATGAGACGGTCACTGCGAACGACGGCTCGCTGCCGCTGCTCACTCCGATGAGCGAAGTCGCGGGCCGCATGTCGGTCCAGGTCGGTGCCGCATCGCTGCAGAAGGCGAACGGCGGTACCGGCGTGCTGCTCGGCGGTGTGCCGGGCGTGCCCCCGGCGAAGGTCGTGGTTCTCGGCGGTGGTGTCTCCGGCACGAGCGCCGCGGAAATCGCTGTCGGCATGCGCGCGGACGTCACTGTCGTCGATCGCTCGCTGCGGCGGCTGCGCCAGCTGGACGCGATGTTCGGCGGCAAGCTGAAGACTGCCGCTTCGACGATCGAAGCGATCGAGTCGCTGGTCACGCAGGCTGACCTCGTCGTCGGCGCGGTGCTGGTCGCCGGCGCAGCGGCGCCGAAGCTCGTCACGCGCGACATGGTGAAGAAGATGAAGGCCGGCGCCGTGATGGTCGACATCTCGATCGATCAGGGCGGCTGCTTCGAAACCAGCAAGCCGACGACCCATGCAGATCCGACGTTCGTGGTCGATGGTGTCATTCACTACTGCGTCACGAACATGCCAGGTGCCGTGCCGCGCACTTCGACGTTCGCGCTCACCAATGCAACGTTGCCGTATGTGCGTGCGCTCGCTGACCACGGCGTCGGCGCGCTCGCGCTCGATCCGCACCTGGCTGCTGGCTTGAACGTCCACCAGGGCGCGATCACGCACGAAGCAGTCGCGCGCGATCTCGGACTGCCGTATCGGCCTTACACGGCGCGCAGCGCCGCGGCTGCCTGATTTTCGATTTTCGCTGTTTTCACTAACCCCCCTTGCCCGCGCCCCCGCGGGCTTTTTTTGCTTGTTGAATTGAGTCAGCGAGTCCGCATACTGTCGCGATGTTCGACCGCATAACACCTACCAACAGAGCGATCATCCTCGCGAACGTCGGCGTTTTCGCCCTGCAGTGGCTCAACGTCAATCTCGGCATGTTCGCGCTCTGGCCGCTGCAAACCGGATTGTTCCGGCCGTGGCAGTTGCTGACGTACGGGTTCCTGCACGGCGGCTGGCTGCATATTTTCTTCAACATGTTCGCAGTGTTCATGTTCGGCTCTGCAGTCGAGCAGCTTTTTGGAGCCCGGCGCTATCTCGTCTATTACCTCGTGTGCATGGTCGGCGCGGCGCTGATGCAGCTGATAGTGGTGAGTGCCGCGAACTTGCCGCCAGCTCCTGTTGTCGGCGCCTCCGGCGCGGTGTTCGGATTGCTGCTGGCCTATGGCATGGCGTATCCGCGTCGCGAGCTGATCATCTTCCCGATTCCGGTGCCGATTCAGGCGTGGCTCGCTGTCACGATCTACGGTGCGCTGGAACTCTATCTCGGCGTGACTGGCACGGCCTCGGGCATCGCGCACTTCGCGCATCTCGGCGGCATGGCCACCGGCTTCGTGATGATTCGATACTGGCAGGCCAAGCGGCGAAGGCCGCGCCAGTAGTCCCTCAACGATCCGAGCCGCGCAGTGTGACGACTGCCTCGCGCAGCGTTTGCAGGCTCGCGCGCTCGGGCAGGATCGGCGCGCCGACCCTGAGACCGATCTTCGGCCAGAAGCGCCGCGGCCAACGGCGCCACACCTGCCCGTACTTGCGCGAGAACATCGAGTCCCACAAGCCCGTCAATGCCAGCGGCACGACCGGCACCGGCGTTTCCTTGAGGATGCGCATCATGCCGGCGCGGAACTCGCCGATCTCGCCGTCCGACGTCAGGCGGCCCTCGGGAAAGATGCACACGAGCTGGCCGTCGTGCAGCTCCTTCGCGACGATCTGGAACGCGCGCTCGTAAACCTCCGGATCCTCCTTCGCGGGCGCGACCGGGATCGCCTTCATGCCGCGGAAGATCGCGCTCAGCACCGGGATGCGGAAGATGCTCGCTTCCATGATGAAGCGGACCGGCCGCGGACTCGCCGCCGAAATGACGAGCGCGTCGGCGAAGCCGACGTGGTTGCAGATCAGCAGGGCAGGGCCCTGTGCCGGAATGTTCTCGGTACCGCGCGTCTGCAGTCGATAAATGAAATGCACGAGCAGCCACGCGAGGAATCGCAACAGGAACTCGGGCACGAGCCGGTAGATATAAGCGGCGACGAACGCGTTGAGGATGCCGGTGAGCAGCAGCAGCTCGACGATCGACAGGCCCGCGTTCAGGGCGATCGCTCCCAGGAGCGCGGCGACGACCATGAAGACGGCATTGAGAATGTTGTTTGCGCCGATGACGCGCGACATTGCGTCGCGCCGCGCGCGCTGCTGCACGAGCGCGTAGAGCGGGACGATGAAGAATCCGCCGAACACGCCGATCAGGCCGAGATCCATGAGCACGCGCCAGGCTCCGGGCAGGGCGACGAACTGCGCCGCGCTCAGCCCGGTCCCGGGAGGCGAGCCCGGCACCGCGAAATAGAGATCGACGGCGAAGGCCGTCAGGCCGATCGAGCCGAACGGCACCAGTCCGATCTCGACTTTGCGGCCGGACAAGCGTTCGCACAGCAGCGATCCGATGCCGATGCCGGCCGAGAAGAGCACGAGCAGCAGCGTCACGATCTGCTCGCTGCCGCCGAGCACGTCCTTCGCGAACAGCGGCAGCTGCGCGAGCACCAGCGCACCGTAGAACCAGAACCACGAGATGCCGAGGATCGACTGGAACACGGCACGCGATTCGCGCGCGGCGCGGATGTTGTCCCACGTCGAAGTCCACGGCCGCCAATCGATGCGTAGATCGGGCGCAGCGGGACGCAGTGCTGGAATTGCCAGGCTGGTCGCGAAGCCGAGGGCGGCGACCCCGATCAACGCAGTTGCGATTGCGCCGATGCCGCCTTCCGCTGCCAGCAGGCCGGCCGCGAGCGTGCCGAGCAGAATCGCGAGAAACGTGCCCATCTCGACCAGCGCGTTGCCGCCGACCAGCTCCGCTTCCTCGAGCACCTCCGGCAGCAGGCCGTACTTCGCCGGCGCGAAGAACGTCGAATGCACGCCCATCAGGAACAGCGCGCTGAGCAGCACCTCGATGCTGTGCGCGGCAAACCCGAGCGCAGCGATCGTCATGATGACGATCTCCGCGGCCTTCACCACCTTGAGCACGAGCGTCTTGTCGAAGCGGTCGGCGAGCTGACCGGCTATGCCGGAGAACAGCACGTAGGGAAGGATGAACAGCCCGCCGGCCATGTTCGTCAGCAGCTCGGGCTCGAGTTGCGTGTAGCTCGCGGCGTGATAGGTCGCGACGATGACGAGCACGTTCTTGTAGACGTT
>Ga0068861_100000017_pt1 | contig 78362 bp, 70 predicted proteins | sample KBSSwiS42_FD_66593 | JGI IMG/M metagenome (GOLD analysis project Ga0068861, IMG submission 66593) | Switchgrass rhizosphere microbial communities from Kellogg Biological Station, Michigan, USA - KBS Switchgrass S4-2 | ecosystem: Host-associated > Plants > Roots > Rhizosphere > Soil ...
GTCTATCTCGCGCGCTCGATCGGCGCGAACCAGGACCTGCTCGACGTCGACCGCATCGAAGTGCTCAAGGGGCCGCAAGGCACCTTGTTCGGCCGCAACACCATCGGCGGCGCAATTTCGATCGTGACGCACGATCCCGGGCAGGTCTTCCGCGTCGTCGGCGACGTGACGACCGGCAGCTATCGCCGGATCCAGGCCCGTGGCGTGGTCGACATGCCGATCACGACCAGCCTCTCCTCGTCGCTGGCGTTCGGCATCATAAACCGTCAGGGCTATCAGCGCCGCATCCCCTATACCTATTCCGGCAGCTACATCACCGACGGCCCGAATGCTTTCTCGGCTGCCGGACGCGACACTGCCGACCGCCAGGGCGGCGACAACAGCTGGAGCCTGCGCGGCAAGCTCAAATGGAGCGGCCTTGGCATCAAGGCGACGCTGTCCGCCGACTATACCCATATCGACCAGCAGGCGACTGCCAACAGTGTGCTCGCGGTCACCTCGAACGTGCCCGGGCCCTTCGCCGGACTCGCCGCGAACAATATCCCCGGCACTGCGCTCGACGTGACGACCGGCAGCTCGGGTTTCCTGTTCGCCGGACTCTATAATTTCTGCGTCGGCGCGACCGCGAGCGACCTCGCTGCGCGCAATGCCGCGAACCTGTGCGGTCCGCGTAGCAGCGTGAACGGGTTCAACAGCCTGGGCGGGCTCGCCGGCGCGAATGTCGACGCCAATCCGTTCAACAATCGCCTGCCGTACGACAATCGCTGGGTCAGCGCCGCCAAGGACACCAGCTACGCCACCGGCCCGAATTTTTCGAAGCTGCAGCAGGGCGGCGTCAACCTGACGCTGGACATTCCGCTCGGCGACAACGCTGCGGTCAAGTCGATTTCGGCATGGCGCAAGGTCGATTTCCGCGCCGGCGTCGATCTCGACAATTCGCCGCTCGAGATGCTCGAACCGACCTTTTCGGTGAAGCAGGAGCAGTGGAGCGAGGAACTCCAGCTTTCGGGCAAGGCGCTCGACAACAAGCTGAACTATGTGCTGGGCGGCTATGCCTTCAAGGAGTCGGGCGACTTGCGCGACTATGTGACCTTCTCGGAGGGACTGTTGCAAGTCGACGGTCCCGGCAAGGTCGAGACGGTCAACTATGCCGCCTATGGCCAGCTCGACTATCGCGTGAACGCGCTGATCGGCCTCACGCTCGGTGGCCGCTACACGCACGAGAAGAAGAATTACCACGGCTTCCAGTCGGATCTGAACGGCTTCAACTACAAGCTGTTCAACTGCCTGCCGGTCGGCGCCGTCTGCGCCGCTGCGCTCGGCTTCCCGATCGCAAGCGCGCCGCTGCAATATTATCCGGCGCTGCCCGACGAGCAGAGTTTCGAGAATTTCGCGCCCAAGGCCGGCATTCAGATCCATCCGAGCGAGCGCATGATGGGCTATTTCACTTGGTCGCGCGGCTACAAGACCGGCGGATGGACGACGCGCCTGTCGAATCCGCTGGCGGTTGCGCCGACGTTCAGCCCGGAAAAGGCGGAAACCTTCGAAGTCGGCGTCAAATCGACTTTGTTCGACCGGCTGCTCCAGCTGAACCTCGCGGCCTTCACGACGCGCTACGCCGGCATCCAGCTCAACTTCCAGCAGGGGGTCTCGCCGACCATCCAGAACGCCGGCGACGCGCGGATCAAGGGCTTCGAGGCCGAGCTGACCGCGGCGCCGGGAGGCGGCTTCACGCTCCAGGGCTCGCTCGGCTATATTGACGCCACCTACACCAGCGTCCTCGCGCCGGCGCAGGTCGCGGCCAATCCGTTCCAACAGGGCGTGTTCGCGGGAGCCCAGCTCCCCAAGGCGCCGCACTGGAAGGTCAACCTGTCGCCCCGCTACCAGGTGCCGCTCGGCGCCGGCACGCTCGTGCTGCTCGGCGATTGGACCCACACGACGGCCATGCGCAACGACACCGAAGGCACCATTCTCCTGCTGCGTCCCGTCACCGACGTCGTCAATGTGAGCGCGACGTTCAAGGCGCCCGGCGGGCATTGGGAGCTGACCGTCGGCGGCACCAACCTGACCAACGTGCGCTACATCGTCACCGGCCAGGCGCAGATTGCGGGCGGACAGATCTATGGCACCTACAATCGGCCCGCCGAATGGTATGCCCGGCTGGGCTTCAAATTCTGATTCCGGACGGCCGGCGCGGCGGGCGCAAGCACTGGCTTTTCCAGGGAGAGTGAGATGGCGGTTCCGGCCCGCGCGGCGATATGTCGCGGCAACCAACTTCCCTTTGCGATCGAGAATGTGACCCTCGGCGCTCTGCAGCCTGATGAACTCCTCGTGCGTATCGCCGCCTGCGGTGTTTGCCACACCGACATTGCGGTTCGCGACGGCCAGTTGCCTGTGCCGCTCCCCATCGTGCTGGGGCATGAAGGTGCGGGTATCGTAGAGCGCGTGGGCGCGTCTGTGACCGTAGCCGGGCCGGGCGATCGGGTCGTGATGAGTTTCAACAGCTGTGGCCACTGCCCAAGCTGCGAGACCGCCTCACCGACCTATTGCTACAATTTCTTGCCCTATAACTGGTCGGGACGGCGTGCCGACGGAACCGCCACGATGACGATCGGCGGGGTGGCGATGAACGCCAATTTCTTCGGCCAGTCGAGTTTCGCCAGCCACGCCATCGCCCATCAGCGCAACACGGTGAGGATACCCGACGATCTGGCGCACCTGCCGCTCGAACGGCTCGGCCCGATCGGCTGCGGTTTGATGACGGGGGCGGGCGCGGTGCTGCGCAGCCTGGCCGTACGGCCGAACATGCCGATCGTCGTCGCGGGCGCGGGGACGGTTGGGATCGCAGCTATCATGGCCGCGAAGATCGTCGGCGCAAACCCGATCATCGCGCTGGATGTGAACGACGCCCGGCTGGCGCTGGCGATGGAGCTCGGCGCAACCTATGCGATCAACGCCAGGCAAGGCCTGGTCGACGAGGTTCGCAAGCTCTGCCCGTCAGGCATCGGCTATGCGTTCGACACGACCGGCCGGGCAAAGGTGATCGAGGAATTGTTCGGCCTGCTCGCACCCAAGGGTAAGCTCGGCATCGTCGGCGCGTCCAACCCCCAGGATATGCTGCATTTCAACGAAGCCGCCTTCATGGGCGGCGGCCGCACCGTGATGGGCATTCTCGGCGGCGACAGCGACGGCGGCGCGTTCCTGGTCGAACTGCTCCGCCACCACGCCGAAGGGCGGTTTCCGTTCGAGCGGTTGGTCCGCTACTTCCCCTTCGAGAACATCGCCGATGCAATCCAGGCCAGCGTGAGTGGCGAGGTGGTGAAGCCGGTCTTGGTGATGGGTGGCATGGTACCCGACTGATCGGCGGATCGGCCACGCGTGACCAACTTCTGACCTCAGGACATATGCGCTAACGTGCGGCACTCAAATCCTCCCCGGCACGAGGAGGGGGGCGTAGCGGCGCTCAGCGATCTGCCGGAGGCAGACCTCAGCCGCGAAGAGGCTCACGGAGAGAGCCGTGGCCGAAGGTGGTGGAGGGGCCCTCGCATGGGATTCCGGTGCGGAGGCCCCCTCCACCACGTCGCTTCGCGTCGCGGTCCGCAGTGACGGGTTGGCCATGCCCGCATGGCCAAGGATCGTGCGGGGCATGGTTCGGCCCAGGCACTTGTTCCCGGGAGGATCTATTAGGCGGACGCTAATGTTAGCCCCTATGAGCCTCGCCGGGGATCGCCGTCAGCTCGCCGGCGAAGCTACACCACGAGCCGGGACGCGACCTCGACTGCGCCCAGCAGCATTTCATGCATCGCCGCCAATGCATATCTCCCCACTCGTGGCAATTTCACGAAATTACCAGGAGTCGGAGCGCGACTGGGCGACCTTGAGTAATAGCTGGGGTTACCCTCGGCGGCGTAACCTAAGGTTCCCCTCAAGGAAACAGCGGTTGGTGCCGGTGGGCGAGGTGGGTCTGGGCCACCTTGTGGCTACACCCTCCTGCTTGAGGCCACGACCTTCGCAATGGTCGAATTTGGCGAAAGGCTCAAACTGGGCTCTGGAGGCGGTGGCGCGATTTGCGCCAGCGGCGGAGCATCACGCCGGCCGCGCCCAATCCCGTGATCATCATCAGCCAGGTTCGCCACTCCGGGACCGGCGCCGGTGTGCCGAGAAGCTCGAAATATTCGGAGCCGCTACCACCGAACGCCGTCGGAATGTTCTGCGTGCTGCCCCAATAGGTGTTCCAGGCAACTGAGGAGCCGTTGTCGAGATCCCAGCCGACTCCACTCCCGTTGGTCGTCACGGCGTTCTGCAGTACGAGATAGTAGGTGCCGGCCGCTAGGGTGATATTGGGGAGCGAGAAGCTGTCGATGCCAACCGAATACACCTTCGGGTTCGTGTGCAGCACGCCGCTGGTGACCGCGGCTGTGCCGTTGATCGGGAAGATGTTGGGAGTCGACGTGATCGCCCAATCGACCGAGGTCACGACGTTGCCCAATTCCGTCCAGCCGCCGAAATTTACCCCGGTCAGCGTCGAGCGACCGGCGAGCGTGAATGAATTCGTTGTGGCGTCTCCGCCGGAGATGCTCCCCGCTCCGTGGCCACCGTCGAACGGTCCATTGACGTAAAGCGCGCTGGCCGATGCCGGCGAAGAAAGTCCGATGAACGCCAGACCACAAATCGCCAACGCGAGAATCGACCCCTTCGTTTAGCTACCCACCGGCCCATATCGAAGATCATTGCCTTCCCGATCCAACTGTCGGTGGCAAGCGTGGTTAAGACAGGGAGCGTAGCAAGCTGGGACGCGGCGCAGGCGCTGTTCCCCCACGAGCGTTCAACCGTGTTCGTCCGGGCGCGATTGCGAGGGTAATTGCAGCTTCGAACCATCGCCCGGAAAGTCGGATCACCCTGGCTTACGCCGAAGCGACCAGATCAAGTGAGCAATGCTGCTGAGCAGGGCCGCCAGGGCCAATATCGTTGCCGAATCCAACAAGGGCACCTCCGGCAAGTATATGTCAGAAATGGCCATTGTAGGACAGGCGTCATTCGGGCGTCGCACGGTTCTCAATGTTTCGACATCGCGCTGCAAAGTCGCAGGCGTAGATCTTCGGCGCGGCGATGAGTCGCCAACCGGGACGTCGGCAGAATTGCAGGAGTGCACAACTCAGCTGGCAGTATGACGCTCGGTTGCCTCTGCAGTGGGGGGCGAAACGGTGACGGACGGTGACGCGATTTGGGCCGGTCTTGACCTCGGAGAAGAAGCCGCCCGCATCTGCGTGATCGACAATGCGGGTAGCGTATTGCTCGAGGCGGATTGCTCGCCAGAGGCCAATGAGATCACCGGCGTTCTGTCCGCGCTTCCCAAGGCGCCGTTCATCGGACTCGAAGCCGGATTGGGAACGAGGCTGACACGGCAACTACGCGCAAGCGGCCTGACGGTCGCGACGTTTGAAGTTCGGACCGTGCGCCGCTTTCTGTCGGTCTTTCACAACAAGACGGACGCCAGCGATGCCCGGGGCCTCGCCGAGATCGCGCGGCTGGGCCGCAGCGTGGTCTCGCAGGTGCACGTGAAGACCAAGGAATGTCAGGTCACGCGGTCCTTGTTGGCGATACGGCACAAGGTGACCCAACAACGGCTCGCGACGCAGAGTATCATTAGAAGCCTGTTCCGCGTCCATGCCGAGCGCACAGTGCGCTTCAGCGCTCGGCTGAAGGTTCGGGCTCTCGTGGAGGAGGAACTGCAGCGCCTCGCGTCGGAGGGCATTGATCTGCGCGCAGAGGTCCTGCCACTCCTGTCGGTTTGGGAAAGTCTCCTGCAGTTCGGCGCAGCGTTCGACAAACGCGTTGCGAAAATGGCGAAGGAGATTCCGACGTGTCGACGCCTGCAGACGATCCCCGGCGTGGGACCGTTGCTGGCGCTCTCATTCTACAGTGCGATCGAGGATCCGCACCGGTTCGCCGTAACCAGCAGAGTGGGCGCGTATCTCGGACTCGCTCCCCGCCTCTTCAAGTCTGGTACGGTTTCGCGGCGCGAGGGCATCAGCAAACGGGGCAGCAAGCTTACGCGCACACATCTCGTGATCGGGGCCCAAGTGATCTTGCGCAAGGATGCGCAGGACAGTGCGTTGAAACAATGGGGCACCGCTCTCGCTTCGAGGATCGGCTACCGCCGTGCAACGATCGCCGTTGCCCGCAAGCTCGCCGTTTTGATGCTCACGATCTGGAAAACCGAGGTCGACTATATGGCCTTCCCAAGGGAAGCGGCGGGCTCGTACCTCGTCAAGGGCGAGGCGCTTGAGCCTGGCAGGCTGAGTGAGGCCGAGCCCGCCGATAGCAATCGATCCGACGAACCTATCGCTGCAGATCGACCGGTTGGACATTAGTCGGACGGGTTGGCGCCAGATGTGGGCCTTGCGCCGTGTTGATTGAACGAGCGTCTCATGCTTGCCCGGTTCAAAGCGCTCGAAAGGCCGCCACGCTTGTGCGTGACGGCCTTTCTCGCCGGACCCAGTCGGGGGAGGGGGCTGCTACTGGCGCCGGCGATCCGGATCAGCGCGGTGTCGTGATCATGCTGTTCGCCTGGTTCCCGACCGCGCTCGCCGCGAACTGGTTGCCGGTGACCGACAGCGAGCCGGCGGAGAGCGGACCGAACGCGGGGGTGAACCCTGCGCCGGCAATTTGCGCGGTTACGCTTGCGCTATTCTGCTGGAAGGATTCCAGCGCGGAGGGCGTGCGGGCGCCCGCTAGCGAGACTGAGTTTGCGACCATATTGCCATAGGCGCGCGCCGCGACACTGTTGTTGCTCGCCGCCAAATTCGCATTCTGTGCATTGGCCGCGCCGCCGATCGGATAGCCCGGTCCGCTCGCCATCGCCGCGATCGCGCCAGAATTGATCTGGTTGCTGTAGAGGACCGCATTGCCACCCGCGATGCGCGCAGTTGCGTTCAACGCTGCGGTGCCGACCGCGGCCGGCGCGTTCCCAAGGGTCTCTGCCGACAGGCTGTTCTCGGCCATGTTTCCACGGGCAAGCGCCGACGCAATGTTTCTCTCGAGGATGATGGTCGAGTCGGCAATCGCCGGAGACGCGCCCGCCGCCGCCCCATCTATCGCGATTGCCTGAACCGTTGACGTGACTTGCGCATCGCTCGCCTGGCTGTTGGCAAGCGCGCCGCTCACCATCCTCGCAGCGCTGGACGCAAGCGCGTTGATGGCGCGGTTGGCCGAGGCATCCGCAATCGTCGCATTGTCGGCCATCAAGACGCGAGCGCCGGTCAAAGCCGTCGGGGCCTGCGGACTGGCGATGTTCGTCGTTGCCGATGCCGCTGCGCTTCCGGTGGCCGCCTGGTGGTTGACCAGGATGTGACCGCCGCTCGCCGTGATCTGGACCTGCGGCGTCCAGGTGATCGTCGCGGGAAGCGCATTGCCTGTCTGGCCGTTGGAAGCCGAGGCGAGAGCGCTGTCCGCATCGTTGATTGCGGCGAGTGCTGTGGTGCGATTGCCGGTGACTGAGAGGATGGACGAGTCGAGCGCGACCGGCACGGAGATGCCGGTCGCCACGCTCGCGGCGACGTTCGCATCGCCCGACTGCGTCGAGGCAAGGGACGGACCGGTATCGGCCGCAACCATTCCGGCACCGAGCGTCAGCCGATTGCGGACGGTGTTGCCGAGTGCGTTGGCGGCACTGCTATTGTCGGCGATCGTCACGCTCGAATTCATGACCGGCCCCGCGCTTTGGACGCCATAATCTTCCGCGACCGTGCTCGAGATCGTCGGGGTGAGCGCGTTGGCCGTCGCCGGCTGACCCAGTCGCTGGTAGCTGGCCAATGCGAACGGCGTGCGCGCGCCATAGCCGCCCGCGGCGACCCCGGCGATCAGGGCGCCGCCGGCATCGACATGACCGAAGTCCGACGCCTTCAGGTCTAGCGTATTGGTTGCGCTGTTCCCGAGCGTGGTGCCGGTGGCGCTGTTGCCGCTGGTCGAAAGCACCGAATTGGTGACGCTTGCATTGGTGGCGATCCTGGCGCCGCCCGGATCGTCCGGAGTTCCGATTACCGAGCCCAGATTGCCGTTGCCCGCCTGCACATTGTTGAGCGCTGCGCTCGCCACGAGCGAGGCGGTTGAGAGCGTGAGGTCGTTCACGGCCTGATTGCCCGTCGTGGCCGCAAGCGCGGCGTTGCCGTCGGCGGTCAGTTTCGCGCCGTCGACCGGCCCCGCGGCGGTGATCGATGCCGTATCGCCGAACTGCCCTGCGCTGACCGGCGTCGTGTCAAAGTCCTGGACGTTCTGGACGCCGAATGTGGCGCCGACGTTCGCGCTGCCGTCGAACTGGGCGCCAACCCGGAAGGCGGGCGACCCGGCATCGATATCGCTCGCCGAAACGCTTAGCCGATTGCCGGCTGCGTGATTGGCGATCGCAATCGCCTGCGCGGTATTGTCCGAGCTCGTCGCCGTGGTCCCCTGGACTACGCCTCCGAATTCGAGGGCGGAGCCGCCCCACGAGGTCGCCACGACCCTCGCGCTCTGCGAGCGCTGATCATTGGTCACGTTCGCTACCGCACCGCCGGCCTGCGCGGAAGCAGGCGGGAGGATCCGCGCTTGGAGGAGCAGCGCGTTGCTCGATCGATTCCCTGCCGCATTTGCCGAAATCAGGTTGTCGTCGCTCGTCACCGCCGCATCGGAAGCGTCGCCGCGGATGGTCGCCAGGAATTCCGCAGGTTCGATCGGCGCGCCCGCACGTGCCTTGACGACACCGCCCTGCGACTGGTTCGTGAGGATCGCGGTATCGGCATAGGCCGCCGCGCTGCCGTTCACGCCAAGTCGCACGACCGAAGGGAAAATGCTCGTCGCGTTCGTGGCAAGTGACTCACCCGACACCGAAAGACGATTGTCGACCTGGTTGCCGGAGGCGTTCGCCGACAGCGCATTGTCCGTCGTGGCCATCGAGCTGGCGCTGAGTGCGTCGCTGACTAGTGTGACCCCGCGCCAGGCGCGTGCCGCTGTCGTGCTCTGCGGCGCCATCGTCTGGAGGCTGACGATTCCCGCGGACCCCGAGGTCGCGACGTCCGCCGAAGCGACGTTGCCGTGCGCAGCTGCCTGCAGGCTGTTGCTGGTTGCTTCGATCTGGCTGTCCGTGGCGCTGCCGACGCCGATCTCGATCGGCGTATCGAATGCGTTTGCCTCGACATCGAGATAGCCGCCCGTCTGGCGGTTCGCGACGAGCGTAGCAGCGCTGCCCGAGAGCGACTGAGTGTCGGACGCGAGTGTCGCGGTGCCGAACGGTCCATCGTTCGCCTGGGTGTCGGGCGCGATCGCCATGTCGGCCTGGTTGGCGACGGCCGCAGCCTGGCTCGCGTTATCGCCGACCTTTACCTTGGCACCCGAGACCGCGCCGGTCACGGTCGAGAGGCTGGCGCCGGTCACGCCGGCGAGGACGCTGCCGCCGGGCGCCGCCTGGTCGTTGGTCGCCAGGCGGATGGCGTTGGCGTCGAGGCGCTGCGCCTCAGCGGCATTTGCGGCGAGCGTCAGTGCCAGGGCGGCGCCGCTGCGGGCGAGCAGCCGGCGACGCAGGCGCGCACGCCTGTTCAGGGAGATGGGGGTCATGCGATACTCCTTTGCTGGGGAACGAATTTGCTGGGATCGGCTGCTCAGCTGCGAGCAGCGGGAGCGTCGTGCGCGGCGGTTTGGGGGGAAGGCTGCGCATCCCAACCTTGGCGCGCGAGGCAGGGCCTCGGATCGGTCTTGGCGACAGCCGCGACCAGCTGGAGGGTCGCATCCTCGAGTGCTGTGCGCACGCCGAGCTGGAGCGGTTCCTGGCCCTTGGCGCCGAGGTTCACGTCGAACAGTGCCGAGCCGAAGAAGCGGAAGACGTTGAACCCGACCTCATAGCCGGTGAATTGCTTGGTCAGGCTGACCGTCTTGACCACCAGCAGCGAGCGCGTGTCGACGACTCGCAGATCGACTGCGACGGACTCGGTGTAGGTGCGCGCCTTCGGTCCGACCTGCCCGATGCGGGTCTCGAGCCCGCCCGAGCGGATGTCATAGTTGAGCTCGGTGATCCCGCCGACGATGTAATAGTCGGAGGCGGCAATGCTGCCCCCGAAATAGGGGAGCCACGGCACTGCCGTCGCGCCGGGACCGGGCAGGTGCGGGGCGCCATCGCCAAGCTGGCGGCGATCGGTGTAGCCGAGCTCGCGCTCGGCAATCGTCGGGTCGAACCGTTCGGCGAGCTGGACCGCGGGGCCCAACTTGCCCAGCGCCGAGCTGACCATGAGCGCACCGCCCTGCGTGATCGCGGCACCTTCGCTGATCGAATATTTGCCGGTGAAGTCGCGCACATCGCCGACCGCGATGACGGGGCGCCGCCCGCCGTGTGCCGCGAGCATGTCGCCCAGACAGGCGAGAGCGGGATCCATCGGGGTCCGATTGGCGCGAACTGCTGGTCCGGTCGGAATCGCCGTTTCGCCGGGCGCCAGCCTGATCCGGTCGAGCTTGGCGCAGCCGGGGAGCGCGAGCGCGAACAACGCCGCACTCGCGCTCAGCAGGGGACGGCAACCCTGCTTTTGGCGGAACAAGCCGTGCATCAGTTGAGCACTCCGAAAGCGCAGGCGCTCGATCCGCTGACATTTGCGGACTGGGTCCCGCCGTTCGACTGCGTCGAATTGAGCGCCTGCGTTGCCGCGCCATCGACGCGCGTCACGGTCGAGCCGTTCAGCGTCGAGCTGACCGCGCCGGCATTGTCCTGGCCGCTCGTCACATTGGGACTGGAGCGGTCCCCGGTGACGCCGGACGCGTTGCTGTTGCCGGTGGCAGTTGCGCTCGCACCGCTGACCGAAGGTGAATTTGCGGTGGCGCTCTGCAGCCCGCTGTTGCCGGTCGCGCTGGCCGCCACCGAGCAATTGACCTGGCGGGCGATGTTGGTGGTGTAGGCGGGCGCCGAATAGGCGCCGCCTCGGCGACGCTCGATGAGGTCGCGGAGCGCCGCCTGGGCCGCAATGTCGGCGGGCGTCGCGAACTGCCAAGCGAGACTTTCGCCATAATTGTTGGCAAGGACCGGCGTTGGCGCAGCGGCAAGTGCAAGCGCTAATAGCGCGCTTATTGAAGGCAGCGCGCCGTTCCGGCGCGTATACAATCGTGCGTGCATGTGGAACCCTCCCGTTGAGTCGAGCGGCCTGTTCGGCCTCGCCTTTTTCTCTTCGGGAGTCGGCAAATGCGGGAGTGGCCGGATGCCGCCACGGGTTGCCACGTATCGCCGATATGGGTCGGTTCGAATGCGGCAATCGTATAATTCGGAGGAAAGAACTGCTGGCAGAGATGGCGAGCGCGTTCACGTGCGCGTCGCTATCGATCCGGCCGACTGCGCGACATGCCGACTATATCGCGTTCTGGCGAGCCGTGCTGCGCGGCGATGAGCGCGCGATCTTTCGTGCGGCTGCCAGTAAGGCAGCGGATTGTCTGCTCAGCTTTGCCGGCGAGTCGGAGTGCGAAGCGTGACGGGCGCGGCGCAGTTGTGTCGCATGGCGCATGTTTGGCGTACACTTCCCGAAACGGATCGCACGATCTTTGAAGCGGTCCGGTTCGATCGTCTCGACTATGCGCAGTCCGCCGAAAGTCACGGCTGCCAGATTGGTGATGTCGAGCGCACGATCGCCCGCGTGCTGTTGGCGCTCGATCGCGCTGCCAGCAATGGTCAACCCAGATGATTAACCTCGCTGGCCGAATGGCCGGCGAGGTTGTGCGCCTTGGCGGCACTGGTAGGAAGAGCGCGATGCGCAACGACCTCGATCATCTGCCTTCTGCCAAGCAGCGCGAGTTGAAGCATGTCGTGCGCGTGCTGTTCGAGGAATTCGAGCGCGAGATCGGCTTGGCGACGCAGCCGTGGAAGAAGCGCGGGCGGATCCTGAAGGTCATTCTCTACGGCAGTTACGCGCGCGGCGACTGGGTCGACGACCCGGTCGGCGGCTACAAGTCCGACTATGACATCCTCGTCATCGTCAACGACGCCAAGCTGACCGATCCCGTGGAATATTGGGGCAAGGCCGACGACCGGCTGATGCGCGATGCGACGATCAACGACGCGCTCAGCGCGCCGGTCAATTTCATCGTCCACGACCTCGCCGACGTGAACGACCATCTGACCCAGGGGCGGCCATTCTTTGTCGACATCGCGGCCCAGGGCATCGCGCTCTACGAAGCCGAGGGATTTGAGTTGGCGACACCGCGCGTGTTGCCTCCGGAGGAAGCACGCGCCGAGTCGCGGAAGCACTTTGACTACTGGTATCCATTCGCCGCGCACGCTCTCCGATTGGCGGAAACTAGCCGGTCAGACAGAGTCGAACGCGACGCGGCGTTTATGCTCCACCAATCGGTTGAGCGATTCTATCACTGCGCATTGCTGACCCTCACGCTGTACAGCCCGAAGTCGCACAAACTGAACTTCCTTCGCTCGCATGCTGAGGAAGTGGCACCGGAACTGATCGCGGCCTGGCCGCGCGCCGATCGGTTCAGCCGGCGATGCTTCGAACTGCTGCGGCAGGCGTATGTGAACGCCCGCTATTCGCCGCATTATGAGATCAGCGATGAGGAACTCCGCTGGCTCGGCGAACGCGTGCTCGAGCTTCAGAGCCTCGTCAAAACCGTCTGCGACAATCGGCTCGCGCCGCGCGACTGATCGCGCGGCGCTCGCTTGGAATCAAACGGCTTTGGGGCGGCGGCCGCGGCGCGCCGGCGCGGGAACTTCCGCAGCCGCAGCCTTGGCCGCACGGCCTTTCTGGCCGAGGCCGATTTTCTTCGCCATCTCGCGGCGCGCCAGCGAGTAGTTCTCCGAGACCATCGGATAATCGGCCTTGAGGTTGTAGCGCTCGCGGTACTGCTCGGGCGTGAGGCCATGGCCACTCAAATGACGACGCAGCGTCTTGTACGGCTTGCCGTCGATCATCGAGAGGATGTGATCCTTGGACGCGAGCGACTTGCGAACGCTGACCGCAGGCACATGTTCGGGCTCGGCTGTCCCATCGGCAGCAGCAGTCGCGGGCGCGCCGGATCCCGAAAGCTCGGTGATGGTCGCATGCATCGTGCGAAAAAACGCCGGCACGTCTTCCGCGACGACACGGTTGTTCTGGTTGCCGAGCCAGGCGATCGTCAACTCGGTTGCGAGTTCGACGGAATTGACAGTTTCTTCTTGCGCCAAAGGGGGATGCTCCGTTGTGATATCGGCAATGTCGATGACATCGCCATTGCGGCTCCCCCCTTGCCGAGCGCTCTGTATCGCGCGACTCAAGAAATCAACTTGTTTTGTCTGAGTTTTCGATTGCGTCCTGCTCGAATGCGCGCTTCCCGCGGCGTCGCCACAATGCCAATACCTGCTCGCGCCGTTCAGTCCTGAGTGTTGCCGCCGCTTCGATCAGAAGTCCGAAGATGACAGCACGATCGTCGTCGGTGAGAACGATCAATTCTGCCTTTGCCACCAGCCCGCCGAGTTCGATCAACTGGCGCGTGCGTTCGCGTCGTTTCACGACCGAGTCTCGCTTGTCGTCACGTGCGATTCTCGCCTGGAGTCGATTGCGTGCCGCCGCTGCTCGTTTGAGCGCGAGAGTGGTTTTCCCGAGTTCCGCCGCCAGTGCCCCGTGTCTTTTGAAAGAACGCCGCGCCGCGTGCACGCCAGCCCTCCCTGGTCACCAAGTCTTTGACGTCGACAACACTCACCAACGCGCCGGCCAGCAGTTCGATCGGCAATGCATCGGCGCCGGTTGCAATCACTAGCTCACCCAACTGGTGCAGCTTGCGATCCTTCAGCTGTCTCGCCTTGTCGCGCCTCGGGCTGGAGTGTGCACGAGCGCGGGATGCGCCTTCAAAACAGAGGCATTAAACCCTTCAAAGGAGAAAGGGGCTGTTTCGTTCGCGCGCCGGTTGCTGGGACAGAATTTGAACCTGTGACCTTCGGGTTATGAGACGGAAATTCAGTATAGTATGCAATTGACATAGCTTATATAATTGCAGGTTTCAAACGTCTTGTGCTAGCACATGTGCTAACTTTCAATTTGATTTGCCCCCTAAACCTATCTGGCGACAAGACGAATCAGTCGATCTGCTTGGGCGCGAGGAAATCGCTTGTCCGATCGCAGGCTACTCGAGCATCCGACCACATTCGACCTATAACGACCGGCGCCGTTCCTACCCGTCCATGTTTACATATCCAGGACCAACGCCTCTTGCCTCGCGCTCGTCGAGGAGCTGGTACAGCTTCGGCTGAATGTCTTTGTCGGCGCCCATAAGATTCAGCGCGGTTCGTACTTGAGTCCAGCTCGGATCGGCTGGAGTAACCTCCGCTCGCCGACGACTGTAGTCGAACAGAGACGCAACGCGTGCGGCGATGGTGCTGATGCCGATAAGGTGACTTCGGAGGTCCTCCGCATAGACGGAGCGCGCGTCTTTCGCGCCGTCAACGAAACCCGCGCCCAACATGCGTGCCCAGAACACTTGGATATCCCGCAGGAGGTTCGCGACGGCCGCCGCGCCATCATCGTTAGCCGCTTCGACAAAACGCTCCAGCGTCGGCGCAGCGTCGGTCGGAAGTCCCGGGAGCCGTTCAAGGCTCACAGTTGAAATCTTCGCGTGCGCCTCGGCCTGCTGATATGCGCGAAGAAGCACTGCTCCGCACTCATCCGCCCAATCCAGCAGGACACTGAGGGTCAGCGGCAGTGTTGCGCGACGAGCGCGAAGCTGGCGCGTCAGACGATCCGTTTCAATTCTCTTGTTGGTTAGCGTCTGCCGCCAGATAAACAAGCCGCCTAACACGGCCGCAACGACAGCAAATACGCCGCCTTCAAGGCCCTGCCAGTCTTTCGCGACCTGCCAGAATCCTTGCGACGGCTGCTCGACGACGGCGTGTATTTCGACCGGCACACTGCTTTGTGCAATGCCATGCTGATCGATCACGATCGCGTGAGGCCGCGACGCCGGAGCGGGGATAGACTGATTGGGGTGAAGTTTTTCGGCCATTGGCGGGATGTGGGATTGCAAGGATCGTTTCGCTAGCGGTAGCCATACCGATCTAAAGGCAAGGGAGAGTTCAAGCAGCCTCCAGCTCACCCGGCGCGGTTCACATTTTGAGCGTATCAATGAAATGAGCGGGAAGCTAAAGGTTCTCGCAGCGGGAACAACTTATTCTGGGGGCGGAGATGACAGATACCGGGGGACGCCCGCGCTCGACGCGCACGGCGATTCTTGCCCTAGGGGTGACGGCAATAGGCGTAGTGATTGCTGGAGTGACGCTAAGCGTCAAACCCACGCCTAAAGCTGACTTGAGCGCTGTCGATAGCATCGACAATTCATCGATGGTCGCGAACAAAGATCAAGCACCATCGATTCAGGCTGGTCGTGACATCAACGTTGGACGTGATTTGAACATATTACCTCAGGAGAAGCTGCCCGATGAAAGCCTCATCATCACTCGTTCGTTGAGTGAATCAAAGAATGATGCTGAGTCGCTGGCTGGCGCTCCCGCTACCGCGGAATATTGGCCCGGATCGCTCGCGTCCCTAGAGAACACAACCGGCACCGACATCCCCCTTACGATCGGCGAATTCGATTCGGATGCCGGAAACTTAGACATCGGAACAGTGCCAGTGGGTGGGAAGATCAGATACAAGATGCCGGAATATCAAGGAGCATTTATTATATACAACACGTCAGATAATAATCGCTATTTTTACTTTAGTATCAAAAAATGCTGAAATAACCAGATTGCGTCAGTTTCCGGGACACCCGAGCAGACGTCGACGCACACTTAGTAGCATTCGGGAACTCAGCCGACGGTTTGGCGTCGCAAGTCCGGGCGTTTGGATATCATCAACCTGCACGCCAGTTCTCTGCCGCCCCAACGCGTCGAGAAGGCTTCTGAAACTTCGAACCACGTGCCATCGTTGCCTACGCCATGATAGATGCCCATGCACGAACACTGACACTCGTGACCCTTCGCATTCTGGCATGATGGAGAGCAAATTTCCTGCTTGCGGTAGGGTTGGATGACGTAGAGACTGCCGTATCGTTCAAGCGCGCGTTCGACCAAGTTATCGAACCATGCCTTCGGTAGTTCCCAAAACTTTTTCCCAGCAATCCAGACGGGAATATTTCTTCGCCCATTTTGAAGCCACGCTCGATTGTCGGCAGAGAACGGAAGACGAACTCTGAGCAGTTCGCCCTTTCCGGTGCGGCGCAGCACAACCGGAATCCTATCTTGCGCCCAGATGGCAGCGATAGATTGATTTGCCATGGGTTATCCATACCCAAAAAGGAAAACAATGCTAGGCTACCCAGAAAATGATGGTTGCGGGAGTAAGATTTGAACTTACGACGTTTAGGTTATGAGACGGATATGGCGAGCCAACGTACGATAATGGCCCCCCAATTTCGCACCGGATTCGGAGCGTCCTGCCGACAGATTGGCCGTATGTGGCGCGCGCGGCCAACGATCAAGAAGAGCAGCCGCTAATTAAAAACGCCACCAGCTAAGCAAGCCATAGAACACTACAGACATGCCTAGTTGTGATGCGAGATTTTTTCAAGAATTACGGTGATGTCATGCGCATGTGATAACAATCCCGCCCCAGCGGCAGCCACAATCCAGGGAATGACTTTACCGGTTGTTTCGCCGCCCTTGCTAATAACTCCCTCGATAAACATCGAGCATAATTTAAGAGACCACTTACCAAATCTTGTACAAAGCTCACTTATTCTGGGCCATCTTGCTCTAAAGCTGGACAAATTTCCAATTTCTAGCTCTGCTTTGCCATCACGTATCGAAGTAAGCAGCTCTCTCTTTTCCTCATGTCCGACCACCTCATCAGAAGCCAATTGATTGTGACCGATTTTACCAAAACTTAAATCAAGAGAGCGGATAGCCGCCTCCATCTCATCTAGTCTTCTCATTATAGCATCTATTGCTCTAGCCTCGCCTCCGCGCCCGTAGAAATCATTATCGTCTTCATCGATATTCGAAAGCGAAGAATTATTCCATGTCCAGTACCCTGGCAGCCGTTCTGAGAGATCGATTTTAACCTTACTGCTCAGTGCTTGCTCGAATTCATATTCCAACGCCGAAAGAGCAGTAAGTGGCTCCTGAAACGATTGATCACCACTAACAATATTGGCTTTGATCCTTGGCATATCATCTTTGCTGGGTGAATGATACGGCTTGAGATTCTGTAGAAACCAAAAAAGAGCGCACTCATATTGGATAGAATAGCTTTCGCGAGCCAAATCTCCTGGCAACACGCCATCTGGAAAGCGCGGCGTAATATAGAGCCAATTGCCAATTTGCTTATCTTCGTCGGCGGTCGGCGAAGGGCGCCAAAAGTAGGCACGAGAGCGTCTCTTAGGTGCCACAACGTCTACACTCAAGATTTTCAACGCTTACAGAAAATTGTGTGCCTTGGCTCGGGCCGTGCGGAAATGAGAACATATTGCGCAGAATAGCGCCGCAGGCGCTCAACTCCATCGATAACGAGGCAGCGTAAGTATCCACAGGTAGTAGCCTAGGCAGATTTTGTTGTTTTCGCCAAGCGGCGATTCTAGCGCTCCGTTGCTCGATGCGACCTGCTCTCTGGATTGTCAGAGCGGTCGCGGAGGGTCCTAGCTTTCGGATTCCATTCCCGCGCTTTGAGCGAAGTTGTCATCGACGACGTAGCGGCGCATTGTGATCCGGTAGATCGAAACCTCTGCTCAGCATCGTCCCCGCTATAGATACAGCCCAGGGCACCGAGGTTGAACCGGAGATCGAGTTCCCAGCCAATGCGTACAACGCGGCCAAGCTGTAGCTAGCTGTCGTCGCATATCCTGAATTTGGGGCAGGCCAATCGGGCGGGACTCGCCCGCCAGTACATTGTCGTCAGACGAGAGAGTCGGGGCGTTCCGAGGATCTCAGACACGTTGTGGGGCTGGTCGGACGGCATCTAGCCTGTTGCCGTCCGGCCATTTCCGTTCTCGCGTCATCCTGGCTCCGACTCCGCCGCGCTAAAGGCGGCCAGATAATCCGCCGCCGCATGCGCCTTGCCCGCGGCCGCAAAGATCGCACGGCTGTCGTTTTTGAGGACCTTAAGCCAGTTCGCTATATAAGGAGCGTGATCGATGCGCGGATCGCTCGGCAATCCGAGCTGTCGTGCAACGAAGGCAGCGCCAAGTTCGGCGACAAGCTCTTCCATCGCGTAAGCCTCGGAGCCGAACCGTCCAGATAGATCGCGGTCGAGCCGCGATTTCGCGCCGGTCCAGTTCGTCAACTCGTGCGCGAGCACCGCATAATAGCCCGCCGCTTCCTTGAACTGACCGAAGGGCACCATGCAAACGATGTCAGCGCCCGGCTCATAACAGGCGACGTCGCCGCCCTCACTTACGTTTGCCGGTATCGACCTGAAAAAGCGTTCGGCCGCCTCGTCGCGCGCCTCTTCAGAAAGCTGCGGCACGTTCTGCGGCTCGTAACGGTCGACCTGCTCGGCGTTGAAGACGTGGTACGCCTTGGCGACAAAGTGCTGCCCCCGATCGCCCGTGCCGAAATCCAATTCGCCGTCCTGGTCGCGCTCAAGCTTCTTCCAGGAAAACACGGTGGCGGATTTCTCGCCCTTGCGGACCTGAGCGCCTTTCTCCTGCCATTGCTGGTAGGTGGCCCAGGTGCCGGACTGAAAGCAGTTTGCCTGCGCGATCATCCAAAGCGAGATGACGTTGAGCCCGCGATAGCCGCGTCCGCTCACGACATTGATGGGGCAAGTGATATCGGCCGAGACGCGGTGCCACGGCATTTGATAGGTTGCCGCGCCTTCCTCGATCGCCCTCACGATTTGGTTGGTGATTACCTCATAGATGCTCCGTTTCATGATCTCCTCCTGGGATTGGGTTGCGCACAGCAACCCTTGCCCATCGGCGAGATCGGGGAGGTAAGCGGAGCAAGAGGCTTCGCGGGGAACCGGCTGCAGGGAGCGTCAGCGACCGAAGCTGGGCGGAAGCCTCTTCGAAGCGCGCCAGGGGCGGCGCCCCTTAGCCTACGGCAGGGATCGTCACCCGAATGGGCGGAAACTCAGGTCACTGAGGTTCCGGCGCGCCGCGCTAGAGCCCGGTCGGCGCAGCCGAGCCTCAAACAATCTTGATTTTCTAAAGCGTTGAATGCGGCTCTTGCACCCGCACTTCCAATCTAAAGCAATTAGAGGCCGATTTGACTCAAGGGCTTCAAACTCATTACTCCGTCATCGGCCAATTGCCGAGACGTCGATGCAACTTAACTCGAGGAAGCGACGGATGGAGGTACTCCTCAGAGTGGCCCTAGTTGGTTTTTTCGGGATCCTGCTCCTTGTCGCCAATGTCTCGTTCTTAACATCGCTCGCCCGTGGTGTGCGTGGCGGCGATCTCGTTGTTGCTCCGATAAAAGTCAGTGGTGACGGTGCGGCTACTGCGGCACTGCAGGAGTCGCTCGCAGCCATGCTGGTTGTGCGCCTAAAGGCCATAACGATAGCGTTTGCTCAGTCTCAGTCTGCTCTAAATAAGAATCAGCATGCTACTCCTACAGCGGCGCCTATGATGTTTGGGAATCCAAGGTCGGTAAATTTACGTTCAAAGCTCTTCGAGCCGACTAATATTGTAATTCACACATCTGCCGTAGACGTAGGAGGATTTCTACCTCAGATCGAGCGATGGTTTATTAGAGATAGAACGTTATCTTTCACCGTGTCGGTCGAACGCGATAAGACTGTTATCTCAGGAGATGTTGACGCTTTAGGAGTTGATAACGCGCCTCCTATTTGGATCCAGATTTCCGATCACTCAGCGGATGCGATTGTGGATGCGCTAGCCTACTCTATCGTGCAGCGCGCCTGGTCTAAAGATGAACCGGAACTATTCGATCTTACTCTCGAAGAATTCATGCATATAGTACAGTCGGTTGAAGACGCCGCTACGTTAAATAGACGATTTGAGAAACTAGGCACGCCTCCTGCGCAAAAATATATGGATATCTTGTCGAAGATAAATCCGATAGCTGACCGCATAGTAAATTGGAATCAATTTACGCTATTTGTGGCGTCAATTGCAGAGCGCTCAAATGATCATTCGAGGGCTTCTCAGCTCTTGCTAAGGGTGAGGGAGAACTCAACTGGGAGCGATCGGAAGTCGATCGGCAGGAAAATTGAAGAAAATGGAGGAGCGGCGGCTGCACTTGCGCCCTATTACCCGATGCTGGATAGAGCCTATAAAGAGCTGTCAGAAATGTTCCCCGGGAATAATTTACCAAAACCTGAACTGAAACTAGTAGATTACGGAACAAAAAATGCGTTTTGGGACGGATCTGCGGTTCATATGGCCCCAGGCTTATTAGAGCCTGACATGTTGGCCCATGAGATCGCCCATGGGTTCCTGAATACGCGCTGGCATGCGCCGTACGAAGGTGAAATGGGTGCGGTGATGGAAGCCTATTGCGATTCACTAAGCGCTTATGTTGTCCAGCGTATGCTTAATCAGAGTGCCGCTACTGCAGATTGGAGCGTATCTCCTGGCGCTATCGCGTGGATACTGGATGAGCCGCAGAGCGGAAAGCGCAATCAGCTACCAATTAGATCGCTCCGAGCGCCCGGAACGGCTTATGTTGACCATCCCCTGTTAGGAACCGATCCGCAAATATCGAACTATAAAGACTATAAGAAGACAGGCGATAACAGCGAATTCTTTCTAAATTCTGGGATTGGAGCGAAGGCATTCTACGAAACCTCAATCAAGATCGGTACTGAAAAGGCAACAAAAATCTGGGTGGAAGCACTCACGCGATTCGACGTTAACACGGGGTATCCTGCGGCGGCGCGGATAATTCGCGAAACTGCGACCGGTATCTACGGCATGGGCAGCGTTGAGGCAGTTGCGGTCGACAGGGCGTGGGCGGACGTGGGATTACCGTAGTGCCTTCCGGCACAGGGATTTGAATGAGCTAGAGAGTCGAACGCGTCCCCGAGGGCCAACTGCTAGCGCCCTACGCTTGGGCAGAATCCTATCCCAGCGGTGACAACAGCCATTTCAACAGACGCACCCACCAGCTTTCGCGAGTTCGCAGCGGCGCGGGATGCTGCATCGGAACTGGAGTTGGTATCGGTGGCTTTCTCTCGCCGGTATGAATCTGAAGCGCGTAGCGATCGGCACGTTGGGCCTTCGCGGTGTCGAGCGCGGTCATCGGAGCGTACCAATCCACGCGTGAACGGCGAACCCAGTAATGCGATCGACAGGGCAGTGTCCCCAATCCGATCGACGGAGATAACGAAATTGTGGAGCCGTGATCCGTAAGCCGCCACTGGGCCGCATTGAGCGGCGTCACCACCTTATTGCCGCAGCCACAGCAGCATCGATGGGAAGCGGTATTGAACCGTTTCGATATGTAGATGACCCCCTCGTCGAGGTCCTTCGGAATGAACTCGACATATTGGTGGGCGAGATGGCTATGGCGTGTCACGCGATCTCCTCGTTTGCCAACGCGCCGGTTACGATCTGATAGCTTGAGAAATGCTCGTGCCCGGCGTCGCGGTAAAACCCGCAGAGTCGCTTCCAACGAATGACCGCGAGCGCCGCGTTGAGGGCGTTCAGTTCCGCGATCTGAATGTTGGTCGCATATTCGTTTTCGGCTTCGTCATCGCTTCCGAAGGACATCAAGCGGTCGACGTGGTCTCGCTTGTCAGGCGTGCTCGCCAGCACACGAACGATTCCCTGAAGCCCATTTGGACCGCGAACGATACCCATGCCGACGTCGATAAATGCGACGCCGTGCTGATTGAGCCAGTTGACGATAGCGCGTTTCGGTTTGCCGGCGTCGAGGCAAAGAAACGCGAAATTGATGCCTTCCAGCAAATTTAGGTTCGCGGCCGTCAGCGGTTCGGCATTTCCGGAAAGCCCCTTGCGGCGCAGCTTGCCGTAGATGTCGATGAAGTTGGCGACCTTTCGCTTCTTCGCTGCCAGTTCGGCGAGTGACCACGCGCCCGGCGATCGAAACGCGTTATGTGTATCAAAGCCGTCGCCATCGAACAGACGGATTTCCGCTACGCGCGTCTTTGCGATCAGGTCTAGGACATAGGAGCCGGTGCCCCCGACGCCGATGATTGCGACTCGCTGGCTCTCAAGCTTTTCGTTGTCCATGCCGATATTCACGCGGCTGGAGGCGGTGTCGACGTAATGGAAAACGTCATCGTCCTCCTCGTCGGTTGCATAAACCGGATAGGTTTGGGCAGTCACCTCGGGTCGCAGCTTTTGTGCTTCGCCGACGATCCAGCCGAGATAGGCCTGCATCTTGTGCTCAAAGTCACGGTATGCAGCCTTCGCGGAGAACGTAAAATCGGCAGTTAGCCCTTCGAGGAGCTGCGTTGGGCCGCTCGGGTTTTCGAAACTGCGGATTTTGGCGCCATTCGCGTGGCACGGGTGCTCTCCCATCCACCGCGCCACGTGATCTTTCGGCTTTGCAACTTCCGCGCCGTCGATGACTTCCGTTCCAAATTCCGAAATCAAGACGCCATCCTCGCGAACGACACCTGCCGCAGTCACGTAAGGCACATCTTTGATCAGCAAGTAGCCCTTGCGGATATCGAGGTGGAAGCCGTTGTTCCGAAGCGCGAGGAGGTCCTTGCTACGAGCGATTAGCCGGTGTGACATCGAACTCCATTTCCTTCTTCACCTGCACGGACTGGCCCTCGATCAGAGTGCCTGTGGGCTTGTCGCCAGCACCTTTACTGTACTGCACCGAATAGCGCTGATCCTCGGGGAGCGGCGGCGCGCTGATGAGATGGAGCAATTCTTCGTAGAAGAGTCGTTCCTTCTCGACCTGGTAAGCCGTGCCGTTCACGTAGATCGTCACGACCTTTGGCCCATGGTCGGCGCCACCATGTTCGGCGTTTTCGTTATGCTCGGTCATATCGTTTCTCCTGTCGGTTAGTGTTTCTTATCGCGCGGCGGGAACGGATCGTGCCCGGGAGCAACTGTGTCGGAATCCCGCCACTTGGCATCGCGACCCTGGATGCGAACTTCGCCACCCCCGAGACTCCGTACGGTGGCCTTTGCCTGCTGTTCGGCCGCACCCTGCGTCCGATGCACGCTTTCGGGTTTGGCAACGCCGGCCTGCTTCACGGCCCAGTCGTTCCCATTTTTCACAACAAACCGATCATTCTTCGACATTTCGATCATCCCATTTTGGTGTTGCCTGATGCGAGTTCGCCATGGCATAATTGCCATAGTCACCATGATGGAGATTCATGGTGAAAATGTCAAGTTTCACATAGCGGAGACGCCATGAAGGATGATCAAACATCTGATATCTTTAGTAAACGCCTGCGAGAGGCCCGCGACTTACGGGGTCTAAGTCAGGCTCAATTGGCGGCAAAATCGGGGTTGCCGCCCGCTTCGGTGTCGCATTTCGAATCGGGGCCACGGAAACCGTCATTCGACAATCTTAAGGCGCTTGCATCCGCTTTGGATGTAACGACCGATTATCTGCTCGGGCGATCTGATACTCCCGAAGCCTCGGCCGAAACGGTAGGTCGATTGCATCGCGATCTGCACAAGCTGACGACGCAGGATTTGGAATTGGCGAAGGGTTTCGTGGATTTGCTTCTGAAAAAGCGCGGACCAGGAGCCGATCAAACATGAGCGAAAAGGCGCGCGTAGCTCGGCGAACACTCGCGGAGACAACCGCGGCCTCTGTGCTGCGTCAGCAGAAAATCGACGGTCTTCGCGTCGACCCGATCGCTATCGCAACCTCCAAGGGGATCGCCGTTCAGGCGAAACCGGAAGACACCGAAGGCGTCTCGGGTATGTTGATCAAAGCCGGAGATACGTTCGGGATCATCTACGCGACAAACATTCCAAGCAAAGGGTTTCAGCGATTTAGCGTCGCCCACGAGCTTGGGCATTATTTTATAGAGGGGCATCCCGATGCGCTCCTCTCACAAGGAATCCATGTTTCTCGTGCCGGCTTCGTCGTCGCTGATCCCTATGAACAAGAAGCAGACTTTTTTGCATCGGCACTCTTGATGCCGGAGCGGCCGTTCCGGCGCGCGATCGACGATCACGCGCCGGGGCTCGCCTGCGTTGAGGCACTGCGTAAGGCGTGCGAGACCTCGCTGACAGCGACCGCCATCCGCTATAGCGCACTGACGCGGGACGGCATCGCAATCATCGCGAGCCGAGGCTCGGTGATCGACTGGTGCTTTCTCTCGGAGGCGATGAAGCAGGCACGTGGTCTCGCCTTCCTGAAGAAGGGAACCCAGCTTCCAGCGGGGTCGGCGACTTACGCCTTCAACCAACAAGATCAGAATGTACGCTCAGGCCAAAGCGACGCGGCAACCGGTTCGCTGAGCGACTGGATGGGTAGCGAAGCGCGCTACACCATCAACGAGGAAGTCGTCGGCCTCGGTCAGTATGGGCGCACTTTGACAATCCTGACCTGTGACCAGCTGTCGGTGCGTCCGGAAGAGGAGCCCGACGTCGATGACGAGGAAGCGCTGATCGAAAGTTGGACACCACGCTTCCGGCACTAGCGTCGTAACGACGGTCGCGCAGCTCTGGGAGTCCGTTTAGAAAATCATGGATGGGAGTTTCAGCCGGGGCTGTTACCGCTCATACATGTTTTTCCAAACCGTCTCTTAGAAACACTTTTCCGGAGCGCTACGTGAACTCGGCACGGTCATTCTGGGAGTTGTACAAAGCAGCGCAGACTGGAGATTCGGGAGCTATGACCCAAGTGGGGCGCTGCTTCGAAATTGGCCGCGGATGCCAAAAAGACGAGGTTTCAGCTCGCCAATGGTATCAAAAGGCTGCAAAGGCGGGCGCATTGGACGGCGCATACAATTTGGCCTGTATGTGTCGTGAGGGGCGTACCGGCACGCGACTACAGCAGTGCATATTATTGGTATGAACGATGCGCATCCCAAGGCGACGCTGATGCTCAGATATGCCTTTCGTTTATGTACTGGCAGGGATGGGGTCGACCGCAGGACTTAGAGCAAGCGGCAATTTGGGCTCGTAGGGCGGCAGATCAGAGGCACCCGGCCTTAATATATTGGGAATTTTCTATGCCCATGGATATGGTGTTCAAAAGAATCGTCGGAAAGCGCACGAATTATTTTCACTTTCAACGAAATATGGCTGTCGGGAGGCTCGTCGTAATTTGATAATTTTTAAGTTACGACTTGATTGGATTCTCAAGTATGTAGCCCCCACGAAATTTATTTGATGTGACCTGCCCCGAGATTTTCATCCAGCGCTTATTAGAGCCGAGGCGGTTTTGGTTACGCCGTGAGGCGCGCTGTTTGCAACGGGGTCAGGCATGCCTGACCCCGTTGCAAAAATCGTTTGGGCAAAGGCTGCCGGCGTCTGGTAGCCGATCGATGAGTGGGGCCGGCAGGCGTTGTAGTCGTCGACCCATTCGCGGATCACGGCGCGGGCATGGTCGAGGCCGTGGAACAGCGTCTCGTTCAACAGCTCGTCACGCATCCGCCCGTTGAAGTTCTCGACATAGCCGTTCTGCATCGGTTTTCCCGGCGCGATGTAGTGCCATTCGATCGCATGGTCCTTGCACCACGTCAGGATCGCGTTCGCGGTGAACTCGGTCCCATTGTCGCTGACGATCATGCCCGGCTTGCCACGCCGGGCGATGATGGCGCCCAACTCGCGCGCCACGCGGCGGCCGGAGATCGACGTGTCCGGGATCGCCGCCAGGCACTCCCGGGTCACATCATCGACGATGTTGAGCACCCGGAACCGCCGGCCGCATGCGAACTGGTCGTGGACGAAGTCCAGGCTCCAGCGGGCGTTCGGCCGCGCCTCGACCAGGATCGGCGCACGCGTGCCGACCGCCCGGCGGCGTGCGCGCCGCTTGCGGACCGCCAGCCTCTCCTCCCGATAGATCCGATTGACGCACGAACGCTCCCCCTCGCGCTGCAGCAGGATATGCAGCCGCCGATAGCCGAACCGCCGGCGCTCGTTGGCAAGCTCGCGTAACCGGCCACGCAACGCTGTGTCCGGCGCGCGGCGGGGCTGGTAGCGGATCATCGTGCGATCCGCGCTGACGATCGAACAGGCCCGACGCTCGGACAGTCCCATCACGGACTGAAGATGCGCGACGGCTTCGCGCTGAGCGGCGGGCCCTACCACTTTTTTGCCAGCAGCTCGCGAAGCACCGCCGCATCCAGCATCTGATCCGCCAGTAGCCGCTTGAGCTTTGCGTTCTCCTCCTCGAGTTCGCGCAGCCGCTTCGCCTCCGACACTTCCAGGCCGCCGTACTTCGACTTCCAATTGTAGATCGTCGCCTCGGATACACCGTGCCGCCGAGCCAGATCGGCGGTCTTCATCCCCGCCTCCGACTCCTTCAAAACCCCGATGATCTGCTCTTCCGTGAACCTCTTACGCTTCATCTCGTCCGTCCTCTCGATGGGCCGGACTCTAATCGCTACTGGAGGAATTTACCCGGGGCAGGTCACCGGATGTAACCCCGCGCTTGAGCGGCTGGCCATGTCCGTGACCGAGGCGGGCGCGGCGGCGGTCGTGCGCGTCATCTTCCAGCTGTCGACCGATGCCGAATTGCTCGCTGCCTATGCGGCAACGGACAGGCGCCCAGGAAATCCGATCGCGGATATCCTGCTCGCCGAGCTGCAAAGGCGAGACCTCACCGTCTGATGTCGTGTGCGAAGTTCTCCAGCCGCTGATCGGCCTTGGCCCTATAGCTTGAGGTCGGGAATGGTGACCTTGGCGGGGTGTTTCGTTGGCTCACGGTTTGACCGCGAGGGCACACTGGCGGCAGGTTTGGCTCGATCGCGCCGGATGTCTTTATCTCCGGACGTGGCCTTATTGCCGCTGCTCCCGCGTTTCGCGCTGGCCATCATCTTCCTCCCGTTGGCGAGATCACTTCGGGCAAGGAGCGAATGCGCCCGCCTTGTGACCATTTTCGGTCTTTACCCAATGGCATTTGCCCTTCGCGTCCTTGGTCGTCGCGGAAGCGGCCATCCCAGCGTCCTTCTTCGGGCACACCATGAATCGCTTCGTCTTCGGATCCTTGCACTGCTCCGCGAGCGCAGGCGTGCCCGCCAGCAGCGTGACGGCGGTCAAAGCGACGATGAGTTTGCGCATGATGCTCTCCTCTCCTGAGTCGGAGCCGCGAGATTAGCCGGCTCTTGTGCCGGGCGCACCTAAACGAACGATAGCGTTCCGGCAGGCTGCGGAACGGACGCACGCATCCTGCAGGTTTTCGGGAGGGACGACGTGCCCTGACCGAGCGGCGTTCAACTCGTTCGGACCTCGAGGGGGCCAATAGCGCGACTGCCTGGTTGCGATTTCCGCGGGTCTTTGACCTTGGCTTTAAGTCGGCTGGACACCGCCTCGCGCGGATGCCGCGCGACCGCGCTCTACGCCGTGTGGCGGCGCCGAGCCTGGCGTCTCGGCCCTGTCGGGTGACGATCGACTGGCGGCGGCCTGCTGGGCAGGCCGGGGCGGACCTGCGGTCCGCGTGCGGAGGCTGCCTTGCAGCCGCGTGGTGGTCTGGCCCCTCGGCAAGCGCGGGTGGTCGGCGCTCCCCGCTAGGCCCGGCGCGGCCGGCGGCAACGCCGGCGCTGCGCTTGGCGTGCTCCGCGTTGCTGCGCCCCTTCGGGTGCCTCCCGCCGCTGGTGCGGGCCTCTTGGTCGCTGACGCCGCCCACCCCCGCTTTCCGGGGAGCCACGCGCTGTTCGGGCGGTGAGGAGGAAGGCGCATGCCCAAGCGTACCAAGGATCGTGCCCGTGGCGGGCGATGCCGGACGGAGGCCGTCGCGGCGCGAGTGAACCTCTATGACGAAGTGACCGCGCGGATCATCGCCGAACTCGAGGAGGGGCGGGTGCCCTGGGTGCAGCCGTGGGCGACGGGTGCCAGCCCCGGCCCGGCGCTTCCGCGCAATGCCGTCAGCGGGCGGGCCTATTCGGGGATCAATGTCCTGATCCTGTGGAGCGCGGTGATTGCCGCCGGTTATCCGACCCAAGGCTGGCTGACCTTCCGGCAGGCACTCGATGCGGGCGGGAATGTGCGCAAGGGCGAGCGCGGGACCATGGTCGTCTATGCCGACCGTTTCGTGCCGGAAGGCGAGAAGGAACGCGCCGCCGAGAGCGGCGACGCGGCCAAGGCGATCCCGTTCCTCAAGCGGTTCGTCGTGTTCAATGTCGCGCAGTGCGAAGGGCTGGGCGCGGGGCTCGCTCCGGAACCTCTGCCGCTTGCCGCGCGCGAGATCTTGGCCGAAGCCGAAGCGCTGATCACCGCGAGCGGCGTCGATGTTCGCGTGGGTGGGGACGAAGCATTTTATGTGCCCTCCGCCGACTATGTGCAGGTCCCGCCGCAGCCGGCTTTCTTCGAGCAAATCAACTATTATCGCACCTGCCTGCACGAACTGACGCATGCGACCGGCCATGCGTCGCGGCTGAATCGCAAGCTGCTGAACGCCTTCGGCAGCAAAGATTATGCGCGCGAGGAACTGGTCGCCGAAATGGGCTCGGCGTTCCTCTGTGCCGCCCTCGGCATCGCGCCGACCGTGCGCCACGCCGATTATATCGGCTGCTGGCTCGACGTGCTGCGTGAAGACAATCGCGCGGTCTTCCGCGCGGCGAGCGCCGCGAGCAAGGCTGCCGACTGGCTGCTCGCGCGCGCTGCGGCCGAAGGCGGGAGGGCGGCGGCATGACGCTCTTGCCCCCTGACATCGCGGCCGCGCTGCAGGCGAACGCACGCGCCGCCCAGCTGGCCGAGTTGACGAGCAGCCCGGTCGACCCCGTGCCTTTGCTCAAGCTGTTCCATCCGCTGAGTGCCGCGACCTGGCTCGCGACCGAACTCGACGACGATGGCGACACCTTGTTCGGGCTCGCCGATCTTGGGTTCGGTTGCCCCGAACTCGGCAGTTTCAGTCTTTCCGAAATCGAACAGGTCCGCGTGCCCTTTGGGCTCAGGATCGAGCGCGACCCCGGCTTCTCGACGCGATTTCCGCTGTCGATCTGGACGGCGTGGTCGCGCCACGCCGGCTCGATCCTGTGGGCCGAAACCTTGCTGCGGCGCGTCGCGCTCGCGGTTCCCGAGCTTCCGAACGGCGGGAAAGTGCCCGGCGACGGATGACGCGCGCGGCGCGCCTCGCCGCAAAAAAAAGCCGGTCCGCCCCCTGCTTCCAAGAAGACGGCGGACCGGCACTCGCATTGGAGTACCACTCATGAAACTCGAATTCATTGGCCTCGACAAGCTCGCCGTGAGCAAGGCCAACATGCGCTTCGCCAGGAAGGCGCCGGACGTGACCGACATTTTGCCGACCGTGCGCAAGCGCGGCGTGATCGTGCCGCTGCTGGTGCGCCCCCAATTCAATCCGGACCCCGACGCCGGTAGCGATGCCCCTGCCTATGAGATCGTCGCGGGCGCGCGTCGCTTCCATGCCGCGTGCATCGTCGGGGCGGAAGCCGGCGACGGCGAGCCAGTCGCCTCCTTGTTGCCATGCGCGATCCTCGACGATGGCGACGATGCCGCCGCGATCGAGGCATCGCTGATCGAGAATACCGCGCGCCTCGACCCCGATGAAGTGACGCAGTGGGAAGCGTTCAGCCGGCTCGTGCGCGAAGGGCGCAAACCCGAGGATATCGGCGCGACGTTCGGTATCCCCGACGCCGGCGTGCGGCGCATCCTCGCGCTCGGCAATCTGCTGCCACGCATTCGCAATCTCTACCGCGCCGAGAAGATCGATGCGGCGACGATCCGCCACCTGACCATGGCCAGCAAGCAACAGCAGCAGGACTGGATCGCGCTGTTCGACGACCCGCAAGCGCGTGCGCCGACCGGCCAACAATTAAAGGCATGGCTGTTCGGAGGCACGTCGATCAAGGCGTCGCACGCGCTATTCGACGTCGACCAGTCAGGGCTCGCGACGGTCGCCGATCTGTTCGGCGAGGACCGCTATTTCGCGAGCGCCGATGGTTTTTGGACTGCGCAGAATGCGGCGATAGAGTCGCGGCGCGCCGCCTATCTGGAGGCGGGCTGGTGCGAAGTCGTGGTGGTCCCCGCGACCGAGCATTTCCACGGCTGGGAATATGAGAAGACGCCGAAGAACAAGGGCGGGCGCGTCTATATCGACGTGCGCGCGAGCGGCGAGGTCGCCTTCCACGAAGGCTATCTGAGCCGCAGGGACGCCGAGCGTGCGCGCCGTGCCGACCAATCGCACGTCGAAGCGGCAAAGCCGGCGCGGCCGGAAATGACGGCCAAGCTGCAGGCCTATGTCGACCTGCACCGCCATGCTGCCGTCCGCGCGCTATTGGCGGGCGAGGGCGGCGTCGCGCTGCGGTTGATGGTCGCGCATGCGATCGCGGGAACGCATCTGTTTCGTGTCGAAGCGGACCCGCAGTCGGCGCCGAGCGACGAAATCGCGGCCTCGCTTTCGGCGTCGCGCGGAGAAGCCGTGTTCGCCGAGAAGCGCGGAGCGGTACTCGCGTTGCTCGGATTCGACACCGACAGCGCGCGCGTGATCGGCGGACGGTTCGCGGAAAAGCCGCGCGGGGACCGGCTCGCCGCGATCTTCCTGCGGCTGCTCGACTTGCCGGACCCGGCCGTGCTCGACGTGGTGAGCGTAGTGATGGGCGAGGCGCTGACGTGCGGCAGCGTCGCGGTCGAGGCGGTCGGCATGCATCTGGCGATCGACATGGCGGATTGGTGGGAGGCTGATGGCGGGTTCCTCGACCTCAACCGCGACCGTGAAGTGCTGACCGCAATGGTCGCCGACACTGCGGGACCGGTGGTCGCCAGCGCCAATGCCGGCGGCAAGACCAAGGCGCTCAAGGCGATCATTGCCGACTGCCTTGCCGGCGACAATGGACGCACCCGTATCGAGCGCTGGGTGCCCCGCTGGATGGCGTTCCCGCCCGCCGCTTATACCGCACGGGGCGGCGTTGGTACGGTCAGTGCCGCCGCGAAGGTGCCGCCGGCGCCGGTTCCGCAACCCGAGCCCGACGCAGCGCAAAGCGCCTCGGAGGAGACGGAACGGCTCGCCGCTTGAGGAGGTGCGGGCGGCTCTGCGCCGCCCGCATCTTGCAAACGATCCAGGATCGGCGCGCCGCGCATGCTGAGGCATGCGCGGCGCGGAATCTGTCCCTTTTGGAGGCGTTTGTGCGCATTATCCCTAGGTTGGTGCGGTCGGGGAAGGGAATACGATCCCGCCATAACAACCAATTCGGAGGATGTATGGGAGAGGCAATTGCGGGATCGCTGCTCGAAGCGACCGCCGACATCGTCGCGGCGCATGTCGGCAACAACCATGTGGCGGTTGGCGAAATCGCCGGCCTGATCGCGCGTGTGCACGCGGCGCTCGCCGGGCTGGGCGAGCCGGCGCCGGAACCAGAGGCCGAACTGAAACCGGCAGTGCCGATCCGGTCATCGGTCAAGCCCGACCATATGGTCTGTCTCGAGGACGGGCTGAAGTTCAAGATGCTCAAGCGCCATCTGAGGGTCGATCATCAGCTCACACCGGAACAATATCGCGCGCGGTGGAACCTCCCCGCCCACTATCCGATGGTCGCGCCCGACTATGCCGAGCAGCGCCGCTCGCTCGCGATCCAGATCGGTCTCGGGCGTAACCCCGGGGCGAAGCGCAAGCCGCGCACAAAGGGCAGCTAGCGGGCGCACCCGCCAACGCGGGCACGCTCAGCGATGCGCGCGGCGGATCACTTTCTTGGTCGCGCCGCATAGTGAGCAGGCGGCAAGCTTGCGCTCGAACCCATCGCCGCCGGCGAGTTCGCGCGTCGCGTGATTGGCGCATTGGCGAACGGTAAGTTCGAGACGCTCGGCGATGCAGTCATCGCACACCGGTTCGGGTGCCAGGCGTTCGATCAGCGCGCGCACGCGGTCGGCGACGGTCGCTTTTTCCCCCATGTCGCGAGCGATAGCCCTCAGTCACGCCCAAGTACAAGGCAGGGATGCATTCGATCCGGCGCATTCTCGCGCAGCTTGAGGCTTGGTCGCCACACTCCCGATGTCCCGCGCATTGCCCGCGGCCTCTTGAAGATGGCTCGTAGGCGACTTCCGGCCTTCTTGCGCGCAACGGCTCGCGCCGTGCTCCGCTGTGCTTCGCCCCTGCGGGTGCGCGCAGGCCGGTAGCCGTCCTTTCCGATGCCATCGAGGCCGCAATCGGGCGGCTTCGACGCACAGCATCAGGAGGTTTTCATGGCGACCATCGGCACTTTCACGCGCGGCGAGAATGGCAGCTTCTCGGGGGCGATCCGGACCCTCACTTTGGACGTGAAGGCAGTGATCAAACCGTGTCCGCGCGACAGCGACAAGGCGCCCGATCACCGAGTGACCAGCTCCGGCGGCGTCGAATTCGGCGCCGGCTGGAGCCGCATGTCGCGCGAAGACCGCGAATATGTCTCGCTCAAGCTCGACGATCCTTCGCTCGCGGCCCCGATCTTTGCCTCGCTCGTCGAAGGCGAGGGCGGCCAGTATAATCTGATCTGGTCGCGCTGACTCCGGGCCCCGCGCGCCTCGGCGCGCGGGGCAGAAGCGGTTAGCCGGATTTGCCATAGCTCGCGAGGGTCTTTGCAGGCGGGGGCGTCTGCGCCGGCCGCTTTCCGTCGCACGGGGTGCGCCCCGTGCCTCCCGGCATAACCCAGCCGCTTCGTGGAGATCGAGCCTCGTCCGGCATCACCGGGCGGGGCTCGATTTCGAAGGTGTCGAAAAGCCGGGGGGCGGGTTTTCGACCCTGCGCCGGACGTCGTCCTTCGGCCAACTCCGATCGTCGCGGCGGCACTCGAGCCGCCAGAGCGAACGGAGCAATCATGGACGACGATATTGTGCGGGCCGAGCGCGCGAAACGCGGCAGCCCCTATCTCAACACGGCCCAGGCGGCCTATTATCTCGGCATCTCGGTGCGCACGATGCAGCGGATGCGTGCCAAGGGCGAAGGCCCCGCGCCACGCCGCCATGCGCGCATGGTGCAATATCATATCGACGACCTCCAGGCGTGGTCGCAGGGCCGCAGCGACGGCGCCAGGTCGTGACGTCCGCCGAGCACGCCGCATTCGCGCGGACCTGGCGCTGGATCCTGTTCTCGCTCGCGGCCTTCTGGGTGATGGTCATCTCGATCGCGCTTCCGCCGGCACCGCGCCTGGTGTGGAATGCCAGCGCGAGCATGGCCGTAGGCCTCTATTGGGTACGGCCCGGCGCGCCGCCGGCGCGCGGCGGAACCGTCGTCGCCTGGACGCCGGAACCCTATCGCGGGCTCGCCGCCACGCGCCACTATTTGCCCCGCAACGTGCCGCTGGTGAAGCGCGTCGCGGGCGTCCCCGGCGACCGCGTATGCGCCGCCGGCGGCGCGATCTCGCTCAATCGGCGCATCGTCGCTCTACGCCTGCGCGTCGACGCCGCCGGCCGGCGCATGCCCTGGTGGACCGGCTGCCGGACGCTGCGGCAGGACGAGTATTTCCTGTTGGCCGATGTCCCGGGCTCGTTCGACGGGCGCTATTTCGGAGTCTCGAGCAAGTCCGACATCATCGGACAGGCGCATCTCTTGTGGTCGCGCTGACCGTGCTCGCCGCGCTGCTCGCGCCGATCGCCGATCCGGTTGCGCGCTGGCAGCCGCTGATCGCCGAGGCGGCGCGGCACTGCGGGGTCCCCGAACGCTGGGTGGCGCAAGTGATGCGGGCAGAGAGCGGCGGCGCCACTGCCATCGACGGGCACCCGATCCGCAGCGCAAAGGGCGCGATGGGCCTGATGCAGTTGATGCCCGGGACCTGGGAACAGATGCGCGTCGCGTTGGGGCTCGGCGCCGATCCCGACGATCCGCACGACAATATTCTCGCCGGCGCCTGCTATCTCCGGGCGATGTACGACCGCTTCGGCTATCCCGGACTGTTCGGCGCGTACAATGCCGGGCCGGCGCGCTACGCCGCCTGGCTGGCCGGCGGGCGCGGCCTGCCGGCCGAGACGAACGCCTATCTTGCCAAGCTGGATACGCCGCGGGCAGCAAATCTGCCGACCGCGCCAGCGTTGTTCGCGGTCCGGCGAGGGCCGGTTTCAGCCGCTCGCGCTGGGCCGGCGGAGCCGCAATCCCTGTTATTCGCGATCCGGAAGCCCGACCAATGATGGCGTTTGGGGAGGGGGGCTCGTCGTGGTCGTCCCAGCATGACGGGCGGCGAAGCGGCTATCAAGGCCCGCGGGTGCCCCCCAATTTGCTGCGCAAATCGGTTCCCCCCGCGTCCGCTTCGCGGCGTCCCGGCTGGCGCCGGGACGGCCCTGACAGCCGCTCCGCCGCCCGTCGTCGAGACCGCGTCCTCGATGGTGAGGACGAGAAGCGGAGACTAATCATGACCATTGCTCAACCCATCGCGGACGCCGGCAATCGCGTGCTCATGGCACTGGTGGCCGGGCTCGAAATCGAGTTCGGACGGGGCGCGGGCGAAGCGCTGGCACGGCGTTTTCTCGATGCCGAGGATAGCGATTTTCATTGGGATGCGCGCGTCGATGAGCGCTGGCTCGGGGCATATCCACAGCTTGAAGAGGATATTCTCGAGCTCGATTCCGTGGCGATCGTCGGGCATCTGGACGGCGATTGGTTTGTCGCGACGGTGATCGTCGACGGCGATGGCAACGCGCGCGGCATGCTCGGAAAGCGGGTCTTTCGCAGCAAATCCTATGCGCTGCGGGCGTTCGCGGATGGCTGACGCAAACTGTAATTCGGGCCGGGACGGGATGCCGATGGGGCGTCGCGTCCCGGCTCTCTTTTTGCACCGAGGGGAGCTCGGGGAGGGTCAGCAGGGAGGGGAGCGGGAGGGCGGGGAAGGGAGGAAGGGAAAGCCAGAGAAAGGCAATGCCTCGCGGGCATTGCTAAGGCTTTGTCTGCACATCGTTTTTTCGCGAGATAGGGCGAGCGCCGCGCGAGACATGCCTGGCGGGAATGGCGGTTTTCTGCCGATTTCTGGGAGAATTCGCGAGACTCCTCCTACGTTTCGGGGTTTGCCATGAACGAGGATGACGAGTTCACGCCGCGGCTCGGCAAGATCAAGAATCGAGGCACGGGCAAGCGGGCGCGGCGCTACCTCGCGCGCGTCGTCGCGGCCGCGATCCGTTCGTCCGAAAAGGGCAGCGTGCGCAGCCGCCGATTCGATGGCAGCCGGATCGGTCGCGGCGCGAGCATGGGCCGGCTGCTGTCGAGCCGCGACCGGCTGTCGGCCTTCCGGTCGCGGCGGGTAGTCGTCAAGACGCGGCTCGCGCGCTTTGGGGCAAAGGGGCTGGCGACGGCGCGCGCGCATATGCGCTACATCCAGCGCGACGGCGTCACGCGGGAGGGCGACCCGGGCCAGCTCTATTCGGCGGACAAGGACATGGCCGACGGCAAGGCGTTTCTCGAACGCTGCAACGGCGACCGTCATCAGTTCCGCTTCATCGTGTCGGCTGAGGACGGCTCGGAATATCCGGATCTCAAGCCGTTCATCCGCCGGCTGATGACGCGGATGGAAGAGGATCTCGGCACGAAGCTCGACTGGGTCGCGGTCGACCATTTCAACACCGGCCATCCGCACAGCCACATCGTGCTGCGCGGCGTGGATGATACGGGCAAGAACCTGATCATCGCGCGCGAATATATTTCGCATGGAATTCGCGAGCGCGCGGCCGAGCTGGCGACGCTCGATTTGGGACCGCGGACAGACCAGGAAATCGAGGCCAGACTCCGGCGCGAGATCGACGAGGACAGGCTGACGTCGATCGACCGCCGGCTGGTCCGTGAAATGGATGGCGATCGCATCGTCGCCTCCGCGCACCGCGATCCGTTCCAGCAGTCGCTGCGTGCCGGGCGGCTGCAGAAGCTCGCGAGCCTCGATCTCGCCGACAATATCGGCGGCGGGCGCTGGCAGCTCGCGGACGGGCTCGAGGAAACATTGCGGCGGCTGGCCGAACGCAGCGAGGTGATCCGCACGATGCAATGGGTGTTGAAAGAGAAAGGCCTGTCGCGACCCTGGCTCGACCGTGCCGAGTTCGTGGCGAACGATCCCGACGGTGCGCCGCTCGTCGGCCGCGTCGTCATGCGCGGGCTCGCCGACGAGCATCGCGACCGGCACTATCTGATCGTCGACGGGGTCGACGGGCATGTCCATTATGTCGATATCGGCGTTGGCCAGCAGGTCGAGCCCATGGCCGAGGGCGCGATCGTTCGCGTGTCCGGGCGGGCATTGGGAATTCGGGAGTCCGACCGCACCGTCGCCGAGATCGCAGCCGCAAACGGCGGTCGCTACTCGGTCGATCTGCACTTGCATCATGACCCGACCGCGACTCAGGCATTTGCCGAAGCGCATGTGCGCCGGTTGGAAGCGATCCGTCGCGCGACCGGCGGCGTCGAGCGCGAGACGAACGGGACCTGGATCATCGCAGCGGATCATGCCGACCGAGTCAGCGCCTACGAGGCGCGCCAGCACCGCGATCATCCTGTGCAAATCGAAGTCCTGTCGCCGGCACCGCTCGCCGAGCTCGCCCGGGCCGAGGCGGCGACCTGGCTCGACCGCGAGTTGGCGAGCAGCGCGCCGGTCGCGCTTCGCGACGCGGGCTTTGGACGCGAGGTCCGCCAGGCCCAGGCTCTGCGGACGCAGTGGCTGGTTGACGCTGACCTTGCCGAGCGCAACGGGTCGCGGGTGCGGCTCCGCCCCGAGACGCTGGCAGCGCTCGAGCGCCGCGAGCTGCGGGGCATCGCTGAACGCCTGGAGCGCGAGCGGGCAAAGCCGAGCCGCGAGGTCGCCCCAGGCGAACGGATCGAGGGCCGGCTCGTGCGCCGGTTGGACCTCAAGAGCGGTCGCTTCGCGGTGATCGAGAACAGCCGGGAATTCGCGCTCGTGCCGTGGCGCGACACGCTCTCACGTCGGATCGGTCAACAGGTCTCCGGCATCATGCGCTCGGATGGCATCAACTGGCGGTTCGGGCGCGATCGTGCGGGACCGGAGATTTCCTAGTTGGAGAGCGCTGACTAGGGGCGGGGCGTGACGCGTAAGCGCCCCAATTTCCGTCGTGCAGCGTGAGGCGCGGCTAGGCGGAAAGCTGCCACGCATCCGTTCCATACACCCCTTATCCCAGGCGCCGCGCGAACTCCTCAACCTTGGCGCACAACTCTGTCAGCGCGCGCTTGCTCTTGCCCCAGTCGAACATCTGGCCCTTGATTTCGGTCGCGGCGATCATCCGCGTCGGCTTGCCAGATTCATCGGCTTCCAGCAGGTCGATCTTCAGCGTGCCGCTGGCCGCAAAGAAATCGCCCGGCATCGCCGCTTCGACATAGGCGCCCGCGGCGGTGTCGAACGCCGAGGTGATCTGGTACCGCATCGCTGACAGTGCGAACACTACGGCGCGCACCGCCGACGGATAGGAGCAGGCCAAGCTTATCTCGGTGGACTTGCCGGTGCGGAGCCCCATCGACGTGCCCAGTGCTTCCGCCCCCACTGCGGCCGCAGTGAACAGGCCGGCGGACATTCCGCTAATCGGCGCGAGCACCTTGGCCATTGCGTCGAGCGACAAGCCTGAGGTGGCGGCCATGCCCTTCAATTCCTCGGCGCTCAGCATCTCGCAGATCTTCGGGCGGGCCGGCGGACCGGAGCCGTCCGGCGACGCGGGCGCTTGCGGGTTGGAGGGCATCCTGTTCTCCCGTGCGGAATGATAGCTCAGGCTACGCTCAATGGCGAGCGGTGCAAGCGCGGCGGATTATGGCGTGGTCGACTGCCGTAAGCGACCAGAGTCAGTCGATCTTGATCGTCGAGGGAGAATTAGGTCCCCTAATGAAGCCCTACGTTACGGCCGCCAAGGCATCAGGAGCTGTGACGGTGGAGCTGGTCCCGCCGGGCGCGGACGCTGCGGGGAATGGCGCCGCGCGCTCTGGTACCGGCGTTCCAGGATCTCGATCACCACCTTGCGCTTGCAATCTTGCGCCATAGGAGACCGACAGTGCCGCCTGGTGCTTGAGGCAGGTCGTAGCATCGAACAGCCGCTTTACCTCACCCGCTCCGCCGCAAGCCAGTCACCCACACGTGGTTCGGCAGAGCGCGGCGATGGAGTTCCTCCAGGTCGGCGTCGAAAATCTCGGTGATCGCGCTCCGGGGCCGGGCACGAGTCGATTAAGACCACCCAAGTCTATCTGCACTCCCACCTTGCTCTCAGGAGGCGCCCCTGGCCGGGGTCAAGCCGTTCGAGAAGCGCAAGGGCGAACGACATAAGCCAGGCGAACGGCTTCTCGCGTTACTAGACGCCTTATGAGGTCGGCCTTCCGCTCGAGAGTCACATAACGCAGCGCCCGCTCGGCGGCATTGTTGGTAAGGCCGATCCGGCAATCTTCGAGATAGCGTATGAAGGCATGCCAGCGGCGCAGCATGTAGCCGGTTGCCTTGGCGAGATCGTGGTTCGCGAGAGCCGGGCAGTCCCCGCTTTCAGGGCAGCAGCGATCGACTTACTCCAGATCAACCGATCCGTTTTTCGTCCCCGAACCGGAGCCAATCCATCGCCTCATCCTTTGAGAGGAAGACGCGGGTCTGTTCGCTGCGGTTCCGTTCGGCCTGGAGCTTGCGCAGACCAGTCGGGACGAGTGCCGCGATACGGTCCATCCGGTCATAAAGCGACTTGATCACCACGATCGCCGCCGCGGCGTTTTTCGAAAAGACCTCCCCATGGCGATTGTCGATCAGCAAACGCAGCCGGCCGTAGCGACGCTTTGCCTCATGTATTGCGCGCGTTAACTCCTTGACCAGCTCTTCCACTTCGGTGTCCGGCAGGAAGCCGCTTAACCTACAGTGCACGATCCCAGTCTCGACGTCGCATGTCACTTCGAAGCAGGCCATCAATTCCTTACCCCGGTGCCATTCGCAACCGCTTCGAGGTTTGCTTATTCGGCGATCAACGCCCTCGGACGCAAATGCGGGCGGCAACTTCCGCAAGTTGCCATGGTATCGTCAGTAAAGCCCATGCGCAACATGGCCGCTTTATCCGTGGATTGGAACGACAGTTAATCTCACTGCAATTTCGAAAAGCTGACGGTCCGAAATCCGCCCAAAAAACAGACGGTCGCTAGCTACGCGGTTAGAGTTGGCGGTACTTGGCGGCATCAGGGTGATCCCTCTTCGGCCGCCAGCATGAAACCCTTGCTCCATCCCGCGCATCATCGCGCGGCGGAGCGCTGCCTTGACCCCCACCAAGCTTCTCGTCGGTCAAATCCTGATCGTGTTCGCGATTGTCGTCGGCGGCATCTGGTTTGCGACGCAATGGGCGGCAGCGAAGCTGGCCTACCAGCCCGAACTCGGCGTGCCCTGGTTCTCGGCCGGCGGGCTGGCGATTTATCATCCCTGGGCACTCTTCTGGTGGTGGTATCATTTTGAGGCGTATGCCCCGCACGTTTTTGACCGTGCTGGTGCAATCGCCGGCGCCAGCGGCTTTGCCGGTTGTGCCGCCGCGATCGGCGGATCACTGTGGCGGGCTCGCCAGCAGCGTAACCTGACTACCTACGGATCCGCCCGCTGGGCTTCGCGGCGCGATATCGACCGAGCCGGCCTGTTCGGCGATGCGGGAGCGTTTCTAGGAGTCTTCCAGGATCGCTATCTGCGACACGACGGACCCGAACATGTCATGGCGTTCGCGCCGACGCGGTCGGGCAAGGGCGTCGGTCTTGTCGTGCCGACGCTGCTCGGCTGGACGGGTTCCGCCGTCGTTCACGACATCAAAGGCGAGAACTGGCAGCTAACCGCAGGTTGGCGATCGCGCTTCTCACATTGCCTCCTGTTCAATCCGACCGATGCGCGTTCGGCGCGGTACAATCCGCTGCTCGAAGTCCGGCGTGGCGAGCATGAGGTTCGCGATGTCCAGAACATAGCGGACATATTGGTCGACCCCGAAGGCGCGCTCGAGCGGCGCAACCATTGGGAGAAGACGAGCCATTCGCTGCTCGTCGGCGCAATTCTCCATGTCCTCTACACCGAGGAAGAGAAGACGCTCGCGCGCGTCGCGACCTTCCTCTCCGATCCGCAGCGGCCGTTTACCGCGACGCTTGAGCAAATGATGAAGACCAACCATCTTGGTACGGCGGACGCCCCGCTGGCCCATCCGGTCGTTGCTTCGGCTGCGCGCGAGGTCCTTAACAAGAGCGAGAACGAGCGCTCAGGCGTGCTGTCGACCGCGATGTCGTTCCTCGGGCTCTACCGCGATCCGACGGTCGCAGAAGTCACGTCGCGCTGCGACTGGCGGATCGACGACCTGGTCGAGGGCAAACAACCCGTCTCGCTCTATCTCGTCGTGCCGCCGTCCGACATCAGCCGCACGAAACCTCTCATCCGACTCGTGCTCAACCAGATCGGCCGCCGGCTTACCGAGCATCTCCATGCCGAAGGGGATAGCCGGCGCCACAAGCTGCTGATGATGCTCGACGAGTTTCCGGCGCTCGGGCGACTCGATTTCTTCGAGACCAGTCTCGCGTTCATGGCCGGCTACGGCGTCCGGGCCTTCCTAATCGCCCAGAGCCTCAACCAGATCGAGAAAGCGTACGGCGACCACAACTCGATCCTCGACAACTGCCATGTCCGTGTCGTCTTTGCGACGAACGACGATCGTACAGCCAAACGCGTCTCCGATACGCTCGGCACCGCGACCGAACAGCGCGCGATGCGTAACTATGCAGGCCACCGGCTGGCGCCCTGGCTCGCACATGTCATGGTCAGCCGTCAGGAGACTGCGCGCGCACTGTTGACGCCCGGCGAGGTGATGCAACTGCCGCCGACCGACGAACTGGTGCTCGTCTCCGGCCATCCGCCGATCCGCGCGAAGAAGCTGCGCTACTATGAGGACCGTACGTTCACCTCGCGGCTATTACCTGCGCCTGGTCTAGCGTTCGGTGCCTATGTCGATCGACCGGAACCTCGGCCGGACGACTGGCAGGATCGCACTTCCTACACCGATGCGCGTCTTGGCCGGGTCATGGATGCCGAGGCGACCGAGGATCAGGGCGGCGGGCTCGAACAAGCTCGCCAACCCGACCTCGAACTGGAGAGCCCGGCGCACGAGGGACCAAGCACTGCTGATCCGCTCGGGCTTGGCGACGATGATACCGATGGCGCCGCCGACAAGCGCGCCATGGACCAGGCACAAGCGCTCGGCACTGCTCGGACCATCTACGCGATCGACGCCGGCGTGCCGCACCAACACGACCTCCAGTTGGACTTTTGACGATGGTCGAGAAAGTCCGCCACCAGCTCTTCCTGCCGAAGCCCGTCAGCGATCGTCTCGAGTCACTGGCAGCGAAGCCCGGTGCATCCAAGTCGGCGATCCTCGCCGATGCCGTGACGGCCTGGCTCAATCGGCGCGGGGCGTCGGAGCTCGAGGACCGGTTCTCGCATCGGCTGGACCGCATGACCAGGGCGCTCGGCCGTATCGAGCGCGACGGCCACATCCAACTCGAGACGCTGGCTTTGTTCGTTCGCTACGAGCTCGCCATTCACGCGCCGCTCGCCGAGAATGATTCGGCCGGACGCGCGCTGGCGGCCAAGCGATTCGAAGCCTTCGTGACTCAGGTGGGCCGGCAGATCGCCGCTGGCCGCCGCACGATCGCGATCGACGCGGAGCCAGGGCAGTGAACGCTGGCCTCTCTGCTGACCGCCGCCGGGCGATGCTGCGCACCGCCATGGGTCCGGCGATCGCGGCGGCGCTCGGCGATCCGCGCGTCATCGAGATCATGGTCAACCCGGATGGCGTCCTCCGCCTCGACGTCCTCGGCGAAGGCCGGGTCGACACCGACTTGCGGATGGCGGCCGAGCAAGTCGAGCGGATCATCCGCCTGGTGGCGAGCCATGCTCGCACGGAGGTCCATGGCGATGCGCCGATCATCTCCGCCGAGCTCCCGCCGCACGTGGATGGCAAAGCGGGCGAGCGGTTCGAGGGCGTGCTGCCGCCCGTCGCAGTGGCGCCATGTTTTGCGATCCGCAAACCAGCTGAGCGCATCTACGGCCTCGACGACTATGTGAGCGACGGGATCATGAGCCAGGCCGTGGCCGACAGGCTCAAGGCGGCGGTCACCCAGCGCTTCAACATCCTCGTCGCCGGCGGCACCAGCTCCGGCAAGACCACGCTCGCCAATGCGTTGCTCGCAGAAATGGCCTGGGTCGACGAGCGCGTGATCCTGATAGAGGATACGCGCGAACTCCAGAGCCCGGCGCCTGATACGGTGGCGCTCCGTACCCGGCCCGGCGTGGTGACCATGGCAGACCTCGTCCGGTCGACGCTACGGCTCAGGCCCGACCGCATCATCATCGGCGAAGTGCGGGGACCGGAAGCGCTCGACATGCTGAAGGCATGGAACACCGGTCATCCCGGCGGGATCGCCACCGTGCATGCCAATTCGGCGCAAGCCGCGCTCTATCGGATCGAGCAGCTTGTCCAAGAGGCCGTGGTCACCGTTCCCCGGCGGCTGATCGCCGACGCGATCGACCTGGTCGTGTTCATCTCCGGCCGCGGCCTCCAGCGGCGAATCGAAAGCATTGCGCGCGTCACGGGCGTCGATCCGGACGGCAATTACGGCCTCGTCGAACTTCCCCACACCAATGTCTTTTCAGGAGAATAGCCATGACCTTTGTCCGCTTTCGCGCTCGCAAATCCACACTCGTCGCCGGCGGCGCGCTTTGTCTGGCGGCGATGATCGCGACCCATGCCCAGGCAGCCGGATCCGGCATGCCTTGGGAGCAGCCGCTCCAACAGGTGCTGGAATCGGTCCAGGGGCCGGTCGCCAAGATCGTCGCAGTGATCATCATCATCGTGACCGGCCTGACGCTTGCGTTTGGCGAGACAGCGGGCGGATTCCGTCGCCTCATCCAGATCATCTTCGGTCTGTCGATCGCGTTCGCGGCGTCGAGCTTCTTCCTCTCATTCTTCAGCTTCGGCGGCGGGGCGCTGATCTCGTGATGGGAACCGGCAGCCACATCGAGGGCTTCGAGGTGCCGATCCACGCGAGCCTTGGTTCGCCGATCCTGCTCGGCGGCGCGCCACGCGGCCTGGCGATCGTCAACGGCACCATCGCCGCCGCGGTCGGGCTTGGCTTGCAACAATGGATTCCCGGACTCGTACTTTGGGCGCTCGGCCACAGCCTCGCGGTCTTCGCCGCGCGTCGCGATCCCGACTTCCTGCCCATCGTGATCCGACACTTGCGTCAGAAGGGCTATCTCTCGTGCTGAGCCTCGCTGAATATCGCCCTAAGGCCGACCGGCTTGCTGATCATTTACCCTGGGCGGCGCTGGTCGCCCCCGGCGTCGTGCTCAACAAGGACGGCAGCTTCCAACGTACGCTGCGCTTTCGCGGGCCTGACCTCGAGTCGGCGACCGAGGCCGAGCTAGTCTCGGCGTGCGCGAGGGCGAACAACGTGCTCAAGCGCTTCGGCAGCGGCTGGGCGCTGTTCTTCGATGCCGAACGGCGCGGGGCGGCAGCTTATCCCGAAAGCAGCTTTCCCGACGCGGCGAGCTGGCTGGTCGATCGGGAACGCCGTGCCGCATTTCTGGCGGAGGGCGAGCATTTCGAGAGCCGCTATCACCTGACTTTAGTCTGGTTGCCGTCGGCAGACGCGACCGACGCCGCCGGACGGTCGCTGGTCGAACGTCCGGGTGTGGACCGCGGCCGGGACTGGCGCGCCGCGCTCGGACAATTCGTGGCCGAGACGGATCGTGCGCTCGACCTGTTCACCAGTTTCATGCCGGAAGTGCGCGCACTCGACGATTCCGAGACGCTCACCTTTCTTCACGCGGCCATATCGGGCGACCGCCATCCGGTCGCCGTGCCCGAAACGCCAATGTATCTCGACGGAGTGCTCGCCGACACTGCGCTGATCGGCGGGCTCGAGCCGATGCTCGGCGAACGGCATTTGCGCACGTTGACCATCTTGGGATTTCCGAACCTCAGCCGGCCGGGAATCCTTGACGCACTCAATCACCAGGATTTCGCCTATCGCTGGGTGACCCGCTTCCTGCCGCTCGACAAGTCGGATGCGGTCAAGGTGCTGACCAAGCTGCGCCGCCAGTGGTTCAACAAGCGCAAGTCGGTCACGGCGATGCTGCGCGAAGTGATGTACAATCAGCCGGTCCAACTGACCGACAGCGACGCCGACAACAAAGTCGCGGATGCAGACCACGCGCTCCAGGAGCTCGGCGGCGATCACGTCGCGTTTGGCTATTTGACCGCAACCGTCACCGTCGCCGACACCGATCGCGGCAGGGTGGAGGACAAGGTCCGGGCAATCGAGCGGATCGTGAACGGACTCGGCTTCACTTGCGTTCGCGAGAGCGTCAATGCCGTCGAGGCTTGGTTGTCATCGCTTCCAGGTCAGGTCTACGCCAATGTCCGGCAGCCGCTGGTTCATACGCTCAACCTCGCGCATTTGATGCCGCTGTCGAGCGTCTGGGCCGGCCCGCAGCGAAATATTCATCTCGACGGCCCACCGCTGCTGTTCGCCAACACCGCGGGCTCGACTCCATTTCGGCTGTCGACCCACGTCGGCGATGTCGGCCACATGCTGATGGTCGGCCCGACCGGCGCGGGCAAATCGGTGCTGCTGGCGCTGATCGCACTGCAGTTCCGCCGTTATGCCCAGTCTCAGGTCTATATCTTCGACAAGGGCTTCTCGGCGCGTGCCGCGGTGCTGGCAATGGGCGGGGCGCATCATGGTCTTGGCCTTGGTGGCGACGCTGGCGAGACCCTGGCATTCCAGCCGCTGCGGCGGATCGACGATGAAACCGAGCGAAGCTGGGCCGCCGAATGGATCGCGGCGCTGCTCGCGCACGAGAAGGTCGCGGTCACGCCAGAGGTCAAGGATCAGCTCTGGTCGGCACTGCAGAGCCTCGCTTCTGCCCCGCCGGAAGAGCGGACGCTCACCGGCTTGGCGCTGCTCCTCCAGTCGAACGCGCTGCGAACTGCGCTTGGCGCCTACACGCTCGACGGTCCCTATGGCCGGTTGCTCGACGCGGCCGAACAGAATCTCGCGTTCGCTGAAGTGCAATGTTTCGAGACCGAGGCGCTGATGGGGCAGGCGGGGGTGGTCGCACCGGTTCTGACCTATCTGTTCCACCGCCTCGAGGAACGGTTCGACGGGCGACCGACGTTGCTGATTCTCGACGAGGCCTGGATCTTCCTCGATCATCCCCTGTTCGCGGCTCGCATTCGCGAATGGCTGAAGGTGCTTCGGAAAAGAAACGTCGCGGTTCTGTTTGCAACGCAAAGCCTGGCGGATATCGCGTCGAGTTCGATCGCACCCGCGATCATCGAGAGCTGCCCGCAGCGCATCCTGCTTCCCAACGATCGCGCGGTCGAACCGCAAAGCCGCCAAGCCTATCAAGCGTTCGGATTGAATGAGCGCCAGATCGAGCTTGTCAGCCGCGCGACGCCGAAGCGGCAATATTATCTGCAATCCGCGCGCGGGAACCGGCTGTTCGACCTCGACCTGGGACCGGTGGCGCTCGCCCTCTGCGGAGCATCCGATCCCGGTGCGCAAGCGCGCATCGACGCGCTGCTCGCCGGACATGGCCGCGACGACTTTGCGGCGCGCTTCCTCGCGGAAGCCGGTTTCGCGTGGGCCGCTGACGTCCTCGCCGAATTCCCCGCGTCCACCCCCAAGGAGTAACCCCCATGCGTATCCTTTTGCCAGCCAAGAAGCTGTTGATCGCAACCGTGTTGGGGACAACGGCGATCGGAACTCTGGCGCTCGGCGTGTCGACCGTCAGCCCGCCGGCCCACGCTCAATTCACGGTGTTCGACCCGACCAACTATTCGCAGACGTTGCTCACTGCGACGCGTGCGCTCCAGCAGATCAACAACCAGATACAGTCGCTTCAGAATGAAGCGTCGATGCTGATCAACCAGGCGAAGAACCTGTCGAAGATCGACTTCCCGCAACTTCAGGCGATCACCGAGAAGCTGCAGGCAATCGACCGGCTGATGGGGCAGGCGCAGGGAATCAGCTTCCGCGTCGACGGGCTCGAAGATCAGTATCGCAAGCTCTTCCCGCAGCAATTTGATGCGGCACTCAAGCGTGTCGGACAGCTCGCCGCCGCGAAGGACCGGCTCGATGCCGCGATGGGCGCCTTTCGCCAGACCATGAGCGTGCAGAGTCAGGTCGTCGAAAATGTCCAGAGTGACGCCCAGACCTTGAACGAACTGGTCGCGAAAAGCCAAGGTGCCGAAGGCGCGCTGCAGGTGACCCAGGCAACCAACCAGCTGCTGGCGTTGACTGCCAAGCAGCAGTTCCAGATCCAGAATCTGATGGCGGCGCAATACCGCGCGCAATCGGTCGAGCATGCACGCCGCGCGCAGGCCGAGATCGACGGACGCGAAGCGACCAGGAAGTTCCTCGGTTCGGGCTCCGCCTACAGGCCGCAGTAGCGAGACCGGCTGCGGACGGCTCGCCCCCCGCCGTTCGTGGCCGCAGCCCGCGGGGCTCCGGCGCCCCCACCGGAGCCCCGCGGCACCATTTTCCATGAGGATACGCACGTGAACGATCTTGGCGTCATCGACCGCTTCATGCAGGCCTTCATCCGCTACATCGATAGCGGATTCGGCCTACTCGGCGGCGATGTACATTTCCTGACCGTCACGTTGATCGGCATCGATGTGACGCTCGCCGGCTTGTTCTGGGCGATGGGCGGCGACGACAATGTTATCGGTCGGCTCGTCAAGAAGATCCTCTATGTCGGTGCGTTCGCGTTCATCCTGAACAGCTTCTCGACACTCGCCGACATCATTTTCCGGTCGTTCGCGCAAGCCGGACTCACCGCCGGCGGTGGAACGCTGACCGCGGCCGATCTGCTCCGGCCGGGCAGTGTCGCCCAGACCGGCTTTGCGGCCGCGTGGCCGCTGCTCGACCAGGCGTCGAGCATGATGGGGTACGTGAGTTTCTTCGAAAACTTCCTGACGATCGCGGTGCTGCTGTTCGCCTGGGTGATCGTCATCCTCGCCTTCTTCATCCTCGCGGTGCAGATGTTCGTGACGATCATCGAGTTCAAGCTGACCTCGCTGGCCGGATTCATCCTCGTGCCGTTCGCATTCTGGAATCGGACGAGCTTCCTTGCCGAGCGTGTTCTCGGAAACGTGGTCAGCTCGGGCATCAAGGTGATGGTGCTCGCCGTGATCGTCGGTATCGGCTCCAATTTCTTTGCCGAGTTTACTGCTGCGATGCAGGGCCAGGAGCCCGACCTCGGCGCCGCGATGAGCTTGACCCTGGGCGCGCTCTCGCTGTTCGGGCTGGGCATCTTCGGTCCCGGGATCGCGTCCGGCCTGGTCGCAGGCGCGCCGCAGCTCGGCGCCGGCGCAGCGCTCGGCACTGCCGTCGGCGCCGCGGCGGTGCCGATGATTGCCGGCGGAGCCACGGTGGGCGCGGCTCGCGCACTTGGCGGTGGCGCGCTTGGCGCGGTCCGCGCCGGCACATCGATGGGTTCCGCTGCGTCGACCGCCTACACGTTGGGCAAGGAGACTGGATCCCAACCGTCGGTCGGGGCTGGGCTTGGCGGCATCGCCCGCGCCGCCGGCAATGCCGTGCGGTCGCGCGCGTCGAATGCGTTCGGCCTCAAAGAGGCGGCCGCCAGTGGTCGCCAGGGCGCATGGAACGCACTCAACCAGACCGGCACCTCGGGATCGTCTTCACATGGTGGCGACGACGCCGCACCCGCCTGGGCACGCGCGATGCGCGGCCAGCAGACCGCACGCCACCACCGACAGGTTGCGATGCACACGCTCGCGCAGGGCGATCGCGGCGGAGCCTCCGCGCATCCCGACATCAAGGAAAGGGACGATTGACATGAACTTCAAGCGTGCCGTCCAGCGCTATGGACGAACCCCCGAGCCCGAGACGCCCTACCAGCGCGCCGGGCAACTCTGGGACGAACGCATCGGTTCGGCGCGGCTCCAGGCGCGCAACTGGCGGCGGATGGCGTTCGGCTGCCTCGCGCTCGCAAGCGGGCTATGCGGCGGCGTGCTCTGGCAATCCGCGCAGAGCCGCGTCACGCCCTATGTCGTCGAGGTCGACCGGCTGGGCGAGGCGAGGGCCGTAAGCGAGGCGGAGGCGGCTTTTCGCCCGACCGACCCGCAAATCGCATGGCATCTGGCGCGCTTCATTCGGAACGTGCGCAGCATTTCGCTCGATCCCGTGGTGATGCGCGAGGATTGGCTCGACGCCTATGCGTTCGCCACCCAGCGCGGCAGCCAGTTTCTCGGTGACTATGCGCGCGCTTCCGAACCCTTCGCGCACGTCGGACAGCGCACGGTCTCGGTGCAGGTCACCAGCATCGTCCGCGCGTCCGACAAGTCGTTTCAAGTCAAATGGACCGAGATCGCCTTCGAGCGCGGGTCGATGGCCGGACGCTCGAACTGGACTGCGATTTTGACGCTCGTAACCAAGACGCCCGCGAACGCCGAGGTGCTCCGGAAAAACCCGCTCGGCATCTACGTCGATGCGGTAGACTGGAGCCGCGAGCTCGACGTCACCGCCCAGGGAGTGGCGGCGCAGTCGACGCCGCCGGCCAGGAATATTCCGATGGGGTCGCCACTCGATCCCGATCTCGCCTCGCACGCCGCTCCGGCCAACCAGGAGACCCCCCAATGACTCGTTGCCTGATCGCGCCGCTCGGCGCGGCTTCTCTCCTCGCGCTGTGCGCGAACGCAGAGGTTCCGCCGACATCGGTATCAGCAAAGTCGGTCGCCGCCGCCGTTCCGGCTCCGATCGCCAGGCCAGCAGCGCCAGCGGCAGTGGTCGGCCGGGATCGGCATCGTCGCGTGAAGCCGCGGCGACCGTCCCCCGTCGAGCTCGGCGTCGCGCTTGCAAATCGAGCCGCTACCCGGGAGCCGGTTGCCGCCGGGTTCGTAAACGCGGTGCAAGTTTATCCGTTCTCGGAAGGCACTCTCTACCAAGTCTATTCAGCCCCCGAGCGCGTAACCGACATCGCGCTCCAGCCGAGCGAGGCATTGATCTCGGTTGCGGCCGGTGACACCACGCGCTGGGTCATCGGCGATACCACGAGTGGAAGCGGCGCAGACAAGCGCATTCATGTGCTGGTGAAACCGTTCTCCGCAGGATTGGCGACGAATGTCGTCATCACCACGGATCGGCGCAGCTATCATCTGGCGCTCACCAGTACGTCGGTCACGGCGATGGTTGCACTCTCGTGGACCTATCCACAGGACGCGCTGATCGCGCTCGAACGCGTCGTCGAGGAGCGACAGGCCGTCGCTCCGGTTGCGACGGGAATCGCACCCGACCAGCTGCATTTCAACTATACGATTTCTGGTGACAAGCCGACATGGCGTCCGCTGCGAGCTTTCGACGACGGACGCCAGACCTATGTCGAGTTTCCGGCAAGCCTGGCGGTGGGGGAGGCGCCGCCACTGTTCCTGGTGAACGGCAAGGGCGAGGCTCAGCTTGTCAACTACCGACTGCGGGGCCGCTTCTACGTCGTCGATCGCATTTTCGATGTCGCCGAGCTCCGGCTCGGGCTGAAGCACCAGGATGTCGTTCGCATCGCTCGCGTCGACGAGACGCCGAGGAAGCGCTCGTGAGCCGCGAGGACGCTCGCATCGCGGCGCCGAAGGTCGATCCTGAGACTTTGGCGATCCGGGCGCGTCCGCGTCGTCCGATCCGCTTCCGTCGCGGCGTCATCGTCGCGATTTCGGGGGCGGGATCGGTCAGCTTGATCGCGGTCGCCTGGATGGCGCTCAAGCCTCAGATCTTCAATCCGGTCGTGCAGCAAGAGGAACTGTCCCAGCCGGCTCGACCGACGAATGATGCCCTGAGTGGCGTGCCCGCGACTTATGGTGACGTCCCAAAACTGGGGCCGCCCCTTCCGGGCGACCTCGGCCGGCCGATACTCGAGCGGCAACGCCAGCTCGCGGCGGAAACACGGTCTCCACCGCCTTCTGATGCGGCGTCCCAGGCAGCCGCCGCCGAACGCGAGCGAATGCTCGCCGAACGAAAGGCAGCGCGGCAATCGGGGCTGCTGGTCTCGCGCTCCCAGACCGCAGCTGCAACCGCGGAGGCGCCGGCGTCGGGGATCGCCTCTTCGTCCACGCTTCCTGCCGCGCCCACGAAACTGGCTCTGGACGCAGCAAACGACCCGAATGCGCAGGGGCATAAGGCAGAGTTCATCGCAATGCTCGATCCCAAGGGCGACACCAATCCCCATGCCGTGATGCCGGCGCCGTCACCCTATGTGCTGACCGCAGGAAGCGTCATCTCAGCAAGCTTGATCACCGGCCTGCGCTCGGATCTCCCCGGCCTCGTTACCGCACAGGTGACCGAGCGGGTATTCGACAGCCCGACCGGGCGCACCTTGCTGATCCCTCAGGGCGCTCGTCTAATCGGGAGCTACGATAGCGTAGTCGCTTTCGGGCAGCGGCGCGCACTGATCGTCTGGCAGCGCATTGTGATGCCCGACGGAAGCTCGTTGAGGATCGACAATGTGCCCGCTACCGATCCCTCCGGCTATGCCGGTCTCGAGGATGCGGTGGACATGCATACGTGGCAGCTGATCAAGGGCGTGGCGCTCTCGACCATGCTCGGCGTCGGGTCCGAACTTGCATTCACGGGCGACGGCGACCTCGTCCAGGCGCTCCGCCGTTCCACCCAGGACAATGTTTCGCGCGCCGGCGACCGGATCACGATGCACAATCTCAACATCCAGCCGACGATCACGGTCCGTCCGGGGTCTCCCGTGCGGCTGGTGGTTCATAAGGATCTTATCCTCGCGCCGTGGCGCGTTCTGGAGCCTTGAAATGGCGGAACTCAAACTGGGCAAGCTTCCGGACCGGACTCCGGTCAAGCTGACAATCACGATCACGCCAGACTTGCATCAGCGCCTGATCGAATACGCCGCGGCTTATCGCGAAACCTATGGGACGGAGGAGCCGGTCGTGGAGCTGGTGCCGGCTATGCTCGCGGCGTTTCTCGATGGCGATCGCGAGTTTGCGAAGCGGCGCAAGGCCGCGATATGACGCGGTTGAGCTCTGAGAGCGAAAGCGCCCAGGTTGCCGGTGGAGCGCCGATCTGCGTTCGTATCAGCACGGCTTTAGCCATGCTCGGCATCCGCAAGACCAAAATGTACGAGCTGATCGCCTCGGGCGAGATCGAGGCCATTAAGATCGGTCGTTCAACCTTGGTCTTGCGCGAGAGCCTTGAGGCCTATGTCGCCCGGGCACCCCGCCTCTAGTCAGCCGGCCCGTACCGCAACCAGCTCGCCCGCCTCGGCGTCGTTGGCCGGGCTGGCTGCTCCACCGTCCAGGAAATCTGCCCATTGCGTCATCAGCGACCGGCGCTTCTCGAAGAAGTCCGTCCGCCGGTAGGCGGCCTCGACCGGATCTGGGATCTTGTGGGCCAGCGCTTTGTCGGCGACCTCCTTGGGAAAGTCGGTCTTCTCTGCGGCCCAGTCTGTAAACGTGCTCCGGAATCCGTGAACGGTGAAGCCATCCACGCCGGCACCCTTCAGGGCCTTGGAAACGGCCATGTCGGTGAGGGGCTTCTTGCCGTCATTCGTGAACACATACTCCGAACTGTCGGTTCGCAACTTCAAGCGGCGCTCAAGGATATTCATGGCCTGGGGTGTGAGCGGCACCTGATGCGGTTCGCGGGCTTTCATTCGCTCGGCTGGGATCGACCAGACCTTCTTCTGGAGATCGATCTCGGTCCAAGTCGCGCCACGTGTCTCCCCGGATCGCGAGGCGGTGAGGATCAGAAAGCGTAGCGCGTCCCGTCCGACTGAGGACTCCGCCGCCGCTAGCTTCTGGGCTAAGGCGGCGGCATCATCGTAAGGCATCGCCGCATAGTGGTTTGAACGATCAGTGTGCTTCGGCAGGCCTTTCCGTACGGTGCGGAGGCTGACTTCCGCGGGGATCCAACCATTCAGGAACGCAAAGTCGAGTACGGCTTGCGTGCGTTGGAGGATACGCCGAGCAGTATCGGGAATCTTGAGCCAGACCGGAGCCAGGGCATCGCGCACGACCGCGACGTCGACCTTGTCGATCGGTTTGCTGCCGATGGCGTCGAAGATGTTCTGCTCGAAGCCGGCAAGCCAGTTGCGCTTTCGTTTGTCGTTCCAGCCATCCTTCAGCGCGTCGTAGCAGTCGCGGGTGACCTTCTCGAAGCTCGGCACCTTCTTCCTGGGCTCGAGCGGCGGCTCGACGACCTGAACCTGCGGCGTTTCGCCGCGCTTCACCTGCCTCCGAAGTGTCTGCGCCGCCAACCTGGCTTCCTCGAGGCTGACATCGTCCGCGCAGCCGAGACCGAACTCGCGCCGCTGGCCGCGGTGTTGAACGCGAACGAGCCAGAACTTCCCGCCCGAAGGCCGAACGAGCAGATGCAATCCATGGTGGTCGACATGCTTGCCAGGCTTTGCGTGCTTGATCTTTAGAGCGGTCAGCATTGCGATGGTGGAATCCGAGGGGATCAAACGTCCGTCCCACCAATCGTCCCACCACTTCAGCGCGGATTTTGACAATCGGTGACGAACCAAGAAAACCCTATGCGGAAAATAATATGTTGTCAATCAATTGCTTAACGGTCGTCGGCGAACGTCGGCGAACGTCAAGATCGTGGCCCTCGGCTCCACCATTCAAGCAAAAATAGCGCCTCGAACGGAGGCGCTGGCGCTACCCGGCGGTTCAGGCCGGGTGGCGGCCGATGAAGAATTCCCGGAACGGATCCATGCTGGGATTGAGCCCGGAATCGATCGCTGCCTTGCGCAGTGCGTGCATCTGCGGATCGTGGATGCGCTGGGTCGGCATCCGGAGCGGCCCGCCATTATATCCCTGCAGCCAGCCCTGGAACTTCCACGCCTGGCGATTGATGAAGCTGCCGCCGTTGAGCTGCGCGGCGAGTCCCTGACGGACTTTTCGTGCGGGATGCATGCGCCAATAGATTTCGGTCGCTTCGTCGAATCTGCCGGCGCGCAACAGGTTGAAGACCTTCGGGATCAGTGGCCCCCAATATTCATGATCGCTGGTCGCCGAAAGCTGGATCGGCATCACCTGCGACAGCGGAAGCAATTCGCCCTCGATCGGCATCGAGATGACGACTTCCTTGCCGAACAACCGGTCGCATTCGATCACCGACTGGATCGAGGGAAACCCGCCCTCGGCCTTGATCGCTGCGATATTCGGACAATCGTCGATCAGGCGCCGAAGCAGGCTCGCCGGGATGTCCGACGGGTGAATGCGCGAGGAGAAGCCCCATAGGAACATCGGGAACAGCATCACCGCGAGGTTGGTCGCGTCGCACACTGCCTTAGTGTAGTCGTAGATGTCCTGCTCGGATTCCGGATAGAAATTGGGCGGATAGCTGAGCAGCACGAATTCGGCGCCGGCAGCCTCCGCGCCACGGACGGCCTCGATATTCTGTTCGAGATTGCTCCAGCTGGCGTGGTGCGTGATCACCAGGCGGTCGCCCGCCTCGTCCTTCAGGATGCGCAGGAACTCGAGATATTCCGGCAAGCTGATCGACACTTCCGAAACACCGAGCGTACCGATGAAGCCGTGCTCGATGGCAAGCCGGGCATCGTGCCGGATCGCCCTTTCGTTGATCGCCTTGAGGTCGCTGGTGAATGAGGGAATCGTGCAATTGACCACGCCGACAAGGCGCTCGCGCGCCCATTCGCGCGCTTCATTGCGTTTGTAGCCTGTCGACATGAATCACCTGCCTTTGTTCACGGGGGCGATGCTGACCGGGAGCGGCGTGCCGGCACCCACTGCGCGTGCGCGACGGACGCACATCGCGGCAATCGCCAGATCCTGGATGGCGGCGCCGACCGACTTGTAGAGCGTGATTGCGTCGTTCGAGGCGCGGCCCGCGCGTCGGCCGCCGACGACTTCGTCGAGGCCGACCAGCCTGTCCGCGAACGCAACCCCCGCCGCCGTTGCCGCGATCATGTCGCCAGTGTCGCGCGCAACTTCCTCGACCATGTCCGCGACAATGACGTCGGCGCGCCGGATCACTTCGGAGTCCAGCTCGCGCTGCTCGGGCAAGGTGGAACCGATCGACACGATCGTGGTCCCCTGACGGAGCCAGGCGCCGTGGAACGTTGGCGACTCGTCGCGCGAACGGGCGGCGCAGACGATAAAGTCCGCAGCTTCGACCGCTGCGCGGGCGCTCTCGGCAGCCGTGATGTCGAGCCTGAGGTCGGCGAGCTCGGTGCGGAAACGCTCGCGACTGGCGGGATTGGGACTGAATACCGAGGCCGACGCAATCTTGCGAACCGACGCGAGGGCACGGAGGTGCGTCTTTGCCTCGAAGCCCGAACCAATAACGGCGACACGTAGCGCGCCCGGTGGCGCGAGCAGGTCCCCGGCCAGCGCCGAAGTCGCGGCGGTGCGAAATCCGGTCACCGAATTGCCGTCGAGCAGGGCGACTAGCGCCATACTCTCCTGGTCAAACAGCGAGATCAGATACGATGCCGCCTTGGCCTTCGTCGACGCTGCGATCAGCTTGGCGCCCATGACGCTGCCATCCGGCGAAATTCCGCTCAGCGTACGCAGCCAAATGCCATCCCCCCGCGCCATCGTCCGCGGCGGGAACATGGCCGGACCAGGCGCCGCGCCATAGGCAGCGCGCAATGCCAAGATCGCTTCCTGCCAATCGAACACGGCGCGCACGTCGGCGTCGGTCAGAAACAGCGTCGGGTTCAAGGGGCTCGCTCCGCTTCCCAATGATTCGATTGAGCAATGATATTATCCCATATTGATGCGTGTCAATTTTAGATTGATGCAATTGCGCGGGGCGGCTACTTTCCCTTATGTCGCCGGAAAGGAGGAGGCACGGATGGTCGCGGACGAGAAGCGGCTCCGTCATGTTGTCGATGAGGCGATGCGGACCGGAGAGCTGCGCTTGCCCCCCGAACCCAGGCTGAGCGAAATATTGGGCGTTTCGCGCGGACGCGTTCGGACATTGCTCAAGCGCCTGGAGGCCGAGGGACTGATTTGGCGACATGTCGGCAAGGGCACGTTCGTCGGCCAGCGGCAGCTCGATCCGCATTCCGGCACTTGGGCTGCTTCGATCAGCGTCGACGACGTGATGAGCGCGCGTTTGCTGCTCGAGCCGCAACTCGCCGCGCAAGCCGCCATTCACGCGACATCCGCCGATGTCGAGGCGATGCGCCAATGCATGCTCGAGATGACGGCGACGACGTCATTTCTGCAATGGAAGCGGTTGGACGACAGGCTCCACCGCTTGGTTGCGGAGGCAACCCATAATCCACTGCTCCTAGTGCTGTACGAAACGATGCGCGCGCAGCTGCTGGCGAGCCTGGAGTTGCGGATGGAGAAGGTTTTCGGGGCGCTGCCCGGTCCAAAGGAAGCGACCAGCCACGAACATCACGCCTTTATCGAAGCCATCGCTGCGCACGATCCAGGGGGGGCCGAGACAAGGATGCGCGAGCATCTGGCGTCGGTGCGTCGCACTCTGTTCGGCTTGCGCTGAGGGCCCCTGAATGAGCGGCACCCGCCGCATGTCGCGGATGACCTTTATTTGTCCGACAAATGTCTTTATCCGACCCCGGTGCTACCGCTACCATTCCACACGACGGGTAACGGTAGCGCGCATAAGCGTGCGCCACTCGCGCTCGCGAGAACGGCGTCGGCCGCTACCGACGGCGCGAATAAGGGGGGAATGGATGAAAGGCATCACGGTCCTGGTTGGTCTGTCGGCGTTGCTGGCGATGCCCGCCACCGCGAAGCGGGACTCGAGCCACGCCGGAGCGACTCCGGTCCGAACGCATCCGGCCCAATTCAAGCCGACCGGCCTCGACGCCCGTGGCCATTTGCAGGCGGTTGCCCATTCTCCGGCGGGCGGTTTTTCCTACGTGCGCCTGGCGAACGGCGTGCAATTGCACGTCGGGGCCGTCACCAAGAACCTCATTTTCTATGGTTCGCAGACGGTGCGCGTGAACGCGAATCTCGGCGCGAACTACTGGACGGCGCGCAGTCTCGCCGTCATCGGCACGCCGCAGCCAATCCCGTTCACGATCGCCGAGACCGATGCCGCGCTGACCATCCGCAGCGCTAAGCTGCAGATCATAGTCGCCAAGGCCACTGGCGCGATCCGCTTCCTCGACGCCGCCGGCAAGCTCTACACGGAGGAAAAGGCCGACGCGCCGCAGACGCTCGCGAAAGTCACCATTTCCGGCGCCCCTTCGCTCGAAGTGACCAACCGTTTCACCCTCCGTCCCGACGAAGCGCTCTACGGCCTCGGCTTCAACGCCGACGACAGCAGCAATCGGCGCGGCAAGAATCTCCTGCTCGTCCAGACCAACGTCGGCATCATCATCCCCGTGCTGATGTCGTCGCGGCGCTATGGCGTGCTGTGGGACACCTACTCGCAGATGCGTTTCAACGACGATGCGGGCGGCGCTTCGATGTGGGCGGAAAGCGCGCCCGGCGGCGTCGACTATTATTTCATGGCCGGCGAGACTCCCGATGCGGTGGTCGGCGCCTATCGCGCGCTCACCGGCCAGGCGCCGATGGTGCCGAAGCAGGCGTTCGGGCTGTTCATGAGCAAGGAGCGCTACAAGACCCAGGCGCAGTTGCTCGACGTCGCGCGGAGCTTTCGGCACGAAGGCTTCCCACTCGATTACATCGTGCAGGATTGGCAATATTGGGGGTCGGACAAGGACGGCAGCTGGAGCGGCATGACCTGGGATCCGGTGCGCTATCCCGATCCGGCCGGCATGGCGCGCGACCTGCATGCGATGAACCTCAAGCTGATGGTGTCGATCTGGCCGTCCATCGGCAACGATACGGCACTTGCGCACGAACTCGATGCGCATGGCCTGCGGTTCGAGCCGCTGCACTGGATATCGAAACACGCGCGCGTCTATGATGCCTATAGCCCGCTCGGCCGGCAGATCTATTTCAAGCACGTCAAATCGGGGCTGCTCGACAAGGGCGTCGACGCGCTGTGGATGGACGGCACCGAAATCGAAGTGAGTAGCGCGATGTGGAACGCGCAGGAGAATATCCGCGACACCAAGGCGCTGGGCGTCAACGCGCTCGGCGACTTCACGCGCTATCTCAACCCCTATTCGCTGCTGACGACGCAGGGCACCTACGACGGCCAGCGCGCGACGAGCGACAAGCGCGTGTTCACGCTGACGCGTTCGGCCTGGGCCGGCGCACAGCGCACCGCGGCGGCGTCGTGGAGCGGCGACATCTTCTCGAGCTGGAAGACGCTGCGCCAGCAACTGGCGGAGGGCGTGAACGTCACTGTCACGGGCAATCCCTATTGGACGCAGGATACCGGCGGCTTCTTCGTCTCCGAATTCCCGGGAGGAGAGAAGAATCCCGGCTGGCGCGAGCTCTATGCGCGCTGGCTGCAATTTTCGGCGTTCAATCCGATCATGCGCATCCACGGCACCGATGTCGAACGCGAGCCCTATCGATTCAAGACGATCGATCCGCAGGTCTATGCGTCGCTGCTCGCGAGCACGCAGCTGCGCTATCGGATGCTGCCCTATATCTATGGCCTCGGCTGGCAAGTGACGTCGCACGGCTACACGCTGATGCGCCCATTGATGATGGATTTCCCCGACGACCGGGTGACCGATACGATCAACGACAGCTTCATGTTCGGACCGTCGTTCCTGGTCCATCCGGTCACGCGCCCGATGTACCATATCCTGCCGCCGCCGGCGGCGACGATCCCGACCGAATTTTTGCGGACGCCCGATGGCCAGCCGGGCCTCGCCGGGCAATATTTCGAAGGCGAGAATTTCGAGCAGCCGAAGAGCCGCTTCGTCGATGCGAGAGTCGATCACACCTGGCCCGATCCGCCGCTGGCAGAGGTGCCGGCCGGGCTGTCGAGCCTGTCGCATTTCTCCGCGCGCTGGGAGGGCACGCTGACCGCGCCGGAGGACGGCGATTATGAAATCGGTATCGAAGGCGACGACGGGTTCCGCCTGATCCTCGACGGCAAGACCGTGGTCGAGGATTGGAAAGCTGGCGCTCCCCGCTACCAGGGGGCGGCGCAACACTTTCGCGCGGGCCAGGTCGTCAAGGTCGCGATCGAATTCTACCAGGTCGACGGCAATCGCGTGCTGAGGCTTGCCTGGCGTCGGCCGAGCGAACGCGCGGCCTTTGCTGCATCCGCCGGATCGGCAATCGACCTGTCGACGCAGACCTATCTGCCCAAGGGCGCCGAGTGGTATGATTTCTGGACCGGCGAGCGCCATGCCGGCGGCGGACGAGTCGAGAGGCAGGCGCCACTCGACATCGTGCCCTTATATGTGCGCGCAGGCTCGATCGTGCCGCTGGGGCCCGACGTGCACTATGCGACCGAGGCGCCCGAGGCACCATATGAGGTGCGCATCTATCCCGGCGCCGATGCGCGTTTCACGGTCTATGAGGATGACAACGAGACCTATGCCTATGAAAAGGGCAAGCGCGCGACCTACGATCTCGTGTGGAACGACCGCGCACGCACGCTGACGATCGGCGCACGGCATGGCAGCTTTCCGGGTCTGGTGCGACGGCGCCGGCTCGATCTCGTGCTGGTCGACGGCAGCCGCGGGGCCGGGCTCGCACCTGCGTTGGCGACGAAGCGCGTCGAGTATGACGGCAGCCCCAGGCTGGTGCGGTTCGCGCCGGGTGCTTCGCGGGCGACGGCAAAGTAGCGTGCGACCGAATTCGTGTGGGAGTGCCCGACGAGGCACCGGCACGAATCGGCGAACTGGAGAGGACTTAGGAATGATCGGGCCTCGCACCCAATCTCGTCGGTTCCGGGCGCTGCTGGGCCTGTGCATCGCGGCAGTAGGACTGTGCGCCGCTGCGCCGACCTTCGAGGTGCCCCCGAACTGGACGCAACCGACCGCACCGTTCCATGTCGTCGGCCCGATCTGGTATGTCGGCAGTGCGGGGCTCGCGTCCTATCTCATCAAGACGCGCGACGGCGCGCTGCTGATCGACGGCACCATGGCGGAGAATGTGCCCGGCATCCTGCGCAATCTCGCCACGCTCGGCGTACGTCCCCACCAGCTGCGCATGCTGCTCGTCACGCACGCCCATTTCGATCATGTCGCTGGCGACGCCGCGATAGTGGCCGCGACCGGTGCAAAGGTGATCGCCGGCGCGCGCGACGTGCCCGCGCTCGAAAGCGGAGTCGCGCCCGGCGAAGTTGATTATGCACCGATCGGATTCGCCCCCGTGCATGTCGCACGCGCGATGCGCGACGGCGACGCGCTGCGGTTTGGCGGACTGACGCTGAAGGCGGTTGCGACGCCGGGACACACCCCGGGCTGCACCAGCTGGGCAATGCGGCTCGCCGATCACGGCAAACCGCTCGACGTCCTATTCGCCTGCAGCCTGACCACGGGTCGCAATATCCTCGTCGGCAACCGTCGCTATCCAGGCATCGTCGATGACTATCGCCATAGCTTCGCGCGCGTGGCGGCGCTCCCGGCCGATGTCGTGCTGCCGTCGCATCCCGAGATTGCCGACGTGATGGCACACAAGAGCGACGGACAATGGATTCAAGCGGGACTGCTGAAGCGCATAGTCGACAAGTCGGCACGAGACTTTGAAATCGAGCTGGCGCGGCAGCAGAAAGCGCAGTGACGATGGCGCTGCTTCCACCTCGTGATGGGCGCGCGAACGCGCGTCGCGCAATATTCTACCAAAGGGAGGTTCGATGACCGATCTCACTCGCCGCGACGTTATGGCCTCGAGCCTCGCGCTTTCGGCGGCGACGATGCTGCCTGGTGTCGGCGTCGCAATGCCGACTGACGCTGCACCTGCGGATCCGCGCCTGAACGGCGCGATGGCTCCGCGCGAGGAATTGCTGTTCGACTTCGGCTGGCGCTTTGCATTCGGCCACGGCAGCGATCCCGCCAAGGATTTCGGCTTCGGTGCGGGGCAGAGCGACTTCGCCAAGACCGGCGACTTCAAAATCGCCAAAGCCGCGTTCGATGACAGCGGCTGGCGGCCGGTCGACCTGCCGCACGATTGGGCCGTCGAACTGCCGTTCGTCGACGACGAGCGCGGCGAGGGCGACAGCAAGCTGCGATCGCATGGCTACAAGCCGCTTGGCCGCCGCTTTCCCGAGACGAGCGTCGGCTGGTACCGCCGCGCGTTCGACGTGCCCGAGAGCGATCGGGGAAGACGCATCTGGATCGAATTCGACGGCGCGCTGCGCGACGCAGTGGTGTTCGTCAACGGCTGTTTCCTCGGCCGCAACGACAATGGCTATGCGCCGTTCCGCTTCGATCTCACCGACTTCTTGAACTACGGCGGGCGCAACGTAGTCGTGGTGCGGCTCGATGCTAGCTTTGGCGACGGGTGGTTCTACGAAGGCGCCGGCCTATACCGCCATGTCTGGCTGACCAAGCACGATGCGCTCCACCTCGGCAAATGGGACAGTGTCGTCCGAGCGACGCCGACCGACGGCGCGGCGCGGCTCGAGCTCGCCACGCGGGTCGAGAACGGGGGCACTTTGGAGGCCGAAGCCGCGATCGAATGGACGATCCTCGACGCCTCCGGCCGCGCTGTGGCGACAGCCAGCGCGCAGGCGAAACGCATGGCTGCGGGTGACGGCGCCGATTTCTCGGCTGCGGCGACGATCGCCGCCGTTCAGCTGTGGGCGCCCGGCCAGCCGAACTTGTATTCCGCGGTGGTCAAGGTGCTGAGCGGCGGCGCAGTGCGCGATGCGGAGCGCGTGTCGTTCGGCGTGCGCAGCGCGCGATTCGATGCCGACAAGGGCTTTCTGCTCAACGGCCGTCCGTTGCGGTTCCAGGGCACCTGCAACCATCACGACCATGCTGGCGTCGGTGCCGCCTTGCCGGACCGTTTGCAGACCTTCCGCCTGTCTGTGCTGCAGCAGATGGGCTGCAACGCCGTCCGCACCTCGCACAACATGCCTACCCCCGAGTGGGTGGAGGCCTGCGACCGCGCCGGCGTGATGATGATGTGCGAGACGCGACAGCTGAGTTCCAATAGCGAAGGGTTGCAGCAACTCGAGACGATGGTGAAACGCTACCGGAATTCGCCGTCGATCATGATCTGGTCGATCGGCAACGAAGAATGGCTGCTGCAATCGGGCGAGCTGGCGAAAGCGGGCTCGGCCATCGCGTCGACGATGGTGCGGCGCTGCCATGCGCTCGATCCGACCCGCGTCGTCACTGCCGCCGTCAACGGCACCAACGAGGAAGGCGTCTCCGAACCGCTCGACATCATCGGCTTCAATTACAACTCGAAACGTCCCGCTGAATTTCACGCCAAATATCCGCATCGGCCGGTGTTCGGTTCGGAGACTTCGAGCGCGATCTCGACTCGCGGCGAATACCGCACGGATCCCACGCGCAACACCATCAACAGCTACGATGGCGTCGTGCCCTGGGGAGAGACCCCGGAGCAATGGTGGAAGCTTTACGGATCGAACGATTGGCTTCCCGGCGGCTTCGCCTGGACCGGTTTTGATTATCGCGGCGAACCGACACCCTATGGCTGGCCGTCGATCAACTCGCAGTTCGGGATCGTCGACATGTGCGGGTTCCCGAAAGATTATTTCTATTACTATCGCGCGTGGTGGCGGCCGGAGCCCAGCCTGCACCTCTTCCCGCACTGGACCTGGCCGGGGCGCGAAGGCGATCCGATAGACCTGTGGGTCTATTCGAACCTGGACGACGTCGAGCTGTTCGTGAACGGGAAAAGCCTGGGCAGCCAGCGCGTGCCGCGACTTGGCCATGTCCGGTGGCAGACCACATATCAGCCGGGGGTGATCGAGGCGCGCGGACGGCGCGGCGCTGTGGTGCTCAGCGAACGGCACGAGACGACTGGCCCCGCGAAGTCGCTACGACTGACTGCTGATCGCCCGGTGATCGATGCCGACGGCGAAGACGTGGCGGTGGTGACGGTGGAGGCGCTCGACGCCCGGGGGCGGCCGGTTCCCACCGCAAACCACAAATTGGGCTTCAGAGTGTCGGGGGCGGGCAAGCTGATCGGCGTCGGCAACGGTGATCCGAATTGCCTCGAGAGCGACAAGGGGCCGGAGCGCTCGTTGTTCAACGGGCTCGCGCAGTTGATCGTCCAGTCGGACAAAAGGGCCGGACCGATCCTGATTGAGGCCGCCGAGCTGTCGCCATACGCCGCGCGGCTGATCCCGACGACGCTGGCACTGCGGGCGCGACCGTCGACTCCGCGGCGATCGGTTCCGCCTGCGCGAACCTGATCCGTCGCGGGCGGTTAGGGGAGGGCGGCCAGGAACGCCGCCGGGCGCGGCGGGTCGGTGAATCAGCCAGCGAACGGGGGACTCAGGGCTGGACCTTCACCATCACCACGCCGTGGGCGGGAACAGTGGCTGAGTAGCGGCCAGCGACTGGCTTCACGTCCTTGTGAGTCCAGAGGTCGCGAACGCTCGCCTTCAATGCCATGGGGTAGTCAAGCGCGTCCCAGCCCACGGAAATCGTCTCGGGCTGCGCGCCCCGGTTGAACAGCACCACCGCGCGTGCGCCGCCGGACAGCGGCTTTACCCAAATCTCACGATTGCCGTCGCGGCTGACGCGCCGGCCTTGAACACCGAGCACATCCTGGTTCACGGCGATGACGTCGCGATTGAGAAGGATCTCCCTGGTCGCCGCGTCCATGCCGGCAATGTCGTTGCCGGCGATGAGCGGCGCCGCCATGATCGCCCAGAGCGAAAAGTGCGAACGATATTCGGCGTCCGTCATCCCGCCATTGCCGACCTCCAGCATGTCGGGATCATTCCAGTGACCCGGTCCCGCAAACGGCCAGCGCGGCTCGTGCATGTCGAGGATGTTGAGCATCCCCCAGCTATAGCCGTACTTCCCTTCCCATTTGTCGGTGATGTCACCAGTGGTTCGCCACAGGTTGCCGATCTTTTGCCCCCATGACCACGGCTGGTTGTTGCCCCATTCGCAAAGCGAGAACACGATATCGCGGCCGGTTGCGCGCAGCGCGTCGGCCATAAGCGCATAGGCTTCCTCCGCATTGCGCGTTCCCGTGTTGCACCAATCATATTTTAGATAATCCACACCCCAGCGGGCGTAGGTCAGCGCGTCCTGATATTCGTGACCCTGGCTGCCAGGCCGTCCGCCGCACGTCTTGCGTCCGGCATCGGAATAGATCCCGAACTTCAGCCCCTTTGAATGGACATAGTCGGCGAGCGCCTTGATGCCCGCGGGAAACTTGGCGGAGTCGGCAGTGATGAATCCATTCTCGTCGCGCTGGCCGTGCCAGCAATCGTCGATCACGATATATTGGTAGCCGGCCTCCTTCATGCCGTTGGACGCCATCGCATCCGCAGTGTCGCGGATGATCTTCTCATTCACATTGCACGCGAACTTGTTCCAGCTGTTCCACCCCATCGGCGGCGTCAGCGCGAGGCCGTTGGCAACCCGCTTCGGATCCTTGGACGGCGCGAGCGTATTGGGATCTACGTCCTGCGCGAAAGCCGGCGCCGCGCCATCGAGGAGGAGCGCCGCGGCAAGCACGCCGAGGGCGATTTTTTTGATCATGGACGGTTCCTCGGTATTGCGATGCGCCGGTGCCGGTGGCCTGACAGTCGGCGGAGGGAGTGGTGAGAGACCTGTTGCGGGTCTAGCCGAACAGCTTTTGTTCGCGCGCGAAGTTGAGAAAGAGCGGCAACCACGGACCGTCCGGACTGCCCGGTTGCGCCCGCACGCCAAATCCGTGCCCGCCATGCGCGAGGAGATGGGTCTCGACCGGGATCTTCGCCGCAACCATGGCCTCGCGCAGCCGTACCGAATTGGCGACGGGCACCGTGGTGTCGTCCTCGGCGTGCAGCAGGAAGGTCGGCGCGGCGGCGGGTGTGACATTGAGATCCGGCGACCACTCGCGGATCTGGGCGGCGGTCGGTGGCCCGCCGAATAGCGACGGCGCGGCGCCGCCATAGGCATAGGCGGGATCGACGCTTTGCACCGGGTAGATCGGCGCCGCGAGCAGTGGCCGTGCGCTGAGCTGGTCCGTCGCGTCGACCGGCGCATAGAAGGGCGCCGAATGCCGCGTGGCGAGGCTTGTCGTCAGGAAGCCGCCGGCACTGAAGCCCAGGACGCCGACCCGCGCCGGGTCAAGACGGAAGCGTGCAGCATTGGCGCGGATGACGCGCATGGCGCGCTGTGCGTCGGCCGGACCCACGCTCGCCGGATCGCGCCATCCGTCCTGCGCCAGCCGGTAGAACAGCACGAAACAGGTAATGCCCGCGCGGTTCAGCACGTCGGCGACGTAACGGCCCTCATGCTCGAAATAGTTCCAGGCAAAGCCGCCGCCCGGTATGATCAGCATCGCCGAGCCGTTGGGCCGGTCCGTCGGGAAGACGATCATGCGCGGCCTTGAGATTCCCCGCATGCGCCGGCTGCTATAGGCGGGGTCCGTCGAGGTTTGCTCGTCAATTTCCGGCATACCGGGATTCGTGGCCCCTGCCGGTGGGCGCGGCCACAAGTCGATGGTCTCTTGCGCTCCTTTCGAGCCTGGCTGGGCCCGCAGCTCGGCTGCCACACCAAAGGCTATCGCTGAGGCGCCTGCCAGGACCAAGGGGGATTTTACAAGATCGCGCCGCGAAAGGCTCATGCGAAAGGCTCCTGATTGCGTCCTAACTGAAATGCATTGGCTCGCAAAGACTGGCCCTGCTGATCCGTGATGGCGTGGTTTCGCCGGCTGATGAGGCTGCCGGTGTTCGCGGTGATTAATATTACTAATGAGAACGCGGTTGTCAAATATGAAAATCCCTTCCATCAGTGCGTTAGGCGCTTTGCCTCGATAGGAAGCGAAGCGAAACCGGGCGCGATGGAGACCAGCCGGGTCCGGCTCGGCCATTCGATCGGCTTGAGCGTCTGCGGCGCGCCAGGACGACGAATATCGTCCGGCAAATTTTGGGGAGAAGGCAAATGTCCATGCATCGCCGTGATCTTGTGCGCCTGCCGGCGCTGCTCTGCCTCGCCGGAGCCTTGCCGAGCGAAACGGTGGCGGCCCAGCCGGCGACGGCGGAACCCGCATCCCGACGCGCGGCGACACCGCCGATGGGTTGGAACAGCTGGAACTCGTTCGCCACCACGCTTACCGAAGCCCAGGCGCTCGAGACGGCACAGATCATGGCCAAGCGTCTGCTGCCGTTCGGCTACGACGTCTTCACGATCGACATCCAATGGTATGAGCCCAATGCGACTGGCTATGATTATCGCCAGGCGGCGGAACTCGCGATGGATCCGCATGGTCGGCTGCTGCCGGCGCCGAACCGCTTTCCTTCTTCGGCGGGAGGCAAGGGCTTCAAACCCTTGGCGGACCAGATCCACGCGCTGGGGCTGAAGTTCGGCGTGCATCTGATGCGAGGGATCCCGCGACTGGCATATGAGCGTGCACTGCCGATCATCGGCACGCGGTATACGGCGCGCGACGTCGCCAATCCCAATTCGGTGTGCACCTGGAACACCGACATGTACGGCGTAGACATGTCGAAGCCCGGTGCGCAGGCCTATTACAATTCCGTGTTCAAGCTGTTTGCCGAATGGGGCGTCGACTTCGTCAAGATGGACGACATGAGCCGGCCTTATGCGAACAACTGGCCGGAAATCGAAGCGGCCCAGACGGCAATCGCAGCGAGCGGCCGACCGATCATCCTCAGCCTTTCGCCAGGCGAAACCGATATCCATTGGGGTCAGCACGCCCGCCGTTATGCGCAGATGTGGCGAATATCGGATGATTTCTGGGACGATTGGAAACTGCTCAAGGATCAGTTCGCTCGGCTCGAAGCATGGAACGGCTTTCGCGGCCCCGGCGCCTGGCCGGATGCGGACATGCTACCGCTCGGCCTGCTGGCGCTTGGATCGCGCAAGACAAGGTTCAGCCCCGCCGAGCAGCAAACGTTGATGACGCTCTGGTCCATCGCCCGATCTCCGTTGATCATGGGCGGCGACCTGCGCGCACTGGATGAGCCCACGTTGCGCCTGCTGACCAACCGTGAAGTCATCGACGTCAACCAGCGCAGCCGGAACAACATGCCGGTGTCGAACGACGGCTCGCGCGCGATCTGGACCGCCGAGGACGCCGAGGGCCACGGCCGCTATCTCGCCATGTTCAACATCTCCGATCGCCCGCTCGTGGTCGAGCAGGAACTCAAGGCGATCGATGCTCCCCGCCGTGCCAAGGCATTCAACCTGTGGACCGGCCAAACCAGCGACGCCGATACGAAGATCTCGCTGGAGCTTAGGGAGCACCAATCGGCCTTTTTCAAGCTCATGTGACGCCTCGCTCTTTCCGGCCGAATTGCGCCCGCGCTCGGATCAAAAAAGATTACTAATATGCTTTTCTTGATGGCAATATGGCGAACCTCTGATATCCGGCGCCGGGGCTTCGCGCGCGCGGCGTCTTCAAGGTGCCCGGCAGGAGCGCTATTGCTCGCGGCCGCAAGAGGGAGAGGGTAATGGAACGGCGAGACTTTCTGCGCACTGGCCTCGTGGCCGGCGCCGGCTGCACCGCGACGGTGTGCGGAGGCGTATCGCATGCCGCGCCGATCGACCTCGGCTTTCCAAAGGACTTTCGCTGGGGCTGCGCGACTGCGGCCTATCAGATCGAAGGTGCGGCTGCCGAGGACGGGCGAGGGCCGACCAATTGGGACATATTCTCCCACACACCCGGCCGGGTCGCCAATGGCGACACCGGCGACGTCGCGTGCGACAGTTACCATCGCTATGCCGAGGACGCCCAGCTGCTGAAGAATCTGGGCGTGCGAACGTATCGCATGTCGCTCGCCTGGTCGCGCATCTTTCCCCAAGGGCGCGGCCAGCCCAACCAGAAGGGTGTCGACCATTATCGTCGCGTCGTCGACAATCTGCTCGAACACGGGATCGAGCCCTATGTGACCATGTTCCACTGGGACCTGCCACAGGCGCTGCCGGGCGGGTGGCAGAACCGTGACACGGCCCATGCCTTCGCCGATTACGCCGGATACATGGCCGGCCAGCTGTCCGATCGCGTGCAGCATTTCATGACGGTCAACGAACTGCGCTGTTTCACCGATCTTGGCCACGCCCAAGGTATGCATGCGCCCGGGCTCAAGCTTGCGCCGGCGGAGGTGAACCAGGTGCGCCATCACGGCGTGCTCGCGCATGGCCTGGCTGTTCAAGCCATCCGTGCCCATGCCAAGCCGGGTGCGAAAGTCGGGCTGGCGGACAACACCACCATCTGCTCGCCGGTGATGGAAACGCCCGAACATATCGCGGCGGCAAAAAAGGCGATGCGCGAGCTGAACGCGATGTTCCTCACCGCGATCATGGAGGGGCGCTACATAGACGAATATCTCGCCGAAGCGGGCGGCAACGCACCCAAGGTGCAGGCGAACGACATGGCCGCAATCGCCAGTCCGCTCGATTTCGTGGCGCTCAACATCTACACGCCAGAATGGGTTCGCGCGGACGCTTCGGCAAAAGGCTATGCCGTCATCCCGCACATCGCTTCCTCGCCACGCATGGCGTCGCCGTGGTTGGTGGTGGGACCCGAAGCCGCCTATTGGGGCGTTCGCACGGTGAGCGAGCTGTGGCGTCCCAAGGAACTCTATATTTCCGAGAACGGCGCGTCGGCCGACGACCCGCTCATTGACGGTCGCGTCGACGACATCGATCGCGTCATGTATCTCCGCAACTATCTCACGCAGTTCCATCGTGCGGTCGCCGAAGGCTATCCGCTCAAGGGCTATTTCCTGTGGAGCCTGATCGACAATTTCGAATGGGCGGATGGGTACACCAAGCGCTTCGGCATCCACTACGTCGACTTTGCCACGCAGCGCCGCATCCCCAAGCTCAGCGCCGCCTGGTATCGCGAAGTGATCGCCCGCAATTGCGTGGTTTGACCGCACGGGTGCCGAGCACAGCGCCGCGGCGGCAGGCGCGGTGATTCGCGGCGCCGCCGCTGGGGAGGCTTTCGCGGCGGCGCAGCGTTGCGCTCGTGTCACGGTTAACGCCAACCGAAGTCGGCAAAGATGTTTCGAAACGGTCTTTGGCTTTGCACGGCGGTCCCATGATTTGTGGTCGGGACCAAGGGCGAGCATTAAGCGATTGATCCTCCTATGAAAATGCTTTGTGCATGTGAAAATAGCGAGTATGCGAAATTCAGGGCGACTTCAGAGGCCGGATGGGAGCTGGGATGGCGATTTCGGATCTTCTTGCATCGTGTGTCGGAAGCATATGTGTCGATCACGGCGCTCCGAAATGCGCGTCGTTTCGATGGTCGCCGATGAAGCGCGCAAGCTTCCCGGCAAATCGGTGACCGCAGTGCTGCAACATGTCTCCGGTGGGGCGATCGTGCGGATCTCCGCGTTCGACGCGCCGGCTTGTGAAGCGAAGTTCGTCGGACGGCTGTGAACAGGAAACCGATGGACTCTTCCCGCCGCGACATGCTGATCGGCGCTTTAGGGGTGGCAGCGCTCGCGGCGCCGCCCGCCGCCGCAAAATCATCGGGCGCGTTCCGAGCGGGCAGGGAGTCACCCGTCGCCTGGAAACGCGGGATCGAGGGGCAGCGTAAAGCGGATCTCGGCGACGGGCGTTACTGCAATCCGGTCCTCGCGGGGGATCGGCCCGATCCTAATGTGCTCAAGGACGGTGATGACTATTATGCGACCTTCTCGTCCTTTTCCTATTATCCCGGCATACCGATCTGGCATTCGCGCGATTTGGTGAACTGGACGCCGCTCACCGCGGCCCTGACCAAGAACATCGGTACAGTCTGGGCGCTGGACATTGCCAAACACGACGGCCGCTACTTCATCTATATCCCGGCGCACGATCCTCAGGACGCGAAGCGCCCACTCAAGACCTGGGTGATCCATGCCGACAACATGCGCGGGCCGTGGAGCGATCCGATCGACATGCGGATCGACAATTTAATCGATCCGGGGCACGCGCTAGGCGAAGACGGAAAGCGCTACCTGTTCTTCAACGGCGGGAACCGCGCCCCGCTCAGCGACGACGGCTTGTCGGCGGCCGGCGCAGTCGAACATGTCTATGACGGTTGGCCGATACCGCAAGACTGGATCATCGAAGGCTTCGCGCTCGAAGGGCCGAAGCTGCTGCACAAGGACGGCTGGTTCTACCTGTTCTCGGGGCAGGGCGGCACCGCAGGGCCTCCCACCAGCCACATGGTGGTCGTCGCGCGATCGCGCTCGATCCATGGGCCCTGGGTGAACTGTCCGCATAACCCGATCGTGCGGACGCGGAGCGCGGACGAGCCCTGGTGGTCGCGAGGGCACGCAACCGCAGTGCAGGGGCCGTCGGGCGACTGGTGGCTGGTCTATCACGGCTATGAAAACGGCTCCCGCACTCTGGGGCGCCAGATGCTGCTCGAGCCGATCGAATGGACCAGCGACGGCTGGCCACGCGCGCTTGGCGGCGATCTCTCGCGCCCGCTTGCCAAGCCCAGGGGCGCGCCCGCCGGGGCGGCCGGCCAGGCGCTTTCCGGTTTCACTCAGGACATGTTCGGAACGAAGATGTGCTACTATTCACCAGAGCCGAATTATCTCGATCGCGCCAGGATCGACGCGGGCGCGATGGTCTTTGCGGGCCAGGGGACCGGTCCCGCGAATTCGTCGCCCCTGCTCTTCGTTGCGGGCGATCGGGCCTATGACATAGCGGTCGAAGTTGAGATTGAGGGAAGGACCCAGGGCGGGCTCCTGCTCTTCTACAACGAGAAGCTGTTCTGCGGCCTGGGCCTTAGCGAAGGTCGGCTCCATGCCTATCGCATCGGACAGGAAGAGCGGTGGCCACCGGGTGGTCCGGCCACGACGCGGCGCCTGTTCATTCGCCTGAACAACCAGCACGACGTCGTTACATTTTTCTACGGCGCCGACGGCACGGACTGGACCAAGGAACGGTCATTCGAAGTCTCCGGCTACAATCACAATGTCGCCGATGGGTTTCTGAGCCTGCGGCCCGCACTCTATGCTTCCGGTGAAGGCTGGGTGACATTTCGTGCGCTTCAATATCGCGCGTCGCCGGTTTCGTAATGATCTCGGTCCCGCAAACTCAAGGATTCGTCATGGTTCTTCGCCGCATTCTGCTCGCAACCGCCGCACTCGCGGCTTCGCCCGCGATGGCCGATCCGCTCGCCACGCTGGACCGAAACGGCGGGCTGGTTTCGATCGAGCCCTATGCGCCGAATATCGTCCATGTGACGATCGCACTGGATCGCAAGGAACTCGACCGCGGCGCGGGCTATGGCATCAGCGCCAAGCCGGATGCGAGCGGCTGGACGCACCGTACCGATGCCGCGGGAGACAGTTTCGTTTCCAGCGCGCTGTCGGTCACGGTCGACGCGCAGCCCTGGCCCAAGCCGCCCACGCAAATGGAGCGCTATTTCGCGCCGTCGCTGCCGCCGGTCTCGATCGCGATCCGCCGTGCCGACGGGCGCGAGGTCACGAAGATGCAAGGCTGGGAAATGGCGCCGCAGCACGTGAACGGCGAGGCGACGTTCCGGGTCGGCGCGACGTTCGCCGATACTCCGGGCACGCATTATTACGGCCTGGGTCAGAACCAGGAAGGCCAGCTCGATCTGCGCGGCCGCACGATCGATTGCCGCCACTTTTATGACGCACCCACCGGGGAGACGGTGTGCGTGCCGTTCCTCGTCACGAACCAGGGCTATGGCATCGTCTGGGACAATCCCTCCGCGACGATGGTTTCGCCCGGCCTGAACGCGCGCACAAGCTTCCAGTCGAACGTCGGCGAGCGCGTGTCGTTCTTCATCATCACCGGCAATTCGACCGACGATCTTTATGCGGGCTATGCGCGCCTGACGGGCGCGACACCGCTGCCGCCCAAGGCGGCATTCGGGCTGATCCAGTCCAAGGCACGCTACGAGTCCCAGGCCGAATTGCTCGGGATTGCCGAGGGCTATCGCAAGCGCGGCTATCCGCTCGACGTGATGGTGCTCGACTGGTTCTACTGGACGCGACTGGGGAGTTTGGACGTCGATCACACGGCGTTCCCCGACCCCGTCGCTCTCAACCGCCAACTCCACGATGCCGGCATGCATTCGATCCTGTCGGTCTGGCCGCGCTTCGAGCGCGAAAGCCGCTATTACGACCTGCTCGCGTCGCGCGGCTGGCTGCTCAAAGACAAGGACGGCAAGCCCGTCGACGGCCTTGCTGTACGGTCCGATCGCGCTGGCGCGCTCATTGACAGCACCAATCCGGAAGCGCGCGCCTGGTTCTGGGGCAAGATACGCGACAATCTGGCGAGCCAAGGCTTCGACTGGTTCTGGCTCGACGAAACCGAGCCCGATCTGGTTCCGGACGGCTATTTCTATTCGGTTGGTTCGGGCGACCGCTATCACAATCTGTATCCGCTGGTGCATACGGCGGGGGTTGCCGCGGGGTCGGCGAAAGATCGGCCGGGGTTTCGCAACCTGATCCTGGCGCGCGCGGCCTATCTGGGTGCGCAGGCTTCGGGTGCGATCTTCTGGACCTCGGATGTCCAGTCGACTTGGGAAGCACTGCGCCGCCAGGTTCCTGCCAATCTCAACATGGCGGCGAGCGGTATCGCCTATACCAGCAGCGACACCGGCGGCTGGCAGTGGCCGAGCGGACCCGAAGCGCAGCATCCCGTGCTGGTGGACCCGGCGGGCGCGACCGCGATGTCGCCGTCGTATCGCGACTATCCCGAGCTTTTCGTCCGCTGGTTCCAGCTGAATGCGTTCACGCCAACGCTGCGCATCCATGGCCAGCGCCCAGGGACGGCGATTTGGGAATATGGCGCGGCCGCCGAGCCGATCCTCGCCGATTTCCTTCGCCTGCGCTACCGGTTGATGCCCTACCTCTATTCGCTGGGGTACGGCACCTATCGCAGCGGGGCGCCCTTCATGCGCGCGCTGTTCATGGACTTCCCCAACGACGCGCAGGCGGCGACGATCGGCGATCAATATATGCTTGGGTCGGCACTGCTCGTCGCACCGGTCCTCGAACAGGGCGCGACGCACCGCCGCGTGTATCTGCCCGCCGGCAGCGATTGGTACGATTGGTGGACCAACGAGAAGCACACGGGTGGCAGCTGGATCGAAGCGGACGCCCCGATCCAGCGCATTCCCGTGTTCGTGCGCGCGGGATCGATCGTTCCGCTCGGCGCCGATGTGCCGAATACCAGCGCACGCCAGCCGCTGCGCGAGATCCGCGTCTATCCGGGGGCCGATGCCGCCTTCACGATCTTCGACGACGACGGCACCACCGATGGGTATAAATCCGGTGCAGGCCGATCCGCGGTGCTGCACTGGGACGATCGCGCAGCGCGGTTGACGGCTTCGGGTAAGCTGCCGAGCGACCAGGGCCTCGATGCATTGGTGCGAGTCATCGCTCCTCAGCCGCGCGGGAAGCCGGCAAAGGCGGGCGACTGATGCGTCAGCCCGCGCAAAGCGAGCGCCCATCGCAGCCGTCGGCATCGGTCGCGGCAAGATGAAACACGTTGGCATCGTTCCCGGAGGCCGTCCCGCCACCGCGCGCGATGTCGCCGACCTTGCCGGCGTTTCGCCGATGACCGTGTCACGCGTGCTCAACGGCGAACAAACCGTTCGCCCCGAGCTGCGGGCACGCGTCGAGCGGGCCATCCAGGAATTGGGCTACACGCCGAACAGCGCGGCCAAGGCATTGGCGGCCGCGCATCCCTTGCCGCGCATGGCCTTTGTGTTCGAAGCGCAGAACTCGGCGTTCCTGACGGAATTGGTCGTCAATGGGTTCGGCGAAGCGACCGCGGCCAATGTGCAACTCGTTTTTGCCAGAATGCCCACCTCGGACGACCCGGCACGGCTGCTGCTTTCGCTCAAGGATCGCGCAATCGAAGGCGTGCTCCTGCCGCCGCCGCTGTGCGATGACGCCCGGCTGCGTCTCCTCTTGGCCCAAGCGGGAGTGCGGACGGTTGCGATCGGCTGTTCCGACGATGATCCGACGATTTCGACGATCGGGATCGACGACCGGCGCGCGGCATATGAGCTGACCAGGCATTTGATTCAGCTCGGCCATCGCCGGATCGGCACCATTCTCGGCCATCCGCGCCACCGCTCGTCGGAGCGGCGGCGCGCGGGCTATGAAGCGGCCCTTGTCGCGCATGGCATCGAGCCGGATCGATCGCTGCAATGGGAAAGTCGCGGCGACCTGGGGTCCGCGGTCGCCGTCGTCGAACGCGCACTGGACGCGCATCCGCGCGTCACTGCGCTGGTCGCTGCAAATGACGACATCGCTGCGGCGGTGATCGGCATCGTGGCACGTGGGCGCGGTATCGAAGTGCCGCGTTCGCTGAGCGTTTGCGCCTTCGATGACAGCGAAATCGCATCGAAGATGTTTCCGCAGTTGACGACCGTACGCCAGCCGATTGCCGAGATGGTGCGGTGGGGCGTTCGGCAATTGGCTACCGAGCTCCACGCGCTGCACGACGGGCAATCGCCGATGATCCGAAAGGCCTTGCTCGAGCACCAGCTGGTGTATCGCGATTCGGACGCGCCGCCCGATACCGGCGCCTTGTAAGCGGCGATGCCCAGCGTCGGGCATTCGAACTGATCGCGCGTTATCGTTCGCCGGACGAAAGGTGACCGACGGCTTCCTCGATCACGACTTGCATGGCCCGGGCAGCGGCTTCACCGTCCCGTGCTTCGATTGCGTCAGCGATACTGGCGTGGCGTCGCGCGGTCGCGTGCATCGCGCTGCTTTCGCGTGGGGTGCTGAGCGTGAAATATGCACCCAGCGCCGTTTCGACCACGCCCGTGAATGCGCGGAACAAGGGATTTCCCGATGCGACCGCAACGGCGATATGAAAGGCGAGGTCCGCCCGCGCGAATGCCTGTCGATCCTCGATCGCGCCGTGCATGGCCGCGACAGCCTCGCGCATTGCCTTCAGATCGTCGTCGGTGCGCTCCGTCGCCGCCAGCAAGGCGGTGGCGGGCTCGACGGCGGTGCGCATCTGCGTCAGATGCCGGAAGAATCCGCGGTCGAGGCCCAGCCGCACGCGCCACGCCAGCACATCGTGATCGAACCAGTTCCAATATTCGGGTCGCAGGACAGTGGTGCCAACCCTGCTCTTCGCCGCGACCATGCCTTTCGCCACCAGCGTCTTCGTGACTTCGCGCATGAGCACGCGCGACGCGCCGAAGCGCTCGAGCTGCTCTTCGCCGATCTTGCTGCCGGGCTGGCGTTCGCCGGATAGAATCTCGGAACCGAGGATCGCGGCGATTTCGTCATGGCCGACCACGCGGCCGCCAGGCGTCGGATTCTGGCTGGCGAGCACGTCAATCTCCCAAGGGCCATTTCATGCTGTCGCGTGGCGCGTACACGCAACATAAGGACCGCGTCCCGGCGACTGCGCAATTGTTGCTAAGCATATCAATAATACAGATAGCGAGCATCGAATAAAGCGAATTTCCCGCGCCGACGGCGCCGGCCCCTCTTGCCCGGCGGGGGGGCCACGCGTTGCGCACGCGACTAGATGGCCCGGCAACGCGATCGCGTGCGGCTCCCTCTACAATGGAAAGCATAGGACTTAAGCTTTTCCGCCATCCCTCTATCAGGCAGGCCGATGATCAAGCTCATCATCTGGGATCTCGACGACACGCTTTGGCAGGGTACGCTTGCGGACGGCGAGACCGTAGTGCTGCACGCGCGGCGGGCCGAGCTGGTGCGCGCGTTCAACGCCAGGGGCGTGGTGTCGTCGATCTGCTCCAAGAACGACTTCGAGACGGCAAAGGCGCGGCTAACCGATCTCGGTCTGTGGGACGAATTCGTGTTCCCGCACATCGCATTCACGCCCAAGCCCGAGGCGATCCGCGCGATCATCGAGGACATGCAACTGCGCCCGGCCAATGTGCTGTTCGTCGACGACAATCCCGTCAATCTGGGCGAGGTGCGGCATTGCCTGCCCGAGGTCCAGCTGCTCGACAGCAGCGCGCCCGACGCCGACGACCAGCTTGCCGGGCTGCTCGCGCTTCAGGCCGGCGGGCGCAGCCGGCTCGACGAGTATCGCATGCTCGAGCGCAGAAAGCGCGACCGCGGCGCGGTGCCGGCCTTGTCGAACGAAGAATTCCTGCGTTCGTGCGCGATCCACGCCTGCGCGCCCTACATCATGGACAATCTCGATTTCGTCGGCCGCATCGCCGAGCTGATCAATCGCTCGAACCAGCTCAACTACACCGGCTCGCGCGTCGAGCCGGAGGCGCTCGCGCGCGATATCATCGACGTGGTGCGCTTCGACAGCTGGTCGATTTTCGCCTGGGACAAATATGGCGACCATGGCCTGGTCGGCTTTGTCATGGTCGACCGCAGTTCGCGGCAACTCGTGCATTTCACCTTCTCATGTAGGGTGATGCACATGGGGATCGAGGAATATGCGCTCGGCAAGGTGCGTACATTGTGGCCCGACATCGACACGCGTGCCTGGGACGGCCGCTTCAGCCGCACCGCGCCCGACTGGATTCAGGACTGCGACTTCCACGCCAGCGAGACTCGCGCGCGACTGCTCGCCACGCAGGGCGCCGAAGTCGTGGCGGAACCAGCGGTCCGCATCATGTTCGATTGCCAGTCCGGCGGCATCGCGCATTTCAGTCGGTTCCGGCCGGCGATCGAATTCGACAACCGCCCGCGCGTGTTCAATCTGCGCCAGATCCACGACCGCAGCCTCCTCGACCAGCATTTCCCGCCGTTCCTGGTCTATGGGGCCAGCATCGACTATCTAAACATTTCCTGGCCGGATCAGTGGCATCTGCTCGAAGCCGGGCTCTACGTCCGCTGCGTCGTCGGCATGTGCCTGTTCCTGCTCGAGCACGACCTGCGCATGCTGGTCGTGCTGCCGCCGGAGGAGGCGGCCGAGCATCAGTATCGCGAAACCAATGGCCTCACGCGCGATCGCGTGCGCTTCTTCAATACGTTGTGGCGCCGCGCAGCTCGCGAGAACCCCGGCCACATCTGGGTGCTCGAAATAGACCATATCGCCGGCCCCGACGAGATGGCCGATGCCACGCATTATTATGCCGGGCTGCTCCAGAAGGTGGCGGGGCAGATCGATTGCTGGATCGTCGACGCCCTCGAGCCCGATGCGGTGGGGACGGCGAAGGCCGCCTGACGCGCCATCACTGCGCCGTCATCGGCCCCTGCGTCAGAGATAGAGCTCGGGATTCAATGGGATGCCGTTCGCGTTACAGTAGCTCTCATAATGATCCATGAACCACCACACGTCCGCGGTCATGACGAACTTGCCGTCGGCGTCGTAGAATTCGTTGGGGCCCTGCATCCAGCCGAACAACTTGCAGCCTTGCGGATGATCGCTCACCAGCGTGTGCGCTTCGCCGGGTGATTCGTAGATGAAGCCGCCTTGCGTCGCGATCCAGTCATATTCGAGGTAACGGACGGAGCCTTCCAGGCACATCATCACGACATAGCCACGATGCTTGTGCGTGCCCACGACGCCCGGACCTTTGAGCCACAGGATGTTCGAATAGATATTGTGCCGCGTGTCGAACAGCAGGTGCTTGATTGCGGCGTTTTCGCCGAACGGCACCCAGGGGCTGTCCTTCTCCGCGATGTCGACGAAGCGGCCGGCCTTGGCGTGCCGCGCGATGAGATCGGGGAACAGTTCGGGGACGTCCACGATCCTGCGTTCCTGGTTGGGCGGCGCAGTCATCTTCGTCGCCGTGGTCATCCTGCTCTCCTGAGTTGATCCGGCGACGCGCGGTGTCGCGATCGCCGATACCGTTTGTTAGGTGCAAGGAGCGCCGCAGCGCATGTAGCAGCGCGAAACCGCCTTGGACGGGGACGAAGCGGCGACTGGTCCGCTGCGCAAAGAGCGCATAGATTGCAATGGGCCCTGCCAGCGATGGAAGCGCATCATGACCGACAGTTTGTGGCTCGTCTCGGGGCGGGTCGAGACCTTCGCGACCCCGTTCAATACCGCGCGCGCGAATCTCGATTTCTGGAACAATATCGCATCCGCGACGTCGCCGGGCCTCGCCATCGACGGCTGCGGCGATGCGTTTCACGGTGAGCTCGGGCGTTGGCGACTGCCCAATGTCACGCTGCTTTGGCCGCGGGCGACGCGATCGATCGTGCATCGTCGCAGCCGGCCGGATGGCGAGGAACGGGTGCTGTTCCATCTGCAGGGGGCAGGGCGCAGCGAGCAGAAGCAGGGCGACCGGGAATGTCTCCTGAAGTTCGGCGACCTCTCCTTGTGCGGTACTGCCGCTCCGTCGAGGCTCAGGACGACTCAGCACGACATGATCGTGATCGACCTTCCTCGCCGTCTGCTCGAAGCGAAGGCACTCGATGTGGAAGCGCATATGGCGGTTCGCCTGCCGAGCTGGTCACCTGGCGTCGATGCGCTGCGGAAGTTCCTCGTTTCCGCTTGGGCGGACGGGGTTTCTGCCGGTGCGGAGATCGATGCCGAGTGGCTAACCGAACTCGATTCAATCATCGTCGATCTTCTGGCACTCGCGATCAAAGGGGCGAGGCGCCACGAAGCGCCCGCGGGGCCGCTGCAGCGCGTCTCGCGCATCGTCTCGGCGCGGCTTGAGGATCCCGGCCTGACCGGGCGCGAAATCGCGCTCGAGCTGGGCGTTTCGCTTCGAACCTTGCAATTATGGTTTGCCGCAATCGGCAAGACGCCGGGTTCGTTTATCCTCGAAGCGCGCCTCGCCCGGGCCGCGGAGCGCCTGCAATCCTGCACCAACGCGAGCGTCACGACGATCGCGCTGGAAACCGGATTCAACGACAGCGCTTATTTCTCACGCTGCTTTTCGCGCCGCTACGGCAGCCCGCCCGCCGTGTGGCGCAAGACCTGTTGACCTAGGGTTCCGCGCGGGAATTCGCCCTCATGCGTCGCGCGCGGGGATCGCGACGATCGCATGGCTCCATTCCGGCAAGGTCGAGTACGGTCCGCGAAGCGCGTCGGCCGGCAGGTCGAGCTGTCGGCAGATCGCCGCACGCGGCCAGGTCGCCGGCTCGCCGGAGAGGTTGAACAAGCATAGCACCGTCTCATCGGCGCTTTCGCGCACGAAGCTCATGACCGGACCTGCCGCCTTGAAGAAGCGGATCGATCCGGTGGCGAGTGCGGGATGGCGTTTGCGTAGCGCGATCGCCTCGCGATAGGCGGCTAGAACGGAGCCGGGATCATCTTGCTGCGCGTCGACCGCCGCCGCCTGGTGCTCGGCCGGAAGCGGCAGCCATGGCGTTCCCTCCGTGAAGCCGGCATTGGGCGCCCCTGCTTCCCATGGCATCGGTGTGCGGCATCCGTCGCGGCCCTTGAACGCCGGCCAGAAACGGATGCCATAAGGATCGCGCAAATCTTCGAATGTCAGCTCGGCTTCGCCCAGCCCCAGCTCCTCGCCCTGGTAGAGGCAGATCGCGCCGCGCAGCG
>Ga0068861_100000018_pt1 | contig 77342 bp, 144 predicted proteins | sample KBSSwiS42_FD_66593 | JGI IMG/M metagenome (GOLD analysis project Ga0068861, IMG submission 66593) | Switchgrass rhizosphere microbial communities from Kellogg Biological Station, Michigan, USA - KBS Switchgrass S4-2 | ecosystem: Host-associated > Plants > Roots > Rhizosphere > Soil ...
CGGTCTACCACAGCCCAGCACAGCCTATCGGGTGCTGCCGGGGCAATCCGAGTGTCCCGGACGTGTGCTGCATGGACGCTTGGCGGCATGGCGGTCAAGTACCCCGCCCATTCCCGCCGCGTCTGACATCTGGGCGCTGTGGGGCAGCCGCTATGCGCTCCCTGTCGAGGCGCGCAACAACGGTATCCCAGCCTTCTGGAAGTCCAACACCTGGCTTGGCGAGGCACGTTCAGAGGAAACGTTCCCCGGCGCGGGTGATGTGAGCGTGTGTGTGTTCCAGTCGGGCTATATTGTGTACGAGAAGGCAACCGGGCATTGCACGGTTCAGCATCTCGAATCGAGGCTGCCGTGATGGTCGCATCCGCTACGCTCTACACCGTCGGCGCACTCGGAGCGCCGCTGTATCTCGCGGCGAGGCGCGGGCCGCAAGTCGGGTCACTGTTCCCCGGCGCGCGGGTGCCCGGTGAGTTGTGTGTCGGCGAGCGCATTCACGATAACGATCGGTGGGTGTGTATGGGGATATTCTACGCCTGGTCAGAGCGGCTGAAGGCAGCCTGAGACTAAAGGGAAGCGTACCTAGCGGCAGCTCACGACTAACCGCTAGGCACTAAGCCGCATAGCGAGATGCAGCCTAATGAAAAGTATATCACAGCGCACAATCCAGGCAGAACGCTTAACAACTCGCTTGCGCTACCAGGAGTGGCTAGGCCGACTCTCGCCACACGAGAGCGCCGCTGTCTTTCAAGCCGCCGATTGGTTCGCGACGGTCCATGCGCTCGACATGGACGCACTCTATGCCCTGATCGGCGTATTGGAGGCACGACTCGCGCGACACGAGCAACGGATTGTCGTCTTAGAGCAGGCGCGGGATGCCTGATTGGAGTGCCATTGTGTTAGCACTGGGGGGGTTGTTAGGCGGCGGCGGCATCGCGGCACTCATTCGTGCGCGCAGCCAGAATCGCGTTGACGAGCGTGCGCAGCTCACGACCGAGCAGCAGTCGTTTCGTCAGTCGATGGCTGAGCAGATCGCTGGGCTACGGGTACAGCTCACTGATGGCGCGAAGCGCAACGATGGGCTTGAGCAGGAACTGCGCACGCAGGGCAAAGAGCTTGCCGCGCTTGGCACGAAAAACGAGTATCAGGAGCGCCAATTGCATGAGCAGGCTGAGCAGATCGCTGATCTCCGCACGCAGAACGCGACACAAGCTCAGCAGATCGCGGCGTTGACGGAAGAGAAGGCGGTGGTCATTCAGCGCTTGCAGGCGGAAGTGCTCAAGAATGATTTCCTGACACGCGAGATCAACGAGTTACGCCACGAGGTCTCACGGATGCGAGAGAAGTTACCGGTGCGGGCAGAGGCAACGCCATGACCGCAGAGTGGACAGTCGAGACACTCAAAGAACACCTTGACGCGCTGTTCGAGGAGCATAATCACGCGCACACGCGCCAGCATGCCGCTGCGGAGGTCGTGACTACTGCCGCGAACGCCGCACACGAGAAGCAGGACGCTCTCAGTAAAGAGCACATCGAAACACGATTCGTTGAGCATGAACGACTGACCGCGCAGCGCTTTTCGGCACAAGAGAAGGCAGTTACGGCAGCGTTTTCGGCACAAGAGAAGGCGATTTCGGCAGCCCTCGCCGCCGCAAGCACAGCCGTGAGCAAGGCAGAAACCGCCGCTGAAAAACGTTTCGAGGGCGTGAACGAGTTCCGCGCCCAACTCTCCGATCAGCAGCGGACCTTCATACCGCGTCAAGAGGCCGATGCGGAGTTTCGTGCGATGCGCGAGCGAATCGAAGGACTGACCACGCGACTCGATCGCTCTGAGGGGCGCAGCAGTGGTGTCCATGCCAGCACCGGAATGATGATAACGATCATCCTGGTTGCCGTCGCTGTGATGGGGTTACTGATCAAGTTCCTGCCGCTTGGTACCTAAACAACCGCATATCCCGCGCGCCCACGCGGCGCGTTGTCTCATACTCACGCGAGCCCGCGCGCTCGCAGGAAGTCACGTCCTATGAGCCTCAAGCGATGGCTCACCTACTCACCTGTTCGCGTCGGTTCTGTTCTTGTGCTGATGATTATCGCGGTGCTGCTTGCGTCGTCTCTCGCGCGGCCCGCAACGCATATCCACGCCGCACCGATGACAGCGGTCGCAACGCTGGGTACCGCGACACTCACTGTTGCTGACTGCCCAGCGGGTACCGTTCTTCTGAACAGCCAAGCGTGGTTTACGGCGTTCGCTGGGCAGACAGGTCACGATTTTGGGCACACGCATTTGGAGTTTTGCTACCCTGCCGGAAGAGTATTCAACGGGAATGCGGCTGTCCCGTTTACCTTCCTTCTGACGATGCACGACAACCCCGGCGGTGCGCTGACCGGGATCGCGATTCAGGTGTTCGGTAATTACGGTGCGATTCAGGTTGCGAAGCAGGCATTCAAGCCGGCCTACACTTGCGCCGATACCTGCTCATGGCTCGTCACACTCACGCTCGATCTGACGAAGGTACCAAAGTCGGGACGGCAAGAACTGCGCGTCCGTCCAAGTGTTACCGAGAGCGACGGAGCCAAGAGCATTATCTCTACGTCGTACCCATTCCCGATCGCGAGCGATAAGCCAAAAGATGACTATCGCGGGGAGTCGTACTGGCAAGGCAAGGGATGGTACGACACGCCGCCGGGGATCGAATACGCAAAGGCGCAACTCCTTAGTCTGATGCCTATCGGCCCGATCAGTGGGGTATGGACGCCAACGGTTGGTTGCCAGTCATCCGCACTACCGGTCACGTCATGTCTTGTGGCATTGGATTCAAATTTCCATATGGGCGATAACGGGGTTGTCTTGTATCAGGGCACCGGGGCGTACAAAGGAACGGTGAGAATCGACACACGCTCGCTCGCTCCTGGCTGGCACAAGCTGATCATTCGCTCTGATGTGCGGGTTGCGTCAGTCGGCAGCACGAACAGTGGATTGCTCGGTATCTCATTCTACGTCTCGCAGCAGGGCGCGGTGTCTGCTGCTGGCATTCGTCAATAACCAACCAAAGGGGATTTTCGATGGTTATGATCACATTTAGTCCTGAAGATGCGCAGATCGTCTACGGGCTGATCGCGTCGTTCCTGGTCCCATTCGTCATCTCGGCACTCAAGCGCGCGTCCTGGTCAGCCGGTGCGAAATTCGCGCTCGCCGTTGTGGTCTGCCTGCTCGCTGGTGCGCTGTCGGTCTATATGGCCGGTACGTTTACCGGCCCTACGTCGGTCATTGTCGTGGGCGCGGCGATCTTCACAGCGGCTCAGGCTCACTTTGCTACCTGGTTCCAGTCGTTAGGTTTGGAATCGTGGCTCAATCCTGGCAGCGATGCGCCAGTGAATGTAGCACCGACGCCGATCTCGCGTCTGCCGTAGCGATGGATATCGAAGCCTACGCCGCACTCGTTGCCGCCTATCGTCAGGCGCGGCGGGCGTGGCAGAGCCCGATCGTGCAGCAGGGTGCGATGCTGCTGGGGATGGACGAGCGATCGTTCTGCCATATGCTGATATGGCTGCGCACGGGCGCGGTGGTACATCAGGCGTACGATCGAGCATTCACGGAGGCGGGCGACGATTCACAGGAGACCCCATGACGAGCTTATCCCGCCAACAGACGCTACCGCTCTTCTGGTGGCTACAGCCATCGCGCTACCAGAATCAGCCGCACGCCTACGTGTGTCCGCTCCTGATGACGCTCTCTGCGCTGCTCTGGCGCGTGCGCGGGAAGCATGCCGTGTGGAGTGCGGCGACGTGGGGGCAGTACACCGATCGTGATATTGATGAGCCGACGCCGGGATGGATTTCGCCCGCGCGGGTCGTTATTGGTCACTGCGAGGCAGACTGCCTGTTCCCGCGAAGGCTTATTGAGAAAGAATGCGACTTCTGGAATGGCCGGATCGGAGTTCGCATACGAAGCCCGCGCCGCAAGCGATGATCGCAACCGCCACAGTGCATGAAACAGCAAACGGCACGCACGTTGGCTCATACACATTCGAGGCACCATGTTGGCGAGACTGTGTGTACGGCATTCTTTATTGGCTACGAATCGAAGTGCTGCCGTATTGGCCGATCGATGCGCTACGTCTTTCGTGGTTCAACGATACCGATCGGGACATCGCAGCCGCGCTCTACGGCATCGGATTGAGTCATTCTCTCGTTGATCAACAGGCGGTACGCGCTGCGCACGAACAGGTATTTGCAGAGGCCGGCAGCGATGCGTCTCAGAGATGATCGTGGCTGTGTTATCGCCATCGGGCTATCCGTCGCGCTGCTCGCTATCTGCGCGCTGCTGCTGATTGCGGCGCTAATGGGGCACTTATGATCAGTCTAATCGCCTTTTGCATCTTCGTCGCCTTCGTCGGGCTGGCTACTTTCTTCGTGTGGCTGAATCATCGTCCGACGCGCACCACGTACACGCTGGTGCAACGCCGCGCGGCTTGGCATGTCAGCGGCGGCAAGGCATCGGCGCGACATGCAACCACCGAAGAGGCGCTGCTAGACATGAGCAGCCGCGTGAAGGGCGACGAGTGATCGGCGCAATCCGTAGCACGGCGCTGGCGCTGCTGCTGGGAGCGATGCCGTTCGGCGGGTCGGTCATGCACGGCTACGCAGCGAGGTACGATCCTGGCGTATTCGAGCAGGTACGCGCGAACCGGGGGATGCCGCACGCCGACTGCTACATCGCCTCGGATCGGCACCCGCTCGGGGCGCTGGTGCGGATCGAGGGTGTGCGAACGGGCGTGTGGCGGATCGCGCAAGTGACCGACATGTCGGCCCCGAAGGATAAGGCGCGACACCTGCGATCTGGCTTGGTGGAATTAGACTACGCATGCGCGCGAGCGATTTGTGGACATGTCTCTGAGCCGTGGCGCGAATGCCCGGTGATCGTACGAGGAGCCTGATCATGACGACCCTTCCTGGCACGTTTGGCCCTGACAATCGCTACAAGACCTACACCAACGCCCCCTCGCAGGTCACCGATGCCGCTGGCGTCGAGTTTCGTGGCCTGCTGGCGAGCGACAGTAAGCAGGCGAATAAGCTCTGCTACGTCGTGGTGCGGATGGACACGCAGGCGGTGATCTTCGCATCCCCAGCGGGTGCGGGTAGCGGCAGCATCAGCGCCGCGCCGAGCGGGCCGCTGAAGGTCGTCTACAACGTCGCGCAGAACGCGGGCACGGACACGCTGAGCACGGCGATTCCTGATGTGTTCACGCCGTTCGTGATTGAGTCGACCGTGCGGGCGATCCTTGCTACCGTCGCGCAGCAGATTCGCACGAATAAAGACACGACCGGGCTGAACCAATCGATCTATCAGAAGATCGTCGGCTACGCCGCCTCGACGCACGCCGCGCTGGTTGCCGAGATAGTGAAGAAGGTCGGCGAAATCTACGGGCTCACTGCCGCACCGCAGCCGAGCGCGGCGAGTCCGCAGGCGGCGCACCCGGATGTGGAGATGTAGCTATGGCAGAACTTCCGCGCCGTTCGTTTCTGGTGAATCTTGGGCTTTTGCCTTTTACGATCAGGGGGCTGTCTAGTAGTGTGCCGATACAGAAGCCGAACGAGATGCCCGTTGCTGTTGATACGGAGTCACCTTCACCGGGCGTGGCGACGGGCGGATGGGTCACGATCACGGTCAATGGTGTGCCTTGCAGGTTTCCCGTTGTTCCCTAGAAAGCACATATGACCTACACGCCCGACAGCCCGCTCATCGGCCCATCGCACGCCACGGCGGCGCAGTGTGCGGCGTACATCCTTGCGCGCCCGCATGGCGAGTACGACGAACACGATATCGCTGAGGTAATCGTGCCGGGCTATGTGCGTGTGTGTGAGCGGGTGGGGCTGGACTGGACGCTTCTGATTGCGCAGATGTGTCACGAGACAGCGTATCTGAGCAGTTGGTGGTCACAACGACCGAGGCGCAATCCGGCAGGGATAGGGGTAACCGGGTACAGCACGAATCCTCGTCATTTAGTGCCGGCTGGGCCAGGGTGGGTATATCGTGGCAATACACTTGTCGAGGGCTGCGCGTTCGCCTCGTGGACTGATGACGCGATACCCTGCCACGCCGGGCGCTTGCTCGCCTACGCACTCACGGATGCGGACATTGCGCCGTTCCCAACCGGGCGCGATCCTGAGTTGCACCAAGCGCAGCGCAGCCTGATTGCACAGGCACTCGCCGTGCGTCCGCTGCCTCCGTCGTATCGTGGGGTTGCGCCGAGTCTGCGAGGACTAGCGGGGCGATGGGCGGTGCCGGGGGCGACCTACCCGGATAAGATCGTGACGATCGCGAATGCGATTGTGCGGGTGAGGGCGTAGTCATGGCGTATTCTGTAAGGCACCCATGGAAATGTGAGCGCTGTGGTACTGTCTGGGCTGCGTGCCCGCCGTTCTGTGGTTGCTCTGAGTATTCAACCGTGTCCACTACAACCGTAACGACGGGTGGGTCTCCTGTGTTGATTCCTGCTGCTTGGCGTTGCACATGTGCTGCGTATCCGGTTATTGATACGCGCTGCCCTGTGCATGGAGTGCGGTTTGTTTCGAGTTCATGGAGGACACATTGATGATCCGTGCGCTTGGCTACGCGCTGCTGCTGAATATCCTGTACGTGCTGATCGTCATAGTGAACCTAGTCGCGTTTGGGTTCTTCAATCTTGGCGTCGTGATCATCGCGCCGCTTGTGTGTGGGGCGCTGCTGCCTATTCAGTACGATTCTGTTCGGCAGAAGTATGCGCGGAAGCAACCAACGCACGATGTGGTGTCTTCCGAGATCGTGTGTTGGTGATGTCCCTTCGTCATCCGCTGCAATGGCTGCTGTGGGGCCCGCTGTCTGCCGTTGCCGCGCGGGTGTGGCCTAGATTTGAGTGAGTGTGTGAGTGCTGGGTTGACCGATAAGCAAGCGCTGTTTGTGCGAGAGTACCTAGCCTGCCTGAATGCCGCTGAAGCAGCTCGAAGGGCAGGCTATTCAGAGCACACCGCACGACAGCAAGGGCAGCGCCTGTTGACAAATGTTGACATTGTTGAAGCAGTGCGTATCGGACTCGCCGAGCGCGCGATGCCTACCGACGAGGTGCTGACGCGGCTTGCTGACATTGCACGCGGCGACATGGGTGATTTCCTGCGCATTGACGAGGAGGAGATCACCCTGAGCCAAACACTGGCCTATGTTACGCAGCAGGAAGCGGGGGGTGCCGTAAGTGCTGCTGTCTCTCGCCTAAAGGGTGAAGATTCGGGCAATAAGGATGAGCCGCGCCGGGCATTACTTATCACAACCGAGACGGTTAAGCGCCCGATCGCGCGACTCGATCTTATGCAGGCTGGTCGGCGCGGGCTACTACGCCTCGTCAAGAAATACTCGCTTGACGACAAGGGTAAGGTCGCAATCGAGTTGTATAGCGCGCAAGACGCACTGAACACGTCAGCGAAGATACACGGACTGCTCAAAGAGCAGTCAACGAATCTGAATGTGACACCCGATGAACTCAAGAACATGAGTGACGAGGATTTCAACGAACTTGCTCGGAAGCGTGGCCTCCTCTAACGGTCTCAGCGACCTTGATATTCTCATTGAGCGTGAGCGTAGGCGACGTATCGCTCTGGCGAACGTGGTGCTTGACCCGTACCGCGCCGATCCTACTGCCTTCATCGATGAGTGTGTCTCGATTGACAATGCGCAGAGCGGCGACTCGGCTGATGCGCAGCATGAGACGATGCCGTTCCATCTCTGGCCGGCGCAAGCTGATCTGCTTGCCGCAATCCACACCGAACGCCTGCTGCTGATCTTGAAAGCACGCCAACTCGGTATCTCCTGGTTGGTGTGTGCCTACGCGCTCTGGCTGTGTCTGTTCCGCCCTGGTCGCCTGGTGCTGATGTTCTCGATCGGGCAAGGTGAAGCCAATGAGATGCTGCGCCGCGTCAACGTGATGTACTGGCGGCTGAGCAGCGCGTTGCGCGATAGTTTGCCGCATCTTGTCAAGGAGAACACTGAGGAGATGACATGGGCTAACGGCTCACGCATCCAGTCGCTTCCCGCGCGTAAGACGGCGGGCTCTGGCTACACGGCGTCGTTGGTCATCCTTGACGAGTTTGCCAAGAACACGAGCGCGAGAGAGATTTACACCGCTGTCAAGCCAACCGTGGATGGAGGCGGGCAGATGATCATCCTCTCGTCTGCGCACGGCGTCGGCAATTTGTTTCACGAGATGGTCACACGCGCACTCGCGCGCCTCGGTCGCTTCGCCTTTCGTTTCCTGCCATGGACGGCGCGGCCTGGTCGTGATGCGGCGTGGTACAGTGCTGTTGCGGCGGATGCGGTGGACTCGTCGCTAATGAAGCAGGAGTATCCCGCGACGCCGGAAGAGGCATTCGAGGCGACGGAGGTTGACTCGTTCCTGTCGAATATCCAGCTCTGGGATGCGTGCCGAGACGACACGCTGCCGCCGCTCGGACCGCATGAGCCGTGCGTCTTGGCGATGGACGGCTCAGAGAGTGACGACACCTTCCCACTGGTGCTGATCTCGCGCCATCCTGCCGACCCGGTGCGGTTCGCCGTGCGCTACTGTCATATCTTCACGCCGGTTCCTGGTGTGGTGCTGGATGACACCGAGATTGAGGCGGAGATACGCGATCTGTGCCGGCGCTTTGCGATTGTCGAAATCGCCTTCGACCGCGCGCTGATCGGCCAACTGATGCGCCGGCTCACGACACAGACGGTCAATGGGCCACCACCAATTCCGGTCTCAGCGGAGAAGTTCAATCAGGGCGGTGATCGACTTGTCGCCGATAAGTTTCTCTACGACCTGATTCTTCAGCGCCGGATCGCGCACAACGGACAGGAAGACTTACGCCAGCACGTCGCGAATGCGAATAAGAAGAAGGACGCGAGCGGGCGTATCCGCATCGTCAAGCGCACGCATCGACTCAAGATCGATGCGTGTGTGGCGACGGCGATGGGCGTGATGCGTGCGTCGGAGGTGCTGTCGTTCGTTGCGTGGGACTCCGCGCAACTTGAGCCATTAAGTACAGGACGGAACGTATAGATGCTCGGTACCTCGACCAACTGGCTTGCTGCCGTCTCGCGCCTGCTTCGGCGCGATCATCGGCAGACCTCGTGGGCCTGGATTGATCGTCAATCCTCCTATCTGTTGTTCGACTCCTACTACGCCAACACTGCCTACGAGCGCCTGTTCGACGGCGGGCAGCGCGACGCGATCAACGCCTCACTTGGCAACGCCGCCGCTGCGGACATTGCTGGACTGTACAACCCGGTCGCGAACGTGGTTGACCTATATCTGAACGTGTTCGGCGGTAATTTCGGCGATGAGATTCAAGTCGAGCCAACCGGCAACGCGACACCAGCGCTCGTCAATGTCATCGGTCAAATCTGGCGATGGTCGAATCTCTCCGTCGAAAAGCAGCCACTGTGCCGCTATGCTGCAACGCATGGCAACGTCGGGCTACGCATCGTCGCGCGCAATGACCCCGATCTGACGAAGCGCCGTGTGTATCTCAAGCCAGAGCACCCGCGCATCATTCGTGATCTTGAGCGCGACGAGCGTGGCAACATTACTGCGATCCAACTCGAATACGACGTGACCAGCGGGCTCGCCGAGAAGGCCACGACGATCACGGTGCGCGAAGAGTTGACCACGGAGATGATCCGCTCGTGGCGCGTATCCGGCGGCACCTCGCTCGTCCCCTACGATCTCTTTGCCAAGGCCGATAACGGCCCGCGTTGGGAGTACCCGAACGCGCTCGGTATCGTCCCGTACGTGCTCCTCAGGCACGAGTACACCGGTGATACCTGGGGGCGTAATGCCTTCTATAAAGCGCTGAGCCCACTGAACCGACTGAACGCGCTGATCACGCATGTCGATGTTCAAGTGCATAGGCACGTCAACGGCGTGCTGTTCATCGCCGCGAGTGGCGCGGCCCCGACGACCATCGATCTGTCTGGGCTCAAGGTCGCATACGTCGATACGCGCAACAGCGCCACGACGCCATTTATGCAGTGGATGGTCGCGCCGCTCGATTTGCTTGGCGCAATCGCCGAGATCAATCTTCAGCTCGACATGATCGAGGATAGCTTGCCGGAACTCAAGGCGACGGCGGGGAAGTTCCTGTCAGGCCAGAGCGGGCAGACAATCGCAGAACTGCGCAAGCCGGCTGAGGAGAAGGTCAATCTCGCGCGGGCGAACTACGAGTCGGCACTGATCGATGCACAGAAAATAGCGGTTTCATGGATGGTGCTGCTTGGTATGGCTGATGTGGGCACCGGGATGGGCACGCGCGCCGCCGCCGACGCTGCATTCGCGGGCGGCTATGAGGATCATCGCTTCAATACGCGCCCGCTGCTTTCGCTGACGAGCCCGCCGCCCGCGCCACTGTCAATACCAGGAGCCGCGCCTGTTGTAGCGACACCCCCGGCTGTACCGCCAGCGCAGGGCGGGACGCCACAGCCGGTGTCGATGGATATGACGACAAAAGCCGGGGGTGCGTCATGAACGACACCATCCACGAATCAGTGCCCGCGCATCGTCAGCCATCAGATGAGGCAATCGCCTATTTTCAAGACTGCCGACGCTTGCTCGGCATCAGCGATACATGGCACCTCTGGCTTGAGGTCGCTGATGCGCCATACGGCAATGAGGAAGCAGACGGCGCGGCTGATCTTGAGGCGCGTTACCTCAAAGGCACGATCATCTATCGGCGCAATTTGACCGATGCGCGTCGCCCGTTCGTGCTGATGCATGAGGCGTTCCATGTGGTCTTTGCGCCACTCCAACTCGCACATGATCGCGTGGTCGAACTACTACCAGAGGCGCTACAGACGCACGCACGCGAGCTGCTGTGTGATGCGGAAGAGCAGATCATTGAGCAACTGACCCGTGCGCTGCAAGCACAGATTACGCCACCGAAAGACGATGCGGTTACACCTAGCGATACGGACAAGGAATCGTCATGACCACACTGAACAGCACCGCAATCCCGCTTCACACACACACCGCGCCAATCATTGCCGCGCCGGTGCTGTTCCTCTGCCCCTACTGCGGTCATGGCGTACGCGAGCATATGCGCTTGTCCTATCCGCCGTCGGTTGTGGGGGCGTATCAGCCGGTCTATCGGTGTGTGTGCGGACGGCATTTCGGGCTGCCGATCACGCGGGATGAGGAGTGAGGCGGCATAGATGTGGGCTATGTCTATCGCCGTTACCATAGAATTGTCACTTGACACCAGCGTGCGCGCGTGCTAGACTAAAGGCTACTGATCAGGGTGGCAGTGTGAGTTGAACACGCTGGCCTAACAGCACGGAAATGCAGGTGGAATGCCTGCCCGCCCTGATCTCCTAAGTTCATCCATCCGACGATCCAACGGGTCGCATCTCTTACGAGACGTGACCCGTTTTGTTTTGCCCAGAATAAGGAACCACCATGAGCGACCCCACACCGCAGCCGGCGGGTGCCCCGGCGAACGAACCCCCGGCCCAGCCGCCGGCCCCGATTGTTGCGGCGATCCCACCGACGCCTGCTCCGGCAAGCGCGGGATTTACCCAGGAACAGTTGAATAGTGCCATCGCCGACGAGAAGCGCAAGTGGAAAAAGCAGCAGGACGATGCGGCTGCCGAGATCAAGCGCAAGGCGGATGAGGACGCGGCGGCAGCGCGCGGCGAATTTGAAAAGCTCGCCAACGACCGCGCGACCCTGATCGCGAAGCTCGAAGCTGATCACGCGACGGTGACTGCGCAACTTACAGCGTATCAAGAAGAGATGGAGCGCCAGATCAAGGCGCGCGTCAAGGTGCTGCCGGAAGAGATTCGTGAGATGAAGCCAGACGGCGATCCGTTGGTCGTGTACGCCTGGCTGACGAAAGCCGAGGCAGCGGTGACCAAGCTCACGCCCCCGACGGCGACGGTACTCGGCACACCGCCCGGCCCGGTCGGCGGTGGCGCACAGCCAAGCGCGTTTGCGAATGGCGATCTGCTCGCACAGAAGCGCGCGAGTGGCGACTATGCGATCTAACAGGAGTTCTTCATGGCTCTGATTACGAAAGATGCGAATGCGAGCTTGGACGCGGCCAGCGCCGCCGACGCGCCGCAGCGCTCAAGTCTGACGGCGGGCGAGGCGCTCGACAGCCTTGCGCCGTGCTATATCAAGGGTGCCGATGGACTCGTGTACATGTCCAACGGCACGGCAGCGAATGAGGCGTCGGGCTTTGACGGCTTTACGCCGAAAGCCTACGCCATCGGCGCGTCCATGGTCACGTTGTTCGGCATCGGCACCAAGATGCGCTATGCAACCGGACTGACCCCCGGCGCAAAGCTGTACATCGCCGCAACCAAGGGCCGGCTCGATGACACCGCAACCACCGGTGACGCGGTGGGAGTCGCGCGTGCTATCAACGCAACCACGATCCGCATCACGCGCGACGTGTAGCTGGCAAAGGAAGAATAGACTATGGCTCCGATCGTTGGCACATACGATATTAGCTCACTCCTCAGCGTGCGCTTTCAGTCCATCGATGCGTTCGGCATCGATACGGTCGTGCAGGTGCTCAAAGACGACCTTGCGGCGCATAACGCGATCGTGCAGGAAATGATGGCCGATCTGTGCTTTAGCACCGTCGATACACAGGGCATCTACGGCACCGGCACGACCGGCGAGATGAATGAGGTTGACGAGTACGGGCGCACGGAGACGCAAAAGCAGACACCCGGCGCGCCGGTGGCCTGGCCGTTGCGCCTATTCCAATTTGCCGTCGGCTGGACGGCGAAGTACATGGAGATCGCCACGCCCGCTGATCTGGCCTTGCAGCAGATCGATGCCGAGAAGGCGCATATGAAGGCGCTCCGTCGCGATGTGAAGCGCGCGATCTATGGCAGCGCGAACTACACCTATATCGATCACCTGATCAATAACTATCCGCTGCTGGTCAAGCGCTTCGTCAACGCCGACAGCGCGGCGATCCCGGATGCCCCCGACGGTTCGACGTTCAACGCATCCTCGCACACGCACTACGACGCATCGGCGACGCTGACCACTGCGGTGGTTGACGCGGCGATCACCGACCTGATCGAGCACGGCCACGGCGGGCGCGTCAAGCTCGCCATTCACTACAGCAACGCCGCCGCGTTCGCTGCGCTAACCGGCTTCGTCGCCGCGCTGCCGCAGTATATCCAGGTGCCGGCCTACAACGTCGCAACGCCAAGCGTCCGCACCGATCTCGGCAATCAGTACAACCGGCTCGTCGGCTACTACAACACCGCTGAGGTGTGGGTCAAGCCATGGGCAATCGCGGGTTATATGTTCCTGTGGGATAGCGCATCAAACGGCAAGCCGCTGGCGTATCGGCAGCGCAACACGCTAGCTACCCGACAAGGTCTGCGACTTGCGGCGGAACTGCCCGACTACCCGCTCTACGCCAAGTACTATGAGGCTGAGTTCGGCATCGGTCAATGGGTACGCACCAACGGCGTGGTCGTGCAATTCACCAACGCGTCGTATCAAGACCCAGTTATAACCTAATCGGAGGCGTGCGATGGGCAAGCCGAGTAAGGGCACCAAGAAGGATATGCGCCTCAGTGAAAACAAGCGCGTATCTACAAAGAAAAAATGAGGCACCACTATGCCGGATACCATTCTCGGCGGCGCATACCTCGCCGCTGATGGCAAGACATGGCACAACGCAAACGGCGAGCCGTTGACAGAAGATCAGGTGCATGCAGCCAAGCGCCTGCATACCCGTCGCGCGAATGATCTCGCAGCGCGCGAGTCGGAGCGTGTCAACCAGGCCGTGCGCAACGACCCGATCGCGCAGGCGCTCTTGACTCAGGCGGCAGCGCAGATGCCTGTCGCGCAACTCCCGCACCCGACGCAAACCAGCGAGCCGCCGCCCGATCCGCAGGGCGGCAAGGGCAAAAAGAGCGAGTAGAGCACGCATGTCTTACTCCGATACGCTCGAAACCGATACGGATCGCATCCGTGCCTACATCGGCGATACGTCGAATGACCCGGCGACAGAGATGGTCACCGATGACCACATTGACACGGTGCGCGGCTTCTCATCCACACTATCAAATGCGGTCGCATTTCTGGCGAATGAACTAGCAGTACGCTACGCACAAGAGCCAGGACGAGTCACGTTGCCGAGCGGCCTAACCGTCGCGTGGCAGGATCGGGTCAAGACCTGGCTCGACATCGCCGCGCTCGCCCGCACCGGCGCGCTCATTCCGCAGACCGGCGGCGTATCGTTCGTGCCGGCGACGTTTAGCGATGGCTCCGTGGTGCCGGACGAGTACGGACGGGCGACGATCTTTAACTGGTGGTATCCGCGATGGTAGCGCTGATCAGCGCCGCCACGATTGCCAAGCTCACACAGATCGATGAGCGGGCGATGAACGAGTCGTTCACTATCACGAGCGTCACGCGCGTTGACGACGGCGGTGGCAGCAGCACGGAGACGACTAGTACCGTTACGACGCCGGGTTACATGTGGAGCGTGAGCGGTGACGAGGCGGGGGCGGATCAGATCAAAGCGCGCGGGCGACACCGTATCGCTGTGCCAAAGGACGTGAGCGTATTGGCGACGGCGCGGATCACGCAGGTTGCGACCGGGCGACAGTTCGTGGTGAAGTACCCGTTTCCGATCAGTGCCTATTCAACCAGTCTGATCGTCGGCGTCGAAGACAAGGGCTAGCGTATGTCGATCACGATTGTCAGTGACCAATTTACCGAAGCCTCCACGATCGCGCTCACGTCGCATGTGCCCAGCACCGCCGGTGCCGGCTACACGACGATTGACTCGACCGGCACGTCCGTGCTGAATAACGATGCGGCGGATGTGGTGATTATCTCGCTCACGGCGACGGCGGCGGGGCACTTCGTTGCATCCGCGCCCGATCCGAGTGGTGCGGAGTACACCGTCAGCTTCACGGTCCCCGTCGGCGACACCGGCTCGGCAACCCGCCCGCTGCGCCTGATCGCGCGCTGGACGGATGTGAGCAATCACTATCATTTTCGCCTGTTACCGGACGCGCACGCGAGTCCATCGCAGCGGCTGGTCAAGGTGGTTGCGGGCACCTTGACCGAACTGGCGAACGCGGATAACCCGACCGTCGGCGGGGATGTGTTCCAGCTTATCATCACGGACGCGCTGAAGACGGTGACACAAAACGGCGTGGTCGTGTTATCCAGCACCGATAACAGCATTACAGCGGCGGGCAAGGCCGGGTTCGGCATGGGCAAATTGACGGCGGGCGATACCAGCGGCAACGTCAATACCGGCTCCTGGCAAATAGATAACTATAGCGTGACGATGCCGGGGATGTTTCCGCCCTTTCCGCCCGCGATGGGCACGTACGCGCGCATGTGAGGCGATATGGCACGCGGTTCCTATAGCGTCTCGGCGCAAGCGCAGACGATTAGCACGGCGATAACCATTCTGGAGATCACCGCGCCAGCAGCGGGCGTGATCTTCGTGACCGATGCCTGGCTTTCCGCCGCGACGGTCACGGCGGGCACGGCACGGCTTCAACTCTTGCGCAAGACCGCAACCGTGACCGGCACTGCCAGCCCGCCGACGCCGGTGTGTCTCGACGGGACGGCGACGAGTGGCGTAACGATCAAGTGGAAAGCAACCGCCGAAGGCACCGACGGCGGCATCATCCGTGAGTATAACCTGCGGCTTGACGGCGGTGAGGTGCTGTATCTGCCCATCCCTGATAAGCAGGTGTTTGTGCCGCCATCGGGGATTATCGCGCTGAAGTTTCCTGCCGCGCCCACATCAAGCGCGTACACCTTCGGCATTGAGTATACCGAGTATGTCTAGCACGATCTGCGCATCGTAAAGGATAGCCGTCATGGCCGTTACTGCACAACTCTATCGAAAAGCCCCGATCAACCTGGCTGGCTCAACCGTCTCGGGCAACGCGCCGATCGACTGGCTTACCGATACGATCAAGGTCATGCTCTGTACCTCGGCCTACACGCCGAACGCCGATACGCATGTGTTCAAATCCGATGTCACGAATGAGATCAGCGGCACCGGCTATACCGCAACCGGCGTCGCCTTAGCGTCGCCGACCGTCGTGTACACCGCAGCAGGCTCGTGGGCAACCACCTGGGCCGCAACCACCGCCTATACGGTTGGGCAGATCGTGCGCAAGGTCACGACCAACGGACACCTCTATGTGTGTGTGATCGCGGGCACATCCGGCGGCACGGAGCCAACATGGCCGACTACGAGCCGCATGACCGTCGTTGACAGCACGGTCACCTGGGCCGAGTGTGGCGCGGGCATCAATATCTTCAGCGGCGCGAACACATCATGGACCTCATCGACGTTGACCGCGCGCTACGCCGTGCTGTATGACAGCACACCCGCGACGGATGCCACGCGCCCGCTGATCGCCTATGTGGATTTCGGCGCGGACCAGACGACGAATAACGGTACCTTTCAAATCAACTGGGATACCACGTACGGTATCTTCTACGTGACCGTCGGCTAGACCGGAGGGGGCTATGCCCTTCGTCTTCCGTCGCCCGCCGGACGTACGCCAGCAGCATAGTGCGATAGCACTCATGGGCGGCGCGTCGCCGGATGTCACGATTGCTGCGCCTGCCGCGTCTGTCGATATGCAGGGCAACTCACCGGGGCTCTCCGCAGGCGCAACGCTGCTGTTGGTGGCGGTGTTCGCGTTTGCCGTCGCTGCGCCCCCGGCGGTGTCGGCCAGCACGACAATTAACGCACCGCCCGCCGCATCCGCTCGCGCAACCGGCAGCGCGCCTGCGATCAGTACTGGTGCAACCGGCAGCGCGCCCGCATCATCGGCCCGAAGCGACGCCCGCCCGGCAAGCCTGAGCACAGGGATAACCATAAGCCCGCCCGCCGGGGGCATGAGCACCTACGCCGCGCCGGGGACGATCAGCACCGGGGCAGCCAGCAGTGCGCCTGCTGGCGCAGCGACTAGCCAAGCGACGCCGTCCAGCATCAGTACTGGGCTTACGCTCGGGGCGGTGTCCACCGGCGGTACAGGGCAGGCTCGTGCGCCGACGCTGATCGTGGGCAGCAGCAGCAGTATCCCCGCGAGCGGCATGCGCGCCGAGAGTAGCGCACCTGCGATCAGTACCGGCGTTGCCCTCAGCAGCCCAGCACCTAGCAGCAGCGCCCGCGCGAACGTGCCCACACTCACGAGCGGCAGCACGTTGCTTGCCCCAGCCGGGGGCGGCGCAACGACGGCGAGCCCGCCGAGTGTGAGTAGCGGCGTAGGCATGAGCGCCACGCCGAGCAGCGCCGACACACGCGGCAACGCGCCGAGTCTTGCGATTAGCAGCACGCTTGCCGCAGTATCCGGGAGTAGTGCGACACAGGCAGGCGCACCCGCCGTAGTGCTGTCGGTCATGGTGAACGCACCAGCATCGGGGTCGAATGCGCGCACCGGCATAGCGGCACTCCTCAGTAGCAGTCTGTTTGCGAGCCCAGCGGGGTCTGGCGCGGCGTATACCATCCCGCCGGCGGTCGTGACGGGCATCGTCGCCCCAGCCCCACCAGCCGGGGCAAGCGCCAATAGTAGCGCGCCGCTTCTCAGTAGCGCAAGCACGTTTGCCGCGCCGGGGGCATTTGGCAGCGCCGGTACGGGTATCCCGACGATCAGTAGCGGGCTTGCACTAGCGGGGCCGCCGAGCACTGCCACTGGACAGAGCCGCCCGCCGAGTCTCAGTATCGGCGTTGGGCTGCCCAGTAGTGCGGCGACGGCGAACGTGGGTAGCGCGCCGCCGGGACTGACAACCAGCAGCGTCCTGCCCAGTGGTAGCGCAGCGGCGCAGAGCTACGCCGCATCGCCGCTCGTCGTCACCGGAGCGGTCGCCGCCCCATCAGGCGCAGGGCTCGCCGCCGTTGCGGTTGCTCCTACGTTGCATACCGATAGCGCGTTCGTCGTCACGAGCGGCGGCGCGTACGCGGGAGCGGGAGCGCCGGCCGTATCGGTTGCTACTGCCACCCTGGTGGGCGCGCCAGCGGGCGTAGCGGCGACAGGGACGGTGAGTCCAGCCCTAGCCGTCGGTAGCATCAGCAGCGCAGCACCGATACCGATCAGTGCTGGTGTGGGTGCGCCGGGGTTGTCGCTTAGCGTAACGATCCGCCCGCCCGCCGTGTCATCTGCGGCCGGGTGCGCGATACCAGCGACGGTAAGCGGCAGTGCGATCGGCGCATTGTTCGCGAGCGGGGCCGCGTACAGCGTAGCGCCGGGACTGCATGTATCGCTAGCGCTGGAGGGTATTGGGGGTGCATGCAGGGCAGAAGCCACCGCGCCGACGATCACGAGTGGTACGCCGGTGTCTCACGGTCGCATCCGTGTCGCTTGGCACACGGCGCAGCCGCGCACGACATGGCGCGCGGCGCAACCGAGGGCACCAGGGAGCGCACGCCAGCCCGGTAGTGCATGGCGTATGAGCGCGCCGGGGGCGACGTGGACAGCCACACAGCCGCATATTGAGGGTAGCGAGTAATGCCAACAACGATCAACACACCCGCAGTCGAGCGCAGTACCTATGTGCTCACGGCTGATTTTACCGACGAGACTGGCGCGGCGGTGGTACCAAACGCGGGACTCAACTGGACGCTCATGACGAAGGCGGGTCGGGTAATCAATAGCCGGTTGAGTGTGCCGATTACGCCTGCTTCGTCAATCACAATCGTGCTGAGCGGTGACGATCTGGCGCTGGTGGATGGCGAGACCAAGGGGCGTCGCGTGCTGATCGAGGGCACCTACGACAGCGATCTCGGCGCGGGTCTCGCGATCCGCGATCAGCTGACCTTCTCAATTGTGAATCTGACGGAGGCGATCTCATGACGCTGAATATGGCGGGACTCCAGACCTTCCGCGCGGGGCTGGCCGACGCGATCGATGCGGGCTGCGAGGAAACCGCTGATCAGGTGCTCGCGATCCGCGATCCGCTCACGCCGGTGCTCTCGGGGGAATTGCTCGACACGGGCACGGTTGTTCAGATCGCAAGTGGGCATTGGCAGGTGCGCGAGGGTGATGGACTGCCGGATGCGCGGGCAAGCTATACCGAGTATGGCACCTCCAAAGCACCCGCCCAGCCGCATATGACGCCAGCCGCAGAGCAGGGGCGCGAGTTGCTACCAGTGAATATCGCCGCCCGGCTTGCCGCGCTCGCAGAACAGAGCAGCGTATGAAGGTGATCGCAGACAAGACGCTCGGATGGCAAAAGGCCATTGCTTACCTGAACGGTGAACGGATGGACTGGTGTACCGAGGCGGATGATGTTGCCGGGTATGTGATCGTCCATGTCGCCGAGCGAGCGCCTGATGGTCGTGTGCATTTTCAGCTTGACGAGCATGGCGAGCCGGTCACCCGCATGCTGTCGGGCAATGTCGAGATCAGGATGAACGGATGAGTCCAACACCGATCTTGGACGCGATCACGCTTGTGCGTGTCGCCATCCGCAACGCGCTAAAGCCGCTTGCCGCACCGCATGGTGTGTACTGGCTACAGGCTGATCAGAGTACGCCCGATCAACCGGTTGCCTATCCCTACATTATCTTTCAGTCGCAAGACCTGGGCGGAAAAGATGTGAAGCATCTGGGCGATTACGGTTGGCAAGGACTCGTGACGATCCGCGCGCTGGCCGATGGACCAGCGGGAAAACTCCGAGGGGCCGAGGCGCTGTTAGTAGCGGTCTTACCAGGGATGGATAGCCTTGCATCGGCGGGCTATGGATTCTTTGTCGAGCATGAGCGCCCGCTGGTCTTGCCGCCGGATGTGGATGGGATATGGCAGGCGGGATCGATCTATCGCGTGGGGATGTATAGCGCATGACGGATCGCACACTGAACATCACATGGGGCGGCACGGCACCCTGGCTAAACTACGGATACGGCGTCACGACCGAACTGGTTGTGCCGCGCCTTCGTGATCGCCTCGGTCACGAAATGAGCATCAGCGCCTACTACGGGCTGCCGGGTGGCAAGCTGACTTGGCGCGGCATCCCGGTCTATCCATCCGGCTTTGCGGCCTTCGGTAACGATATTCACGCTGCGAATGCCAGGCAAGCGGGTGCCGATCTGCTCATAACGCACCAGGACGCCTGGCCGCAGTCGCCCGCGCAACTCACCGCGAACGGCACGCGCTGGTGTGCGTGGGCTCCCATCGATAGTGAGCCCATCGCACCGCAGATCGCGATCCGGCTGAAAGAGTGCTATCAGGCGATTGCGCTCTCACACTTCGGTCAGCAGCAGGCCGCCGCCGCCGGACTCGATCTACCGCTCGTGGTCCAGGGCGTTGACACCGGCGTCTTCACGCCCGGCAGCAAAGCCGAGGCGCGCGAACGCCTCGGATGGCCGCAGGATGCGTTTATCGTCGGCATGGTCGCGATGAACACCGGCTACCCGTCGCGCAAAGCTTATCCGCAGCAGTTAGAGGCGTTCGGTCAGTTCTTCCAGCGCCATAGCGATGCCATGATCTATCTGCACTGCTTTGGCGAACCGGAACTGGATGAGAACGCGATCCCGCTCGTGTGGCACCTGGAGCGCTACGGCGCACAGCACGCGGCGCTGTGGGCCGATCCTTATCAACTCGCCGTCGGCTACACGCAAGCGCAGATGGTGGACCGCTACCGCGCCTTTGACGTGCTCTTGTGTGTGAGTATGAGCGAGGGTTTCGGCATCCCCTTAATCGAGGCGCAGGCGTGTGGCTGCCCTGTCATCGTCGGCGACTGGACGGCGATGAGCGAGAACTGCTACACCGGCTGGAAGGTCGCAAAAGAGGATAGCGAGCCGTGGCCGACATCCCCGCTGCGCTGCTTCTGGCGCTTGCCACATATCGGCGCGATTGTTGAGAAGTTAGAACTGGCGTACATCACACAACACGTCGCTGGTCCTGATCACCCGTCTAGCAGGCGGGCTCTTGGTGAGCGGGCACGCGCTGCTGTTGTTGCTAATCACGATCAGGACATGCTGATCGATACGCAATGGCGCGCGGTGCTGAACGACCTTGCGCAGCGCATCGCTGATGAGCCGACGCCCTGGCACCGCCATCAGTGGGCTGCCTATGGGCATCAGAACGGGCGCGGCGTGATTATGCCGTGTACGGTCAGGGATTGCCCGGCTGAGAGCACTGGTGATGCGATTGCACCAACAGGCTTCCCGCTCGTGATCGACGGCATCACGCTCGACATCGCCGACGATCCGAACGGTGGGGTCAAGCACGCGATCGCACACGAGATCACCTCGGTCTACCGGCTGCAAGACCTGGTCTTTCAGCCCGGCGATGTGGTGATCGACGTGGGCGCACATGTCGGCGTGGTGAGCTGTTATCTCGCAAAGAAGTGGCCGCGCATTTTCATTATAGCAATCGAGCCTGTTCCTGCAAATTATGATCGGCTCGTGCGGAACGTGGTAACGAACGGCTGCGCGAACGTGAAACACATCCATTCCGCTATCACGAGTGATCGACGCGATCTACTGCTCTCTGGCGATCCGGGAGTCAACAGCGGTCACTACAGCGCCTTTGCTGAGACCGGGCCAGACAGCATACTCGTTGCCAGTATGACGCTTGGCGATCTGCTAGAGACCTATGGCATCCCTTACATTGCCATGTTGAAACTCGACTGCGAGGGCGCAGAATACGAGATCGTCTATGGACCAGAACTACTCCATCGAATGGATACGCTTGTGATGGAGGTCCATGAGAACGCGCGGCTGATTGCCGCGCATGGCACCGGCGCGGCACTTGTGGAATACGCCAATCGCTTCATCCCGATCGTGCGCACGAGCGTGATCACGATTCCTGATGCGGAGGAGGTACCGCATGGCCGTTGATGCCACGGTCGTCTTGCGACTCGACCCCGCCGATGTGGAGCGTATCCAGGCGATTCTGACCCAGCAGGTCGAAATCATCGGCCTACTCAACGAGCTGCTGAAACGGCAGCCTGCGAACGCCGATCTCATTGGCCCATTTCTGAACGATCCGGCAGCGACTATCTTTCATCCCCGGCGCGAGCCGGAAGGCAACGGCGAATAACCAGAGGAGATCATCATGCCACTTCCGATCCAAGGCCCCAACGGCAAAGTTCTGGCCGGCACCGTCCCGCTCATCTTCATCCAAGACTGGACCGGCGACATTAAGCAGGAAAAACAGGTGCTTGGCCCGTTTCTGAATGACGCGGGCAATCTCTACTACTCGCGCACGTCGCGCAGTCTCGCGTGGTCCATGAAGGGCATCGTGCCGAGCGGGCGTGATGCGAGCCAGACCGGCATCATCACCGCGCTCACCGGCGGCACCGATACGCCGATCACGCTGATGTCAACGGCGGGGTACACCGTCACGATTACCAACGCCTTTGTCGAGAGCGTGAAATTAGGCCACGACGCAAAAGGGACGGCAACATTCGAGGCGTCGGGACTCGATGACGGCGGCTTTGTGGTCGTATAAGCTAGATACTAGCTTTAGATACTGTTAGGAATGTGTGTGTCTGACTTTGATGAGTTCAACCCCTCGTCGCAACTGAACGGGGCGGGCGGCGACTATGCGACCGCCGACGATCTGCTCACGCTCTCGGATATGTTCGAGCAGGACGTGACGATCACCCGCTGGCACAAGAACGGCAAGCCGCTCAAGATTCGTGTACGGGCGCTTGACCTTGATCAGCAAGAGCGCATCCTGAACGACGCGCTTATTCAGAATGCGAAAACCGGGCTGTGGGAAACCAGCGACGCGGCCTATTGCGCAGCGACGTTGCGCGAGATGTGCGTGGTACCGAAGCTGAACGACGATCAGGCGCAGCGCATGCGCGGACATAATCCGACGATCATCAAATCACTCGTGCGCTACGGATGGAAGCTCTCTACGCTCGATGACAGTCGCCTGGAAGCAGAGGCCGCGAAGCTTGCCGAACAGCACGCCACAACTGAGTCTGTCACTGAAAGCGGCGCATAATACGCAGCGTTGGGTGCGTGTGATCGCGAAACGCTACCACTGCCCCGCTGCGGTTATGCGTCATCAGCTCCGCACCGCGCGCAACCTCGAAGAAGAGGTTGCGCCGATTATTGCCGACTACATCCTGGCTGAGGCCCGCGCGCTGAACCAAGGCGATAACACACTAGCGGATGATGATGTCAGTGTGCTGAGTGTGGCGATCCGGCGCTGCGCGGCACTGCTCGCGCCGACGCAGGCACTGCCGACACGCCAGGCGCTGTTCGGCGGCACGCCGGTGAAGACGCTGAAAGACTATGAGACGGATGCGCCGGTTGTGCCGCGTGAGCAGCAGGACTCAGCGACACAGGCGCGCTTGGATGCGCAGACGAACGATATTCTGGCGCTGTTGAAAGCTGATCAGCGACCGATGGAGTAAACGCACTTTGGGTCAAGTTGCCGCAGAATTGGTCGTAGAAGTCCAGGGCCGTGCCGTCAACGTTGACGAGATACTCGCGCGCGTGGAGACGGAGGCACGACAGACCGATGCGGCGGCGCAGCAGCTTGCGGCGACGTTTAGCAGCCAGCTCGCCAGTGCAGGGCAGGCGGGTGCGGCGTCAATCCAACAGGTAGTGGAGGCGTTGCGCACGGCAAGCGCGGCGGCGGGACTTGATGAGTCGCAATTCCTCACATTAGCCGGGGCGCTCTCGCAAGAGGCGCTCGCGGCGGGTAATGCGGCGCAAGCCGATCAGATTCTTGAGCAGGCACTCCTGTCCGAGTCGCAACGCGCGCAGCAGGCAACAAGTGCGATCACGCAACTCTCACAGGCTCAACAGCAGCAATCGCAATCGGCTGGGCTTGGCGCGTCCTACGGGAATGCGTTCGCGGGCAGCCTGACCAGTATCATTGGTCCGGCAGCGGCAGCGGGCGCAGCGATTCAACTCGTACGTAGCGCGATCGGACAGGCCGAAGAGGGATTCAAGCTTCAGGCGTCATTCGACCAAGCGCATGCCTCACTTGCGATCCTGCTTAACGGCGTACGCGATAGCGGCGCGGTGTGGGCGGGCGCGGCAGCGTTTGCGGATCGCTACAAGCTGACGCAGCAGGAAGTAACCGAGGCGGTTCAAGCATCCTCTCGCGTCATCCGGCAGACCAAAGCGCCAATCGAGGATGTCTTAGGCGCATTCGCACGACTCAAAGTGCTAGCTCCCGAGAAGTCGTTTCAGGACGCGGCGCGTGCGCTTGGCGAATTGCAGGCAGGACAGACCGGCAGCCTAAATAAGATGTTTAACGTGCCGCTCGCCTATGCGCACAAGATGAAACAGGAGATCGACGGCGGCGCGGATGCCGTGGTGGTGCTGAATAAATATCTGGATACCACCGGCGTCACGATGGGCGCGCTCGACGCGCAGACGAAGGGCGCGACCGGCAAGCTCAAGGAAATGGCGCAAGCCAGCGAGCGATTGCAACTTGCTTTGAGCGGCGGATCGGGCGGGCCGGGACTGGCTCTTATTGACGAGAAGATCGCAATCACGACTGGATTGACCCGCGTGCTGTCGGCAGACACGGCGCAAATGGGACAGAGCATCGTCCAGGCCGGGCAGCAGGGCAGCACGTCATTCCAGGGACTGATCTCCGCGCTTGGTCCGTTAGGCCCGCTCATCTCACAAGCCACTGGCTACGCGGGCGCGCACGCCGATGCACTACGGGCCGATGCGGCAGCGGCTCAGGCACAAGCCACCGCTGCGGCGGAAGCATCACAGGGGATCAATCTCCAATCGTCGGCGATGATTCAGGCTGCCGCTGCCGCTGAGGCTGCGCGTCAGGCTGCCGCCGATCACGCGATTGCTGTGCAAGACAGCGCGCAAGCATCCGCTGCCGATAGCATCGCTAAGAACGAGCAGGCGTCTGTCACCGAACTGCTCACCCTCCAGACCAACAACACGGTTAGCGCCTTTCTTGATCTGAATCCGAATCTGAGCGCGAGCGCGGCGGCGGCGGCGGCGGCGGCAGCGGGCTACGCCCCCGAGATCGCCAAGCTGATCGAAATGGCGGCGCGGGCGCGAGACGCACGAGGCGAGATCGCAGCACTGAATGCGCAAGCTGGCATTGCGTCGCGCACTCAGCAGGACTTTCGTGCGGGCGAGAGATCGGGGGGCGAATTTAACACTGCCGCTGATCAGGCGCGCGCGGCGGGCGCGCGACAGGCACAACTCCGCATCACACAAGAGGCCACCGACGCGGAAGACAAGTACAACCGACAGATCGGTAACTTCGGCCCAGTGCGGGCGCGGATCGAGTCTGAACTTGCGCTTGCGCGGGCGCGCGGCGACAAGGCAGCCGAATTTAACGCACTCACACAACTTGATCAGCTTGACGATAAAGTAGCAAAAGCGCACAAGGCGCGCGGTGGGGCCAAACTCTCCGACACACAGAAACTCGACAACAGCCTCCTTGCACAGCAGGACAAAACCAACAATCAGGCTGAAGACGCCGCGCTCAAACACGAGAAGAAAATCGAGGCCATAGAACAGGCAGCCTACCAAAAGCGCCTTGACGCTGAGAAAGCATTCAATCAAGACGAACTTGACGCGAACGCTTCCTTCTACGAGCAACTGGGCTCCGTCGGTAGTAGCGGCAACGCCAAGATCGATCAGCAGCTCCGCAAAGAGTTGAGTGCGCGCCGTGAGAACGCGGTACTGGAAGCGCAGAAACTGGGCGGCGATCAGGGCGATGCGTTTCTCAAGGCGAGTGAGGCGGCGATCTCCAAAGAAGGCCAGATCCAAGACAAGATCAACAAGGCCAAACAAGAGAAGAACGGCGGGGAAGCGGAGTACCAGGCGGGCATTCTCGCACTGCAAAAGAAGGCTGACGATGCGCGACTCGAATCAATCCGCACCGGCGGCAGCCAGATCGAGAATGAGCGCAAGAAGCAACTTGCGGACGAGGATAGCGCGTACCAGGAGCAGACTGGTAAGATTCAGACAGCCGCCGAGCGCGCACGCGATGCCAAGATTCTTGCCGCCGAGCGATCCGGGAAAGCCATTGACGTAGAGAATTTGAAGTTAGGCAAGCAAGCCGATCTACTTGACCGCATTGGCGGTGCGGCGGGCGGGCGAACAACCACGCCGCTTGGCACCCCAACGACTGCCGGTGCTGCCCCGCCGGCAGCGCTCGGCGGCGCAACGGTCGCTGGGCCATCAGGACCGCTTGACCTGAGTGCGCTCTTGTCTAAGCTTGACGAACTGAAAGACGCAGTCGTGGCAGCGGAGCGGCAAGGGGCGCAACAGGTCACAAGTGCGGTCCGTGGTGCGCAAGCGAGCGGCGGGGTCGCGGGCTGATGAGCTACTTGACGATGTATGGCAACGTATTCGACGGACTGCCGAATGGCACAGATGGGCAGGCGCATTGGCAGCCCACGAGTTATGCCGTCAAAGAGAAGCGGGTCAACGTCGTCCTAGAGGCAGCCAACGGCACGCGCAATCTTGTCGAGCGTAGCGTCTTGAAGCATGTTTGGGAGATCGGATGGGAGCCGACGAACAACGCGACGATGCTGACCTTACGAGGGATCGCGCGCCTCTATACCACATTCACGCTGATCGACATAGAGGCGGTATCGTTCACCGCGCAAATCGAAGACGAGTTCGCGCCAGAATGGGCGTTCAATACCCCGGCAGGCGCGGCGTTCTGGAAGTGCAAACTCGTTATTCACGAGAAATAAATGCCGCTTAGTGACTATCTGCTTGAGATCAAACCTGCCGGTACCTGGATACCCATCGCCGATGGGGATGTGCTCAGCGTGCGCGGCTCGTGGTCTGTATCGAGCAACGAAAACAGTGGTGTGGCGTTCGGCGACGATACGGATGCGTCAATCTCAGGTGAACTCACACTGAATAATTGGTCAAATATCAACCACTTCACGCCAATCCGCTATACCACGACGATGGATGCGGATACAACCAAGACCTTTACCGGTGTGATCACGCGACACGCGCGCGACATGAGCAAGATCAGCCTTGACGCGACGGGGATGAAGGCCCTTGTAGCCGCAACCAAGGTGTACTCACCCTCATTCGCGCGCCGACCCGTCGCCACGAAGACGACAAGTAGCAGCATCGAGAATCCAGCGACAGCCGGCTATGTGGCGGGGCATATCAACTATTTGCTCTTTACCGCCGGCGGATGGCCGTACGAGCAAGCAGGCAGCAACCCCACAGCGACGTTTTACTACAGTTGCGACCATGCCGTTCTCGCGCCAGACTGGACGTGGGCTGCCGGGGAGGATGCGTGGGCCGAATGTTTGCAACTCGCCAAGGATAGCGGCGGGCAGATGTACCAGGACGCGAATGGCGTCGTGCGCTATCGGCAGATCGTCGGCTATGGCGGGCAGACAACGAGCGACACGTTGACCGAGGGCGACTATGCCGAGATCGAGCAGGTGATTGATCCGGGCTTGATCTTCGCGACCAAGATCACCTGTCAGTACGTGCCACGACGACGGCTGGGCTTGCAAGAGATCGCCGACGACACCACACCACACCATATCGAGCCCGGCGAGACGGCGACGATCGTGATCGAACAACAGAATCCCATTGCCTTCAACGCCGATGGCACACACTCACTTGAAGCCGCAACACCGGGCGGCTCGCAACTCAAGCCGGCAGCGCTCGTGGTTGCGCAGCAGGACGGCACGACGATTCAGCAAGGCGCGGGCGGCTATGCGCACACGCTCGACGTGAAGGCTGCGCGGGTCACCATTACGGTGACGAACAATTCAAGCAAGGCATGTACGGTATGGCGCGTGCGTCTGAACGCCTGCCCGATCGTCGTAGGGGAGGCGGGCAGCGTGTCAGCCGATAGCGGCGCAACGCCGGTGGTTGAGCGCATCCTAGAGCAGTCGCCGTACATTCAGAACGCGAGCGCGGCGCAGAGAATAGCCGATATGACGCTTGCCTTCTACGGCGCGGCCCGCCCGATGGTGACTGCGCGCGGCTGTGTGCATATCCCGAGCCGCGCAATCGGTAATGCGCTGTTGCTGACGTGTACGCCGTGGTCTATGAGTGCGCAGAAACATGTCGTGCTCAGTAAATCACATGATGACACAGGCGTGAAGGATGATCTGGTTTTGGCGTACGTGGAGGATTTGCCCGCTACGTCGGCGTTTTTCATTGTTGGACATACCTATGTAGCGTCGGATAACCGGCTGTTGGGGTGGTGAGTGTGGGCAGGATTCTAACCTACCTGACATTGACGGTTCGCGCTCCCCGTCGCATCTGCCCGCATCAGCATAGACTGCGCGATCACACTCACTTGAGAGGATTATAGCACAAAATGCCAATCTGGGAGCAATTGCCGGCCTTCTACGCCAACAGTGAGCAGATCGATAGCTCGACTGACCTGAACCTGATGCGTGTTGCGACTGGGCTGATCGATCGCTGGTCGTATCGCAACGAGCCGGCCTTTGACTCGTCTACAGGCGTGGATCGAATTAACACGCCTGGCTACTATGATCTTACGACTCCACTCCGTATCTGGTGGGGGTCGGCGCTCTACGTCACTGGCTGCACAACGCTGACAATCGAGGGCTTCGGCGCAAAGTCCAGCGCCGAACTGCTCAAGGTCTATATCAACGGCACGGACGTGTCGGGGAGCGGTACCGCACTGGGCACGATTACCTTGCCCACTGGCTCGTCTGCCGCGTTTAGCCAGGCATTCACGGTCACTGGCTTGACCGATGGCACGGTGGTACCGATCGAGATACGGGCTGAGGGCACGCACCTGTCAACGGCGACGTGGGTGATTATGGATGTCTATTTCAGCGCGATCACGAAGAGCGGATGGGTCGCTGCGCCGTCGTTCGCCGCCGTCGCCGATGCGACCGATCCCGTCAAGCTGAACGGGCTGTGCTTCTCACTCCAATGGATGTTCGAGCGCATGCGGCTCATCCCGATGGTGCCCCGACTCGCGCTCTTTTACAACTTAGGCCCGTTCAAAGACCCCAGCAGTGGCGATCCACAGCACACCAACCGCCCGATGTGGTATGGCTCGATTGGCCGCTACTATGCCAATGCCGAACTACGGATCGCGGGCGTGATCCAGAGTTTGACCACGACGGGCTACAACTTCACAGTCTATCTGAACGGCACACTCGCCTACACCAGCCCGACCTACGGCATCGGCAGCACCTACCCTGACGTACGAATCGCGCTCTCATCCTACACGCTTGGCAGCCGTGTGCGCGTCCACATTCTCGCCAGCGCAACGAATGGCGGGACGAGCAACCCGCTGCGCTTCACCCGATGGACGTTAGGGATATGCCACGCCTACGCCGATAGTAGCGGCTGGCCGTATGCAACACTGCCTGCGAAGTTCGTGGGACCATCGGCAAGTACGAACGCCGATGCGCTACGCATCAAGCTCGCGAACCTTGCGACGATTGTGAACAATGCCAAGGCGCGGATCGATGCACGGCCTGAGCAGTGGGCGCGTTCACGGGCGATGCGGCGCTACTACACACGCAATACCTTCACGGAGCAGTTACTGGTTGCCCGCGCCCGCCCGCATGTACCACAGCGATCAGGGAGTGAATTGTTTGTCAAAGGCAAGGATATTAAGGTCGGCTACGGGCCGATCACGGTCACCGTGGATGCGGCGGCGAACGGCTTTGAGAACTACCAATATCAACGCCAAGAGAGTGTGAGTGGGGCGGAAGCGGGGGCGCTCGTGGCGATGGATGGGCTGAAGGGGCTCGACGTAGGGGAAGCCTACGCGATTTTAGGCGATCCGCTCTACGCTGCCGAATATATTTCCTAGGGAGCAGGATGCAACACACACGCACGTTTCAGCGCGTCAATCAGCGCCATGAATGCGGCGGCACTGCGAATATCAGGATCGGTGCCGTACAGCTCTCGCCAGACAGCACGCGCCCAGCGCACCGGTTCGGCATCATCGGGGATCGGCGGGTCACCACGCATCACGGAGCGGATCATACTCAGCCATACGGCACGCCAGACTGCGGTATTCGGCAGCAGAGTCATCGGGCCGACCGACTCGGCGATAGTAGACATGCGCGCAATAACCAGGTCTGGCATGCGGCCCATGCGGGCCTGTAGTATAAATTGCTCGCGCTCTACGAGCAAAGCGGCTCGCGCACGAGACTCGGGATTATGACTCAGGGCGAGACCGCCAATGATCACTGTTAGTTGTTCGATGTTCATAGCACCAGTATAGCACAAGAACACAATGCCACCTAGACCCATAGGTAAAAACCGCACCATTCGCCGGATCGACGGTGCCTCACAGCAGCCCTTCTCGCTCGCATCGGGCGACGGCGGCGTTATTCCGCAGACCGCACCGCCATCGCCGCCGACGATCGCCGCGCCGACGGGTCTTGCGTTGACTACCGCGCTCTACTCAGCCGTCACCCCAGCCGCGCGCATCAGTGCGACCTGGAATGGGCTTGAAAGCTACGACAACGAACTGTACGCCGTGCAAATCTCCACCGATAGCGCGTTCGCGGTCGCACTGACAGAGACCTATCGCACCGGCGTCAACCAGACGAGCATGCTGATCGACAATCGGCGCGTGAACACACTGTACTATGTGCGCGTGGCGGTGATTGTCGGCGACACACAGAGCGATTGGAGCGCGGCGGTCAGTACTACAACTGGGATCGATACGGTCGCACCAAGCCCGCCGACGGGCATCACGGCAGCCTTTTTCAATGCTGGCGATCTGCTCATCACATGGACAAATCCAACCGAGACGAACTTCAGAGACGTGGAGGTCACGATCTGGACGAGTTCCGCCAAGACAACCCAACTCTGGATTGCCAACACCGCAACCGGGCGCTTCGTCTTCACATCGGGGATGAACGGTCAAGCGACGGCGGGTGTGTACGATCCGGCGCTGTATGTCGAACTGCGGTCGCGCAACTGGAATGAGGCGTACAGCGCTGCCGTGAACGCCTCAGCGACGCTCGCGCGACCGACAACCCCTGCTGGACTCACGTCGAGTTGGGCAGGTGACACCGGGGCGGCTGGCCCCGATTGTACCGTGCGCTGGACCGCACTCGTGAACTACCGCTATTGGCTCACGATTGACAGTGTCGCGCGGGCGCTAGGTATCACGGATCAATTTACCGAGACGCTCGACGCGAATCGCACCGATCATAGTGGCACGCCCGATCAAGTGCTGAGTCTGTCGCTCGTGGCAGTTGACGCGTTAGGGCAGACCAGCGCCGCGCCCGCAATCGCCACAGCGACGAATGCCGCGCCCGCCGCGCCGACCGTCACGCTCACACCGGGGTTTTCATTCCTGATCGCAAACGTGACCAGCGCCGCCGCCGCTGATTTCTTGAGTTACGAATATGTCTGGAAGCGCGACGGCACGACCGTGCGCACGCTACCGAGCCCAGCCGCCCAGCAGCAGTACGAGTTGACTACGACTGAGGATGGTGGACAGCATAGCTGGACGGTCGCCGTACGCCAGAAAGACGTATTTGGGCAATTCAGCAGCGCCACCACAAGTAGTGCGGTTGTCTTAGAGGCACTGACGCTCGGCACACTCCGCGCGGGCGCGTACTACTCCGATAGCGACGGCGGCACATCGGCGACACTCAAGGCTGCATTGGCAGATGATGTAAGATCATCGGGGGGGGTCGTGTATAGCGCATAGCGGCACGCGGAATATGCTATAATACACAGCAGGGGCAGCACGCGCGCTGTCCACACACAACTGAATTCATCCGACGATCCAACGGGTCGTAACTCTTGCGAGTTACGACCCGTTTTGTTGTGTCTGAAAAGAGAAACGCATATGAAGCCCATCGCACCCACACCGCCCGCCGCGCCGGTCATCCCGGCTCCGCAGGTGCCCGCACTTACGGCGCTACGCGCGGGGGCGATCTATAAAGACAGCACCGGCAGAAGTAGCGCAGTCTTGGCGGTGCTGAAAGACGACAATCGTGCGGCGGGCAGCCCCGGCATTACCTACGGGCCGTAGAGGAACAGTATGACCAGCATCCCGATCTCGATGCTCCGTGATGACTTTTCCGATGGTGCGTTTGCGCTCGCGTGGGGCGCATCGGCGACGCTCGGCAGCGCGACATTTACCGAGGCAGCCGGGCGTGCGACGATTACGCTCCCCTCATCCGTCGCTGGTAGCCACGAAGCGGCATTCGCGACCGGCGCGGTGTACAACCTGACGGGCGACGGCTGCACGATCAACATTCAGACGATGGTTGCGACCGGCGTTGCGGCGACCGCCTATTTCGATCTGCGGCTCGATAACAACAACTACCTCCGCTGGCGACAGGTCAGCAACGTCATCACAGCCCGCTCGATGGTTGCGGCGGTCGATACGCAGCTTTTCACCGCTACGTGGAGCGCAACGACCTACCAGTATCTGCGCATCCGTGAGTCGGGCGGCACGATCTTTTTCGACAGCAGCACGAACGGTACGACATGGACGAACCGCGCATCCGTCGCGAACCCATTCGCGGTCACAAGCCTAGCGGTGTGGCTTGGCGCGCTGTGCGGCACCGTCGCCAGCCCCGGCACGTTCAAGATCGAGGATGTGAATCTGATCCTGCCTGCACTCACGACGAACTGGCACTGGACACAGACGGAGTGGCCGCTCTTCAACCGCTATCGCAACATCACGATCGCGGCGACGAGCGGGCAAGGCTATCTTGCGACCGCCAGTAGCGTGGATGCGAGCGGCAACCTCGTGTCGCCGCAGTATTGGAGTGGCCCGCTCGCGGGCGATGCCGAGACCCTGACCAGTCAAGCAACACAGACTGCCGCACAAGCGATGGCGGTCAACTTGCCACTCGACGGTCGCTGGGGCTTGCCGCAGATGGTGGAGGCGCGCTACGTCCGCCTGTACCACCGCTCGATTACCGGCAGTAGCTACACACTCCGAGAGGACTATCCGCGCCGGCTGTTGCAGGCTGATGATGTGGAGGCAGAGGTATTCCGTGGGCTGCGCTACGAGGGGCACCAGTTCATCTGTGATCAGCTCTCGGCGCTCAGCGCGAACGTGGGCGTGCTCACGGCGGGCGTGATCGATGGGGTGACGATCTACGCGGGCGGACAAAAAATACGCCTCGACGCGACCGGTCTACAGATCAATACACATCTCACATCGGTTTTTGACTCCGCTCGCGCGATCTCCTTTACGGACAGCACACGCAAGGTTAGTCTAATCGAGTCCTATACCGACGGCATCTTTGATGACATCCGCATCGGTGTCTATAAGGCCGGCACTTTTATGAATCTCGGCTCACGGATGATCATTGCGGACGATATTACCGCAACGAATGGAAGCTCGATCACCCTTAGTCTCTTGAATGCACCCGGTGCATTCAACTTCCGTAATGGCGGCTTGAACATCGGTACAACAGCAGCTGGTGCGGCAGATGGACAGATCGCCTCTACGGGCGTATCGGCGCTCGGCGGCGCGACGCTCGACGCCAACATTGCGCTCGGCGTGAAAGGCCCCGGCACGACGACGGCGACGCGCGGGCTGCGTGTCACCAACGCAGCCGCCGCGATCTCGCTGGACGTGTATGACGATCGTACCGTCGCCATTCCTGGTGGACTCAACGTTGGAACTGCCGTTGGCGCAGTTGCGGGGCAGATCAAAATAAGCGGAGCCATATTGGTAGGAACAACGATTCAGACGAGCCAGAATATACCATGGAGCTTTGGTGGAGTTACTGCCGGCAACCCCGGCACGCCCACCAAATACGCAACTGTCGTTATTAGTGGGGTTACGTGCAAAGTCCCACTTCTATAAGGAGGAAGTACCATGTCTGCGCCTTTTGAGAACACCGCAGTAAAAATCCAGGCGTCGCAACGGGTGGAGAACATCCCCGGCATGTTTAGAACCATCAAACAGATGGCGGATGAGGTGGTTGTGCTCATGGATCAGTATGTCGCAACGGTCGGAGCTGATCCGGCTGATATTGTGCTCCATGCAGCAATGGACTATCTCTATGACGATCCAGACGAGCGGGCCGCGTTTATAGATATGCGTGATGACTGCTTTGCGCTCGCTGCCAATTGGCATACGAATCACGCGGATGTCCTCGCTATCACAGAGCCACCTCCACCCGCTCCATGATCACCACCAACGGCACGCACGCCGCCATCCTGGACGCGGAAATGCGCCTCACCACGATTCGTGAGGCGCTGGCGATCCGCGCGCGCCTGCTCGCCCGCATCGCCGAACTAGAAGCCGCCGAGCGTGAGACCGAGATGCAACTGATTGTCATCCGTAATCTGCTGGCGGATGAACGACGGTTACTGACTCCACCCGCACCGCAAGCGACGATCTTCGAGGCATAGGGCGCACTCCGCAACGGATCGCGGCGATGCGCGGCACGCCCGATATGGTTGGGATCATCCAGACCATCTATCAGCAGATTCAGGTGCTTGCGGCCTTGCGCGTGCCGTACAACAACGTTGAGGACGGCGGCACCGACCCAGGCGACATCATCATTCACGACACGATCAATCTCGCGTACGGGGGCGGGGAGCGCGCGAACATCTTCGATAAGGCTGGCACCTTGGAGGATGCGGTGTCGGCATGGGACCCCTCTGATGAGTTGCTGATCTTTTCGTTCTAACGGAGATCGGGCTGAATCAGGCGCTCTCGGAACAAGCAATCGCCGCTCGCGTCGCACCGAGGCGCGGGCGACGATCATCGCAGCTATTCAGCGCGTACTAGGGGTGACTGAGGCGGGGTAGCGGAGACATAGAGCAGCCCCCTGGATTACCAGGGGGCTGCGGTGGCATGTTTAGGCACGAGGGCTGGACTGATCATTTGCTTTCTTTCGACGGCCACGGTCGCCCGTGCGCCGGTGGCGTGAAGGTATCGAGCGCGTCCTGCTCGATCTGCCACGTCGCCCGCGTACCACTACCGAGCGATGTGGCAGGCAGCGCGCCAGAGCGACACCAGGCGGCGATGTGGCGGGCGCGCGGTGGGTAGGTCTCACCATGGACTCTGATGAGTACACCGCGTGCGGCGAGCAGCGCGGCGGCTTCGGCAGTGGTCAGCTTCATTGCGCCACCCTTGTTTTGTTGGCTTCCTGCATGACCAAGTCCCGATAACTGTACGTGCTGGAACTCCATCGTCCCTCCCCGCCAACCAACTCAACGCTCCCGTATTTATTCAGAATAACCTGCACCAGATCGCCACCGTAGCGACGAGCGACCTTGTCAGCGCGGCGCTGAAGAAACCCAGCCGAGTAACTACGGCTGCAAAAGATAAAATCAGCGCCGAAATGCACTGGCTCGCCGTCTAACTCGCCCGTGCGGGATGACTTGAGATCGATCATACCGTCAAACGTCGCGCCCTCGAACCGCCCAACCACCTGCTCAACATCAGCCAAGAGCGGTCCGTCAGTCCAGCCGATGCTGATGGATGCGCCGCCGCTATATGTCTTACTCTTGACCCTGAATGTAATCGTCGGGAAACTCGCTTTGAGCGCGACACGGACGAGTTTGGCGGTCTCTGCACAGGTGATGTATTTCATTACTTTATGCTTTCGCTATGTCACTTCTTACTCTTTAAGTATAACACAGTATCATACTTAAAGCAAGCGAATAGCCCGTTATACAGGCGCGGATTTTCGGCTACTTCGGGCAGCGCAGCCGAGGCGACGCTCACCGCCATCCGCGCGCTCGTTGCGGCGTAGCGCAACAAAGCGGCCCCGGCGAGTTCGCCGGGGCCGCTGCTATGAGGAGGCGAGGGGCTAGAGCAAGCCGCCGTCCTCTTCGATCATGCCGTCCAGAAAGGCATCTGCGGTGTCGGGGTGCCCAAAGCATCGCACCCCGGTGGGATCGCCCGCCGCATCATAGAGCGCGGCCCGGATCAGGCTCCCGTCCCCCGATGCCGAGGGGACGATTTGGACAATAGCGGATCGCATCTTCGTTCGCACGCCGCTGCGCTGATATGCGCGGCATGCCTCGGAGTCGGACTGAAACTGTGTCCATTCGGTTGCGTTCACTTTGATTCCTCTCTGCCGCTATTCGGCGGCACTGCTACCATCCCCAGCCGCGCCGTCGTCGCTCCGCAGCATAGACATCCGAGCGCGCCTGCTCTGCCTCATACGACGCATCCCCGCGAAGCCGCGCCGTCTCCTCGTCGCGCTGCTGCGAGCGCGACCACGTTGCGAGATCGCCATCCGTTGCGAGCCGCAAGTCGAAATCTTCTTTCGCCGCCGCTAGGCGCGAATAAACCACCGCCACGTCATCGGGAATAGGCGCATTCGAAGACCAAAGATCAAGTACTCCATCTGGCAGACGAACAACCGCTGCGTCGTCTGGTTGTGATGTCGGATTTCGCTGTAAGAGCGAAATCAACTCATCCCGTGTAACTGGGTCCATCATTTTTTCCTCTCTGCCACATTGTACTGCGCGTCTCCATACGACGCGACCGCTTGTTGGAGTTGTCATCGTGCTCCCCTTACTCTCGCCGCCTCTGCGGCGCCTACGCCGCGTAGGCGCCGCTCTCGCTAGTCCGTCGCTCTTCGTCTAGGCAGATTTGCTGCACGCGCTGCCTTGAGATACCATAGGCTGCGCCTATTTTTTCAAGTGTCTCGCCGTTCCGGTGACGTTCGGTAATAACGCGATTCCGAACAACCAACTGCTGTTGGCGCGACTCTCGATCCGATAGTCTCTTTTGTGCCTCTTGGCTCTGGCAGTCAGCACATGTCTTGCGTGTGGCTACTTTACCCACCATCTGCCGCCCGCAGCTTTGGCAGAGTTTCACCGCAGCGTGGTGTTTAATTGTGATGCGACGAATAAACACCGGGTCTGGTTCTGCCGGTACAAATGAAGCGAGATCGATCATGCAGAAATAGGCACTCATCCGTGTCTCGTATATTCCGGCCATAAGACCGAGCCTTACAAGCGTGGCCTCACCGACCGAGATGCGCGGAATACTGTTGCTCGCAGGGCCGACGATCGCGTAACTTGATTCCGAGTGCGACGGGCGAATACAGACAAATCCCCCACGACGATAGATGCTTACCCGCGCTGGCTGACCCATCGCCTGCCATCGCGCGCGGCCAATGAACACCCGCGCTGCACCTGTTCCAGTCTCGCTGGCGCGCTCTTCTACGCGCACGAATGTCGCCCCTGTGCCTTCGGGTCTCCCTGCGTTCGGGGCACCCTTCTGCGGTCCGCGCTTACCCATCACACATCACCCGTGCTGTCCAAAGCGCCGCTATGATCCGATCGATCTCGCGACACAGCGGGCTATTATAATCAAGCGTCTCGCGCTGCTCATTTAGCCAGGTCAGCAGGATCGGCGTCTCTTCCGTCATTAGCAGAACTACCGCACGTCCCTCAGCAATCGCCACGTCGAGCTGATAGGCACTACCGGTGCCGGGGTGCGGACCGGTCTTCGCAACAAGCCCTGCGGCGGCGGCGGCGGCTCGCTTTGCCGCCGCCTGCTGCTCGGTAAGATTCTGGTTGCGCGGCATCACAGCGCAACCAAAACCAACTCACGCCAGTTCGTCGGGGCTGCAACGAAATCACCATCCTCATCACTGTACGGCATGACCTGTTCGCCATCGCATTCGCCGAGCCACGCGCCTTCACCATTCTCGTAAATACCGTCCGCATCCGCGAACCCCTCAACCGCCACTGGCTTGATTTGATAGTCCATTGCTGTGCCCTTTCGTAACTATATAGTTTAGCTACCTGTATGATACACCTAAACTATATAGTTGTCAAGCACTTTATCGTATTCTTGCGATATTGCGCTACCCCATCCACCGCGCATAAACCGCGCTTTCCTCAACCCACGCTTCATAGCTCCCCTCGCGCAAGCCCAGCTCTTCGGCGGGCTGCTCGCCGATGCTCAAGCGCGGCATCGCCTTGCGCGGGTAGTTGACCTTGCGCGGCTTGCCACCTGCGCGGGGATCGCCTGGCTGATACAGCACGATCTCCGTGTCGCCGATGCGCTCGGCAATCAGCATCGGCGGGAAGCCGAGCGGCTTCAGCAACTCCTCGCTGATCGAGAGATGGCGCGTTCCCTCATTCCACCGCAGCCGAAGGCTCATGATACGCCCCCTAAGCGCCGCGCCCGCTCCTCTAGAATGAGCCGCGCCACGAACTGCGCGGCGGCAGCGTCCTGCTCAATGCCGAGGCGCACGGCGTCCTCAGCAGCCATCACGGAGAGGGCGGTGCGGGCGTCGGGGCCGATGGTGCCCGCCCAGATTGCCGCCTCTATTATGTCGTGCGTGCAATCGGCGGCAGCATGGAACAAGTCACGCGGCGCATGCAGGATGAGTTCACTTAGGATTGCGTCTCGCTCATCCTCAGCGGCCCATCCCAGTTCGTCGCTGAGGCGTTTTGCAGCATCCTTGCTTATCCGCCGACGCACGCGAGTGGGCTTCCCGCGTGCGGCTGTGCGATTGCCACTGCCTGGCTTACTGGGCATTGTTGACCCATGTTGCAGCGCACCACGTATCAAGAGATTCGCGCCCACCCGCATAGTCAGAGACATCAGGCAGCCCATTGAGCGGGAGCCCCTGCCGACTTGCTTCTGCGACCATCTCCTCGACCGCTTGGCGTTGGCTCACGCCGCGCCCGATAATCGTCAACGTGCCTGGCATTTCCGACACAACCTCGACTGCCCCGCCGCGTGTGATGTCGTGGATATATGCTCGCTCAGAGCGCCACGCCACATGATCAAGCTGCATTACTTTACTCCCTTCAGAAACGCATCTGCCGTCTCTGCAACTGGCCCGGTCGGCCATGCCGCTTTCGCCTCCCTACACATCTCAGCAACGTCTTGGCGATCATCATCCATTACCACACGAAGTCGCGCCAATCCGTTGATTGCCCGATCTAGCGCCCACTGCGTTCGCTGCTCGTCTGCGATTGTGTCTGCCGTGAAGTGCTTGCTCATTGCCGTGCTCTCTTTCGTGTCCTTGTTTGCTTCCTGTGATTATCATTATACACGAATGATAATGTATTGTCAATAGGCGATAATGATAGTCAAGCCCCACTTTCGCCACACACAGCGCAGCCCCCGGCAGTGCCGGGGGCGGCTATGACGACGGCGCATACGACGCTGATCAGCGGCGCGTAGGGATGCGGGTTAGCGCAGCACCGGATGGCTGTCTTTGTCGAGATCGCGGAAGCGAGGATCGACAGGTGGGCTGAAAGCGATTACACGCTCGCCGGTTGCATCACGCACACGCAGGGTGCGGTCGGGCTCAGGCAAGCCCAAACGTTTGCGAGTCTCCGCGACTTCCTGGCTGACGGCGGCGTTGTCACCTCGCAGGATTCCCTCGCGCCGTAGGTCGGTAATCGTCCATCCATGTGTCAAGAGTTCGTCAAGAACCGCCTGCCGTGTTCTGTCAAGTGCGGAGCGCGGCGGCTTTGGCGGATCGGCAGACAGATTGACCAGGACCGCGCTCCGCACAGTCGCTCTCAGTGTCCATGGGTGCAACCGCTTCCAATAAGGCGGCGCACATGGGAGTTCGCCACAGTCTCTTAGTTCAACTGCCCTACGAATCAGAGTATCCATATAGGCATTGCTCCATACCCAAAACCATTCACCACGGATGCGTCGATGCTGTAATTGCTCATGAATCCATTGCTCGACATCATAGGCCCGTACACATTCGATGCATGTTATGTATCGAATCTCAAGAGGGCAATCCGTCTGGGACTGCTTTAGTCGGCGAGCGGGATTGGTGGTTATGCCTACTTTAACGAATCCGCCGCGTCCTGCACGGGCAACATAGAGATGGGTAATCTGATCTTTTGTTTGTGGTATACTTTGCATTGTTGCCCTACCTCCATAGGGTGACAATAATAAGAGGTGTGGGGAAGATATTCCCCACACCTCTTATTATAGCACAAATGCACTGAATGATCAATGTTTTATGGCGTTGTTATGCCATAAAACTACTCTAGCGGCTGATAGGACAGATCGGGGTCATTGTGAAATATCGCCCGTGTCGGGCGCTGTGCAATCGGAGTTAGAGTCTCGGATGACTCTGCCAGCGCTTCGTCTTTTGCGCGTAGTTTTCGCATCAATACAGTGAAGTCGTTATAGTTGCCACCAACCAAGCTGTAAATCTTTTTGCCGCTGTACGCGGGCTTCCCCGTTGATATCATCTGTCCTGCAAGGATCGTGACTATCTCCTCATATGTTAAGTCTGAAGGAACGGATGCGAGATCGAAGCCCGCTGTATCAGTACCAGATACCGATACAGATACCGGTACCTCTTTTTTGATACCAGACCTCTGTGGCTGGGTCGCTACCTGCTGATCGAATGCCGGAGAACTACACACACACATCGGTTCGCCCTGATAAGGCCTTACAACCTCAGCATCATGAATAATGCCATAGTCCTCTAAAATAGGCCGCGCGATATAGAACCACAGCCAACCGGCAATGATGATCGCGACGAAGATACCGAACAAAGCAGCGACCATAGCGACCCCCTCAGTCGTGCCGCACCGCGATGAACTCTGGCAGGACATCTCCCGCGACGATTAGCAGTGCGGCAAGGTACCAGGCGACAAGCGCATTCAGTGGTGTCCAATATGCCTGGACATTATAGTACACTGAAATGCCGAGCGCCACAAGATACAACGCCCACCAGCGCTTGTCACGGCGCGAGAATTGACGCGCACCATACTGTACCAGAGTTAGGACAACCTGAACACCGACTGCCAGCACTAGCATTATCGGCGCGGCGGCTACGTCCTGAATAAGGCGGAACGGCGCGGCAAGCGGTGCGGGCTTGCCGATCTGTCCGTAGAATGTGCCGAATACAGACAGGATGACGAGCGCAACAACCGCAGTATAGAGCAGTGCGATAAAGGCGCGCTCGATTGCTGCTGGCCGCAAGAAACCTAGACGTGATTTCCCGTGCTGCTTAGACTCTATCGCCTCACTCCGCACCGGCGATGCATGGCGCGGCTTCTCCGCTGCCTGTCGGCGCTGCTCTGCTGCCTGATCGACCATATACTTGCCTCCTTAAAAGCTCACATCGCGCCAAGAGTAATACCGAATGTCGCCGCCATAAAGTTGCACGCCTATCTGTTCACGTCCGTCGGGATTCAGATCAACGATCGCGCCGTAACCGTCTGGCGTCAGAACATCCTCATCACCGACGGTGTAGTCGGTCCTGCCAATAGATATACGGGCGGGCTTACCTGTTTCTTGGCTCGGCCTGTAGGTCAGCATCGTTCTATTTCTCCTTCGTACTGCTCACCTTGCTATCAACTCAGGCAGTCGCCGCCGAATGGTGCTCACACTCGCGCCGCTTAGTGTCGCCAACTGCTCATAGGTCAGTCGGTAGCGTGCCACTTCGATTATCTCAACTTCCATCGGTGCCGGGCGATTGCTCATCTCACGCCGCAACCGCTCAACCTCCTGTCCGGCAAGTGCGCAGGCATGTTCAGCCGCCCCCCGCGTCTGCTCAATAAGTGTTCGCGCCTGTTCAAGCTGCTGCTCATAGCTGCTCAACTGCCGTTCAGTCAGTGCCAGCTTCTGCTCAAGCTCTGCTCGCGCCTGTTCACTCGCGCGCACCCGAATATCCACATACTGCCAGAAGATCATCAGCCAAAACGCGAGCACCTTCATCGGCGCGTCATAGCCGCCGCGCAGCATGCGCCAACGCGCCGTGAATGCCGTCAAGAACACGAACAGCAGCGCAGGGAACACCCCCGCCGCAATTGTCGCCAGTAGCCAGCCGTAGCCGCCCGCGCGTAGTGCGGCATACGTGCCCGGCAGCGATGCCTGCACAAACAGATCAGCGCCGTGCGCGTAGTTCGTGCCGCTCGTTGCAACCAAGAGGACGATCGTCAACAGCGTCAGCCGACGACGCCATTGCGGGATGGCGATCGTCGCCAGTTCCGCGCCGACCGCGCCGATCTCGAACACGACCACCGCCGGCTTGCCCCACGTCTCGCCGTGGAATAACTCCATGGCTATCAGTGTCGCCGGGATAGACACTGATAGGCACAGAAAGGCAACGATGCCAAAGAACCAGAGCGCCATATCTTTACGCGGTTGTGTGGTCATTCACTCTCTCCATTCGCCTGTCGTACCGCCTTCTCGAACATCGCCCGCATCTCGGCAGCATTCGCCTCCAGATCGCCGCCGGGCATGCGCTGGATTGACGGGTCGCTCGTGATCATCCGCTTGCCTCCTGTCCCTTCTCGCCTTCTTCAGCCTTCGTCCGCAGGCCCGCCGTCGCCCGCCGCACATCGTCGTTTGTCGGCGTGGCAGCAACGGAGTCATCGTCTACTTCACCACAGGCAGCCAGCGCATCAGCCACAATCCGCCGCGCGCCGATGATCGACTTCATCTGTCCTGTCTGCCGAAGCGCTGCACATAGCCATGTGATCTCCGTATCATGGCGCGCAAGCTCAGCGATCAGATAGTCAATATCAGCAGGCGCATTGCGGGCGAACACACCCGCAGCATGATAACTGCCTCGTTCAACGCGCGCCGCATCTAGCCGCGCCTTGATTTCATCGATTCTGTTCATTGTGCTCCTCGCATGCTTTATACGCCGCGCGCCCGATGGCGAGCGCCAGCGTTTCGGCGGATGTCCACTCGCACGGTGACTCGTCTTGGGGAGCACCGCGTGACCGAAAGATACAGCGATAGAGATCGGTAGGAAGTAAAAGCGGCGTTTGTAGTTGACACCGGTACCCGAGCGCTTCCATGCGATCGATGATCAAGAGCGCTGTCACGCGATCTCCACTCAAAGGACGTGGCGCATCCGCCCGACGCGTCGGTACAGGACGCAGCGAACAATCACCGGGCAGGCACCCGATGCTCTGCTCTGCCGACAGCGGCCAGCCGCAGACCCGACAGAGCGACTCATCCCACACGATGCCCATCACGACCCGCTCGATCAGCGCGTCGAACTCAGGACCAGCAGGCATCTCGTCTATGTTGATCATTGGCTTTTCTCTTTTGCTATACGCCGATACACCGCCATGCACCGACGGCAGTCATTGAAGTCGGCAGGCGCATAATCGTGCGTCTCGAAATCCCACCATACACGCATATACGAAACCCCACAAAGCGTATGCCCCGGCTTGCCGTAATCATAGCCCTGCATGTGGATGACCGTGCGATTATCAGGGTTGCCCCATAACGGGCGCTGAGACCAACACACTGGCGTACACATCATCGTCCCTCGCTCACGCGCGGCCAGCCCGCACCGAACCCGTAATGGTTCTCAGCCCACGGCGACGCCCACACCGCACGCCGCGCCGCCTCTGGATCGTTCGCTAGCAGCGCGGCGACGATCTCACGATAGGCGGGATACGACAGCGTCTGAAGTGTCGCCGCCATGCCATCCACGTTGATTATTCAACAGTAATATCTTTCCACTTCTTGTTGCTTACAATAAGAAAGATATTAGCCTGCGTGACACCAAACATTCGCGCTAGTTCAGTTTGTCGATAACATCCCGTCGCATACAATCTTCGGATATCACGAACCCTTGACCAGTCAAGGACGGCTGCGGGGTTTAGCTCGCCGGACAACCCAACCGCACGCCCTTTTGCTTTTTTGTCTCGGTTATTGTCGCTATATGTACCTTTGAACAAATGTGCGGGATTACAGCATGAGCGGTTGTCACATCGGTGCAGGACACATAAATCAGCAAGATCATTATGTGTCAAGATATAGGCAATACGGTGGGCGTACTGAACCCTACCGTCCCACCGGACATGTCCATATCCAGACTTACCATGTGCCCCCATCCAGTTCCAGCATGCATCACTACCCTTACCACAATCAACCCTTAACCAAAAGTTATCCTGTATACATGCACGTTTTTTCACTTCTTCCTCCATTCCTGTCCAAACAAGACACCGCCACCATATCTATTACTTGACCAGGGGCTTGCGATAAGTGCCCGATAAGCGAGGTCGGGGTTGTTCGTCTGTAGTCCGGTAACAATATCGTCGTAAAGGCCGTTGGTGAGTGTCGCTACCGTGGCCGCCATACCGCTTTCATAATCAGGATAGGCCTTTACGCCGTCACTATCAATAGTCGCATATGCCCCATAGCCGGGCATGGTTGAGTTTAGCCAGTTATTGCGTTCCCATGCGCTGCTATATCCGCAGTTATGCATACATCCATCTTCAGCAAGCGACCATTCCACAAGCATCGCCACTGTCGTCGGGCTGGGCTGCGTATTGCCGAGATGCCGCAAGAGATCGACCGCCCACGCATCCCGCGATACGCTTCCATCGCCCGCCGCCGTCTCGGCATCGCTCTGCGCGACCGAAGACACCGCACGGGGCACTGAGGTGGCTTGGCGTGGCGATATGCGCACGAGGTAGTTGCCGAGCGGCGTAGCGACCTGATAGGCGCTGGCGCAGCTTGTCAGCAGGAGTGCGAGTGTGAGTGTGGTGAGGGTGCGAGTCACGAGTCGCCTTTCCAGGTATTCCACACAGGCGGCTCCCTGCTAATTTCGGGAAGATAGATGCCATCGATCTTGTCAGGACGAACGTACTTCACAAGGAAGTCAACGACACCGCGCCGCTCAACGCGCCAAACTACACCCTCGACAACATCAAGCGCCCCGTGACCAGAACAGACAACCGCGTCTAATGCCTGCTCTAACCCGAAAGCACCCCCTTGATGGAGGAGTCGTGGCGTCACAACTTCAGCCCGCCCCGCAACTGACAGTAGCATCTCGTAAGGAAGTCGTTGTGCGTCAACCATCAGATCAAGAGCAACGAAGGGCTCGTGCGGTAGCGCGTATCGTGTGCTATGCGCCTGTATTAGCCACTCCCCCACCAAGCGCTCACCATCGTTCAGTACCGAGAGGAAGCGCCGTTCGTTCGCCTCTACCCACCGTGCAAAGCGATGGTGCTGCTCATGTGGCGATGTATCGGCAAGATAACCAGCGCGGGTGAGCGCGAATAATTTCCCGCCGAGCCGCGCAACGCCGACGTTTGAGCCGTCAAGCTTTTCAGTAGCAATGACAACATCGTGTCGATCTCGCGTGCGCTCACACGCGATTCGCGCTTGCCCTTCATGGCAGTGATGATCGCCCGGCCCCATCCGACTGCCTGGCAAGTGCGCAATCGACCCGTAGTTCTTTCTGTTCAGTGGCTTGTTCGCCATCACACATCCCTTCGGAAATCTTCGGATTCTACGTGAGCCGCCGGAAGGCGATGACCCACACAAACCGATTCGACTCAAATGAATAGCCGGGCTTGCCGTGCATCGAATCCCACGCTAATTGGAAATAGGCGCGTGGATACAGTTCGTCTTGCGGATCGCGTGGGCAGTACGCGGCTGCCCACGCCCCGATGCCTTCCGCCTCAGCGTCTTCGTCTGTGATCGATTGAATCCGCTGCACACTCACGCTCATGACTTCGTGTGTGATGCGCGATGCCCAACGCGGCATGAAGATAGATGCGCAGTGCGATGTCTGCTTGTGGTGCGTCCATACGATCATCGCCGCATCGTCGGCGCGGTCGCATCCAACCGGTTCATCATCGGCACGAAAGCGCCATTCGCCCGCTTCGTTCTCGTACATAGACTCACGAGTCCAGAGATGGTCTCCTACGACGCCGTACGGACACCGGGCATGCCACAAGCCACCCTCGCAGTACCATTCGCCCGATTCCTCGTCAAACAGGATTTTGTCAGTATCCGGCCCGGTGAGTCCGATGATGATGCCGCGATCTCGAATGGTCAGTCCTTTTATGATTCGCCGCGTCTGCCACTTGAGAGGCAGTGCTGCATTGATCGACTGCGCAGGCCATGTGCCGATCTTCGTGTTCAGAATCGCGCGTATCATCTCGCCTCGGAAGAGGATCGGACGCTCGCGTACCTTCGTTGCTGTTGTCATCATTTCCCCACTCCCACGCTCACACGCGCGCCATCACTTCCGACATGGGCCTGCACATCTATCCCCGCTACGGGCGTACACCCCGCACCGCCATACGCCAGATCGAGCGCACACGCTGCCGCCCGCTCATCCGCCTCATGCTTGCGCCAATAGTCGCTATTCGCCAGCGCCCGCGCCATCAGCGCTGTGTCACCGCCCGATGGATCGACCGGGCGAATGACGACCGTCGGCAGTTCAGCGCCGATAGGCACCGGCGTCGCAGCAGCAGGATTGCCGCCGCTCGCCTGATCGACCGCGTTCGCCAGCGTATCCACGTCTGAGACGCTCGCCACATCCGCCGTCGGCAGCGGTAGCGCGGTCGGCTCTGCGAGCGGCGCGGCAGTGACGACAATGTACACCGGCGCTGACGTGGGCTGCGCTGACACAAGCGGCGCACTCACGGGCTGCTGTGGCGCGCGGGGCGGAGTCGGCGCTGCCGCTGTCGCTAACGGGACGGTCGTCGGTGCGGCATCCACGCGCGTGATACTGATGACGCCGCTCGTGCTCAGCGCGGCGAAGATGAACACCACAAGCGCCATAAGCGCGAGCAGGCCGAACACCACGCCGAACAGGCGCGCGGGGCGGCTTGTGCGGGGCGCTGACTGCGGTGAAACTGCGGTGGGCTGCGGCGGCGCTAAGAGCACCTGGATAAGCGCCGCGCGCTGCTCTGGCGTGAAGTCGGATATTGACATTACGCATTCTCCTTATCAATCAACTCTGTAAGCGCGGCGATGCACTCCGCCGCAGTTACACTGCCATCTCGTCCATCGACCGCGTGAACGAAACGAGCAGTCCAGGTAGGCACGCGACCCACGACAGTGCCACGCGGCCCCCACGCGGTGTCGAAGGAAATGCCGACGCACTCGCCCAGTGAGCGCTGCCAGCAGGCAACTGGACATCCATGCGGGGCACCGGTGGTGCCGAGCACATCTGTCGGCGCGTGAGAATCTACCCACGCGCGAAAGTCTTCCGCACTCCAATCCAGTCGAGACGTCATTACTCACGCGCCCTTCTCGCCCGTAAAAGATTAGGCATCGCCAGGTCTCAGTTACCTACAACCTTCGACCAATTAACCTCGCTGATCGTCGCATCGGCATTCCCCGCGCGCAGCAGCGCCGCAAAGCCCGCCTGGATATGTGGCGCTAGCAGCATGCATTCGCCGTGAGCACGGATGCCGATCATCAGCGCGGGATTGCTCTTGATAAACTGCGTCACCGCGCACTCCACACACATGCCGCCGTTCGCGACCGTGTCGCGCCGCAGCAACTGCGCATCGGCGTTGTGCGACGACTGCTCTTGGAGCGCGACGTTGCAGCGCGGGCAGTGGACGGCGTTAGACATCACGGCTTCCTCTTCCGCGCCAACCGAGAGGCGCGAGACAACGCACGTAGCCGATCTGTCGGCGAGAGTGTGCCCCATATCGCGCGATTCATCCCTTTGGACTCAACAACGTCCATGACAATCTCAAGCTCACTCCGCGCCGAGTCTGTGTTCGCGCGGATTGCCTCTGCGATGACTGCGATCAGTTGCTCTCGAAACGATGACCGCATGCGCCTACCCCCCCCTACGCGCTCATCGTGAGCGTCGCTGACTGCTGCGCTCGCACACACGCACAGAACAAGCGCGCGTAGTGCTCACTTACAAAATCAGCGACCGGATTCATTGGCACGCCGTCATCGTCATCGAACACCATCCAGCCGCTCAATTCTTCGTTGCAGCCAGCGTCTGGCGCAAAGAGCCAAAAATCACCAACCTTCTCCGGCTCGTCATTGTCCATCGTACTCCCTCCGTAGCGGCTCCTGTTGCGGATGCTTTAGCCGCCATTCGAGATAGTCAGCGTACTGCTCTAGTTCGCGTAGATAGACGAAGAGCCGCGAGCTTTCCCACGTGCCATTCCTGGCACGCTTAGGGCGCGGCATCGACATCGGCGGTGCGCCGTCCGTATTGCGTTTCATAACCGATCAGTCGCTCTCGTTCTCTGACAAGCCCCTCGGCGTACATCAGAAGATCGTCGTAGTCCCACAAGGCATCGGCGTTGCGCAGTCGCCCTGCGCGATTGCGGAGCGAGCGAATAATCACTAGTAGACGATTGATCTCACCACGGAGATATGCACGTCCAGCGGCATCATCTGAGCAAAACCAAGGTCGTCGCTCCGTATCATAGACAACCGTGTGCGCAACCCCATCACGTATGGCGACGCTGTGCGCGCTCAGCGCCATTCCACACATAGCACACTGATCACTCATGTCTCTCGCCTCCGATCAACACCTCTCGCCCGCCCGTCGCGGCATGCAGCGCGTACGTTGCGGGGCGGTGTGGTGCCTAGTCACAGGCTTGCGTTCAAGCGCGCCATCCGGCATTCATACCGAATACCATCGGATCGTGCGTTGACTCAGTAAGGTATGGACGGATGACGCCGAACCGATCCATGTGCCATATTCGCAGGTGATAATAGGCAGTGGCATCGAAAATATCCCACAACCAACGGTACCAGTCATCTTTTGATTCTGTTACACCACTTGTCACTTCAACTTCCAGAAACCCCAAGACCAGTAGCTTCCCCTCAATAACGATGCGCCATGCGTCGGGTCGTGGCAAGGCATCACTAAACCCCTCTGAAAGTTCAGACCACTCACCTACCCATGATGGGGCTGTTTGCGCCTGATCGCAGAGTGCGGCACGCCACGCATGCCCACGTATCCAGCCGTCTTGAATTGCACGGTTGATCAGAGCATCGTGATGTGTAACTGTCATGATGTATTCCTTCCGTGGGTAGCGTTGTGGGTAATGTCTTGTCAAAAGACGTTCGGTATGCTATCATACCGCCTAACACCCCTCGGCACTCCAATGCCACAAATACCATAGCCGTTCTGTGTCGAAACCCCTCAATAATATGGCCCTGCTGTTTCGTAAACAGCAGGTCAAGGGTTCAAGTCCCTTCACCGGCTCCAGCATCAGGGCGCTGTAGAGGCGTCCTTTTTGCTGTCTGCTGTTCAGGCAGTGAGGTGCCTGCGTGGGTAGGGTTGTGGGTAAATTCCATGTTGACCGCTTGCTCGATCCTCCATACCACTTCTCGGTTGATCGAGCGCTGATCTTTCCGCGCCAACGCCGCAAGGTGCTCATGAAGCTCGTCGGATAATCGGATAGTCAGCTTCTTCATACACTCTCTGCCGTCATTTTGCCGTCTAGTACAGTATACCACGGCTGTCAAGATCGTACAAGCTATGCCGCATGCCTGAGTACCTTGATCGACTCTAGCCGCTCCAATGCCTCTCGCATCGCTACCACTTGCACCTTGACATAGCTCGATGTGACATCGGCATCAGCGTGACCCGCAATCGCCTGGATAATGTCGTGGCTTGCACCGGTATCACCTAGCCAAGAGAGGCAGGTGCGGCGTAAGAGGTGGAAATGAACATTGCGGATGCTGGCCCGTTTGAGCGCGGCCTTAAAATGCCGATCAAGATTGCGCTCACTCATTGGCGTGCCGCGCTCTGATGCGAACAGCAACCCGCTTTCTGGTACGCCTTCCGCCATAATTTGCTCAAGTCGCATCCGCAAAATACCGCACTGGCGATGCGTGAGTGGCAGTACGCGGATGCGACGGTTTTTCGTGTATTGCTCAATCGACGGCCTGCCGTCTATGTCCAGCACCTGCTGTCGGATCGTGATTGTACGGGCTTCGAGATCAAGTCCAGCGATCTCCAATCCGAGCAACTCGCCCTTGCGGATGCCTAATTCGACCGCAAGTACATACAGACCAGAGAGACGGTGTGATGTGACCGCTTCGAGAAGTGCGGCGGCTTCGAGGGTTGTTAAAGGATCAGGCTTCTCGTCATGCACAGGTGGTGTTTCAACCGCCAGGATCGGGTTGTATCCGATCCGTCGATCATCTGTCGCCTGAGTCAGTGCTGTTCGTAGGACGGTGTACGCATGACGGATCGTGCGTGGTGAGAAATTGCCGACTTTCATGTCGGCCAGCATTGCGCGGATATGATCGGCGGAAAGCGCTTCGAGCCTGATATGTCCGATACGAGGGGAGATGTAAAACTCACATATCTGTTTGTAGAAACGCAGTGTTTTGGGCTTTTTGTTCGGGGCGACGATGGTGGAAAGCCAGTGCGCAAGCCAATCATGGAGCGGGATTTTGCCACCGGGGATATTTACGCGTCCGTCTTTTTGCTGTTCAAGTTCCTTGCGTTTGGCTTTGGCGGCTGCTTCCGAAGCACAACGATAGTTGTATTGCTTGCCGTTTTGCGAGATATAGGCCCACCATTGTCCGTTTTTGTCCTGGTAGTAACCGCGCGCCCGGCGAGCGGGGCGCTTTGCATTCTTGGAGCTTCCCATTTGTCGCCTCCTTGTTCCATCCATGCCACGAGCGCGTCAACGGACTTCGCAGACACGAGCGTTCCTTTTCCGCGCCCACTGGAAACAAGGATGCGTTCATGGATGAGCCGACGCACGGTTTGATAGCTGAGATTCAGGATCGCTTGTGTCTCGCTCATTTTATAAAAAGCTGACTGAATTGTCATCTCGCCCTCACCCTCACACACCCGACGCCGCGTCACGCCGCGCCAGCAACGTCTCGCGCGGCGTCGTCATCGTCGCGCCGCCAGTATCTGCGATGCGTTAAACAGCCAATTCCATTACTTCCTGAGAGAGACGACGAACGGCAACCTCCACGTACTCTACCCCAATCTCGATCCCGATCGCGCAACGGCCCAGGTTCTTGGCTGCCCGTAGTGTTGTGCCACTGCCTGCTGTGAAGTCCAATATCGTGTCGCCGGGGTTTGTATGCGTCGTGATAAGATACTCCATAAGCGCGAGCGGCTTTTGGTTAGGATGAAGTCCATCGAGCCGATTGCCGTTATTCATTGATATAATGGTTGTTGGATAATACTCATCACTGATACGGGTCGTTGAGTGGTGTTGCCCCCAAACGGACGAGGTGCGCCGCATCCCGCCCTTGGTGCGTAATGCTCCCTTGCGAAGAAGGGGATTGTAGGTTGCTACGCCGCTACAAAACACGGAGATTAGCTCATGCTGTCGTAATGGCTGATGTTTTGCGTTTAGATAGCCTGTCGGCATATGCTTATCCCAAATCCAATCGTATTTGTACCAACTAGGATTACTTGTTCGCAGTAGACTACTAAACGGCTCCTGTCCGAACAGCACGATTGCGCCACGCGGCTTGATCAGTCGCTTTAACTCTCTCCACATCGCATCAAGCGGGATCGGACTATCCCACTCACTTGCTGTCGTGCCGTAGGGTGGATCACAAATGACGGCATCAAGGCTGTGATCGGGCAGCGTCGGCATGACCTCTAGACAGTCACCGTGATAGATCGTGATACCGTTATGTTCATAGTAGGGCTGCATCGTCATCTCATTATCCGTCTCGTCCGTCTCACTCACAACCGGCATCCCCGTCGCCCTATCGTCACTACTGCGATAGTAGCCCGCCCTCACCCCGCCACACTGCGGACTGTACCAGTACCACGGCACGCCACTGCGCAGCACGCAGAGCGGCCAGGAGGTGCGCTGTGTCATAGCCACAACTCCGTACTGACCAGTTGCACACCATCAGTTCTGCGCGCCTGCATATCGCCATAGCCAAGATCGACGCCGATTGCGTTGCGCTGGAGCTTTGTCGCGGCACGTAAGGTTGTGCCGCTGCCGGCGAACGGATCAAGGATCGTGTCACCGGTGCCGCTGCCTGCGAGAATGCAGCGTTCGGCGAGTGCCTGTGGCATCGGCGCGTAGTGCTCTTCAGCGGGAGCCCGTGCGATGGAATATCCCAGACAGTGCGACAGTGCCGATCAATGAGCGGGGCAAGTTGCGCGGTGCTGGGTTCGCGTCGCCCGGAATTGAGCGGCGCATTTACAACGCCCTTCGATCCGCGCGGGGAGCGCGGATCGCCGTTGACCGCCGGTACCTTGACGGCATCCATATTGATATAATAGTTGCCCTGCTTACTGAATAAAAAGACTGTTTCATGGTCGCGACTGAACCGATCACCAGCCGCATTTCCCTCTGGCATCGCATTTCTTTTCCACCAGATGATCTCATTTCGCAGTACCCAGCCCTGATCTTGCAATGCAAACGCCACGCGCCACGGCATGCCCATCAGCGATTTTGGCGGCAATCCGGTCGTCACCCGCCGCGCACCGGGCCGATCTTGCGTCTGCTTTCCATGCAGACCGTCGGCGTGCTTGCCGCCTGTCGAGCCGCCCCATTTGCCGTCATTCGCGTAGCAGTCGCCTAAATTAAGGAACAACACACCGTTGTTTTTGAGTACGCGCCAGCACAGCAGGAACACATCTGCAAGCGCGGCGACATACTCGATATGCGTTTGCTCTTGGCCGATCTCGCGCGGGTCGTCTGTGTACGATCGCATCCTCCAATATGGGGGCGATGTGCAAATCATCTGCACGCTTCCAGTAGCAAGCGTCGGAAGGAGTTCACGGCTGTCGCCTTGTAATATTTCAATACTCATCCCAGTTCCATCACTTCCTGCTTCGTCTTCATCGCCTCAAGCCGCGCTATCGCCTCCGCCAACTCCTTGCGCGTCTCCGATGCTCGCACCGCGCTTGGCGAGTCCAGTCCCATTCGCTCGTGCAACGCAGCGTCTACCGCGTATCGTCGGCGCTCACGCTGCATGGCGGCGATAGCAAGGTCGATCGCGCGGTTGTTGGTCACGTGCGCGCCGCCTCTAGTGTCGCCAGCCATTTTGTATAGTTGCGGATGTTCTCAATCGCGAGCTGCGCTGGCTGATACGCCGTGAATTTCTCGTCCTTCGTGAAGGATTTGCGCTGCACACCGTCGCCACCAGCGTAGGACCGACCGAACACCGCCGCCATCTCCGTACCCGCGCTGTCGGTCGAGAGACGGACACCTTCACACATGCGTTCATATCCCGCTGCAAGCTCGATCGCCGGCGGATAAAGCACGCCGAGAATATGCACACGCGTGACCCCCGTGCGGCGCACCCGAGGGAGCACTCGGCGCAGCACCTCGTCAAAGATTGGCATCATTAACGTAGGCATGCGACCTATTATGCAGAAGCCGCCCAGCGCCAGCCAGTCGCGCCCTGGACGCATCAGCGGAAGGAGTGAGTCTACACACGCAAGATACTGGCGCGGCGTAGCGCCTTGTGCAGCGTAGGCGATCGCGCCACGTACGCTGCCACGTAGACGATGATACTCACGCGCGCTACGCAGCGTCTCGGCGACAGCGGGGGCGGCGCTCGTCTCGTCGCCGCGCACCTTGACGCGCTTACCGTTGACGATCGCCTCGTCTACGCCGACAAGACAGTCATAGGTCACAATCGCCTCAGCATGCGAAGGCCCGCCGCTGTACTCGATCTGCGCTTCTAGCCGCAACTGCCGTTCAAGCGCCGTCCAAGGCTGAAGACGCAGCAGCATATCCCTTTCTTGAAAAGCTCCGCTGTCAATAACGTAGCGCGTGTGCGGACAGAGATCGACCCGATAGTGCGGGTTGACCATCGCCAGCCCACTCACACACTCAGGCGCAAACGCAAGGCAGTTCAGTTCGTTATTGTTTTTCGAGGGATAGAACATCACGCCCGCACCGCCTCTTTCGCCATTCGCGCGCGCCTCAGCTCACCTTCCACGAACAGCCCGCCGCCGATGGCATGTGCGATATGCTCAGATGGCAAATCCGTCAAAACAAACCGCGTGCGCGCTGCCCGACGCATCGCATCGGCATCGGCGTGTCCATTGCCAACCAGTGCCGCTTTGCCCTGCGTCGGCAGAAATGGCCGCACCTCAAGGCCGAACGACGCGCCAATGCCGATGATTGCACCGCCCGCGTTCGCCAGCTTTTTGAACGTCTGTGGATTGACGCCCTGCCAGGCATCCTCATAGCACAACACAAACTCACCACACGGCACAAACGCCTGCAACTCAGCAGTGATCAGGCGTGCGATATCCCAGATGCGCTTGTGCGCGGCTTTCGAGCCCTTATTCGGCGACCACAGCCACGTCTCCACCAGGCGCTCCTCGCCGTGATCGAATGCTAGCAGCGCGCCGCCAGCGGGGTTGTCGCCGCGCGTACCAGGGTCGATACTCAGGATGTATAGTGTCTCACTCGCCATCGGCTTCCTCGATATCCACGCACTCCGCGCCACATTCGGGACACACACCCGCATCCGTCTCATTCCAACGACCTTGCCAAGGACAATCGGTGCATTCGCACTCGGCTGGCCTTCTTGGTATTACTTTCATCCCAGCGCCTTCTTTCCCTTATCCGTCAGTTCGTAGCGATCCGTGCTGCCCACACGCGCAATCAGCCCACGTACCGCCAGCCCGCCACAGCTATTCCCGTTCACCCCATAACGCAACTTGCGTACGCTGACGAACCACCACACGCTCTCGCTGCGATACAACTTTGCGCCGTCGCGCAGCGATCTCAGGATGTCGCGCTGGACCGCGCCGATACGCGACGTAGTCATAGCGATAGTTCCTGCTGAACCGGACCCACGCGAGCCTCTTTCGCCGCAACCGCGTCAATCGCGGCGCGGGCTGCTGTGAGGTATTCGCGGCTTGGCTTCTTATCGATCTCTTGCCCATTCCTGTACGTTGCCCATACCGCGCGCTGTAACTCCCTCGGGACACGTCGCCAGTGAGCAGCACACATCAACAGTTTTGGTGATACGGGCTTCTCACAGCCACGCGCGTGGCATGTGTGCGGTTGCTCGATTGGTGTTGTCATCATCGTCCTCTCAGTTCACGTCGCTGCTTGTTGTACATCCGCATGTAGTGATTACGACAGCGCCCGCCGCGCGTCGCCGGCTGCTCACACTCTCGACAATGCTGTCCGCGCGGCTCGTACGTCGGCTCAAATGCCTGTGAGCGCCACCAGGACAGATAGCAGGCATTGCAGCGACGCGCAGCCTGGATAGGCCGCAATCCACAGACCAGACAGAGCATCATCGCCCGCATCCTTCGTTTGCCCGTATCGGCTGCCCTGTATTCCACGCGGCAAGCTCGGCAAGCTCTTGGTTGTGTTGCCGTGCCGCCTCTTGGTCAGCCTGACGCTGCCGATAGCGATCCTCTTGGCGTATACGAAAGCACTTCACGCACACAAGTTCATCGGATTCGAGATCGTAGACCTCGTCAAAGAAGCCGAGATGAGAATCGACGCAGTACACCTGACGAACAATGCTGTACGTTCCGCCGATATTCCCCGCCTTAACCCAGTCATCCGCATCGTCGTATGTCTCGAAATACACGTCGCCAATGCGATATTGATACAGGCCGCTCATTGCCCGCTCTCCTTCACCGCCATCCGCGCACACGCCGCGCCGAGTCTCGCCATTCGCGCTCGTCTACATCCTGTCGCTGCCACTCATCAGTTCTGACGCGGCGGGCGTTCGGGCAGCCACCAGCGCGATGGATGACAGCGGATTCAGTGTGCTGTCCTGCGACTTTGACGAGGACGGTGATCATTGGCGTTGTCTCAACTAGCATCGTCATTTCCTCTAATCGCCCGCCGCAACTCTGCCACCGTCGCCGCGCGGCGTTCCATTGTCATCGCAGCGCGTGCTTGGAGCGTTGCGGCAGCATGCATCGCCTCAGCAGGCAGGCTGTACAAAAGCGTTGACCAGATATTCGCGCTATGCCGCATGTAATAACGCTGCAAGACAGGACTGAACAAAAGTTCCCACCCGTCGCTTTCAAGCGCGGCGAGCGTCGTCGTTGGCACCGGCGCAACCGGCGTGATCTCGGCTGGTGTGCTGGCGGCGCGCTGTGGTTGTGTGGCGCGGCGTGCGGTGAAGGCGCGCTGGCTACTTCGTGTCATTGTTCGCCTGCCGGAATGCGTTGACCGCTGCTACCACGAGGTACGCATCGGCGATGTCTCGCGCCTCGCAATTCTCCATATCGCCAAAACACATGACACATCGGCCATCGCCGGCAAAGACGGCGACCATACCCACATACCCATCTCGATTATCATCCACAACCCACGGCAACGGGCTGTGTGCTTGCATCAAATCAGTCGTCATAATCCGTCTCGCTCTCCAATACCAGAAACTCGTCTGTGCAATATCCGCACTGCACACACTCGTAAAAATACGACTCGCGCCCGTCATCGCCGCACTGCTCGTGTCGCATCATCGGCGTCTCATAGCACACCGGCCCTGCATAGTCATCCATATCCCGCTCCCGCATCTCGTCCATCACCCTCGGATGCACACATCCCTGAAACGCTACACCACACGTAGGACACACGCCCTGCCCGCGCCCGTACAGCCGCTCGGCATTGCCTGGCAGTGGACTCGCGGCAAGCCCGGTGAAGCCGACGTATGCCAGCGACGTACCGCGCCAGCCGCAGTGATTGCAGTCATACATCAGAACTTGCTCCATGTCTCTATTGCACATGTGCGATGGTACGGATACCCGGTCTGAAACGCAGGCACTTCGCCTGTATATTCAAAATAGCGCTCGCCGACTCCTATTCCCTTCTCGCACGCTCGGCACACGTGGGACTTTCGGGCTGTACGCCACTGTCCTGGCACATTGAAAGTCGGCTCGTTGTTTCGCTCATCCATGCCCCACTCCCTTACACCGCTCCATCTCCCTCAGCGCCCGCTCGCGTCGTCGCAGTGCCGTCTGCAACGACAGCGCCGCCTCCATCAGCGAGTCCTGCGAATGACCGTAGCCACCGATGATGGCCGTCCAGTGTGCTACGTCGCGCTCTGCGGCAGCGAGGCGGCAGCGCGGGCAGTGGCAGGCGTGTGGGGCGTGCTGCTGGGCGATGGCTGTCATTCTGCGGCTTCTTTCTCGCACACAAAACCATCGATCGCATAGCAGGCGTCGAGCGCTGCCTGCAATATCTCTGTGACCGATGCGCTGACTGTCGGGTCTGCGAGTGCCGCTTTGATCGCGACAGTTAGATTATGCTTGTCGAACTCCAGGAAACTCGCCTGATCAACCCAACCGCTCGCGTACTCGTCAAGACGTTTGATTCGTTCGCGCAAGGCGTCGAAGAGTCCCGCGCGCTCGCGCAGCCCGTCGCACTCCGCCCGCAAGAAGAGTATTCTTGCCCAGCGTAATTCGCTTTCGCGCGCGATTGGTTCGAGCCGTGAAACCTCCTGCAATGCGGATTTGCGCCGTTCGTCAAAAATGGCAACCGATTTGAGTGCCGAATCGAGTTGTGCCCGTAGCAGATCGCGCTCTGCGCACACACGCGCTAGTTGTTCGTGCGCCTCAAATATCATCGCAACACCTCGATCGTTCGCTGATAATCCCAGCCGCGCCGCCTACACAGCGCCCTCAGCCGCCCCAGCGCCGCCGACTCCATCGCTGCCTCAGCACGCCAGTAGTCGCGCACCTCGGACCAACAGCCCGCCGCTGCTGCGGCCCACGGCGCGACAATGCGATCATCGTCGGCGTGGCTCATGCCAGTACCTCGATCTCGCGCTGGCGCATTAGGTACTCGCGCGCCCGACGCCCGCATGCCTCATCACAAAACACATTCCACTTGCTCACAGGACGCCCGCGCTTGCCGACGCCAGCCATAAGCTGCGCCTTCGTCGGATGCCCATCGAGCAGTTGCCACGAGCAGCCGCTGAACCAGCCGTCGCGCTGCATGCACTGAAGTCGCACGATCAGCCAATCCGGTACGTTCGCAAGTTTGGCAGCCAGAAAGACGCGCTGAAGTGACACCCAACTGTCGCTGTAGATCGCGCCTGTCCATGCATACGGAAGGCTCGCGCGCGCATTCAGGATGGCGAGCAGTTCTGTCAGGTTGTTCGTGATTGCGGGCAGCCCAGCCTCTGTCGGCGTGATGACGCTGCTTGCGCTTCTGACGATGCTGCCGTCGCGTACCTGGCACCATGCCCATGTGCCGCCGATCGGGCTTGGATTCGCGCCGATAACCCCGCCGTCGGCGTACACAGACTGAATGTCAATTAGTGATTCACTCATCACACACACTCACACTAATAGCCTTCCGGCGTACGGTGCGATAGGTCGCTAAATCGTGTCGTTGCCGCGTCGAAGCGCAGCGGCACGACACCGATCGGGCCGTTGCGGTGCTTGGCGACATGCAATTCGGCGATGCCCTTCCGATCGGTCTCTTTGTCGTATAGCTCATCTCGATAAATAAAGATGACGATATCCGCATCCTGCTCCAGCGCGCCGCTGTTGTGGGCAATGATGCCGTTGCCCACAAAGTTCCCACATCCTGGAACAGAGATGTCAAAAACCTCTTCTTCTCCAGCAGGCTCGATCGATGCTATAGGTTCCCACAACAGATCGCTATTTGCCCATCGTCGCAGCTCGTTGTCATCTAACCGCTCTGCCCATTCCGCGCACACATCACGCCGCATGCGCTTCCCTTGATCGCGTCGTCTCGCCTTACTTGCCAAGAGCGACGATACCTCTTTGGGTAGCGTGAATAGATGATTGCCCGTTTGTCTTTTTGTCAGGCTTTCGAGCATCACCTTGAGTAGTTCGCCCTTCCTTCCAATGGCGGGGACGATCTGCGCAAAGCGCCGCAGGTTATGTGCAGATGTAGCCACATTGATCCGATAGATTGGCTTTGTTCTTTTCACGGACATATGCCCGCCATCGACGCAAGCAATGACGCCAAGGATAAGCAATAGCGCCTGTATGTCTTCTGCGAGCGCGCGACTTACTGTATCGAAGTGGATTGCCCACTTCGGTGACTTACTCCCCTTGAACCGTACCTTGACACATCCATCAGAACTGAGATACCCCGCAACAAACTGTGCTGCATTTAGCACGTTCTCAAAAACAAAAGGAGGGACGTGTTTTGTCGAGTCGCGCTGCCCTTCCACGCCAATTTCACGCAACCACTCACGAAGCGGATTGCCATGTGGTTTTCCGTAGCCATTCTCCTGTAAGCAGACGAAATTAGCTTCTTGGTATCGTTGATCGTCATGTTTCATTCGCACTGAAACATCGGGAAAATGATGACTAACAATAGAAACGACATCCGCGAACGTCGCGGGGTCAGATGAAATAAACCCAACGGCACGGTGGTGTTGATAGGTTCCGTCGCCAGTAAGGTAACCGAGCAGCCGACAAAGATCGGGGCTTAAATCAGCCGTTCCGTGCGACTGGAGTTTCATGGTTGTTGCAATAAGATCACCCGGTTGGAGATAACCAACCGCACACCACCCCGTTGCAGTTAAGAGCGGGTGATTAATTGTTGCGGTGATGCGCCGCCCCGTACGTGTTGTAACCGTAAACACCGGTTTAATCCCGGTAGACCAAACATCACCAACAACGAAGGGCGCGGTAAGATCGTCGGTATTCAGCCCAAGCACTTTATCGCCCGGCTTTACCTCTCGGATGGGAACCCAATGACCGGTATCTGCATTGATCAGACGAGTTGAGCCTGTTACACACTCTCTCAAATCTGAGAGCATCGGCACATGCGAGGTGCGACCTTCGACCGCGCGCGAGAGCTGCGAAAGCGCGATCAGTGGCACATTCGCATCGCGGGCGATCTGCTTGAGCCCGCGCGAGATTTGACTGACCTCCTGTACGCGGTTCTCACTCTTGCCGCCGAGCATCAGTTGCAGGTAGTCCACAATCACCACACTGTTGGGATACTGCTGCAAATGACGCATCACGCGCGCCCGCACCCCCGCAATCGACATGGACGCGTTATCGCAGAGAATGATCGGTAGTTCGCTCACAACGCCGAACGCATCTGCTAATCGCGCCATTGGCTCGCCTTCTTGCACGAGTCGATCGCGAATATCTCCGCTATTGATGCCGCTGTGGATGCTCGCAAGGCGAATCGCAAGCTGATCTTGATTCATTTCGAGACTAAAGAGCAGTCCGGGCTGGTTATACCGAGCCGCGATATTGTACAGAAGCGACAGCGCGCAGCTTGTTTTGCCGACCGACGGACGAGCTGCTAGGATAATCAGATCGCCGCGCTGCAATCCGCCGGTCATCTCGTCAAGGTCACGAAAGCCGGTCTTGATCCCCGGCGCGTGCGCGCTGTGGATCGATTCCCACACGCGCATCATCACGTCACGAATATGGACTAAATCCTCACTGCGCCCGCCCTGCGTTGCCTGAGTCAGGATCGTCTGTGCCTTGGCACGAACGGACTCTAGTTCGTCCTGCTCGTCGTAGCCCAGCGCCGCGATCTGCCCACCGGCAGCAATCAGCTCGCGATTGCCGGCCAACCGCTCGACAATCCGCGCGTAATACCCGACGTGATAGCTCGTCACAAGCGTGTCGTCAATGCCGTAGAGATACGACATCCCGCCGATGATCTCAAGCTGATCGCGCCGGCGTAGTTCCTCAGAGACCATGCGAATATCCGGCGGCTCGCGTCGGCTAAAGCATGCCAGCACCGCCTCGTATACCCAGCGATGCTTTTCGAGATAAAACATGCTGGGCTGTAGCCAGGACACGACAGCGGTTAAGGCATCGCGGTTGCGGAGTATCGAGCCTAAAACGTCGCGTTCGGCGTCAATGTTCGCCGGTAGCATGTGTTCGTGGTCGGTCATGTCGTGTTCTTTGCCTTTGCAAACGGATTCAACTTCTTGGCAGCGGCAGCCATCTCGTCAGGCGTGCCGCGTGGCTCGGTCGGCGGCTGGTAGAGCGGAAGCGACGGGCGCTGTTGCCCCTGCGGCGCGGGTCCGTTGGCGTGTGCGCTATTGCCGTTCAGGCTGGGCGGGATAACCGCAGTCGCCTTCCCCCAAATCTCAATAAGCTCATAAGGCTCTGGCGGGCGCTTTTCTTTTTTGGCCCGCCAGTCGTAGTCGTACCACCAGCGTTCGCGGATACGCACATCGTCGGGTGTTGCATCGGCTTTCTTGAGTGTTCGATATGCTTCGTTCAGTTCCTTACGCTGTCTTGAAATGGCGATCTTTGGGTCAATCTTGCAGGCTTCCGCAATAGCAAGTGCTAGTTCATTTCGGGTGTGTGTGTGTTCACGCGCGGTAACTGGTACTGATTCACTCACACACACATCTGGATTCTTAACATGTTCTTCTTCTTGTTCATACAGTGAACACTTCACGTTCACTGTATGAACACTTTCGTCTAAAGCGTTCGTGTGGTGAACGCTTTCCGGTGTAGCTGTTCGTGTGGTGAACGCTTCTTTTGTAGTGTTCACTGTATGAACACTTTCGTCTGTGTCTTCTTTGCTGTATTTTCTGAAGTTCTCAGGCCAGAGATCAACGATAGTTATCTGGTCTACTTGCCCGCCGCGCGTGGTTCGCGTCGTCTTCTCTATCAGGTGCTTATCGAGTAGTTCTTGCTTGGCTTTCGATACCTGTCCCATAGACATACGACACGCTGCTGCGATCGCCCGCGTCCCTTCCCAGCATGCGCCATCGTCGCCAGCTCGTCGCTTGAGATGGACGTAGAGACGAAATGCGTAGACAGAGAGATCGGAATCTGCTATCAGGTTCGGCAGTTCGGTACGATAGCGATGTAACGAACTTCGGTCTTTGATGCGCGTTTGGTCGGTCATAGGGTGCTTATCGCGCGCCCTTCCGGCTATTACAGGAGCGGCATAGTGTCTGTAGATTACTCTTATCGAGTGTGCCGCCGGCGATTTCAGGGATGATATGATCGACTGTTAAATCCTCATTCGTCCCGCAATAGCAGCAGGTGTATTCATCTCTTGAGAATATTTCTATTCGGAGCGTGTGCGGTATCTTTCGTTTTGCCCTTCTCGCGGGGGCCGGTGTATCAATCTGCTTGCGCAGACGATCTAAAAAGTGCTTTATGTCTGATGATCGGGAGCGGGCGGCAAGAAACGCGGCCCCCTCATATGACCATCCGAGCGACATGAGTAGTTCTGTTGCGTGCAGTGCCTGCTTGGTCATAGCCCCGATATCCTAATAGTCAGCTTCTGTCATCACAACCGGTCCACGCATCAGCCTATCGAAGATGTACTGATTACACAGCGCCTCAGCGTCCCACTGCCAGCGCCGACTGCCAAGATAAATCATTGTTCGCCTCGCACTCTCACCTGTGCAGCACGAGCGATCGTGTGAGCAGAGTCAATGTCCTGAGTTGCCGCAATGCGCGTTAGCGCGTCGGTCATAATATCGGTGCGGAGTAGAATCCACTGACGCTCACCAACCAGCGTCTCTATCTTCCTGATCAGTTCCTCCACCTCGTCTTCCCAGTCATACGGCGGGAAGGACCTTAGCTTTGCGCGGATTCGATCAAGGTCGGTCGTCATTAAATCACCTAGAAGGGAATCGCGTCGTCATGTGCCTTGACGCGTGCCTGTTGCGCATCGCATATTTCAGCGCTACCACACCCGCACGGGCAAGAGGTATATCGCATGTCCCGCAGCGCCCGAACAGGAAGCGCCGATCCGATCTCGCCGCAACCTCAGCCGCCGTATCCCACGAGCAGGCCCAGAAGCCGGGGCGTGCGCTGTGAACGCCGCAATAGTCGGCGCTCTTGTAGCCTGCGAAGCCCGCCCGTAGGCCGTCGGCGAGATAGACCGGGCCGCTTTCCACGAGGGCCTTGCGTTGCGCTTCGTCCATTATTGCGTCCTGCCTCTCTGTATCCGGTGATTCATCACAATGGCGGCAATGCCGCCGACGCCGATCGCCACAAGCAGGAAGCCCGGCAGCCGAGCGGGTGTAACGTTACCGCCTGATAGCTCGCCGGCGAATACAGCGACGGTGAAGCCGATGAATAGCAGGATACGATTTCTCATCACGCCCCCTGCTCTGCGGCAGCCTCTTCGCCTGCCGCGATCTGCTGCGATGTGGCGATACTCCATGCGATCGTCGCGTCCATCGCTGCCTCGATAACGGCTGCCCATGCACGCTTGCACCAGTGCGCGAGAATGTACTCGCGCGTGATCTCCTCTGGGATTGCCGTCCGCATCGGCGTGATCTGCTTCGTCTGCGATCCGCTGCCGCGTGTCACCTCGTCGCCGGCGCAGAGCGGGATTGAGCAGGCGTAGAACGGCGGGCCGAGCGGTGGCTTACCGTCGGCGCGGCGGAAGGCATCGATCGCGTCCAGCACATCGTACTGCCGATTCAGCGCGCCTAGCATATCGTCTGTGAGTGTGGACTTGACACTGATGGTCAGGGGCAAGTCGTAGCCTATCGCCAGTAGCTCCGCAAGGCAACCGCGCAGCTTCAGCACCGATTGCGCCCGACCGCCTTCGAGCGTACGCCAGCCGTACGCGATACCGAAGCGTTCTGGCGTGCTGCGCATCTCAATAGGTGACTGCACGCCGTCGGCGATCACGAACACATTCGCGGTCTCAATCGCCCAGTGCGTCACGAGCTTGCCACTACCGTGGCGGATCGTAATGTCTGTGAATCCCGCGCGAGCCATCGCGTCGTCAAGGTCAGGGTCTTTGCAGCACTCAAGCATCCAGCCGACATAGATGCTGCGATTGGTCGTGGGCAATCCGGTTGCCCATTGCAACACCGCGTCGTTGACTTCGATGGGCCGTCGCGCCGGGCCGCGCGTGAACGTTGGTGGCTCGCCGTTAAAGATGCGCTCGTGGGGTGGTTCGGCGTGTGCAGCGGCGGCGCTGATTGGCGCGCGGGATGTCTGTGTGGTCATTGCGATTCCTTTGAATCAGGCACGAACACATGCGGTGGCTCCTGCTTACCGCGTGCCTTGGCGACGGCAGTTGTAGCATTGCGTATCACGTTATTGCGATGTTGCTCCCATTCATCGTCAGGGAGATCATCGAATGTTCCGAGCTGAAGTTCGCGTAATGCTATCAGTGCCGCTAGAAGGTCTGACTCGGCAGCGCTCGTGTTAATAGCAGCACTGAATACCTTACAGATACTGCTATGAGTCCATCCTTCCCCCGTCTTCTTGACCGACGGGCAATTCATACCGCAGATCATCTCTTGTATGGTTGCGGCGTCCTTTGCTGTGAGTCGCAGCGTTATCGTTGTGTCTTCTCTACGTTGCCTCATGCTGCTTTTCCTCATGGCCGCTCGCGCGTGCTTTCCAGACCGCATCAAGCAGTGCGTCAGTGAGATCAAGAGATGTGCCGGAATACCTCACACCGCCAGTAATCCAGTCGATACACCACAGATGATCATCCTCAGCCCAGTTCATCGTGAGACTAGAGCCCAGTTGTTGCATGCGTCCGATCAGTTCCTCAAGATCACGCACGTTAATAAGCTTCATTGTGTCTCCTCTGTCTCGCGCGACTGAGGATTCAAAATCGCGTCAAGTTCCCAAACAGCCTGTCCAAGATCGGTGAATCCGTGATCGGCTTCGTGACGATCTCCGCCGCGCTTTTGATTGCGCTTCCATCGGCGAAAGCCATTTACAGCTAGTTGTGCCATCTCGCGCAACTGCTCATTCTCAGCTTCAAGCGCATCCCGCTCGCGCATTGCCTGCTCAGTCAGCGCGGCGATCTGCGCGAACGTCGCATTCGTCGGCACCGGGCGCGTCAGAGCGAGATCGAGGATGCGACGTAGGGTGTCGCTCATTGCGAGGACTCTTCTACTGCTGCGCCGCAGTAATACCAGAGATAGATCGTCTGTCCGTTCAGTCCAATATCTAATTCGCGATCGACCATCCCACGCTCCCGCGCTAGGTTCAGCGTACCGCGCACCGTTGTGAACGACAGTTTTGTCTTTCGTGCAATTTGATTTGCCGAGAATGTGTGCGGGTGGTTCTCTAAGAGAAACCGCATGACCTGATCGTTACAGAGCCTCATCCTCGTGTCTCCTGCTCGTCGCGTGCTTTGGCGATGATAGGGCGGGCACTATCTAGTGTGTTCGCTAGCGACACATAGGCGCAAGCCACCGGGGAATCTTGTATAATTCCGCCGACCCACGGGGACTCTCCATGGTCGATAAAGTCTATTGCAGCCTGAAGCGCGTTAAGCAGATCGGGTGCGGTGATCATCAGACGAGCGCGCGCCTCGGATTCCTCTGGCGTTGCTCCATACCCCGCCCCGACTTCGCTTCCCTCGCACATGATCGCCGTTCGCCACTCCTGCGTTTCGTAATCAATTGCTACGTCTTCCGTCTCGCCGATCTTCCACTCTTCCTTTGTCATCCTCGTGTCTCCTCTGTCTCGCGTGGCTGAGACGATGCAAGCGCAGCGCGGGCTACGTCATAGGCCGCCTGATAGTAGTGTCGGCTTGGTGTTTTGGGATCGTGGTTTCGCGGACTCTTTCCTAAGTAGAGAGCCACGAAATATTCACACGCATCGCGCAACTCATCCCGCTCCGCCCCGATGCGCTCGATTGTGTCAGCCGCTGCGCCGTGCCAGTATTCCAGCTCGTGTATGCGTGCCGTCGCCTTCACCAGTGCCGCTTGCGCCATCTCCACATCCCCGCGCAGCTTCGCGTTCTGCTCACTCAGCGCCTCGATCCGCAGCAGCAGCTCGCGTTTCCCGCATGCCGCACGGTCGCAGCAGACGTACGCCGCGCCGTCGTCATAGCAGTCGCCGCGCGCTCCGCAGATAGCGCAGTCGGCAGTGAATGGCTGACATAGATACAATCGACGGAATGGTCCGTCTTTTGCTGAGGCGGCACGCGCTGACAGACATAACCCGCATTCGCGAGTATGATGAGTATGCTCGATAGATACGCCTCGAATGCCGTCTCATCGTGTCGTCCTTGACTCATCGGCCACACGACAAAGCCATCTCCCTGCGGCTCGACCGCGAAGCCGATCTCGTCATTCGTGCTGTCCTGTTCAACGAGTCCAGTGGCTTTGAGCACCGCCTCGATTTCGGCCTTCGTCATAACTGCCTCATCACAAGAAAGCCCGGTATCACCACGCCGTCGCATATCGACCCCATCGGATACTTCTCACCCACATAGCCCGCGTGCCGCAGCGTGTTGTACGCCCGCCCGATCGCAAATCGGTACTGCGCCTCGGTATGCGCGTCATCGGGCACGCAGTATACGAGGAACGTGCCGCCGTCATGCGGCGCAACACCGAAGGCCACCGCGCGGCCCGATGCAAGCTCGTTGGCGTTCCAGGCACTGCGGAGTGTGGCTTCGATCGCGGATTGCTTCATTCCGCGCCCCGATATCGCTGAACCGGATACGGGTTCGTCTTGCCGTACTCGGTCCGTAAGGCGGCTTCCTTGGTGCGGTTCTCGCGTTGCATGGCGGTAAATGCTGCGCTTAGTTCGGCACTACTCGACGGGCTGCCGTTCGCCCGTATCCATTCCAGCGGGTTGATGAGGCCGTTCGTTTGGGCAAAGGCCCACTCGTAGTATGCCGTGTCCCATGCCGCGATCCGGTCGGTCAACCCCTTGCTGTACATCTGGTCAATCATTCCTAACTCCCTCTCGTGTCGGCACAACCATCGCCCGGTACCACCGCGCCGCGTCCGCGTACCGCTTCTCTTCCCACAAGAACTCCCAATTCGCCATGGCCGTCTCTGCCGTCTGCGCTCGCAGGAAGGTCAGCGCCTTCTGTGCCTGCTGCGCGTCGGTCAGCGCTTGGTCGATGATGGCGGTGGTGGTCATTGCTTTCGGCTTTCCTGTCGCTCGCGAACGTATTTCTCTATCTTCCTTGGTGTTATGTCGTCACGTACGCCAAGCCGAATAGCGAGGTTGTACAGTACAGTACTTGCCGGCGTCGGGGGATTCTCGTTGCGAAGATCGTCTTGTACGCGGGCGAGTTGCCGAGCTATCTCGTTTGCTACATCTGTTGCTTTCACTGCCGGTGCCTTTCGTGTATCAATTCCTATGTGAGGATTATAGCACGAAAGTGTGTACTTGTCAATACTATTACACAAAGATATTGACAAGTCTGTGAACTCGTGTATAATAGGAAGTGAATTCATGCATGACGGGAGGTGATTACGAATGAAGAAATCGGAGACATCCGCACTTGACCGCTTCCAACTCGTCATTCCAAAGGTATTGCTCGCAGAGATACGCGACCTCGCAGAGCGGGATCGGCGCAAGACGAGCAATGTTATGGTGATGCTGTTGGAGCGGTCGCTGAGTGATTTGAAGGCGTCCGGTGCTTCGCTGGGGAGTTCGCCGGTGACTTCGTCCGTCCTGTAGACAAGAAGTGACGAAGTCACCGGCTGGCGGCGCGCTGTCAGATTGGACCCCGCCAGCGCACCACGAGAACAGTATACAATAGCTATGACAAAGAGAGGTTCATTATGAAGATCACTGTCAGGCGAGTAGCGGATTTTGGGTCTCCTGGTAAAGAAATCGATGTGGATGGCCTGCTCGCTATTGAGTTCGATTTTGGCAACGGACAGGTATTGTCGGTCGGACAGGTCGCGCTTGGCGACGGTATCGGCGTACACGCGAACGGTGCGATGAATCAGTTCGTCATCGAGCCGGTCGCGTCGAATGCCGTGCGCATCAGCGCCAAGCGGTGAAGGAGCAAAGCAATGGCAACAACGCAAAAAGAGCGCATTATCCAGGAGTTGGTATATTCGGCATCGGGGCGTTTTTCTGCCTGTGAGACGACGGAGGATTTCCGAGATCAAACGCGGCTGTATACCGCACTGTTGACCGAGCGCATCGCAGATATTCTCGGCATGCAGTCCGAGCGTATCATCGGGGCGCTTGAGCAGTGCGCTGCGGATGGCGGCGATCGAGAGACGATTGAGTCGGCGATCTTCGCTATCCGGCAGGAATTGAAGGCGATGGGGTAAAGGAGCAAAGCAATGGCATTTCAAGTCGGTGATAAGGTGCTGGTGCATCGGGATACCTGGGATAAACTCCCGATCGCTGATCATGTCGCGCGCGTCAGTAAAACACAAGTGACGCTGCAAAGTGGCGGTCGCTACACACAAGACGGGCGGCATTGGGGCGCGGGCGACGACAGGACTGCTGGCTATATTCGAGAGGCGACGGATGAGCAGATCGCAAGCGCGATCAAGGCCCGTCGCACTCATCGGTTGCGAAATGATCTGATCGGTATGATCGAGAAGAGCAACGCCTTGACGCTGGATGACCTCGAAGCCGTGGCGGCGCTGCTGGCGGCGCGCGGCGTGATCACGAATAGCCGATAGCCGATAGCCGATAGCCGATAAAGGAGCAGGACAATGGCAAATACAGAGATGTGCAGTACATGCCGCTTCTGGCAGACGTTTACGAATAATGCAGAGGCTGGTACATGCCAAGCGCTTGGTGCGGTGTTGTGGCCGAAGAGCGGCAACATTACTTGGCGAAACAGAGGAATATCGGTGCGCGACGGTGTGGTACAGTCCGATGTTGCGATCGTCTCCGCTGGTAGATTGCCGCCCAGCGACTCCGATATTGTTGGACGAATCGTTCTTGGTGTCGCGGGGATTCGGACAGCAGCCGACTTCGGTTGCGTCCTGCATGAGCCGCGCGATTAGCGAATGTGAGTGTGTGAAAGGCTGTGTCATGTCCAATAATCCTGAGCAGCGCCTAGAGCGCCTGAAAGCCGACTTCCCCGGTACGCTTGCGCCGTATCCGGCACTCTGCGATGCGATCCTTGCTGCGCTTCGTGAGACGGCGATGGCTGAGCGCGAGCGATGTGCTGGCGTTGCGAATGAGCACAAGAGGCTCTATTCCCCCAAGAACGCCGTTGACGACGAAACTTTTGATTACTTCACCGGCGCTGCTACATGTGCTGAGCGTATCGCCGATGCCATTCGTGCGCTCCCTGACGACGCCTAGCGGCCCCTTGGCACCCCGCGAATACCATGTGCACGCTGACGTGCCACTTCCCGCACCGCGTACAGTGATACGCTTCCCCGCCGAGCCGCTGTGCCTCTGCGAACGCCGCTGCCGCTGTGTCGTACGCCGCTGCCGCTGTGTCGTACGCCGCTTTGGCCGCGCAGTTGTGATAGCGACGAGCGCGGGTGCGGGCGGCATCGATGCGTTTGGTGTTGCGGCTAGGCATCATGGTTCGCCTCTCGTGTGTTCCAGCAGGTAGCGTGTGCGTAGCTTGCGTGTTCGCGATCTCCGGCATAGACGACGGCTTCCATGTCTTTTGGCTCAAATGGCCTTTGGCAAAACACACACACGCTACCTGCCAACATGTTCGCTAGCGCAAGGCGCGCGATCTGGCGGTCCTCGTCTGTGATTGGTCGATTACTCTTCATCATCCTCATCGCTTTCGTGATCCCAGTCGTACGGCAGCATAACCTCGCACTCGCCGACGACGATGCCGTCAACCGCGTACGCCCCGCCGCAGTGCCTGCCTTCGACGCAATCGAGGCAAGGACATGTACAGACCTCGTCATCGCCCTTTGCGGGTTCGCTCCGCCCCATCACGCGCCTCCAACGGACAGATAGTAGATATTGCGCCGTACACCGCTGTCGATGCCGACCGCTGCTCCTGCGAAGCCTTCCAGTGCTGTCTCTGCGCGCTCGGCTTCGTTCATCAGGATCGCTGTCGGCGTGTGTCCGTAGCGCTGCTCGAAGGCGGCGATTGCGGCGGCGAGCTTGTCGGCGATGGGCTTCTTGCTCTCGTCTTGCCACGCGAAATAACTCATCGCCACACCGTCGGCTGAACATACTCTTGGACGATCTGCCACAGCGCATTCATCCCCATCGCTGCCTCAGCACGCGCTAGGAAGGTCGCTGCGCTCGTCGGCGCGTCGGACTGCCTCAGTGTCTCGGCAACGCGCGCCACGACTGCGCTGGGGGCTGCGATGCCGCGTAGGTCGCACGCGGGGCGGTCGGTGGTTGTCATGCCCCCAACTCCTTGCGTAGCGCCACAATCTCCTCAAGCGCCTCCTGGGGTCGATTGTGCCGTAATAGCGTCTCTACGTCCCGCAGCCGCTCCCGAATGAGCACTAACGGATCACGGGGCAGTGCCCCCGGCTCGGGGTTGCCGGGCTCGGCTTCCGTACTCTCCTCATCAAGTGGATGAGACTCGATGGGCTGTCCGTATTGCGCGCAGATGGCCTTGAGCCGCGCAATGTCTTGGCGCTCACTGCGAATGCTGTTGACGATATACGTCGGCGCATTTGCTCCGAAGTGTGCGATCTGACGCAACTGATGGGACAGGTTGGCACGATGGATGTCTATCAACTCCATCTGTTGTATCACGACGTTTAGTCGCTCTAGCTCGGTGGTGATGCTCGGGTCGGCGTAGATGCCGAGTTGCGCGCTCTGTAGTGCTCGTGCCTGTCGTCGGCGTTTCAGTTCAGGGAGTTGCGCGATTGTCGTTGTCGTCACTGTTTTACTTCCTCTCGTCTGTGTTCAGTCGCCATGCCGCATCGCCTCCGGCCACACTAGCGCCTCGCTTGCGCATGAACTGCACATCGGTTGTCCGTCGATCTGGTACGTCGCCGCGCGGTCACGATGGTACATGCAATGCACGGCAGCGGTTTCGTCGGTCAGGTCACTGACGGCCTGGCTATACGCCGCGCACGGCGCAAGCGCGAAGCCGTTATGCGGCTGGCGATAGTGCGTGTGGAGCACGGTGATCGCCTGCATGTCCAAGTCGTTGTCAATAGCGCTATTGGTTCGGAGGGTCATTGATCTTCTTCCGTTTCGCCACTACGGGCGAGCACTAAATAGCGCTCGGCATCCGCGAGGCTTGTCTCGGCATCGGCAGCCATCATAATCACAAGGTCTGGGTCTTTTTTGGCTTCTTTGCGAATCTCTTGAATAAGCCGCCGCGCTTCGCGAATCATCATAATCGTTGATCGTCGGTGATCTTCGGCCTTATCAGGCCATCGCCGCCGCTGTGCCATGGACACCTCTACCGTCGCTGCCGGGCGTAGTCCCGGCGCTTTGCCCGCTGCGTGAGCCACTGCGCGATCTCGCCGACGATGATCGGCGCACCGCCAAGCATAAACGCTCGCCACACACGCCGCTCGTGATCCTGCCAGTCACCGCCAGCGATACGTCCCTGAACACCCGCTGCCCCCAGGCACAGCGCGGTGCCTGCAACAACCCCGGTCCACACCCAGTCTGGCTCATGTTTCTTGTGATCCCACAGCCACGATGCGTAGGCACTCGCAGCACTGACAAGTGCTGCGTCAACGGCGGTAATGGCGTATTCGTTCATACTTCCTATCGTCCTCTACGTGACCTATACGTGCCTGTAGTATCGTGGTAATCTCTAGCTAGGGTATTGAGCGCGGGAGCGGGTCATCCGGTCAAGCGTGTGTGAGAAGCCCCGCGCTGGACTAAGCACCTTACCAATCAGACAAGAACATGCTCTGTAACGCTGGCTTGTAGTAATCCGATCAGCTTATCTGCCTGCCTGATCCGGGCCTGTTGTTTAGCGGCGTCGGCGGCGTAGGCGGCGTCGGCGGCGTCGGCGGCGGCGGCGTAGGCGGCGTAGGCGGCGTAGGCGGCGTCGGCGGCGGCGTAGGCGGCGTAGGCGGCGTAGGCGGCGGCGGCGGCGGCGGCTCGTGCGCTTCGCCAGTCGGAGACCGCAACAGTGATGCCATCTAGTTGTTGCTGATAGAGATCAGCAACATGCTGAATCGCTGTACGCTGTGCGTCCGTTCGCGCGAACTTGATAATGCCGTCCTGCGGATCGGCGAGCAACCATGCCGCGAACTGCGGCCATATACGAGAGAGGTCCGCACCGACCGGGATCGCCTCAGCAAAGCGCGCTGGCCACTGCCGTGCCTGCTCAATCGGCAATCCTTCAAAAATGCCATCCTCAAGACGAGCAAGTAGGCGCGGCACACCGATCAGTTCCTCGTAGGCCGTGTGGCTGTCATAATCGAGATCGCTACGTTTTGTGATGATGCGCAGCGACTCGATCGAGCATCCTATCGCGCATCCACGTCCAAAGCTCTCGAAATGCCAGCCGTTGACATTGTAGACTTGGCCTGCTGTATCGTCGTCCTGATACGAGCCTTGAACGATCTTGTCTTGCTCTTGGTGCCACTTCAGCAAGCGCACGAACTGTGCTTTCAGTTGCGGATCGTTGTGATAAGCAATCACTCTTTGTCTCCTTTTATACCCCGAGCCAATTGGTATCTGCGAGGCATACACCCCAAGACAGCACACCTCGCAGATGCCCGTGCGTTCATTGAGATTGACCCGAACTTGGCATCACCCCCTCGTGTCTGCGCTACTCTGACGTATGCCCCAATGGGGCTGGCGGGCGGATCGGGACGCCTAGCCTGTCTGAATAACCTCCACATCCTCGATCAGAAAGATCACTGGACACACCACCGGCAGCGGAGTCTCTGTGCCGGGATAGAGCGTGAGTTCGACAGACACCCGCTCGTACGGCAGCAACTCGATCACCGGGCCGGTCTTCCCGCTCGGCACCCGCACCACGTCGCCGGGCTTCATAGTGCCTCTCCGCTGCCGCGATACGGCTCACCGAACAGCGTCGTGATACTCATCACGTCATCAGCCAGCGCACCATCATCGCCCCATCCGCTATTCGGGTCGTCCGACGGGTCGGAGAGGTTCACCGTGTGGCGCTTCCAGTTCTCTGGATCGATCCCCGGATCGCGCATTGTCAGATCACCACCCGCGTTGCGATACGCTTGCCATGCGTCGTGGTACTCATCGCTATCCGGCGATGCCGTACACAGAAGTAGTCGGTCGTGTGCGACTTGTAGTCCAGGTAGCAGGCAGAGCGCGGGGTCTGCGGTGGCAAGGAGTCGCTCGTCTGCCGTCATCGCCGCGATCCGCGCCGTCACGTTCGCACTCACCCGCGCGACGATCGCAGCCTCGTCAGGCGGCGCGGGCCATGTGCGACCCGGCATCGCAGCGAGGATGGCGGCGAGTTCGGCGTCATCCGGCGCGAACAGCAGTTCGAGGAGATCAGGGCAGGACTGGATCGGATGCGGGGCCTTCTCGCAGGCGGCGCAGACCGAGGGCTTGTCGCTACCCTGCTTCTCTTTTTCGATGCAGTCATGGCAAACGAGTGTGCCTGTTGAGACGGGCGCACCGCACTTGGAGCAGACCGGGCCTGCGAACTCCGCATCCCAGTCCTCAGCCTGCCAGCGCTCTAGTGTGGCCGAGACATGCGACCGCGCCGCCGCGATCTGCTCCATGTTCGTGATCTCGTCGCCAACGACTACCTGCTGCGCGTCGGCCAGCAGTCCAAGCAGCCGCTCACTGGCATCCTCGCGCGTGATGTCACCGTCAAGCCACTGCTCGACAATGCCGACCGCTGCGTCTTTGAACGACCGCGCGGCGACGAACAGCCGACGCTGGCGCAACTCCGCGCACGCCTCAGCAAGAGCGAAGAGCGCGTCGAAGTGGCGCAGCACCTTGTCCTGTGTGTGTGTGTGTGTTGGCTGCTGACTGAGGCGAAAAGCGGCACTGTTCAGATTGACGCTGGCGAAAGGTTGGAGGGTCATGGCGTTGCTCCTTGCTCATTGTGTGTGCTACTTAGGCGATTCTTCCGTACCGAGCGAGCAAATTCGTTTGCTCATCGTCCAGCCCTTCGTATCCTTGTTCGACAGCCCACTCATCAAAGCGGGTCTGCTTGCCGAAATGACAGTTGTCACAGACACCGCCGATCCCGATGTAGGTCGGCATGCTTTCACCAGCTGTCACTACAGTATTGCCGCAGGATTCGCAGTGGAAGTCGAATGAGCAACCGCAAACGCCAGAGTCGGAAGGGCATTCGTGGCGTTCCCATTGTGCTTTTCTTTGTGCGAACGAGAACGCCTGCCCCTGCATACGCAGCCCGTCAATGCGGTCGTAGTGCTCGTCGTCGGCGGTGCGGGGTGTGAGCGAGAGGTCGTTGTGGTAGCCCATGGTCGTTGCTCCTTGTGTGTGCTAGTTGGCGGCGACGGGATCGGAGGCTGTGGGGCAGTGTTTTACGGCTAGAGGCAAAAGGGCATTAGCGGCAGGACCAAGATCGTGCCCGTGTCGCCACTTCCAAAGAGTGACGTGATGAACACCAAGCTGCCGTGCAAGTTCAACCCAGGTGATGTTTCCGCGCTCCCGTCGCTCTCGTTCAAGGAGGTCGTTAACCAGCTCGGTTGTAGGCTCGGTTGTGGTAATCATGAAATATGCCCCTACGAATTATGCTTATAGGCATATTATATGCGTAAGAGCATATTCTGTCAAGAGGGGGATATATCGTGAGAATACGATATAGTCATCGCAATACGTTGCGTATACGCAAACCTTATGCTATAGTAGGAGGCATGACAAACATGGCGGTTGCAGCCTATTTCCAGACGTTACGCGACAATCGCCGCGCACCGAATGGAAAGCGCCTGACGCAGGCGCAGTTGGCGCGAGCGGTAGGTAAGCATCTTCGTCGTAAAGTTGATCAGTCTACCATTAGTAAAATCGAGTCGGGTAAAGAGACTCCTATGGGCGATGTTATGGCCGCTATGCTTACTGTGCTTGGTGGTCGTTTAGAGGATGTGTTGCGGTTGGCGGGAAGTGAAGATGCGCCCGACAAGGGAAGGGAATTAGCGCGAGAAGTACTTGTGGCGGAAATCCCGACTGAGGGTGAACTGGAGCGGCTTATTGCCGATTGGCATGCTGATGAGCAGATGCAGCGTTCTCTTCGCCGGGTATGGCGCGCTCGCTCTGGTATTCATGCCACCGGCGACGCAAATCAGTAATAGCCTCATCTGCACCTTGATCTGAGGCAGCCCAGCTTACCATGCAGAACATTGGCAATGCACCAGTTAGCATGACCACTGCAATAATCCATTCGATCAATCCGCCGGTGCAAGTGAGCGCAACGGCGAAGAACATGATTATGATGCAGTAGGCCCACTTGACTTTACGGAGTCGTGACATAGCCAATTCCTTACGAATGGATTGAAACCCTCCGACCACGATTGTCGGCACCATAGCAATGGAGGGATGTATGGATACCACGACGATTTTTTGTGTTGTTGTTCCGCTCCTCGTCCTTTTCGTCGTTGCTATCGCGCGAATGGGGCGGCAAAACGACACCAGGCGGGCCTTAGCGGAAGCTCACACCGCCTATCAGGATGCTCTGAAAGCGCTGAAAGCAAATCCAACCGGCTCCGATCTTCGCCAACGGGCGCTTACACTTGGCCGCGCCTACGCGAACCTGACGCGCGACAAAAAAGGAGTCACCGTCTATGATGAGATGGCGGTGATGAACGATCTCAGCGCAGCGACGGCGGGTGCGACAACCGCAGTGACTCCGCCAGTGGCAACCAGCTCGGTTGAGGATCGGCTGAAGGCACTGGACGCGCTGCGCGCCAAGGGCGTTGTGAGTGAGCAAGAGTTTACAGCACGTCGGCAGAAGATTCTCGATGAACTGTAGCGGATCAGCAGACATAAGCTACCTTGGGACTATACATGACCACAGAAAACCCAGCGCCGATGTCGCTGGCTGACTATGAGGCAATTAAACGTTGGCTTCGTCAGCAACACCCTGATCTCGCGGATGGTCAATGTGTTCGGTGTCAGCGCGAGGTTCCGCTGTGGGGACTCCGTCTGGTTCCGCTTCCTGGTCCGAATATCGCGCCGATGCTTGCGGTGGGTTGTCCGCTGTGTGGTCACATACTTCTATTTGATTCATTGAAGGCGGGAGTGCGTGATGCAATAGGGCTGCCCCGCGATATGAATCTGGATTCAACGGATCGGGATCAGCCATGAAGTGCATTTCGCGGTTTTCATCAAACACAATCAGGTACGCACCGCACGATCGTGCAGTATTCCAGGCAGCGATAGCGTCTTGTGCGATCTGTCTGATGCGTTGTTCTTGCTGAGGGGTAAGGATGCTTTGTGTAGTATCCACGTCGGGGCCTTTCACGAGGAAAACAAAAAGACCCGGCGCAATGCCAGGTCGGTCATAGGCTTGGCACATGGGTTGCTGGGAAAATGGTTTTTTCATTCTATCATATCTGTCAACTACCACCTCTGGTGGTGCAAAGATAGGGAAAACCCTACGGTGTGGTAGGGAAAATCCCTACCGTGAATCCCTCCGACCACGATCGTCGGTGTCGTATCGTTTAGCCAGGAGGGGGATTTCATGCCCGATCGTTATCGTGCTCTGTCGGTCGTTGCAGCACTGCTTCTCGCTTTACTTGTCGTTGCCTGTGGCGGAACAACCACATCAGGCACAACCATCGTGCCTGCTGCTACCAGCGCACCAGCGACAGGCGGCGCGACTGCGCAGAGCGCGCCAGATGCGACCGCCCCTGTTGTAGCAGATACCACCGCAGCGCCAGTAGAGCCGACGGCAGCAACCGCCCAGATCGCCAACGTCGGCGATCGGATAGAGCAGGGCGGTGTGGCGTTTACGGTCACAAAGGCCGAGCGAAACGACAAGCCAAGTCAGTTCGCGGTTGCCAAAGAGGGCAATACCTTTATCGTCGCCGAAGTGCTGATCGAGAATGTCAGTTCGGCTGATAAGATCATGTACAATCCGTTCTTCGCTAAGCTGAAGGACGCCGATGGCTTTGAGTATCAGATCGCCTTTGGCGCGGATCAGGCGCTGAGTAATGGCGAACTGGCGAAAGGCGAGAAGGCGCGCGGAAACCTGTTGTTCGAGGTGAAGAAGACCGCAAAGGGGCTAGTCCTGTCGTATCAGCCTAATCCATTCGACAGTAACTCGCTTCTGCATGTATCGATCCCTGACGCCTAACCGCGTCGGGACATAGCGAAGCCGAGCGACGGCGCGTGTCAGGCACTACTCGTCAACGCGCCACGCCCGGCCCGTCACACATCATAGCGTATCTCGTGTCGCCGCGCAAGCGATGACACGAGATACGCTTGACGGCGTTGGTGATCGGTGGTAGGATAGGCGCATCATCCTCCCCTTCTCACCCAGTTGCTCACACCCCCGCCGTGCTCGATAGCACGGCGGGGGTGTTTTGTGTGTGTGTGAAAACAACGTTATCTGATTGTCATTTGACATGTGGCTATGTAATCGGCTATACTAGGCGCGAGGCACTACTCAATCGGCGCAAGCCGGGGCGGGTGGTGTCTTTTCTGATTCCACGCCCGCGACCGGCATTCTGGCGAATGGGTCAGCATGCCACAGCTCACACCACAACTCGATAGCCTCATTTCACTTGATCTCAGCGCCCAGATCGCGCAAATCCCACTCCATGCGGGTCATTCCGTTTTGCCCCCGCGCGGTCCCGAGCAGTACATCACGCTCCATTACTCAGGCGTCGATTACTCTGATCGCTCCCCAGCAGCAGAGAGGGCGCGTATCCTTGAAGAGGCGCGCTATCAGATCAACCATGACTACGGAACCCCCGGCAACCCTGCCTTCCCCGATGGACTCCTGTACGACATCGTTGTGCTCTCCGAAGGCATTGCTGTGCTCACACGCCGCAAGCGCGTCCAGCTCTGGCACTGTGGCAACGTAGCGGGCAACAAACTAAGCTGGGCGGTACACCTGATGCTCGGCCCCAACCAAGACGCCACTGACGCGCAGTGGACCATGACGACGCGCGTGTTCGACGCACTCATGGTCGATTGCAGTATCGCCCGCGTCAACGTGATCGGCCACGGCGAATGGCCGCGCAAGACCGGTCTACCACAGCCCAGCACAGCCTATCGGGTGCTGCCGGGGCAATCCGAGTGTCCCGGACGTGTGCTGCATGGACGCTTGGCGGCATGGCGGTCAAGTACCCCGCCCATTCCCGCCGC